>Ga0172374_1003022_pt1 | contig 10366 bp, 11 predicted proteins | sample LakKiv3m_FD_114536 | JGI IMG/M metagenome (GOLD analysis project Ga0172374, IMG submission 114536) | Freshwater microbial communities from Kabuno Bay, South-Kivu, Congo - kab_092012_10.3m | ecosystem: Environmental > Aquatic > Freshwater > Lake | place: Democratic Republic of the Congo... | reverse complement strand
GCCCGCCGCGAGGCGTGGCGGCCACGCACCCTCCCGGTGCCGTGAGCCCGGCCGGAAGCCCCTGAGGATCGGGGCAGACGGCCCCCGACCGGCGGCGCGAGCCGCCTAGACGATGTGAGGCCATCTGCACCATGACACTTCTCGGCTCCACGGAGACCACCCAGCGCGTCGACGCTGACATCCTCGAGATCCGCGGGGGCCGGCCCCTCAAGGGTCAGGTGGACGTGCGCGGCGCGAAGAACCTCGCCACCAAGGCGATGGTCGCCTCGCTGCTCGGCGAGACGCCCAGCATCCTGCGGGACGTCCCCGACATCCGCGATGTCGAGGTCGTCCGCTCGCTGCTCGAGGTGCACGGCGTGCACGTGTCGGCCGGCGAGGAGCCGGGATCGCTCGTGCTCGACCCCGCCGACGCGAAGTCGGCGAACTTCGAGCAGATCGACGCCCACGCCGGCTCGTCGCGCATCCCGATCCTCTTCTGCGGGCCGCTGCTGCACCTGCTCGGCCAGGCCTTCATCCCCGACCTCGGCGGCTGCCGCATCGGCGATCGCCCCATCGACTTCCACCTCGACGCGCTGCGCAAGTTCGGCGCGATCGTCGACAAGCAGCCCAGCGGCATCCGCCTGTCGGCCCCCGAGGGCCTGCACGGCGCGCGCATCGAGCTGCCGTACCCGAGCGTGGGCGCGACCGAGCAGGTGCTGCTCACGGCCGTCAAGGCCAAGGGCGTCACCGAGCTGCGCAACGCGGCGATCGAGCCCGAGATCATGGACCTGATCGGCGTGCTGCAGAAGATGGGCGCGATCATCTCCTACGAGCCCAACCGCGTCATCGTGATCGAGGGCGTCGAGAAGCTCCGCGGCTACGACCACCGGTCCATCTTCGACCGCAACGAGGCCGCGTCCTGGGCCTCGGCCGCGCTGGCCACCGACGGCGAGATCTTCGTCGGCGGTGCCAAGCAGCAGGAGATGCTGACCTTCCTCAACGTCTTCCGCAAGGCGGGCGGCTGGTTCGACATCCAGGAGGACGGCATCCTGTTCCGTCGTGACGGCGACATCAAGCCGGTCGTGATCGAGACCGACGTCCACCCCGGCTTCATGACCGACTGGCAGCAGCCGCTCGTGGTCGCGCTGACGCAGGCGCACGGACGATCGGTGGTCCACGAGACCGTGTACGAGAACCGGATGGGCTTCACCGAGGCGCTGGTCAAGATGGGCGCCGACATCGTCGTGCACCCGCGCGGACTCCAGGACGGGCCTCGCCGGGTTCCCCGCCGCGATCTCGAGCAGGCCGCCGTCATCACGGGACCGACTCCGCTGCACGGCGCAGACATCGTGGTGCCCGACCTCCGCGGCGGCTACAGCCACATCATCGCGGCCCTGACCGCCACGGGCGAGTCGAAGGTCTCGGGAGTGGACATCCTCAGCCGCGGCTACGAGAAGTTCCTCGCCAAGCTCGACGCCCTCGGCGCCGACTTCGACGTCATCCGGTGACCCCGATGTCATCGCGGTCGTCGGAGACGACGCGGCCGAGCGTGTTCTGGCCGCTCGCCGCGCTCGTGATCCCGCCGATGTCGCTGATCGCGAAGATCCGGGTGACGGGTGCGGAGAAGCTGCCGAAGGAGGGGGCTTTCGTCCTCGCGCCGAACCACTACTCCGAGTTCGATCCGCTGATCGTCGCGGTCGCCGTGTGGCGGATGGGGCGTGCACCGCGGTTCATGGCCAAGGAGAGCCTGTTCCGTGTTCCGGTGCTGGGCTGGTTCCTGCGCCGCACCGGCATGATCCCCGTGGCCCGCACCTCCTCCGCCTCGTCGGCGCGCCAGACGATGAAGCAGTCCGAGGAGCTCGTCGAGCACGGCCGCGGCGTCATCGTGTATCCGGAGGGGACGCTGACCCGCGATCCCGATCTGTGGCCGATGCGCGGCAAGTCCGGCGCGGTGCGGCTCGCTCTCGCGGACGGCATTCCGCTGATCCCGATGGCGCAGTGGGGCACGCAGGAGATCATGGGCCGCTACCAGAAGGGCCTGAGCCTGTGGCCGCTGCGCAAGCCGGTCCACGTGCTCGTCGGCGATCCCGTCGATGTGGCGGACCTGCGCGCGCGTGCCGGCGAGCCGGCCGCCCTGACGGAGGCGACGAACCGTCTGATGAACGCGATCACGGCCCTGCTCGAGCAGCTGCGCGATGAGAAGGCGCCGGCGGAGCGCTGGAACCCCGCATCCCACGGCCAGAAGGAGACCGGACGCCTTGACTCCTAAGAGAACCGCTCCGGTCGGTCCGCGCGCCACCGTCATCGGCTCGGGCAGCTGGGGGACGACATTCGGCAAGATCCTCGCCGACGGCGGCGCCCAGGTGACGATGTGGGCTCGCCGTCCCGAGCTCGCCCAGGAGATCAACGAGGCCAAGCGCAACAGCCGCTACCTGCCGGGCATCAATCTGCCGCGGACCATGTCGGCCACGCATGAACTGGCGACGTCCCTCGACGGCGTCGAGCAGGTGTACCTGTCGGTGCCGAGCCAGTCCCTCCGCGAGAACCTCAAGGCGCTGCGACCTCTGCTCGCCGACAGCGACGCCAAGGTCATCAGCTTGATGAAGGGTGTGGAGCGCGGCAGCGGACTGCGCATGAGCCAGGTGATCCAGCAGGAGCTGCGCTGCGATCCCGACCGCATCGCCGTGGCTTCCGGGCCGAACCTGGCCCTCGAGATCGCCCGCGAGCAGCCGACCGCCGCCGTCATCTCCTCACGCAGCCAGGAGACCGCGGAGACCGTGGCACGCGCCGCGCGGAACGACTACTTCCGCACCTTCGTGAACACCGACGTGATCGGCACCGAGTTCGGCGGAGTGCTCAAGAACCTCATCGCGGTCGCGATCGGCATCGTCGACGGCGTCGGCTACGGCGAGAACACCAAGGCGTCGATCATCACCCGCGGCCTGGTCGAGATGACGGACTTCGCGGTCGCGAACGGCGCACACCCCGAGACCCTCCAGGGGCTCGCCGGCCTGGGCGATCTGATCGCGACGTGCCAGTCGCCGCTCAGCCGCAACAACACCGCCGGCCGCCTTCTCGGCCAGGGATACAGCTTCCAGGATGTCGTGAAGCAGATGCAGCAGACGGCGGAGGGCCTGGCATCGGTCGCGCCCATCCTGCAGCTGGCGCGTGAAGCCGACGTCCACATGCCCATCGTCGAGCAGGTGAAGATGGTGCTCGACGGGAAGATGGATCCGCGGGACATCGCGCCCCACCTGACGACGGACGACGACACCCCGCAGGGTGAGAGGACCAACCATGGACAAGCAGACGGTGGTGGTGCTCTTCGGCGGGCGCTCCAGCGAGCATTCGATCAGCTCCGCAACGGCGGGGGGAGTGCTGGGCGCGATCGATCGTGACCGCTACGACGTGATCCCGGTGGGGATCACGCGCGAAGGCGCCTTCGTCCTCGAAGAGGACGACCCCGCGAAGTTCCCCCTCGACGCGGAGCACCTCCCCGAGGTCGTCGACAACGGCACGCGCGTGCTGTGGCCGGAGCCGGGCGGCGATCGTACGCTGCGCGTCGTGCACCCCGACGGTGCCACCGAAGGGCTCGGCTCGATCGACGTCGTGCTGCCCATCCTGCACGGTCCGCACGGCGAGGACGGCACCATCCAGGGCTTCTTCGACACGCTCGAGGTCCCGTATGCCGGTGGAGGCGTCCTCGATTCGGCGCTGTGCATGGACAAGCACTTCATGAAGATCGCGCTTCAGGCCTCGGGTATCGCCGTCGCCCCCTGGGTGACCGTCCGGCGCCGGGACTGGGATCGGGAACCCGCCGCGGTCCGCGCGGAGGCGGAGGCCCTCGGGCTGCCGCTGTTCGTGAAGCCCGCGAGGGCGGGCTCGAGCGTCGGCGTGTCGAAGGTCGACGCCCTCGACGAGCTCGACGCGGCCCTGGCCGTCGCGTTCGCCGAGGATGACAAGGTCCTGATCGAGACCGGCGTGCACGGCAGGGAGATCGAGGTGGCCGTGCTCGAGGGCGCAGACGGTGTCCGTGCCTCGCTCCACGGCGAGATCGTGCTGACCTCTCGCGGCTTCTACGACTTCGAGGGCAAGTACCTCGGCGGCGACGGCGTCGACGTCGTGTGCCCCGCCGACGTCACGGACGTCGAGCGCGCGGCGATCCAGGAGGCTGGCGTGCGTGCGTTCGAAGCCGTGGACGGTCGCGGCCTCGCCCGGGTGGACATGTTCCTGACGCCGTCCGGCGACCTCGTCGTCAACGAGCTGAACACGATGCCCGGCTTCACGCCGATCTCGATGTTCCCGAAGTGCTGGGTCGCCTCGGGGCTGAGCTACGGCGACCTGATCACCGAGCTGGTCGAGGCCGGTCTGCGACGCTGACCGTCCGGTCCGCCGCGGTCAGCTCGCGGGGAACTCGACGCGGTCGGTGCACTTCGCGGTCGCGGGGGCGAGTCCGCCCTGGATGCTCTTCGAGATCGAGTCGACGATCGACTGGAAATCGATCTGCTCGCCGCGGCGGATGTTGACCTCGACGGCGGGGTCGCGACCGTACGTGACCAGGCGCTGCCTCTCCTCCTCCTGCTCCAGGACGAGCCAGTCGACACCGCCGAGCGTCGTGCACACGAGGGCGGACGGGGCGGGAGGTTCGACGCCGCAGCGGAGCACGACAGTCGGGTCACCCCATGCGCCGGTGGCCTGGGCATCCGTCCACACTCGGTCGAAGCCCGCGACGTTGTCCGGCAGCAGCACCGACACCGAGGCGCAGGCGGGATCGTTCGCGTCGTCCGCCGGCTCGAGGTGGACGGTCGTGGAGCAGCCCGCGAGCAGCGCGGACACGGCCGCTGCGCCGGCGAGGGCAGCGAGGCGACGGGAGCGGGGCATGCTTCCAGGCTACCTTTGACAGCATGCCCTCCCGACCCGAAGCCGATGATCCGCGCCTGGGCGATGTCTCCGAAGGGCGGGTCCTCCAGGCGATCCTGACCCGCACCCCGCCGTCGGCGCACACGCTGCTGGGCCCGGGCGACGACGCCGCCGTGATCGCGGCGCCGTCGGGGTCGGTGGTCGCCACGACCGACACCCTCGTGCACGGTCCGGACTTCCGCCTGGCCTGGTCGAGCGGCTACGACCTCGGGTGGAAGGCCGCCGCGGTGAATCTCGCAGACGTGGCGGCGATGGGCGCGCGCCCGACCGCGCTGCTGGTCGCCCTCGCGGTACCGCGCGATCTGCGCCTGTCGTTCGTCGAGCGGCTCGCAGACGGCTTCCGCGATGCCTGCACGGCGCTCGCCCCCGGGTGCGCCGTGGTCGGCGGCGACCTCACGGTCTCGGACGTGCTGACGGTGGCCGTGACCGCGCTCGGGGACCTGGAGGGCCGAGCTCCCGTCACCCGCAGCGGAGCTCGCCCCGGGGATGCGGTCGCGGTCGCGGGAGAGCTGGGCCTGGCTGCTCAAGGCCTCACCGTGCTGTTCGGTCGGTTCCGCGACGGGGATGTCCCCGTTCCCGTCGACCCCGCCCGGCTCGGGCCGGGGGAGCGTGCGGCGCTCTCGGCGCAGTTGCGTCCGACTCCGCCGATCGCGCTCGGCGCCGTCGCGGCGACAGCCGGGGCGACGGCGATGATGGACATCTCCGACGGACTCGCGCTGGATGCGCGTCGGATGGCCGACGCCTCCGGGGTCACGCTCGCACTCGACGGTTCCGCGCTCGGTCCGGACGTGGATCGGGCGCTGGCGGGCGGGGAGGATCATGCCCTGCTCGCGACGTTCCCGGAGGGTGCGCTGCCTCCCGGATTCCGTGCCATCGGGGTCGTCCGAGCACGGGGGGCCGAGGAGCTGCTGTGCGACGGGCGACCTGTCGACACTAGCGGATGGGATCCCTACCGGGACTGGGACTCGGTCTCCGGCTGAGCCGCAGAACCCTGCACCGCGTCGCCGTCGGTCTCTGCGGACAGCTCGGCCCACCACAGCGTCGTGTCGCCGTAGCTCTTCTCGCGGAAGAGCTCCAACCCTGCGGCGGCGAAGTCGGGAGGTGCGGACCGGCGCGCCCGCTCGACGACGACGACCGCGTCGGATGCCAGCAGCGGCGCGAGGGCGACGAGGTCCGCGGTCATCGCCGCGTCGTCGAGGTCGTACGGCGGATCGCTGAAGACGAGGTCGAAGGGCCCGGCGGCCCGCTGCAGGAACGCGTGCACGGAGCTCTCGTGGACCCGCCCTGCCGGCGCGCCCGTCGCCTTGGCCACCGCGGCGGCGTTGCGTCGCACGATCGCCGCGGCCTGCCGTCCGCGCTCGACGAGGTCGGCGCTCGCTGCACCGCGGCTCAACGCTTCGAGGCCGAGGGCTCCGGAGCCGGCGTAGAGATCGAGCACCCGCGCCCCGGAGATGGCGCTCAGGGATTCGAGCGCACCGAAGAGCGACTCGCGGACACGGTCGCTGGTCGGTCGTGTTCCCGCTCCCGGCACCTCGAGCCTCGCGCCTCTCGCGCCCCCTGCGATGATCCTCGTCACCTGTTCACGATACGACAGCCCCGGGGTGCCGACCGTGTCCGTGCTGTTCCCTAGACTCGGAGCATGCCGCTCACGCTCGATTCCTCGCTCGAGGATGCCCTCGGTGCGGCGTCTGCCAAGACGCTCGGACGCGCCTTCGGCATGCAGAGCGTCGGCGACCTTCTCGCGCACTACCCGCGCCGCTACGCCGATCCCGGGGAGCTGACTCCGATCCGCGATCTTCCCCTGGGGGAGACGGTCACGATCGTGGCCGAGGTGCTGTCGTCGAGTTTCCGTCGCATGCGCAATCGTCCGGGCGCGATGGTCGACGTCGTGATCGGGGACGGCGTCGGCCGGATGTCGCTGACCTTCTTCGCGAAGAACGTCGGTGCGGCGGAATGGCGCTCCAAGGATTTGGCCGTCGGGCGTCGAGGCGTGTTCTCCGGCAAGGTCGGCGAGTTCAACGGCGTGACCCAGTTCGCGCATCCCGAGTACGAGCTGTTCGACGACGAAGACGCCGCACGGCGCAGCGCCGATGCCCGGGCCGCGGTGCCGATCCCGATCTATCCCGCGACCTCGGCGATCCAGACCTGGCAGATCGCCCGTCTGATCGGACGCGTGCTGGACGACCTCCCGACCGTGCCCGACCCGCTGACCGCGGAGATCCGCGAACGCGAGGAGCTGCTCACCGCCCGGGACGCGCTGGAGCTGATCCACCGCCCCCGGACGCGCAACGACATCGACCCGGCGGTGCGCACCCTCCGCATGCATGAGGCGCTGACGCTGCAGACGGCCCTCCTGCAGCAGCGGGACGCGGTCCGCGCGCTCGCGGCGACGTCGCGCCCGGCGCATCCGGGTGGGTTGCTGGAGCGGTTCGACGCATCCCTTCCGTACACGCTCACGCCCGATCAGCAGACGGTGGGTGCGCAGATCGCCGCGGACCTCGTCGGAGCGTGGCCCATGAACCGCCTCGTGCAGGGCGAGGTCGGCTCGGGGAAGACCCTCGTCGCGCTCCGGGCGATGCTCCAGGTCGCGGAGAGCGGGGGGCAGGCGGCGCTGATCGCCCCCACCGAGGTCCTCGCCGGGCAGCACCTGCGGTCGATCGCCAAGATGCTCGGCCCAGATCTGGCGGCGCAGCTGATGCCCACGCTGCTCACCGGACAGCTGACCGCCGCCGAACGTCGGAAGGCGGCACTGCGCGTCGCCTCCGGGCAGTCCCTCATCGTGGTGGGCACGCATGCCCTGCTCGGAGAGAAGACGACGTTCGCTGATCTCGGACTCGTCGTGGTCGACGAACAGCACCGCTTCGGCGTGGAGCAGCGTGAGGCCCTCCGCGCGAAGGGGTCGAGTCCGCACGCGCTGGTGCTGACGGCCACGCCGATCCCGCGCACCGTCGCCATGACCGTGTTCGGCGACCTCGACACCTCCGTGATCCGCACCATGCCGGCGGGACGAGCGGGCATCGAGACCTATGTCGCTCCGCTCGCGGAGCACCCGGGCTGGTTCAACCGGGTATGGGAGCGCGCTGCCGAGGAGATCGCCCAGGGGCGGCAGGTCTTCGCGGTCTGTGCGGCGATCGACACGGCGAAGAAGACGACCGAGCCCGGCGAGCAGCCGGCGGCGGCACCGGAAGGCGGCAACGGTCCGCGCTGGGGCGTGGTGCAGCTCGACGAGGCGCTCTCCACGCATCCCACTCTGGGCGGTCTGCGACGCGCGGTACTGCACGGCAAGATGCCCTCCGAGGAGAAGGACGCCGTGATGCAGTCCTTCGCGCGCGGTGACATCGATCTGCTCCTGGCCACCACCGTGATCGAGGTCGGCGTCGACGTCCCCAACGCCTCGACCATGATCGTGCTCGACGCGGATCGTTTCGGCGTCTCGCAGTTGCATCAGCTGCGTGGTCGCGTGGGGCGAGGGGGAGTGCCCGGCCTGTGCCTGCTCGTCACGGAGGCGGAGACGGGGTCCCTCGCGCGGGATCGCGTCGAAGCGGTCGCGGCGACACTCGACGGCTTCGCGCTCGCGGAGGTCGACCTCGAGCTCCGCGGCGAAGGAGATGTGCTCGGGGCCGCCCAGGCAGGCGTCCGCTCCTCGCTCAAGCTGCTGCGCGTGGTGAAGGACGCCGACCTCATCACCCGCGCGCGCGAGGTGGCGGAGGGCATCCTCGCGGACGACCCCGATCTCCTCGGTCATGCGGGGCTGCGGGAGGCGATCGGTCGGCGGGTGAGCGACGAGGATCGCGCCGCCCTCGCCAAGAACTGACGCCGCTTCGGCGTGCCCTAGGCTGGGGGCATGAGCAGCCGGATCGCCGTCGTCCCGGGTTCCTTCGATCCGCCTACCCTGGGTCACCTCGATGTGATCCGGCGTGCGGCCGCGTTGTACGACGAACTGCATGTGCTGGTCGTCCACAACCCCGGCAAGGAGGCGATGCTGCCGATCGCGCAGCGTCTGTCGCTGCTGGAGCGCTCGATCGCCGATGACGGCATGCAGGGGAACATCGTGATCGGCTCCTGGAGCATGGGGCTGCTCGTGGATTACGCCCGCGACGTGAACGCCGGTGTGCTGGTCAAGGGCATCCGCTCGCAGATCGACGTGGCGTACGAGTCGCCGATGGCGATCGTGAACCGCCACCTCGCCGACATCGAGACGGTCTTCCTGCTGCCCGACCCCTCGCATGCGATGGTGTCGAGCTCCCTCGTCCGTCAGGTGGCGTCCCTCGGCGGCGACGTGGCCCCGTTCGTCCCGCCGGCCGTCGCCGCGTTCCTCGACACCGGCGCGCGGGGTATCTGAGCGCCTTCCTGAACGCCGGCTCGGCCCTTCTCCCGGCGGCGCCCGGTAACATGGCCGGGTGCGATCTCGACTGAACGGCCCTTTCATCCTCCCCGTCCGCGACATCGTCCGGCGCCCGGGTGAGACGCGTGAGCACGAGTTCACGGTGACCCTCGCGGAGCAGTGGGGCGAGGGGATCGTGTCCTTCGAAGCAGGCTCCGAACTCGACGTCGATGTGCGCCTCGAGTCGGTCCACGAGGGCATTCTCGTGTCCGGAACCGCCGACGGTGAGTACGCCGGGGTGTGCGGAAGATGCCTGATCGACATCGCTCGGCCCGTCGAAGTCGAGTTCCAGGAGCTTTTCGCGTATCCTGGTGAGGAAGAAACTGACTTCGAGGTTCAAGACGACCACGTGGATCTTGAAACTCTCGTCAGGGATGCGGCCGTCCTGGCCCTTCCTTTTCAGCCGGTGTGTCAGCCGGATTGCCCGGGTCTCGACCCGAAAACGGGTGAGCGACTGACCGTGAGCACCGGAACGGAGCAGGTGGCTCCCATCGATCCTCGGTGGAGTGCGCTCCAGCAGATCACAGACCAAGACGGCACGGAAGAATCTCGTGCCGCCGAGAAAGAAGAGAGCTAGTCATGGCTGGTAACCCCCCGAAGCGCAAGGTTTCCCGTTCGAACACCCGCTCGCGCCGCGCGCAGTGGAAGGCGGAGGCTCCTGCCCTCGTCAAGACCATCGAGAACGGCAAGGTCGTCTACAGCCGTCCGCACCAGGCGAAGGTCGTCACCGACTCGCAGGGCACCGAACTGTTCCTGGAGTACAAGGGCCGCAAGGTCGCTGACGTCTGATCCGCGAATCGTGACGGAGGTCCCCGGGGGGACGAGGCCTCTCCCAGCTAAGCTCCGCGTCGATATCGACGCGGAGCTTCTGGAGTTGGCGCTGACCCACCGCTCCTACGCCTACGAACACGGCGGCATCCCGCACAACGAACGCCTGGAGTTCCTCGGCGACTCGGTGCTCGGGCAGGCGGTGACGGTCATGCTGTTCACCACCCACCCCGACCTCGACGAGGGCGAGCTGGCGAAGCGGCGCGCGAGCGTCGTCTCCACCGTCGCTCTGGCGGAGGTCGCCCGGGGGATCGG
>Ga0172374_1003019_pt1 | contig 10374 bp, 5 predicted proteins | sample LakKiv3m_FD_114536 | JGI IMG/M metagenome (GOLD analysis project Ga0172374, IMG submission 114536) | Freshwater microbial communities from Kabuno Bay, South-Kivu, Congo - kab_092012_10.3m | ecosystem: Environmental > Aquatic > Freshwater > Lake | place: Democratic Republic of the Congo... | reverse complement strand
GGGTCCATTTACCGGCCGTAGCCCACGCCGGGGTGAGTATGTGGCACGGGCACCCGCACCGTGCTTGCGATGGTGGCTGCGATTTTCTTCTTCATGTTGCCTCCGTCTGGTCGGTGCTACGCTGGAAAACGTGCTTCAGGGATCTATGAGACCGAGAACGGCATCGGCCCACGCATCCCAGGAGCGTGATGTGCGCAACCAAGAGACCAAGTTCACGCCCCGCCGCGCCGCCTCTTTGCGATCGGCGTCGATGGCCCGCATCTGCGCGATGATTGAATCCACGTCGGGCTCCATCCATTCCCCCTGACGATAGCTGGTCGGAGTCTGACCGGCCGTGCCGTCAGGGACGGGAACCCACGACCACTCCACCGGATAGGCGATCTCGTCGGTCACCCAGTCCAGGCCCATACCCGAGGTAGCAATGACGGCGCCTCCCGTGCAGCCCATTTCCAAGGGCGGCCGCCCATTGCCTTCTCCGCGCGACGGGAAACAAAGTACATGGAGTGACTGATACCAGGCCCGCAGTTCTTCGCGAGACAGGGGTCGGTCGGTCAGGCGAATGTTTCGGATGTTCCCCTCCGGGAGGGAGAACTGCGTGTCGGGATTCCAGTTGCACAATTCCAGGCACACATCCGTACGATCCCCGAACGCCTCCTTGAACGCGAACATGGTCTCCCGGACGGCCTTACGCTCGTCGAGAAACCCTAAGGCTCCGAAGCGCAGTGGTCCCGACCAGTCGCGCTCGACTACCGGCCCCCACAGGCCTGAGTCTATGCCGAAGGGCACCAGGGCGATGTTCGCCCAAGGGGCCAGCTTGTGTATCGCATCGGCCGAGGACCGCGAGGGACACACGACCCGGTTGATATCCCGCCAGGCCGGATGTCTGGCGAACTCCGCAGGAATGGCGGTCGTCTCCCACTGCGCGATAAGGGCATGATTGGTCAGCGGCGTGAACACCTGTTCCGGTCCGGAGAATTGAATTTCCGCTTCGGCCTCGCGGTGATCCTTCGCCAACAGAGTACACAAATCTAGCGGCCAAGGCGTCTCGGTGTGGCAGCCCGTCACTGACAGGTCGCATCGTGCCCGCAGAGCCGCCATCATCTCCAGCGAGTCGGCTCCTACCCCCGTGTACGGCGTCACGGCGGACGTCACAAAGCGCACTTTCATCCTACCCCCTCGGTCGCTAGAAACTTTCGCACGAACAGGGCGCCCCGCACGCTCCCTGTGTCTCCGCTGGCCGCGCTCTTGAACTCCAGCGTGTGCCAGCCTTCGCTTACCCGACCATTCGAGTCGAGCGGTATGTAGGGCAAGAGATCGTAGTCGCTGACCCACGTCTGCCCGTTCAGGCCCGTTATCAGCGTCGTATCCAGATACACCCGGACGCCGGTAGTGGGCGCTGCGCTTTCCACGATCCCGTAGGTGATGCTGTGGCTGTGCGCGGCCGTGGTGTGAGAGTGCGACCCGACGGGGTGTGTGTGAGATGGTATTGAGACACCATGCTGGTGAGACGCGATCGAGACCGTATGGCTGTGGGCGTTGGAGGTATGAGTGTGAGCTGCGACGGTGTGAGAGTGCGCCGCGATTGCGTGCGTATGATTGGCGATGCTGTTCTTGAGGACGGCCAGATCCATGGAGTGGATGTGCGAGTGCATCCCATGGCTGTGCGCTACGTTTACATGGTGGTGGTGGGGATCTCCGGCCGCGGATTGGTTGGTGGACTGCACGTCCGTGAGGGATATGCTGGCCGCTCCGGTGTCGTTGTTGGCGGCGTATGGATACGCCTCATCGAGCGGACTGCTCGAATAGACGTAGTAGTTGGTCACGCCGCCGCCGGTGCCCCCGGTATTCAAGGTGACCGCTCCGGAAGTCGAGCCTCCACCGCTCGCGACATTGGTCGTCGTTGCGCCGGACGTAGGGGTAGAAGACCCGCCGGCGTCGGATGTCGCGGCATACGATCCCCCCGCAGCCGCCGCCAAGGTGGCGGTACTGGAGGTGCTCGCAGCTGCCTCGGCGGCCGCCCGCGCGAACGACCGCATCCCCGATATCCGGTAGCGGAGCCTAGCATCGATGATGTCCGCGCCGTAGGGCACGAAGAATTCTATGGTGGCCGCGTAGTCGGTTCCGTCGTGTGTGCGTTCAAAGGCCTCCGAGAAAGAATCAGTCGCATCCGTGGGTACGCCCTGGTAGCTCCGCTGGAGCGTAGCCAGGTCACGCCTGGTACCCGACACCACGTCCTCCAGCGCCTCGGCCTTATCGCCTACTATCAGCGTCGCCGGGCCGCCGGCATTCGTCCGGGATATCTCGAGGATTCTGAGCGACACCTCTTCGCCGCGGTAGAGGAGGTGCGCCGTGTCTCCGGGCGAACAGAGCGAGGCTACGGCATCCGTAGTTGCGGTGGTGTAGGTGTTGGTGCCGAAGGCCGCCGCCTCCACAATGCGCTGACACTCCGCTACGGCCGTCGCCAGGTCCTTCCAGTCCTTGTTGGCCGTCTTGCCCCGGCGCGTGCCATAGAGCGATTGCGAGGTCACGCCGTCGGCGTTCAGGCCGGTGGCGTCCACCGTGACCACCAGTTGATATTCGCCTTCTCCATAGCCCAGACCCGTCAGGCGGTTCACGATGCCCGTGCGGTCGTGCCGACGTGAAAACTTCACCAGGTTGGTATCGCGCCGAAAGTCTACGACGTCGGTTGCACGCAAATCAACGCCGATAGATGGTGCGTGCGTGATCACCTTCGCCGCCGCGTCGAAAGACAGCTCGCCGCCTACAGCCTTTGCCACCGACGCGACAGCCTCGTAGACAGTTTTGTAGTCCCACCGCATGGATATGAGGTTGACGGTCGAGACCGTAAAGCCGGTCACCTTCACCGCGACGGCTGCTACTTCCACCTCCACGATGTGATCGTTCGCCGGGTCAAGGCCGTCCACGGTGTACGTGGTAGCTCCAGAAACGTCGAGGGTTGAGGTGTAGGCCAGGCCGTTGACACGGACCGTCGCCTGCGCGCCCACGCCCCCGGCGGCGAAGTTGATCATCACGAATGGACCGTTGACGATCCGGGCGATGTAGTCGCCTACTGCGGTAGCAGAGAGATCCGAAACACCCTTGGTCCACACGCCGTATTTCACTATGGCGCCGTCGCTGAAGGGAATCGTAGCGTCGCGGGCGTCCATGCTCCCGCTGTAGGTCCAGCCCGTGTCCGGTCCGATCTCGAAGAGGCGCACATCGTCGAATTGCACGACCTGATCCGTGCCCGTCGTCGTCAGCACGACCTGCAGCTTGTTTCCGAGCGCCACGATATCGCCGGTTTCGATCGTGGTGAACGCGCCCGAGGGTGTAACGTTGGTCGTGACAGAATCGACCGTAGTCCCGTCCGTCTTCCGCCAGCGAATGAGCACGCCCGCGGTCCCAGCCATACCCACGGGCGCGTTCACGTCTAGCGCCACGCGGTAGCTAATGCCCGGCGTGCAGGGCCGCAGGTCACTCACGGATTCGTCCGAGCCTGCGTCCGCCTGCCACACCCGGCGATTAGACACGAGTTCCGACGTCCAGCCCGCGGCATGGGTCCAGTTCGTGGGCAGGCTGGTAGCGTCCAGTATCCCGAAGCCGGGGTTGCGCACCAGGCGGCCGACCTTGCCCGAAAGCACAGCGTCGAGAATCTGCGTGGGCGTCCGATTCAAGTAGGTGGCTGGGCCGGGGCTGTAGTTCGTGTCGAAGTTCTGCAGTTCCACTTCCGCCGAGGTCGCCGTAAGCGTGCCGCCGGTCTCAAAGTCCGTCTCAGGGACGTCGATGATGTAGCGCCCGCCCTCATAGAGCAGCTGATAGCCCTGGTCGATCATCCACCAGCGGTCCTCAGTCGTACCGTCGTCGCGGGTGTATTCCTGCGCTACCTGTATCTGTTCCAGCAGGTCCGGCCCCGTGAGCCGCTCCCGGCGCCGGAGGGAGACGGGCACCAAGCCGACCATCGCTCCCGCGGCGTCAAGTATGCGCGCCTCGTTGCCGAGCGTCACCGCCACCATCTCCGATACTCGGCCTTGAGCGCGAAGTCGCTGCTGGACTTGGTGACGACGTTATCGCCCACTTGGAGCCAGGGGAACAGCGCCGAAGTGGCCACATTCGACCAATTCGCCGTGCCGTTCAGCGTGACCGTGGGCAGCTCGGTCTCGACGACAAGCACGTCACCTGAGGTCAGCGCGCCCGAATAAGTGAACCGCTCCCCGCCCGACTCGAACCATAGGCCGCTGGCTAAGGTACCCGTGACGGTACAGGTCCAGGTGACTGGGCAGGGCTCATCTCCGGTGTTCGCGAGCGGCGACGTGACCGGGTTGGCAGTCTGCAGGCTGGAGTCCTCCCAATAGGGAATGCGCGAGCGCAGCGACCACTGAAACCGTACCCACGCCCGCTCCCATGCGGCGTCGGGGCGGGGGATAACCAGCTCGTCCACCGTAGCCACCATCAGCCGAGTGGCCATGCGGTCAGTCACTGTGAGCGAAGCATAGGCGCCGTCACCGACGAGGTTCACGAACTGGTCCCGATACGTGAGCAGCGTCGCGTGATCGGCGGCGAAGAGCGCGCAGTCGAGCGTTACCTTGCGCACGTCGCGACGCTGAAGCGTAACGTCCGGCGCAACCCGGCCGGGGATGATGGTCTCCGCGAACACGAAGCCCGGGAGCGAGAGCAGGCCGCTCTCCATCTGGCCCTCGCCGAGCAAAGAGAATCCGTAGCTGGAGTCCAGAGTAGTCGAGTCCCACACAAGGGCCATGCGTCAGCTCCCGTAATCCTGGCTGGCGATACGCACACGGTGATTCAGGAGGTCCGACATCTTCTCCGCGAGTTTGTCCAGCGTCTGCTGATCCGTGCCGGGGTCGCCGTGCAGCCATATATGCTCGTCGAAGCGTGACGTTCGTTCCTGGCGGATGGTGGCCGGGCCGAAGGTGTCCATAACCGGCTGCACGAGTTGGCTCAGATCGAGTGGACGCAGGATCGTGGGCACAAAGGCGGTGAACCATTCGTCGAGCCTGGAGAGCGGCCCTTCTTTGGCCGGGGAATGCAACTCTAGGTAACGCGAGAGTGCATCGGCCGCCGCCAGTCCTGCGGCTTCGATGAGTGGTAGCGAGTCCAGGACGCCTTGAGCCAAACTCGCGCCTAACTGGTAGCCAGCGCTTCTGTATATGTCCGACTGCCCGAGCAGCGCCGTCTGCTGGTCCTGCACCTCCTGCAGCATGGCGCTGTACTTCGCCACCAAGGCGTCAACCTCGGCTTGATAGGCGGCCTGTGCAGCGTCCCGTTGACGCTGGAACGCTTCTTCCGCGAGCCGCCGCTCTTCCTCGAAGGCGGCCCGCTGTGCTTGGATGCGCTCCTGCGCGGCCCGCTCCTGTTGCGCGAGCCGTTCATCAGCGGCGGCCACCTGCGCCTGGAGCAGCTCCATCGCGCTCTCCTGCTCCAGCTGCAACCGCTCGATGGCCGCGTCTCGTTCCCGTTCCAGCGCCGTCCGGGCATCTTCGCGTGCCCAGGCGGCTTGCTGTTGGGCCATACCATCGCGTTGTTCCTGTGCCAAGGTCTCAAGCTCGCGCATCCGGGCGATGTCGGCCTCAGTGTAGAAGCCCTGGCCCTGGAGGATGCGCAGCTCGTCCTCGGTCTTCCCGAGAGCCTTCTGCGCACGCGCCTGCTCTTCTGCCCGAGTGATCGCCCGCTCGCCGTCCTGCATGGCTGTGAGCCGGTCGTTGTAGCCTTTGGTCAGTGCTTTGAGCGCCGCATCCTGGCTCTTGCGCAGATCATCGACGCGCTTCTGGTTCTGCTCGCGCTCCTTGGCATAGTGATCGGAGAGGGCCTGCTCTTCGCGGGACAGCTGCGCCTCTAAGGCGCTCGACCGCGCGTCCCACTGAGAGAGCCACGCTCTTTCGCTCGCATCGATCGAAGCCATGGTATCGGAGAGTTGCGCGGCGAGTACGGTCTTGGACGCATCGAACATACCCATGACTTGACTGCTCGCCTGCTGCCCCAAAGACATGATCTGGTCGGGCGTCTGCCCGGGCGCGCCCATCAGGTCCAACGTGGTCTGATACTGCCCGCCCATAAGCCCCAGTTGCTGCGGAAGTAGGCCCTTGAGCAGCGCGCTCGCGTTCGACGAGTTGCCCAGCAGGTCTATCTGATCGTTCAGCATCGCTAGCGAGTTGCTCCACCGTCTGGCGGCGTCCTCCAACGGCGTACGCGCGAGTTCCTGCAGCTCCCGGCGAGCGTTGGCGGCGCTCTCTTGGAGACCGTAGAGGTCCCCGGCTAGGCGGTTTATTTCAGCCGGGTCCATGCCCCGAGCCTTCGCTGTGTCCAGTTGCAACTGCGCTTCGGCGATCGCCTTGTCGATGAACTCGATCTGACGCATGAGCGTACTCGTCTGCGTCGCGAGGTCGGCCCCGGTCGCCTGCTGCATGGAGAGCCGGGCCTGTTCGCGGGAAACGTAAGACCCGGCGAGGGCAGAGCGGTCGGAAAACGCTGTGAGTATGCGCTCGTTCGCCGTGATGCCCTTGAGGCCCTTGGCGATCTCGTCGTCCGCGTTCACCAGGCGTCGAATTTCGTTCACCAGCTGGGTGACATCCGAGGTCAGGGAATCAATCCAGCCGGCGGGCAAGACCACTTCATTGCCGCCCGTGTAGTTCGTGGCTAGGGTAAGACCTGGAGGTAACACGCCGCCCGCGTCATACGTGGAGACGTGCACATGGTCCGTGTGCGGGCTGGTGCCATGGTAAGGCCGCCAGCCGGAGCCGGTATCGATCTGCCGGTTGAAGATGATGTACTTGAGCGGCATGGAGCCGAAGGAGCGCGCAAGCAAGGTAGCGATGCCCTGCATGGTGCTCCAGCTCCCGCCTACGTCGAAGGCGTGCCCCGTGTAGTGGTCCGAGTTCTTGATATGCCCACTGGACGCCCGTCCGCCCATGTCGATCGCACCGGGAAAGCGCCCAAAAATAGCGTTCTGCACGCCTCGCGTAGTCCCGGCGAGGCCGCCGCCGCTCTTGGCCTGCTGGTAATTCAGTGCCGCGAATAGTTCCGCCGCACTGGCTCCACCGGCCGGTCCCATGACCACGTTCCCGTAGGCGTCCAGCGCGAGTTTGTGCGCGCGGAGATAGTTGTCGAAGCCGGTTTTGAAGGATAACGCAGCGGCTGCACCAGAAGGCCCCAGGTCGGCGTCGGCAGCCCCGGTGATGGTGGAGGGTAGTTGCAGCCCCACGTAGTTGCCGAAGGCGTCTACGTAGGCTACCGCGCCGTCTTCGCCGGACGTCTCCAACTTCGGGATAACCGACCCGTCCCAGAGTTTGACGTATTTAGAGGATTGGTCTTGGATACGCTGGTCTAGATCCTTGGTGACCCCCTCGTCGAACGCCTGCGCACTGCGTTCTCCGACCTTCTCCATGAGACCAGTCATGCGGTCGAACTCTGGCTTGCCCGCGTCCGCGTACTTGTCCACGATGTCGGCGGGCAGCTGCCCCACCTGGTCGATGATGGTCTTGATGGTCGCCGGGTCCACCCCGGACGCCACCAAGCGGTCAACGATCGTGCGCATGTTCCGGATGAGTTGGTCTTGCGCATCCTTCTGCTTCTGAAGGATGTCCATGAACGTGCCCAGGCTCGCGCCCGCCTTCTCCACGTAGTCGGCGGTCGCCTGAGCAGAGAGTCCGAGGGCCGTAGCATGTTCGGTCGCCGCCGTCTTCGCCAGTGCTGTCGCCTCGGTGGCCGCACCCATGGGGCTAAGCAGACCGGAGAGGTTGGCCGTAACGGCTTTGACGTGTTCGTCGAGCGCTCTTGTCTGCTCGGCGGTGGCAGCCTCTTGATCGGCCAGGAGCTTTGTCGCCACCGTCACAGATTCTGCGGCCTTGGCTTCTTTTACAAAGCCGTCGCTAACGCTAAGGGAGAGCTGCATCACGCGATTCTTCGCTTCCGCGACCGCCCTATCTGCTGCGGCCCTTTCAGCGTCGCTCTTTCCCCGCTGCGCTATTAGGCGCTGATTCTCCTCAGATAAAGCCGACCATCTAGTATCTTTCGCGCTGCCGAACGCTAGGCCGATACCTACCAGAGGAATAGCCGCACGTGCCGCCGCCGCAAACCCTGTAGCCCAACTGGCGCCCGCGGCGGCGCCCGCCGCAGGAGCGGCCGCCGTGATCTGGGCCAACAGCCCCCCGCCCGCAGTCGCTACCCACGTCACGGTCGCGGCTTCAGCCGTAGCCAGACCCGCCGCCGCCGTGGTCGCAGCCGCACCTGTACCGAGTATCATCGCGCTCGTTTGCGCAAGGACAGGTTGCAGGGCACGCAGTCCCCAACCCAGAGCTACCGCGCCGGCGGTGAATAGCGCCAGTCTCTCGATACTTGTCTGCACCGGCTCTGGCAGGCTCATGAAGCCGTTCACGAGCCCGGTCATGGCATCAACCAGGCCGCGAATATCCTTCATCAACGGGGAGCCCTCGCTGATCGCCAGGGTTTCGATAGAACCCTTCAGCTGCTCCCACGAGCCCCGCAGGTTATCCATTTTCTCGGCGGATACGCGTTGGGCTTCACCGGCAACGGATACTTTCTCGGTCCACTCCCCGAGCGCTTGCGACCCGCCCTTGATGAGCACCATCGCGGCACCGAGCTGTTGGGTGTCAAATATCTTGCCGAGGGCCTCCATCTTCGCGCCCTCGGTCATGCCCTCCAACCCACGATTGAACTGGTCGAGCAGGTCCGGCAGAGGAACGATAGCGCCCGCCGAATCGCTCAGGCTCACGTTCAGCTTGTCTAGTTCGCCGCGGGCCACTTTCGACGGCGACATGAGCGAGGACAGCATCCCCCGTAGGCCGGTCCCGGCCATCTCGCCCTTGATGCCCACGTTGCCCAGTTCCGCGAGCGCGGCGACTATCTGCTGCACGGGCATGCGCAACTGCGACGCCACCGGGCCGATGTACTGGAGCGAGCCCGCGAGGTCTTCAACCTCGAGGCTGGAGGCGTTGGCAGCGGAGGCCAGCGCATCAGCCACCGTCATGATGTCCTTACCCGCGATACCGAACACGTTCATCGCGTTCGATGCGATCTCAGCAGCGCGGGCTACGTCCAGCTCGCCGGCCGATGCCAGCGCCAGGACGCCTTCAAGCGCGGCCTGCGTCTCAGAAACGGACACACCCGCCTTGATGAGTTCCGTCGCCGCGGTGGCCGTCTGCCCGGCGGAGAACACTGTGTCCTTACCCAGCTGAATGATCTGCGCGCGGAGCGGCACAAGTCGCTCTGCAGTCGAACCCGACACGGCCTTGATGCGGCTCATTTCGTACTCGAAGCTGGCGGCCATCTTCACGCCCGCGAAAGCTGTACCAAGCAGCGTTACCCCGCCGGCGAGAGCCATTATGCCCCCGAGAGCTTTAGCGGCCTCTTTCGTCGCGGAGGATAGCCCCACACCCAAGCCGGCCCCGTACTGCTTGCCCGCCGCCTGGCCCTTCTGGCCCAGTCCCTTGCCCCACGTGTCAACCTGCGTGCCGAGCTTCGCCTGCTCCCGCTTGGTGACAGCGCCGGCGTCGCGCCAACCCTTCGCGTAGGGTGCAGCGTTTAGTCCGAGCTCGACCCAGAGTCTGTCAATGGGGGCGCCGGTGGGCAATAGGATCACCTCCCTCTAGATTCTCGGGGTTCTGCGCATGGTGCTAGACAGTGAATCAAGGCCGGGGTTGCGCTTGTGACGGGCCATGCGCTTTTCCGCCAGCTGATCAGCTGTCGGCTGGGCGGGTTCCGGTGCATCTTCCAGGCCGAACGCCTGTCGATACCGGAGTGAGCGCGGTTCGTACGCCTGGGGCGGGTCGGCTTTGGCGGCCGCGAACGCGAGACCGATACCCTCGTAGACTGCCCGGCGGACGACGGTACCCACTGTCAGGTACAGATCGTCGAGCTGCTCTAGTCGCCCCTCTGCCAGTTCGGCCACCCAGGGGACAGGCTGCTCCATGAGCGAGCCGGGGAAGGGTAGGACGCCGTAGTGGTGCGCGAGGTCGCGATAATGCCGGAACAGGTCTTCGTCGGTCAGATCCCGCGCGGGCCTGGTCCGGCTAGAGCCTTTTTTGCCGCCTCACCTGTGGTCTCCTGCGTCACGCGCTCAAAGAGCAGGTTGACCAAGGACTCGCCCAACTGCTCAAGCACCACCTCGGGGTCGAGGCCGACCGGCTTCATGTGGGCCGCGAGGATGGCCGCCGTGCGGTAGCGGTCTGTGACGTCCAGCGGTACTACCTCTTCGTCGCCAACCCTGCGGGCTACGGCGTCGGGGTTGTCCTCTCCCTTGGCCTCCGCGGCGATGCGCGCCTCTTCCATGCGGGCTACGAGGGCCGCACGGTAGGCGTCCATGCGGTCTGCGTGCTCTTCTATGACGGCCTGCACCTTGTG
>Ga0172374_1003018_pt1 | contig 10374 bp, 10 predicted proteins | sample LakKiv3m_FD_114536 | JGI IMG/M metagenome (GOLD analysis project Ga0172374, IMG submission 114536) | Freshwater microbial communities from Kabuno Bay, South-Kivu, Congo - kab_092012_10.3m | ecosystem: Environmental > Aquatic > Freshwater > Lake | place: Democratic Republic of the Congo... | reverse complement strand
TGTTCACCACGCAGATCTTCGACGAGTACACCAACTCGGCCGACGGACTCGCGCAGTTCAACGGCGGATTCCGCGACGCCAACCCGTTCCCCACCGGGACCTACGGGTTCGGTCCGTGGACTCTCAGCGCGAACGACCTGTGGAACCGCGTGTTCGGCATCATCCTTCTCGCCATCGCGATCCTCCTCGTGTGGTCGCTGATGCGCAGCCCGTGGGGCCGGGTGCTCAAGGGCATCCGCGAAGACGAGGATGCCGTGCGCTCGCTCGGCAAGAACGTCTTCGCCTACAAGATGCAGGCGCTCGTGGTCGGCGGCATCATCGGCGCGGCCGGCGGAATCGTGTTCGTCCTCCCGTCCGCCGTCGTCCCCGGCAGCTACACGACCTCGCTCACGTTCTTCCTGTGGACCGTGCTGCTGCTCGGAGGAGCGGCGACGGTCTTCGGGCCGACGCTGGGCGCGATCCTGTTCTGGGTCGTGTTCGCCTTCATGGCGAACCTGCTCCCCGCCCTGGCGAAGGCGGGCATCCTGCCGATGTCCGACAGCCAGGCCTCGACGCTCGTGTTCATCTTCGTCGGCATCGCCCTGATGCTGCTCGTGATCTTCCGTCCTCAGGGCATCCTCGGAGACAAGAGGGAGATGACCTTTGTCCACTGAACCCACCCCCGACGAGAACGTCGAGGCGGCGCCCACGACCGGGAGCATCCGTCGCCCCAAGACCACGGGGCTCGCGAAGGGTCCGGCCGCACCGGGCGTCCCGAAGGTCGATCCGATCCTCGTGGCCGACGGCGTGCAGCGTCACTTCGGCGGTCTGACCGCCGTCGACGTCGACCACGTCGAGATTCCTCGCGGCGCCATCACCGCCCTGATCGGGCCGAACGGAGCCGGCAAGACCACCCTGTTCAACCTGCTCTGCGGGTTCGACAAGCCCAACAGCGGCACCTGGTCGTTCGATGGGACGAACCTCGCCGGTGTCCCCTCGTTCAAGGTGGCGCGCATGGGGCAGGTGCGTACGTTCCAGCTGACCAAGTCGCTGTCGCTGCTCACGGTGCTCGAGAACATGAAGCTCGGTGCTCCCGGCCAGCGCGGCGAGGGATTCTGGTCGAGCCTCTTCCCGTTCCTGTGGCGCGCCCAGGACCGGGAGATCGAGGGGAAGGCGCGCGAGCTGCTCGCCCGCTTCAAGCTCGATGCCAAGGAGAAGGACTTCGCCGCCTCGCTCTCCGGAGGACAGCGCAAGCTGCTCGAGATGGCGAGGGCCCTCATGAGCGACCCGACCCTGGTGATGCTCGATGAGCCGATGGCAGGCGTCAACCCCGCGCTCACCCAGTCGCTCCTGGACCACATCCTCGATCTCAAGGAACTCGGGATGACGGTGCTGTTCGTCGAGCACGACATGCACATGGTCCGCCACATCGCCGACTGGGTCGTCGTGATGGCCGAGGGCCGTATCGTCGCGGAGGGACCGCCGGACGAGGTCATGGAGGACCCCGCGGTGGTCGACGCCTACCTCGGCGCCCACCAGGACCTCGACCTCGGTGCCGTCACCGGTCGCATCCCCGTGATCGAGAGCGACGCCGCGGCCCGGCTCCGCGAGCAGATCGAAGCAGAGGCCGAGGCGGAGCTCGAAGCGACGAGCACCGCCGATCCGGATCAGAAGGGCAACGCATGAGCGCCGAGAACCCCGCAGCATCGTCCGCCGACGATGTCGTCGTCGAACTCAAGGACGTGCACGCCGGCTACCTGCCCGGGGTGAACATCCTCAACGGCGCCAACCTCGTCGCGCGCCAGGGCGAGCTGATCGGCATCATCGGTCCCAACGGTGCGGGGAAGTCGACGCTGTTGAAGTCGATCTTCGGCATGGTGAACGTCCGCAGCGGTGACATCACCGTGAACGGCGAGAGCATCGTCGGGCTGAAGGCCGACAAGCTCGTCAAGCGCGGAGTCGCTTTCGTGCCTCAGACGAACAACGTCTTCCCGTCGCTGTCGATCGAGGAGAACCTGCAGATGGGGCTCTACCAGAACCCCAAGATCTACGCGGAGCGTCTCGAGTTCGTCACCGGCATCTTCGCCGAGCTGGGCAAGCGCCTCAAACAGCGCGCCGGTTCGCTCTCCGGTGGCGAGCGCCAGATGGTGGCGATGTCGCGGGCGCTCATGATGGATCCCTCGGTGCTGCTCCTCGACGAGCCCTCGGCCGGCCTCTCCCCCGTCCGTCAGGACGACGCGTTCATCCGCGTCTCCGACATCAACAAGGCGGGTGTCACGACGATCATGGTCGAGCAGAACGCGCGGCGCTGCCTGCAGATCTGCGACCGCGGGTACGTGCTCGATCAGGGCAAGGACGCGTATGAGGGCACCGGACGCGATCTGCTGAACGATCCCAAGGTCATCGGCCTCTACCTCGGCACGCTGGGCACGGACGCCGCCTGACGCGGCTGACCGGACGCTTCGACAGGCTCGATCGGGTCCCTGAGCCTGTCGAAGGGCCGGGCAGGATCGGGTCCCTGAGCTTGTCGAAGGGGCCGGACACGAAGAAGGCCCCGGATTCCGCATCCGGGGCCTTCTTCTTTGATCAGTTGGTGCGGGTGATCAGGTTGTCCGCGCCGTACACGTACGTGCCGATCGAGGCACCCTGCGGGTCGCCGTTCTCGTCGAACGTGATCTCGCCGGAGTAGCCGTCGTAGTCGGCGGTGCCTCCGTCGTTGATGATCTTCGCGCACTCGGCGAAGCTGGTGCACTTCTCGCCGTCACCGGAGCCGCCGGAGACCTCGGCCATCTTGGCCGCGATGTCCGCGCCCTCGGTCGATCCTGCGGCGAGAGAGGCGAGCGCGACGAGGACGACGGCGTCGTACGCCTCGGCCGCGTAGGTGAAGTCGTTGACCTCGGGGTTGCCCTCACCCGTCCAGAACGTCTGCAGACGGTCGGTGAAGTCGTCCTCGAGCGCCGGTCCGGGCTTGGTGCCCTGGGCGCCCTCGAGCGAGAACGGGAAGTTGGTGTCGGGCGACGAGCCGTAGTCCGACAGGTTGCCGTCCACCAGGTAGAACTTGTCCGGCGAGATGCCCGCGTTGACCAGCAGCGGGGCGATGGTCTTGAACTGGTCGAACGACACGATCGCGACGGCGTCGGGGTTCTGCGCCTTGATGGTCTCGACCTGCGCGTCGAACTGACCGTCACCGACGTTGTACGACGCGTCGGCGACGACCTCGCCGCCAGCGCCCTCGAACGTCGACTTGATGTTGTCGAACAGACCCGTGCCGTAGGCGTCGTTCTGGTAGATGACGCCCAGCGTCTTGTGGCCGTCTTCGGCGATCAGGTTGCCGAGCACCTCGCCCTGCAGCAGGTCGCTGGGCGCGGTGCGGAAGTAGAGGCCGTTGTCGTCCCAGTCGGTGAAGTCGGGGCCGGTGTTCGAGGCGGAGATCTGCAGGATGCCCGCGGAGACGTTGCCGTCGAGGATCAGCCGGGAGACGCCCGATGCCGCCGCGCCGACGATGGCGCTCACGCCGGCACTCTGGAGCTTGGTGATCGAGGTCTCGTACGCCTTCGTGTCGGTGTCGCCCTCGTCTTCCGCTGTCAGCTCGATCGTGACGCCGGCGTCGGCGTCGTTGACCTCCTTGACCGCGAGTCCGACGCCGGACTCCATCGGCGGGCCGAGGAACGACAGCGATCCGGTCTGCGGCAGCAGCGAACCCAGCTTGAGGGTGAGGTCGGCAGACGATCCGCCACCGTCCGACGGCTCGTCCGATGGCGTGCTGCTGCAACCTGCGATGACCATCGCCGAGGCGCTCAGCAGCGCGACTCCAGCGAGGATCTTGGCGCTGCGCGAGCGCGTGAATGCGGTCATGATGCTCCCTTGCGTGACTGGCCGTGGATTGTGACCACGGTCGGGTGCTCTAACACTAGGACCGAAAGGTCTCGCGTAGGGGTCACCGATGTTTCGGTGCGTTAACGATCCGACACCGGGTTCCTGGCGGGCTGAGCCGCCGGTTCAGACGAGTTCCGGCTGCGCGGTCCTCCGGCCCCGGCGTGCGGCCAGGAGCAGGTCGACGACGAAGACGCCGATCGCGATCCACACGATGATGAAGCCCGCCCATCTCTCCGGCGGCATCGGCTCGTGCAGCACGGCCACGCCGATGAGGAACTGCATGACGGGCGTGATGAACTGGATCATCCCGATCACGGCGAGGTTGATGCGCCGGGTCCCTGCGGCGAACAGCAGCAGCGGCACGGCCGTGGCGACGCCGGCGAAGGCGAGCAGCAGGGCGTGCAGCCATCCGTTCGCGCCCATCGTGATGCCGGTCGTCTGCGCGACGAGGACGAGCTGGACCACGGCGATCGGGATGAGCCAGAAGGACTCCAGAGTCAGACCGCTCACGGCGTCGACCGCCGGGCCGATCTTCTTCTTGATGAGTCCGTAGACGCCGAAGGACGCTGTCAGCGACAGCGCGATCCACGGGAACTGCCGGTAGGCGACGACGATCACGATGACGGCGACCGCCGCGATGGCGATGGCGGCCCACTGCAGCCGCCGGATGCGCTCCTTCAGCACGAAGACGCCCAGCAGCACGGTCGTGATCGGGTTGATGAAGTAGCCCAGGCTCGTCTCGACGACGTTGCCGCTGAGCGTCCCGATCAGAAAGACCTGCCAGTTGACGTAGATCAGCAGACCGGCCAGCGCCGTCCAGCCCAGCAGCCTCGGCTGCCGCAGGATCACGCCGAACGCCGCCCAGCCGCGCGTGACCGTGAGCAGCAGCACGCAGAAGACGAACGACAGCAGCACCCGCCATGCGACCACCTCCCACGGACCGGTCGGGACGAGGAGCAGGAAGTAGAGAGGGAGCACACCCCAGAGCAGGTAGGCGGCTCCGGCATACGCGACGCCCGCGGTCTGCGTGGCGCGGGGAGACTCGAGGGGCACCGCACAACCCTATGCCCGAGTGGAGGTCCGCAAATCCCCGCGACGGGCTCGCCGGGAGAAGTTGGCAGGAAAGGGATGCCCGGTGGCGGAACGCGGAAGGGGGCCCGGATGCCATACGCATCCGGGCCCCCTTCGAGGACCTCGACCCCGCCCCTCAGAGGAGACGGGAATCAGGTTCCGCAGATCAGCGGACGACGACCGCCAGGACGTCGCGAGCCGACAGGACGAGGAACTCGTCTGCGCCGAACTTCACCTCGGTGCCGCCGTACTTGCTGTAGAGCACGCGGTCGCCGACGGCGACGTCGAGCGGAACACGGTTGCCGTTGTCATCGATGCGGCCGGGGCCGACCGCCACGACCTCGCCCTCCTGGGGCTTCTCCTTGGCGGTGTCGGGGATGACCAGGCCACTCGCGGTGGTCTGCTCGGCCTCGACCTGCTTGATGACGATGCGGTCCTCGAGCGGCTTGATGGAAACCGACACGGTCTACCTCTTCTTTCTTGACGCTGACACGAAAGACTCGTTCGCACTCTCAACCCGAGAGTGCTAATCACAGTGTAGGCGCTCGGTTGGCACTCATGCAATGCGAGTGCCAACCCCGTACGCTGGGCGGGTGGAGATGTCCGAGCTGACCGCCCTGCTCACCCCCGAGGGGCTGCGCCTCCTCGACGAGGTCGGGACCATCAGCACGACCGCCGAGGTCGCGCAGACGGTGTCGCGGCTGCGGCAGGCGGGCCACTCCCCCGATCTCGTGTCCGCCGTCGTCGGCCAGGCGCATCTGCGCGCCAAGGGTGCCGCGAAGTTCGGCGGTTTCGCGGAGCGGATGCTGTTCACGAGAGCCGGCCTCGAGCAGGCGACGCGTCTGGGCGTCGCAGCCCGCCACGCCGGTCGCATGCGCCGCGCAGGGATCGAGAGCGTCGGCGACCTGGGCTGCGGGATCGGCGGAGACTCCCTCGCGTTCGCCGGCGCAGGGCTGCGCGTGCAGGCCGTGGACGCCGACGAGGTCACCGCAGCCATCGCCGCGTACAACCTCGCGCCGTTCGGCTCCGACGCCGAGGTCCAGCACGGCACGGCCGAGGACTTCGTGAGCGCGAACTTCGGAGAATCGCACGAACTTCGCACGAATTCCGCGGATTCCTCCGAAGAAGCAGCACTTCTGCGAGCGGAGCGCACGGCCGTGTGGCTCGATCCCGCCCGCCGCACGGCGGGGCACGGCGAGACCAGGCGGGTCGCAGCATCCGACTACTCCCCCTCGCTCGACTGGGCCTTCGATCTGGCGCAGCGCATGCCCGTCGGCATCAAGCTCGGCCCGGCCCATGACCGGGATTCTCTCCCTGTTGATGCCGAGGCGCAGTGGGTGTCTGCGGACGGGAGCGTGGTCGAGCTGGTGGTGTGGTCCGGCGTCCTCGCCCGCGAGGGCGTCCGGCGCTCGGCGCTGGTGATCCGCGGCGACGAGTCGCACGAAATGACCGCCGGAGCGGATGCCGAGGACGCCGAAGTCCGCGAGCTCGGCGCATTCCTGCACGAGCCAGACGGCGCCGTCATCCGCGCGCGTCTGATCGGCGACGTCGCGCGGAGCCTGGATGCCGGGATGCTCGACCCGAAGATCGCCTATCTCACCGGGGATGCCGCCGTCACAAGCCCCTTCGTGCAGTCGTTCCGCGTGCGCGAGGTGACCGCGGCGAACCCGAAGGCGATCAGCCAGGTGCTGAAGGCGAACGATATCGGGACGCTCGAGATCAAGAAACGCGGGATGGACATCGACCCCGCCGCGTTCCGGAAGAAGCTCGCGCTGCGCGGCGACCGGACGGCGACGCTGATCCTGACCCGCGTCGGATCGCGGCGCCTGGCCGTCATCGCCGACCGGGTCTGACGGTCAGGATCGTGTCTTGTCGTCGATCGACGGCTCTTCGGTGAAGAAGTCGTCGAACATCGGATCGTCGGGCGAGGGCTCGATGACCTCACCGGTCTCGGGGTCGACCGTCACCGGATGCCGCACGATCGTGAGCTGCGGACCACGAGTCGCGCTCTGGGTGATGATGTACTCCGTGGGGATGCCGCCGACGGTCGCGCTGAGCGTCAGGTCGCTCGCGACGTCTTCGGTGCAGGCCTCGACGACGTCGCCGTCCAGGACAGCGACGACGCACAGTCCTTGTCCGGCCCACTCGTAGAAGACGGAGGTGTCGCCGTCGCTGCCGATGACGCTGAGGTTCTGCGGCGCGTAGCCCTCGGACTCGATCTGCCGCAGCTGCGTCAGCTCGGCCTCGGTGTACTGCGATTCCCAGTCGTAGGTCTCAGGTCCCCAGACCTGGATGTACGGCACCAGGTCCCCCGTCTGAGCCCGCAAGATCGCGGCCGAGAGGGACTCGCCTGCCCGCTCCTGTCCTTCGGGGATCGTGATCGACACGTTGGGCCAGCCGTATTCGTCGATCTCGTCGAGCGACATGCACCCGCTCGATGTCTGCTCCGGCGCGGTGATGATGACGCAGCGCTCTTCGCCCTGCGAGGCCTCGGCCCGCCAGACGACGACGCCGTCCTGCTCGGCGACGGCGACGACCGTGCCGGGATCGAACTGCTCCTCGAGCTCGGCCCGCTCGTCGCCGTGCGCCGCGGTGAGCATGAAGGACTGCGTGTCCCACCCCCAGATCGCCCAGCCGATGCCGAACCCGATCCCCAGGGTCGCGACGACGGATCCCGCGATCAGGGGCCAGCGGCGGCGTGAGGGCGTTTCGGTTTCAGACGAGGCTTCCACATCGGAGGCTTCGGCGCGCTCCGCTTGCTCAGCCTGTTTCGTCGGAGGCGGCGCAGCCGCCGCAGACGAGACGGGCTGAGCGACCGCAGGGAGCCGAAGCCGCTCTTCCTCCCCGGCAGCGTTCCGCCCCCGCCCCTCCAGCTCCTGCAACCGCGCGAGCTCGGCGTCCGACAGCTCTCCGCCCGGCCCGTAGGCCTTGGCGCGCAGCATCCGCAGCTCTGCGGAGGAGTCGGTCATCGCGCTACCCGATCTGCTCGAACTGCATGGCCGCCCAGATGAGCCAGCCGAGGCTGAAGATGGTCGCGGCGAGCCCGAGCACGAGCGCCCACGTCGCGATCGCCCTGCTCTCGACGGGCCGGCGCAGCGACATGATCGCCGCGATCACGGCGATCACCGCGAGCGGGATACCCCAGCCGACGAACCACGAGGCGACGAGGGCCACGATCGCCGCGACCAATGCCCAGGGCGCGAGGCGGCTGTTGTCCTCGACGACCGGCTCATCCGCCGGCGCCCACTGCACCGCGGGCATGCCGGCGGTGTCGGCCGGTCCGCTCGCGACGACCGGTTCGATGCCCACAGGACCGGTCGGCATGCGGGTGTACTCGCTGCGCCGCGCCCCGGGAACACTCGTGCGATCGGCGGGCTGCTCGACGTCGGGGCTCGGCGCCTCGACACGGGGGTCGGCAGTGGAAGGCGCGGGGTCGGGCTGCGTCGGATCGCTCATGCGGCGCTCCCCCTGGTGACGTCCTCGGTGCGCTCGGCGACCTGGATCTCGGTGACCGGCAGCGTCGAGTCGGCGCCGAAAGCGAGGGTCGACGGCCGGCGTCCGGACGCGATGAGGTCGGCGGCGAGGGCTGCGATCATGGCACCGTTGTCGGTGCAGAGCGAGAGCGGCGGGATGCGCACGGTGACTCCCGCGGCGGCGGCCCGCTCGAGAGCGACCTCGCGCAGGCGCCGATTGGCGATGACGCCTCCGCCCAGCAGCAGCCGCGGAACGCCTCGATCGGCGCAGGCCGCCAGCGCCTTGGTGACGAGCACGTCGACGACGGCCTCGCGGAAGCTCGCGGCGACGTCGGCGACGGGCACGGGCACCCCGTCCGCCTCGGCGCGCTCCACCCAGCGGGCGACCGCGGTCTTCAGGCCCGAGAACGAGAAGTCATAGCGGTGCTTCGCCATATCGGTGGCCTTGGACAGCCCGCGCGGGAAACGGATCGCCTTCGGATCCCCGCCGACGGCTGCACGATCGATCTCGGGGCCGCCGGGGTACGGAAGCGACAGGAGCCGTGCAACCTTGTCGAACGCCTCACCCGCCGCGTCGTCGATCGTCTCGCCGAGCAGTTCGACGTCCGTCGTGAGGTCGCGCACGTGCAGCAGGGAGGTGTGCCCTCCCGAGACGAGCAGGGCGATGGTCGGGTACTCCAGCGGGTCGGACTCCGGCGTCACGATGTCGGCGGCGATGTGGCCGACGAGATGGTTGACGGCGTACAGCGGCTTGTTCAGCGACACCGCGAGCCCCTTGGCCGCGCCGACGCCGACCATGAGGGCCCCTGCGAGGCCGGGACCGCTGGTGACGGCGATCGCGTCGAGGTCGTCGAGCGATACCTGCGCCTCGGCGAGGGCCGCCTCGATCGCCGGCTGCAGAGCCTCGAGGTGGGCGCGCGCGGCGACCTCGGGCACCACACCGCCGTAGCGGGCGTGCTCGTCCATGCTCGAGGCGATCGTGTTCGACAGCAGGGTGCGGCCACGGACGATGCCGATGCCGGTCTCGTCGCAGCTCGTCTCGATCCCGAGCACGAGGGGTTCGTCGTCGGTCACAGCTTCACCTTCATCACGATCGCGTCGACGTCGTCGGGCTGGTAGTAGCGCGGGCGGCGGCCGATCTCCTCGAAGCCCTCGGAGCGGTACAGGCCCTCGGCGGACGGGTTGTCGGCCCGCACCTCGAGGAAGACCTCGCGCGCGCCGCGGGCGGATGCCTCGGCGAGAAGCGCACGCAGCAGCGCCCGGCCGCGCCCCTCTCCCCTGCGCGCCTCGGCGAGCGCGATGGTCTGGATGTCGGCATCCGCGTTCCCGCGGATCGACCGGAGCCCCGCGTATCCGATGACGGCGCCGTCCTCCTCGTCGACGAGGTAGTGGCTGTACGGGGTCGCGAGCTCGGCCGCCATGGACTCGCTGCTCCACGCGTCGGAGGGGAAGGAGGCATCCTCGATCGCCATGATCGCGTCGAGGTCAGCTGGGGTCGCGGTGCGCATTGTCATCAGCTCACCCGCTTCGGGGCGCCGGGAACCGTGACGTCCGGCTGGCGGAGGTACAGGGGCTCGGGACCGGTGAGCTCGCGTCCGGCGTCGGCGGCGCGGACGCCGACGCGCGCGAGGTCTGCGGCGTCGAGCTCCGCCACCTCGAACGACCGGATGCCGTTCAGCCGCGCCTCGGCACCGGCCGCGGGAACGAGCGCGGTGGGCTCGACGAGATTCGGGATGCCGTCTGCATCCAGCCCGTCGAAGACGGAGATCGCGACCTCGCGGCGGCGCGCATCGGTGACGATCGCGAACGGCGAACCGGGCGCGTCGCCCTCGAGGACCGACAGGGCGGCCCCGAGATGGCTGGGCACCGGAATCACTGGGATGCCGCGGCCGAGGGCGAAGGCGCGGGCCGTGGCGATGCCGATCCGCAGTCCCGTGAAGGGACCGGGCCCCATGCCGGCGACGACGGCCGTGAT
>Ga0172374_1003017_pt1 | contig 10376 bp, 12 predicted proteins | sample LakKiv3m_FD_114536 | JGI IMG/M metagenome (GOLD analysis project Ga0172374, IMG submission 114536) | Freshwater microbial communities from Kabuno Bay, South-Kivu, Congo - kab_092012_10.3m | ecosystem: Environmental > Aquatic > Freshwater > Lake | place: Democratic Republic of the Congo... | reverse complement strand
GGCCGTGAAGGCGGCCCCGAGGATGAAGGCGACGGCGAGGTCGATCACATTGCCTTTGATTGCAAATTCTTTGAACTCTTTCCACATAAAAATAAACCCTCCTAAAACGATGAATACTCTTACGGTAGCACAGCACAGGTGGAAGTGGGCAGTATTTTTCAGCGAAGCGTCGCTCATGCCCTAGGCCGGGCGCTTGTTCGACGTATGGTAGATACGTTACACTTATATAGAACTCATGCAATAGTTTTATTACCAGGTACTAATATGTTATGATTAATTCAGCTGAAAGGATGTATGGACGTGGCGAAGGAAGAACAGAACGGCTCGGAACAGACCGAGTCCAAAGAGCGGACGGAGCGGAAGCGATTATCGAACCATCGACGTTTCCCAATCTTGTTACGCGTCATCGTTGTCCTGCTGTTGGCTTTCGTGATGCTTGCGATTGGAGCCATCATCGGGTACAGCGTAATTGGCGGAGGCGAGTGGAAGGACGTGTTCAACATCGACACGTGGCGCCATATCACCGATTTTTGGCTAACATCATAAGGGTGGTGGAACCATGTACACGATTGAACAGATTAAAGAAGTGATCCCGCATCGGTACCCGTTCTTGCTCATCGACCGAATTCTCGAAGTCGAAGAAGGCAAGCGGGCCGTTGGGTTAAAGAATGTGACGGCGAATGAGGAATTCTTCAACGGACATTTCCCGGACTATAACGTCATGCCTGGCGTCTTGATCGTCGAGGCGCTCGCGCAAGTCGGCGCGTTCGCGATGCTCAAGCAAGAGTCGAATCGCGGCAAACTCGCGTTCTTCGCAGGCATCGATGGATGTCGCTTCAAACGTCAAGTCGTCCCGGGCGATCAATTGCGCCTCGAGGTCGAGATCTTGAAAGTGCGTGGACCAATCGGTAAAGGACGCGCCGTAGCGACAGTCGACGGAGAAGTTGCTTGTGAAGCGGAACTCACTTTCGCCTTGAAGTGAGGAGAGGACGAGATGCGCGTATTGGTGATTGCCTTGATTCTCGGATTGGCGACCATCGTCGGTTGCCAACAAGTGCAAGATGACCCGGCCGAGGAGAACGTCGTGTTCGAACAGGACGTCGATGATGCGATGATCGACAAGCGGGCCGGTCAATCGGAATCGATTGCCGTCTCGCTCGAGCGGACGAACAGCTCGACGATGCTGTTCACGATTCGGATGCTCGAAGACCGTCGCCTCGATCCGACGACGATCATCAGTTATGAAGTCGACGGCACGCGTGTCCCGATTCCGTTCGGTGAACTCGTCGCGGAACGCGAAGGGGACGTGCGAACATACGTCTATCAAGCGGATTTGAACCCCGATCTATTCGTCACCGAGACGCTGCCGCTTTTCCATATCGGAGAAGAAGGCGAGGCCGAGGTGTCGATGCCGCTCGAGGTTGTGAATTCGACAAATGAATGAACGGACGGATGATTTTTTGTCGAAAATCATCCGTTTTTTTGTGCAGTTTTTTCGGCGATCGTCCGATACATACAGTAAGGACGATTGGAGGGAATCATTATGAAACGAAACAAACCACAGTCACTGCAGACGCGAATTTTGGCGATGATGTTGGCGTTCATCACGCTGCTCATCGTCACGTTCGGCGTGTTGCAGTACGTCAGTACGAAACATACGGTACAAAGTTCGATGCAAGCCGTATTGTTGGCGGACGGGGCCAGGATCAGCGAGGCGATTGATGCGGAAGCGTATGCGGCCTTTTTACAGAACCCTGCGAAAGATGAACGGTTCGAGCAGTTTCGGGAACAGCTCGACACGTATCGCACGCAAATCGGGGCGATGTACGTCTATACGCTCGCGGCCGATGGGGACGAGCTTCAAATCATTGTCGATGGCATGAGCGCGATTGATGCGGTCGATATCGGCACGCCGACGACGGCGACGTCGTTCGAGGATGCCAAAGCGGCGTTTAACGGTGAGACCGTCACGACACCAATTGTCGAGGACCCGGAATATGGGGACTATATGACGGTGCTCGTGCCGATTAAACGAGGTGGGGACGTGATTGGTGTCCTCGGCATCGATAAAGGAGCGAGTGACGTCGCCGCGGTGACGGAAGACGTGCTGCAAGAGAGTTTACCGCCGATTTTGATTGGACTCGTCATCTTGCTCGGGGTCGCCTCGGTCATCATTTGGCGCTATCTCGGTTGGAAGCTCCGACCGCTCCGTGAGCTCGAGCGGGTCGCGACCCATATCGCGAGCGGCGACTTGGCGACAGCGGCGAGAGAGATGGACAACATCCAGTTGAAGGCGAACGATGAGATTAAGCGGCTCACCGCCTCGATGGATCAGATGACGAAGATGCTCCGGGACTTGATTTCGGGATTGCAGACGTCCGCTCAGACCGTACGCGATGAGAGCGGCAACGTGGCGAGCATCTCGGAAGAAGTGAATGACGCCTCGCGGCAAATCGCCTTCACGATGGAAGAAATCGCGGGTGGCGTCGAGAATCAGAGCGTGCTCACGATGAAGCTGTATGGGCATATGAACGAGTTTTCGGGACTCGTCGACCAGACGGCGCATGACGGCAACGGCGTCAGTGAGCAGGCGGAAGTCGTCAACCGTGTGACGGCCAAAGGACTCCTCCTCATGGAGGACGCCGTCGGCAAGATGACGAACATCCACCTGCAAGTGCGTGAGTCGCAAGGCCAGGTGAAAGATTTCGAGCAACAGGCGGACGAAGTGACGGCGCTCGTCACGATGATCCGTCAAATCTCGGAACAGACGAACTTGCTCGCCTTGAACGCGGCCATCGAGGCGGCCCGCGCCGGGGAGCATGGGAAAGGCTTCGCCGTCGTCGCTTCCGAGATTCGAAAGTTGTCGGATAGCGTCGCCAAATCGGTCAGTGAGATCTCGGAGATTGTCGGCAGCGTCAAACACAACTCAATCGCGCTCGGTGAGACGTTCACGGACAGCATGCACGCTGCCGAGGACGGCAAGCGGACACTCGAGGAGACGAAGCGCGCCTTCAACGAAATCGAGCAGAGCGTGCGGGAGATGCAGCGCCTGACGAACTCGATGCAAGGGCAACTCGGGCGCGTCAAGACGAACCAAGAAGACATCAAACGCGGGCTATCGGATATTGCGTCCATCTCGGAAGAAAGTACGGCTGGAAACGAGGAAGTGGCCGCCTCGACCGAACAAATGTCGGCGACGAGCGAGACGATGAACCGGCTCGTCAAAGACTTGTCGCACACGGCCGAGGACATGCAGCGCATGAGCCGGCAGTTCAAGTTGTGAGCAGTCTCAAGTCAGACAGACCTCCGTTGCGTCCGTTATACTAGGCGCAAGGGAGGTTTTTTCATGCAACGTGTCTCTAGTGAACTCACACAATTCCGCGGCAGTCATTACGACTTTGGCCGCTTTCAAGGTGAATATATCAAACGCAGCAAACTGCTCGAGAACCGGAACGACCAGTGGAAGCTCCGTGTCCCACGCTTCGAGATTGACGAGCGCGAGGCGAAGCAGGCGTTCGACCGGTTCGCCCCGAAGATTTGGGAAGAACTGCTCGGCCTTCAGGACGAGCTTGAGTTGACGCTCGCCGACACGCTCCTTCACTTCGGTTATTTCCGGGTCAATAACCCGGTCAGCGGCTGTTCGATTTTGACGGGCGACAACTTCCTCGTCCGCAACTATGACTATCACCCGATGACGTACGATGGCCGCTATAACTTGTTCCAACCGGACGACGGTTACGCCGTCATCGGTCCCGTCTCCCGTGTCACGGGCCGGATGGATGGGATGAATGAGAAAGGGCTCGCCATGGGCTATAACTTCATCAACCGTCGGCGTCCCGGGGACGGTTTCGTCTGTCAGATGATCGGGCGGATGATTCTCGAGACGTGCGCGACCGTCGAGGAGGCGGTCGACTTGCTGAAAGAGATTCCGCACCGGGGGTCGTTCACATATGTCGTCCATGACAAGTCGTCGAAGACGCGCGTCATCGAGGCGACGCCGCGCGACATCCGCGTCCGTGAGTCGAACATCTGCACGAACCATTTCGAGCTGTTGCAGCACGAGAACCGCTACCACCTCGACGACTCGACGCGCCGGATGATGGAAATCAAGATGTATCAACATATCGTCCAAGACGCCGAGAGCGCGTTCCGACTCATGAACGACTCGGACAAGGGCGTCTTCTCGGAGCTGTATAAGAGCTGGGCCGGCACGATCCATACGGCCGCCTACTTCCCGGAGACGCTCGAGACGTGGTTTGCCCTCGGTGGCGACCGCGACCCGGTCATCTTCGATTTTCAAGCGTGGCTCGACGGCGAGGACTTTGACTTGCATGCCCTCGACGGGGAAATCGCGACCGATATCGAGTTTGCGAACACGGTCCAACTTTGGCGCTAACTGAAAACAGGCAGCGGCTCATGATGAGTCGCTGCTTGTTTCGTTGAATCGAATCACGTGACTTGAAGTCGAGGTATCGTATGGGATGAAGCCGAGCGATTCATAGAACTGTGCCCCTTGCGTCGTATACGTCCGGAGAATGACGGTGGGGAAGGGTCGTTTCGCTTCGAGCAACAATGCGTTCGCGAGACGTCTCCCGATGCCTTGTCTGCGATAATCCGGCAAGATATAAAACCGTCTCAACCGCCCGACCGGAAGTCCTGGAGAATATGGGTCTTGATTCAATCCTCCGATACCGAGCAGATTACCAGAGGCGTCAAAAACACCTAGCAGACACTCGCCGGGTTGATCGAACCGGTTGCGTCTATCTCGAAAGTCATCCACCAATCGGTCGAGCATACGAAAGCCTTCCTGACGACTGGCGACAAGCAAGTCGGTCAAATCGACGTGGTTGAGGTCAAAAATGTGTCGAATCGAATAGGGGGTCACGGTCTCAACTCCATTCGCGTGTCGGGCGGTACAGTTTTCTGTAAAACCGGGAATACTCATAGCAGGAGGGATTCAGATGAAACGAATCGGATTATTAGCCATCATGCTCAGTTTGATTGTCGTCCTCGGCGGCTGCGTGCCGGGCGACGGGACGTACACGACCGACCCGGCCGGATTCTTTTGGGGCGTCTGGCACGGTTGGATTGCACCGGTGTCACTCATTTTGGGATTGTTCAATGACACGTATCGCGTCTATGAGGTGAACAACACCGGCTGGTTCTATGATTTAGGGTTCTATATTGCCATCATCAGCGGGTTCGGCGGGATTGCGGTGACCCGGAAGAGCCGAGGTTGACGTTAGACGGGTTTTCGTCCGGACACGGCAACCGTATGATAATCACGCGAGTCAGGTCCTCGGCGTTCTTGGACGTCAATGAACCCGAGCGCAGAAGCAGCAGGAATCAACTGTTCCCTCACGATGGATGCGATGCCGTCCCACGTCACGTCAGCTTTCCCGTCACAGTACGTGATGACGAACAACCCGCCCGGTGCGAGGACACGTTCGATTTCGGCAAGCACCGCAGGCACGTCTTCCCAAAAGTAGAGCGTATGGATACTGAAGACGCGATCAAACTGTTCGTCTTGGAACGGAATCGTCCCGATGTTTCCTTCGACGACAGCAGCCCGCTGTGCCCGGACGGCCGCGCGGTTCCGTCGGAGCGCCGAGCGGACGATGGTCGCGGAACGGTCGAGCCCGGTCACATGTATCGTGTCGTCCGTCTGAAGTAGCCGAGCCAGTGCGTCCCCAGCGCCGCATCCGAGGTCGAGGATGCGGTCGTTTGGTTGAATCTGAAGTTGCTCAATCGTCCAATTGACTTCAATCCGGTGTTGATGCACCATTTTCTCGCCGATATATGTCCCGACGATGCCGCGTGGGTTCTCGTATTGACTGTCAATCCATGTTTGGAGACGTGTGAAGCGCATCGAACCATTCCTTTCCGAATCCAGTAGATGTAGATTGAGTGTAGCATAACCATTTTGGGAAGGGAGTTGAATCGATGCGTTCCTTTTGGATTTTCGGCAATCAGTTGTCGCACGAACTCGAGCTATTCAATCACGTTAAGAACGATGACGTCATCGTCATGATCGAGGCGACATCCCGGGCGATGTGGCGGCCGTACCATAAACAGAAGCTCGTCCTCATCTTTTCGGCGATGCGTCACTTCGCTGATGAACTGCGAGAAAAGGGCTACACGGTCGACTATCATGAGGCCGATTCGTTCCAAGATGCGTGGGACGACCACTTCACACGATATGAGCCGGAAGAAATCCATTACACGGCCGTCACCGACGCCGCGATGGAGAAGAAGTTGCATCAGTTTGGGAAGAAGCACAAACTCGTTGAACATTCGGACGTGCCGCTCTTCTATTTAACGAAACAGGAGGCCGTCGACGCGATTGGCGACGCGCCGTGGCGGATGGACCGGTTCTATCGCCAGATGCGGAAACGGTTCGAGGTGTTGCTTGAGGATTGGAAACCACGGGGCGGGAAATGGTCGTTCGACGCGGACAACCGTCAGCCGCCGAAAGACGGACTGACGTTCCCGGCACCGATTCACTTCCGGCCGGACGCGATTACAAAAGACGTCATTGAAAAAGTAGAGCGAGATTTCACCGACCATCCGGGCGATATCACCCCGTTCGTCTGGCCGGTGACGCGCAGTGAGGCACGCCGGGCACTGAAACGGTTCGTCCAGGAGCGGCTCGAGACGTTCGGTCCGTATCAGGACGCGATGCTGTCGGACAATCAAGAGATGTCACACAGCCTGTTGTCCGCGGCCATCAACATTGGCCTTCTGACACCGGACGAGGTCGTTCAAGCGGCGGTGGCTTCGGACGCGCCACTCGCCTCGGTCGAAGGGTTCGTCCGTCAACTCCTCGGTTGGCGCGAATATATGCGCGCCGTCTATGTGGCATCGATGCCGGGGTACGAGTCGGTCAACACGTTCAAACATGAGCGTGACTTGCCTAGCTACTTCTGGGATGCCGAGACGGACATGCACTGCGTCCATCAGAGCGTGAAGCCGGTCATCGAGCGGGCGCACAACCATCATATCCAGCGGCTCATGGTGCTCGGCAACTTCGCGACACTGTTCGAGGTGTCACCGCAACAGACGAGCGACTGGTTCAACGAGATGTATATCGACGCCTACGACTGGGTCGTCTTGCCGAACGTGCTCGGGATGGCGCTCCATGCCGACGGCGGGAAGCTGGCGACGAAGCCGTATATCGCCTCGGGGAAGTATATCGATAAGATGAGCGACTACTGTAAAGGCTGCAAGTATAACCCGAAACATACGACCGAAGCGGACGCTTGCCCGTTCAACGCGCTCTATTGGAACTTCATCGACAAGCACGAAGAGCGGTTCGCGAAGAATCAGCGCATGAAGATGATGGTACGCAACTGGCAAGGCCGCGATGATGACGTCAAAGCCGACATTTTGGCAAAGGCGAGACAGACGCTAAAAGATATGTGATTGCGACGAAGCGATAAAAACAAATGACGTGAGCCGGATTAACTTCCTGGCTCACGTTTTTATAAGAACTTTTATTGATCGAACCATCATGGACTCGGCCAGTCGATGCCAATCTCAGAAAAAGAGATTTTACTTTCTTCAATGCCTTCCACGTCATTCGCGTTGATGGATTGAATGTCTGCTTCCGATAATTCAATACGTCCGGTAGGGTCTTTCAACTTTAAGTGATAGAGTTTTTCCACCAATGCCAACTGTTCTTCTGTGAGTTCGAAATTCTCTTCCCAATACTCGAGCGCGACTTCATAAGCTGACGCCTGTACTTCTAAAAGATTCGCCCCTCGTTCGAGCATGACGTCGTACGGATGAACCGAGTACACACCCTGTCCACTTTCCCATAGGACCGTCGTGACGACTGGACGAACTTCTCCATCCACTTCATCTAGCAAGTATTGAAGCGTTTCTTGTTCAGCCATTTGTTGTACCTGGTCCGGAGCTTCAATGAAATATTGCTTTGCGTCTACTGGATTGAAAGCGAGATGATCGTTTCGGAAACCTGCAGCATAAAAGTCTTGCCCGAAAGCAACGGTCCCTCTGCTTCCTTGGCCGTCATTGGTGCTGTAGTTGTCACCATCCCACGAATGTTCGTACGCAAGATCGGGAGCATCCGCGATAAAAACAGCATGAGAGATGGAGGCGAGGATGCATCCTTCCCATATGTTTTGGCGGGTCCACCCCGGTTCGGTTAATTGGATTTTATTCATTTCGACTACTCCTTTTCATTCTCAAGTGAAGACTGTGTTCGATTACCACTCTTCAGTATTATAACGTGTCCGATACACTTAAATGGATGTTAGTGGGTGTCGGTTAAATGGTTTGTAAATCTCATTCATGAAAGGTTTACGCTTTTTTGCATGCCCTTCACGGACGCTTTACATTCATCCGGTACGATATGACTTGTGAGACCCCTCATGCCAAGTGAATAGCTATGGTAGAACATTCGAGAGACCAACAGAAGCCCGTACGTCGATGACGTCCTGTTTCTGTTGGTCCTTTTTTCTAGGGAAGGATGATTCAAGTGAATGAAACACTTCGCACGATTGGACAAGAGAAGATGATTGCCTCCATCAAATCACCGAAACAACTCGAGAAATTCCTACAGTCGGACGTGACGACGACGTTCCTCATGATGGGGACGCTTAGCACGCTCGACCGCTATGTCGCCCATTTGAAGCGCGAGAATCGGACCGTGTTCCTGCACGCCGAACGCATCAACGGCATCAGTCTCGACCGGGACGGCATCGACTATCTGGCGAAACGGGTCGGTGCCGATGGGATTGTGACGACGAAGGCGTCGGTCATCCAACACGCGAAACGGGCCGGCCTGATGACGGTGCAACGCCTGTTCCTCGTCGACTCGGACGCCATCTCGTCGGGCATCAAGATGGCACGAGACCAACAGCCGGACGCGCTCGAACTGATGCCGGGACTTATCCCGAGTGTCATCGAGCACGTCGCGGAACACGTCTCGTTGCCAATCGTGACGGGCGGGATGATCCGAAAGCCGATTCACGTGCACGAAGCACTCGCTCACGGGGCGTTCGCCGTCTCGACCGGGGACGAGCGACTCTGGGCGCCGCAAGGAATGAAGGAGGAACTTATATGAAATCGATTCAACTACAGAACATCAAAAAAGCATATGACGAGACGGAAGTCATCCGCGGTATCGACGTGACGATCGAGGCCGGTGAGTTCTTCGCCCTCGTCGGACCATCGGGTTGCGGCAAGAGCACGATGCTCCGTATGATTGCCGGGCTCGAATCGATCACGAGCGGCACGCTTCGCATCGATGGCGTCGCCGCGAACGATTTGAAGCCGAGCGAACGTCAGCTGTCGATGGTGTTCCAAAACTATGCGCTCTATCCGCATATGACCGTCGAGAAGAACATCACGTTCGGGTTACATACGAAAGGACTGACGAAGCTCGAGCAACGCGAACGGTGCTTAGCGGCGGCCGAGACGCTCGGACTGACCGACTATTTGAAGCGGAAGCCACGCGAGCTCTCAGGCGGTCAGCGGCAACGGGTCGCTTTAGCCCGGGCCATCGTCACCGAGTCACCGATTTGCCTCATGGACGAGCCGCTCTCGAACTTGGACGCGAAGCTCCGGGCCAAGATGCGCTCCGAGATTCGGCAACTGCAACGCAAGCTCAAGCTGACGATGATTTACGTCACGCACGACCAAGTCGAGGCGATGACAATGGCCGACCGGATGATGCTGTTGAACGATGGCGAGGTCCAACAAGTCGGTCAACCGCTCGATTTGTACAATAAGCCGGCGAACACGTTCGTCGCCTCGTTCATCGGGTCACCGCCGATGAATCTCACACCGGTGCAGCGGACGGACAACGGTTGGGCCGCCTCGGACGGACGCCTGTTCCATCCGAACACGCTCACGCGAGAAGATACGGCGACGCTCGGCATCCGTCCGGAACAGATCACTCCGGCGAAAGAGGATGTCACGTTCTATGCCGAGCTGAAGAACATCGAGGTGCTCGGCACGGAGACGATTCTCGCCTTCGACATGGGCGGCGTCGAATGGCTCGCCAAGTGGCCGGGTCAATGGCCGTTGTCGATCGGGGAGAAGATCGCCTGTCACGTCGACCCGAAACAGATGTCCTTGTTTGACACGTACGGCAATCGTATCGAGCCGCGCCAACCGAAACTGTTCGAGGCGTTGGAGGTGTTCCAATGACGGTCGCCTTACCGAGACAGCGCGTCCGGGCCCGGCTATCGGACGCGGCGAGCGGGCTACTCTACTTATCACCGTCGATTGCGCTATTCGGCATCTTCCTCGTCTATCCGTTGTTCCGGACGATTTACTTAAGCTTCTTCCAAACGGACACGCAAGGGACGCCGCTCAGCTTCGTCGGCGGCGCGCATTACGAGAAGCTGTTC
>Ga0172374_1003015_pt1 | contig 10386 bp, 6 predicted proteins | sample LakKiv3m_FD_114536 | JGI IMG/M metagenome (GOLD analysis project Ga0172374, IMG submission 114536) | Freshwater microbial communities from Kabuno Bay, South-Kivu, Congo - kab_092012_10.3m | ecosystem: Environmental > Aquatic > Freshwater > Lake | place: Democratic Republic of the Congo... | reverse complement strand
ACCAGTCTTTTTCTTTAGGCGGAAGAGAGCTTACTGCCTTTAAAATATCAAAGGAAAATATTGAAAAAAATAAGCATGACCTTAAGGCTGTCAAGGAAGATTATATTCTCAGCGTCTCTGCCGCATATTATGAAGTCCTGAGGGCCAGGAAGGCATTTGAAATCGCGAAGGCGAATGTAGAGAGATTAACGAAACACAGGGATGCCGCGGCCGTAAGGCTTAAGGTCGGAGAGGTTACAAAGACCGCTCTTCTCAGGGCCGAGGCAGAGCTTTCAGGGGCGCAGTCAGAGGAGATAAAGGCAAAGAATGTATTGGAGCTCGCAAAGGCTTTTCTTGCTAGGATTGTCGGCATTGAAGGGCCTTATGATGTTAAGGAAACAGTGGATAACAGTCGTCCTCCTCAACCGGAGGTAAATGGCAAAGGCGCACAGACGCTTGATTCTTTAAAACAGACCGCGATGGCAGAGAGGTTTGAGCTTAAGAGCCTTGAACTGCAGAAGAAAATAGCTGAAGAACAGATTGACTATGCGCAGGGCGCTTACTGGCCTACATTTTCGGTAGAAGGAGTTTATTCAAGAAAATATGAAGACCCTCAGTCTTCAACTCTTAATAAGGAGAGCGCATACGGAGGCGTTAAATTAAACTTTCCTTTTTTTGAAGGCGGACTGAGAAGGGCCGAGGTCATGGAAGCAGAATCAAAACAAAGGCAGGCGATGCTCATTTATGAAGACAGGAAAAAAACAATCGGCATTGAGGTTGAAAATGCCTATCTTGACGTGATGACACAGGCAGGGATTATGGAGAAGTTCCAGTCACAGACAACATATGCATTAGACAATTATAAGGCCGTCGCAAAACAATTTGAGTTCGGGCTCGCGAACAGCCTGGATATAATGGATGCCAACACCCTGCTTGTTACCGCAGAAAGGCAGTTGGCTGACGCAATATATAATTACCAGTTATCGGCGCTGAGATTAAAACGAGCGACAGGCATTCTTTTAAAGGCAGCTATGGGGCAAATAAAATAAATGGATCATCTAAAGAGGTGCTTAATGACTAAACGCAATTTTATCTTTTATCAGCTTCCTATTGTTATTCTGATTATTTTTTTATCGGCTTTTCTGCCTGCATGCAAAAAAAGAGAGCAGCAGATGAAAAAACCGGCTATGCCTGTAACCGTCGGCGAGGCTATTAAAAAATCAGTGCCTGTGCAGATTCGCGCCATAGGGAATGTTGAGGCGTATTCAAATGTATCGATAAAGGCTAAAGTAGGCGGTGAATTAAAACGCGTGCATTTTAATGAAGGCCAGGAGGTTAATAAAGGCGATCTGCTTTTTACGATAGACCCTCAGCCTTATGAAATAGCCCTCGGTTCAGCGCAGGCAAATCTTGCGAGAGACAAGGCCCTTGCGAAAAAAGCCGACGATGATTTAGTCCGGTATGCAGAATTATTGCGCGAGGAACTTGTGAGCAGGGACAAGTATGAACAGGTATTTGCTAATGCCGAGGCCCTGAAGGCAACCCTGAAAGTTGATATGGCTATTGTGGAAAACGCCCGCCTTCAGCTCGGCTACTGCTCTGTTTATGCGCCGGTTTCAGGAAGGACAGGAAGCCTTCTTGTAAATCAGGGGAATCTTATCAAGGCAAATGACGACAAGCCAATGGTGATTATAAACCAGATCCAGCCTGTATATGTAAATTTCTCAGTGCCCGAGCAATTGCTCGCTGAGATTAAGAAATATATGTCAGCCGGAAAATTAAATGTGCATGCATATATAGCGAAGGAGGATGTGAGGCATGAAGACGGCATTCTTACTTTTGTGGACAATACCGTTGATATCTCAACAGGGACAATAAAACTTAAGGCTACTTTTCCGAATAAGGGAAGGCGTCTCTGGCCCGGACAGTTTGTGAATGTTGATATAACCCTTGCAACAAGGCCTGATGCGATAGTGATTCCTTCGCAGGCAGTCCAGACAGGGCAGCAGGGGCAGTTTGTCTTTGTTGTGAAGGGAGATATGGCAGAGCTTCGCCATGTTATTACGGGCATTGTTCACGAGGACATGACAGTCATTGAAAAAGGATTAGCTCCGGGTGAAGTTGTTGTGACCGACGGACAGATGCGGCTTGCGCCCGGCGCTAAGGTTGAGATAAAAAACGCACAGGGGCAAAAGAGCAGCATTGAGGAATCTTCAAAAGCAGACAATCCTGCAAAGAATAACGCAAAGTGAATATTTCGGATCTTTTTATAAAACGGCCTATAATGACCAGCCTTGTTATGCTGGCTGTGCTGCTTTTCGGGCTTTTTGCCTATAGGCTTTTGCCTGTAAATGACCTTCCGAATATAGATTTTCCGACCATACAGGTTACCTCGAATCTGCCCGGCGCCAGCCCCGAGACTATGGCGAGCGCAGTGGCAACGCCTTTGGAGCGGCAGTTTTCTACTATTGCAGGCCTTGATTCCATGACCTCTACAAATGGACAGGGCATCTCGATTATCACGCTTAAGTTCACGTTAGAGCGGGGCATTGACGCCGCTGCGCAGGACGTTCAGGCAATGATTGCAAAGGCGGCTAAGCAGCTTCCTCCGGATATGCCGACCCCTCCGTCATACAGAAAGGTAAACCCGGCTGATAATCCTGTTATTTATCTTGCGCTGAGTTCTCCGACCCTTCCGCTGTCTGATATAAACGAGTTCGCCGACACCATTATTGCGCCGCGCATTTCTATAATTAGCGGTGTTGCTCAGGTGCTGATTTACGGCTCTCAAAAATACGCGGTGAGGGTGCAACTGGACCCTAAGGCTCTTGCGAGCCGTAAGGTCGGAATAGATGAAGTGGCTGCCGCGCTTGCAAAATGGAATGTAAACCTACCCACAGGCGAGCTTCAGGGCAGCAGGCAGGCATTTACAATGCAGGCCACAGGACAGCTATATAATGCGGAGGCTTTCAAGCCTATGATTGTTGCGTACCATGACGGTTCTCCTATCAGGCTGCAGGATATTGCCAGGGTAACAGACAGTGTGGAGAACGATAAAATAGCCGCATGGTATAACACACAGGGCAAGTCAACACGCGCGATAGTTCTGGCTATTCAGCGGCAGCCCGGCACTAACACCATTGAGGTTGTGGACAGAATCAAGCAGCAGATCCCAAATTTCCGCAGTCAGTTGCCCGGCAATGTTCAACTTAACATACTCTTCGACCGCACGGTATCAATCCGGGAGTCGGTGGCGGACGTTAAATTCACATTGGCGCTTACCATTGCTCTTGTTATTATGGTGATATTTCTGTTCCTTCGCAACCTGTCGGCAACGGTCATCCCGAGCCTCGCCCTGCCTCTCTCCATTATAGGCACCTTCGCTGCCATGTATGCCATGGGATTCAGCATCAATAACATCTCTCTTATGGCCCTCACGCTTTCAGTAGGTTTTGTTGTGGACGACGCCATTGTCATGCTCGAAAATATTGTCCGTCATATGGAGCGCGGCGAAAAGCCTATGGATGCTTCATTCAGAGGCGCAAGAGAGATCGGTTTTACTATTATCTCAATGACTCTCTCTCTGGTGGCGGTGTTCATTCCCGTCCTTTTTATGGCAGGGATGCTGGGACGCATGCTCCATGAGTTTGCCGTGACTATCACTCTTGCAATCCTGATATCGGGGGTTGTTTCCCTGACGCTGACGCCCATGCTCTGCAGCCGTTTTCTCAAACCTCAAGGCAAAGAGAGGCACGGCCCGCTGTATAACGCTATGGAGCTGTTCTTCGACAATATGCGTAATCTTTACGAGCGCACGCTCAAACAGGTGCTTGGTTTCCGCCGCGCCACGATTATTGTTACTATAGTTATGACTATTCTTACGGTCTGGCTTTTTACAAAAATGCCTACGGGCCTCCTTCCTCCTGACGACATCGGAGGGATTTTTGCCTTTACCGAAGGGGCACAAGGTATTTCATTTGAGGACATGAAACGTCATCAGCAGAAACTTGCGGAGATAGTGCTTCAGAATCCCAATGTTGAAGCGTTCATGTCGGCTGCCGGCGCGAGCGGCTCGCGTGTAAGTTCAAACAGCGGTTTCATGTTTCTTAAGCTCAAACCCCGGCATGAGAGAAAGCTTAATGCAGACCAGATAATTCAGGAGCTTAGGCCAAAGGTAATGGAAGTCCCCGGTATTATGATGTTCATGCAGAACCCGCCGCCCATCCGCCTTGAGGCTCATCTTTCCAAGGCTCAATATCAGTTTGTTCTTCAGAGCCCTGAGACAAGTGAGCTTTACAAATATGCCTCTGACTTTGAAATGAAACTGCGCGGGCTTCCCATGATTCAGGACGTTACCAGTGATCTCCAGATAAAGAATCCTCAGATTAATCTGGACATCAACAGGGACAGGGCTGCGGCTCTCGGCATCACAGCCCAGCAGATTGAGGATTCACTATACTCAGCTTATGGGGCAAGGCAGGTCTCTACCATATACGCTCCATCGAACCAGTATAACGTGATTATGGAGCTTGATCCCCGGTATCAGATGGATCCTTCGGCTTTAGGCTTGCTTTATGTGCGTTCGAATACAGGCCAACTGGCGCCGCTTTATTCTCTGGCAACTCTCAAGAAGGGGCTTGGCCCTTTATCTGTTAACCACCTCGGACAGATAACATCAGTGACAATCTCTTTTAATCTCAAACTCGGCACTCCGCTGGGCGAGGCGGTGGCCGCTGTGGAAAAGGAGGCAAAGGCATTGCCTGCCGTTATTACAACGGGCTTTCAGGGAACCGCGCAGGTCTATAAGGCTTCGACCAAAGGCCTGGCTATGCTTTTGATACTTGCCATTCTTGTTATCTATATTGTGCTCGGCATACTGTACGAAAGCTATATCCATCCATTGACGATACTCTCAGGCCTGCCGTCAGCAGGTTTCGGAGCGCTTATAACACTCCTGCTTTTCGGCAAAGACTTAAACCTCTACGCCTTTGTCGGCATTATCATGTTAGTAGGCATCGTGAAGAAAAATGCGATTATGATGATAGACTTTGCGCTGGATGCGCAGCGAAATGAAGGTAAAAAACCGATAGATGCAATTTATGAAGGAGCCATTGTCCGTTTCAGGCCTATCATGATGACTACGATGGCCGCGCTTATGGGCACTCTGCCGATAGCCATTGGGTTCGGCGCAGGCGCGGATTCGCGCCGTTCTCTCGGACTTGCCGTTGTCGGCGGTTTAGTTGTCTCACAGCTTCTAACCCTTTATATAACGCCGGTTGTTTATTATTATATGGACAGGCTGCAGGAAATGGCGCGCGGGCGGGCGGGCCATAAGCGCGGTGAAGGAGACACAAGAAGATGAAGGCTGTAATTATGAAAAGAGTCATCCCGGTTATTGCGCTTATATTGATTGCCTGCTCGGGAGCAAGAGCTCAGGAGGTTATAAAAAAAGGCGAGGCGCTTACTCTGGAGAAGTGCATAGGGATCGCCTTGAAAAAGCAGCCTAATATAATTGCGGCAGCAGGCGCTGTGAAAGCTAATCAGAGCAAGGTGGGCCAGGCTCGTTCAAATTATTATCCTCAGGTTGATCTGGCATCCGGCTACAGCAGGGAAAATCCCACAACAAGCAACAAGACAGTTGACCAATATACAGGCAGCGTGGCCCTTAAACAAAACATATACGATTTCGGCAAAACTCCCGCACAGGTGAATATCCAGAAACTGAATCTTGATTCGTCAAAATCCGACTTGGAGAATGTAACGGAGCAGATAATCCTTAATGTAAAGCAGGCATACTACGGAGTGTTGCAGGCAAAAAAGAACAGGGATGTTGCAGAGGAGACCGTCAAGCAATTCCAGCAGCATCTTGAACAGGCAAAGGGATTTTATGAGGTTGGCACAAAACCGAAATTTGACGTGACCAGGGCTGAGGTTGATTTGAGCAATTCCAAGCTGAACCTTATCAGGGCTGAAAATAGCGTCAGGCTGTCTATCGTAACGCTTAATAACGCTATGGGAGTTCCTGACGCCCCTGAATATACAATCGAGGATAATCTTTTATTCAAGGGATACGGAATAACATTTGAAGAAGCGATAAACAGGGCGTATAAAAACAGGCCTGATCTTACGGCAATTATTTTAAGGAGAGAGGCAGCGGAAAAATCAGTTGAGCTTGCAAATACGGGATATTATCCTGTGCTGACAGGCAATGCCGGGTATAACAGGGCAGGAGAAAACTTTCCTCTCGGCGAGGGATGGAACGCAGGGGTGACACTGTCATTCCCTATATTCAGCGGATACCTGACGAAATATCAGGTGGAAGAGGCAAAGGCAAATCTCGATGTTATTAAGGCAAATGAAGAAGGGGTCAGGCAGAATATTTTTCTTGAAGTCCAGCAGGCGCATTTGAATCTTAAAGAGGCGGAGGAAAGAATTCCTGCCGCGGAGCTTGTTATAAAACAGGCGGAGGAAAATCTTGAGCTTGCAAACGGCAGGTATGCCGCAGGGGTAGGGAATCCGATTGAGGTTACGGATGCGCAGGTGGCATTGATAAACGCGAAGTTATCATATATACAGGCGCTGTATGATTATAAGGTTGCGCTGGCAAATCTTGAGAAAGCAATGGGGGCAAAATAATGAAGAAAATTATCATAGGCACTGCGGCAGTTCTTGTTATAGCGATTGTTGTTGCGTTTATCGGATTAAGAAAAAAAGATAACGGATTAAACTTCAGAACGGAAAAAATAAGCGCGGGAGATATAGTTGAGACTGTTACCTCTTCGGGAACTGTCAACGCGGTGACTACTGTTCTGGTCGGCACTCAGGTCTCAGGGACGATAAAAAATATTTACGCCGACTTCAATTCTCCCGTAAAAAAGGGACAGTTGATAGCGCAGATAGACCCTGCGACATTCGAATCGCAAGTAGAACAGGCAAAGGCGAATCTGTTTTCATCGAAGGCCAATCTTGAGAAGGCAGAGACGGCTTTTGTGGATGCAAAAAGAACATTCGAGAGGAATAAACAGCTTTTCTCAAAGAACCTTATAGCAAGGAGCGATGTTGATACTGCAGAGACAAATTACGATACGTCAAAGGCGCAGGTAAGCCTGGCAAAGGCTCAGGTTGCGCAATCTGAGGCTGCATTGAAGATCGCGCAAACCAACTTGAGATATACGAGGATAATGTCGCCTGTTGAGGGAATTGTGGTTTCAAGGAATGTGGATGTCGGGCAGACCGTCGCGGCTAGTTTTCAGACCCCGACTCTCTTTACGATTGCGCAGGACCTTACAAAGATGCAGATAGATACGAATGTTGCCGAAGCCGACATAGGCAAGGTGACGCAAGGACAGGAGGTTGAGTTTACTGTTGATGCTTATCCGGGCATTATCTTTAAAGGCAAGGTTTCGCAGGTCAGAAATGCTCCGATAAATGTCCAGAATGTTATCACATATAATGCCGTGATTCTCGTCGGCAATCCTGAATTGAAGCTTAAACCCGGCATGACCGCGAATGTTTCCATAATAATCTCGTCAAAGAAAGACGTTCTCAGGACGCCTAATGCCGCCTTGAGGTTCACGATGCCTGAAAAGGATAAAAAGGACAAAAAAGGCAAAAAAGCGCAGCAAAAAGGCACGGCGAAAAAAAGCGCGGGTGTATGGATACTTGAAAACGGGAAACCAAAACGGGTCAATGTATCTACCGGCGTAAGCGACGGATTTAATACCGAGCTGCTGTCAGGCGAACTTAAGGAAGGACAGGATGTTATAGTGGAAGCCATTGCAAAAAAGACAAAGAAGACAGGAACTACTCCGAGGATGTTCTGATATGCCGCTCATCGATATACGGGAAATCACCAAGGTCTATCAGCTTGGCGATGTTTCGGTAAAGGCTCTCTGTTCGATTTCGCTAAGTATCGAAAACGGCGAATTCATAGCGATAATGGGGCCTTCCGGTTCGGGCAAGTCTACCTTTATGAATATACTCGGATGTCTCGATAAGCCTACAAGCGGAAGGTATATCCTTGAGGGAACCGAGATTGGAACTTTGGGAAGGGATGAGCTTGCCGCGATAAGAAACAAAAAACTTGGTTTTGTGTTTCAGGGGTTCAATCTGCTGCCGAGAACATCAGCGCTTGAAAATGTCGAGCTTCCGATGCTCTATTACGGTGTTACCGCAAAAGAAAGAAGAGACAGGGCAATGGCTGCGCTTAAAAGCGTAGGGCTTGAAGGCAGGGAACATCATTTCCCAAATCAGCTTTCAGGCGGCCAGCAGCAGAGGGTAGCTATTGCGAGGGCGCTTGTAAATAACGCGCCGGTAATCCTCGCGGATGAGCCGACAGGCAATCTTGACACAAAGACAAGCGAAGAGATAATGGAGCTTTTCACAAATCTGAACGCAGAATCAAATATCACGGTAATCCTTATAACCCACGAACATGATATTGCGGAATACAGCAAGAGAATAATTAAATTCCGCGACGGCTGTGTCGTAAGCGATGAGGCAAACGTCAGAGGGGCAAAAAATTATAGTGTCATAGGGTCAGAGGGTCAGAGCAACAAAGGCTTTGATACTTTGACTCTTTGATACTTTGATACTTATATGATTAACATACCGTCAACTTTTAAGATATCATTCAGGGCGTTGAGGGTAAATAAGATGCGCTCGGCGCTTACGATGCTCGGGATTATCATCGGGGTAGGCGCTGTCATTGCTATGCTTGCAGTAGGGAAGGGCGCCAGCCAGAAAATAGCAGACCAGATAGCGAGTTTAGGGAGCAACCTTCTTATAATACTGCCCGGTTCGACCTCTGCCGGTGGGGTGAGAATGGGCGCAGGCAGCCAGCCCACGCTTACAATGGGTGATACGGAGGCCATTCTCAGAGAAATCCCGTCAGTTGCCGATATAGCGCCTGACCACGGAGGAATTGCGCAGGTTGTTTATGGCAACCAGAACTGGGCAACAGGTATAAGGGGCACAACACCTAACTTTTTGAATGTAAGAGAATGGCAGCTTGCTTCAGGAAGGGCGTTTACGGATCAGGAAGTCAAAAGCGGGGCAAAGGTATGTTTGATTGGCCAGACTGTTGTAGATAATCTTTTTGGTAATATAGACCCGATTGGCCAGGTTGTGCGTTTAAAAAAGGTTCCCTTTACAGTAATTGGTGTGCTTGCGCCTAAAGGCCAGTCTCTTACCGGTCAGGATCAGGACGATATAATATTAGTTCCCATAACTGCGGCCCAGAGGCAACTCTTTGGAACCCCGTTTCCCGGCATGGTCAGAATAATACATGTGAAGGCCAAAAGCACTGAAGACCTGTTTGACGCAGAAAGGCAAATAAACGAACTGCTCAGGCAGAGGCACCGCATAGGGCCCAAACAGGAAAATGATTTTACGGTCAGAAATCTTACCGAGAGATTGAAAACGCAGGAAGAGTCTTCGAAGGTAATGGCTCTTTTGCTCGGCGCCATCGCATCGGTTTCTCTGGTTGTTGGGGGGATCGGCATTATGAATATTATGCTCGTTTCTGTCACTGAAAGGACACGGGAAATCGGGATAAGAATGGCTGTTGGGGCAAAGACCTGGGATATAAGGCTTCAGTTTATTATCGAGGCGCTGACATTATCATTGATAGGCGGCGTGATAGGAATCATCTTAGGCGTTGGGGGTTCCAAGATACTCTCGGCCTTTGCGGCATGGCCCACAATCATATCCCCGTTTTATGTCCTGCTTGCTTTTTTCTTTTCAGGTATGGTCGGAATATTCTTCGGTTTTTACCCGGCATACAAGGCGTCGCTGCTTGACCCGATAGACGCGCTGAGATACGAGTAAAAAATTGGGAGGAGATAGATTGGAAGATATTAAGGCATCAGCCCCGCCCGTCTTTTTAATGAAAAAAGAAAAAGGGAATCTGCTATCATAAAAAAATATGAACCTGAAAAAGCTTGTTGATATAATGTCTGCGCTTCGCAGCGAAAAAGGATGCCCGTGGGACAGGGAGCAGACAAGGGAGTCTCTTAAGCCTTTTCTTGTAGAAGAGACATACGAGGTTCTTGAAGCTCTGGATGAAGGCGATTCGGAAAAGATAAAAGAAGAACTCGGCGATCTTTTATTCCAGATAGTATTTCACTGCCAGCTCGCAAAAGAGAAAGGCGAATTTGAGATGTCGGATGTTATAGAGGAAATCAGCGGGAAGATGATTAAGCGGCATCCGCATGTATTTGGAAAAACAAAGTTTAAGAGCAGGGAACATTTTCGTAAATACTGGGACGAGGAGAAAAAAAGAGAGGGCAAAAAGCGAGAGTCAATTCTCGAAGGAGTGCCGAAGGCTCTGCCGTCACTTCTTAGGGCTCAGAAACTTCAGAAGAGGGCTGCTCGGGTAGGTTTTGATTGGGAAAAGACAGAGGATGT
>Ga0172374_1003014_pt1 | contig 10387 bp, 11 predicted proteins | sample LakKiv3m_FD_114536 | JGI IMG/M metagenome (GOLD analysis project Ga0172374, IMG submission 114536) | Freshwater microbial communities from Kabuno Bay, South-Kivu, Congo - kab_092012_10.3m | ecosystem: Environmental > Aquatic > Freshwater > Lake | place: Democratic Republic of the Congo... | reverse complement strand
AGCAGTCGCCACCGTAGTATGGGCTGAATCCTTAAGAGCCGAGTTTAGTTCCCGCTTATCCATATAATTTAGGTTGTCCCCGTCCCCGACCCTTACTGCCAAAATGCTCTTGTTAGAATTACTATCATAAATGTCAGAAGGCAAGTCGTATTCATACTGCCCTCTTGCAGTCTGGTCAGTAGCATAGTCAAAGTTCTGGAAAGTATTCCATCTCTTAAGTTTCCCCCGAATATACCTCAACCCGTCGTTTATAATTTCCAACTTCTCATCAAAGGGAATTTTTCCATCCGGGTCAATCCGCCTCGAAGCCGCAGTAATAAGATACCCCACCGTGTTCATATCCTGCCCGGCAAAGGGAAACGGGTCAGAGTAATTAGAGTAAGCACCCGTAATTGAGTTCTTGAATCTTGTAAAGATATACCCCGTTGTGTAGGTCGTTTCATCCCAACGGTTGCCCGATTTCTCTGGGTCTATAGTCTGGAGACTTCTGACTTCTTTATCCCCAGTAGTCGTAGCTGAATGAGAGAACTCCACTTGGTCGTAAGGGATGATATACACAGGAGTATCTTTGGGGTGGTCTTTCACTAAAGTCGAAGCCAAGGTAACGGTATTACCCGAAGGGGCAACAGAAGTAGAAGTGTCAATGAGTTCTGCCTTCTCGTCTCCTAATCCCCCAATCCACAAACACTGGTTGATGGCAAACTTGGAGATTGAATAGACGGTAATTGAACCCTGCCCCCCAACCACGTCAGCGTTAAGTGCCGATTGGTCGGTATCGAGTAACAGGTCTGCGTTTTGTGAGAAGAAAGGAGTTATCATTTATTTGGTTTAAAGAATCCTAAAATTTTTAAATTAGCTGGATAATCCCGGCGTTCAGTTATCTTCCCTGCCTTGTAATTAGCTTCCTTTATTATAACCATCCCATTCTTTTCAATCCCCGTAACTACAGCAACGTGACCCCACGCCCCTGCATTTATCACTGCCACGCTTCCAATTTTCGCTTGTGAGGCATTTATTATCTTCTTCTTGGCTCCGAGTGTCCAGAGACCGTAAGGAAGGCTTGGAACGTAACGTCGTGCGAACAGGACACAATTATATCGCTGTGGTTCATTGGGAAGAACTATCACGTAAGGCTTAACTTGCTCAACTTGGCTCATATTCCATCCGTATTTTTTAAGGGTTTCCAAGTCCATCTGTGCTTCATTCAAATCCACCTTGCCGGAAATTCCAGCCAACCTACCGTTGGAAGTATATTGCCATATAGCATAAAAACCCCAACTGCCAGTAGAGGGCTTATATGCAGTCATCAGATAGCCGGTATTCAACCCGTATCTCGCCGCCCACAACCCGTAATTCCCTTGGCTCACAGGAGTCCAATCGTATTTCTTAAGGAACGAATGGCTGAGGTATATCATCGGCTTGAACCCGCAGAGTTTCTCCAATTCCTCGAGAAATACAAGACACCAATTAACTGGATTGGGAATAGTTATTTCAAAATCCAAAGCTAACAGTTCCCCGTCATCGAAATCCCCCACGGAATTGTAGAAATATTTGGCTTCCTTCTTGGCATCCAGACCTTTGGCGAAGTGGTAGGAACCTACCAGGATATTGTTTTCCCTCGCTCCTTTCTTGTTGGTGTCATAAGTCGGGTCAGTATAACTCGTTCCCTCGGTACACTTCAGGAATACAAACTTGGCAGTCACTTTAGACCAGTCTATCTTCCCTTGCCAATGTGAAAAATCCGCTCCGTATATTTTAGACATATTGGTAAATTAAACCTGCTAGTAAAATAACTATTAAAATAATCAGGAAAAAGAAACATCCTATATCGAACTTGGTTACCGGGTCTTCGTAAAGTTCATTGTAGCTCACTTCTTTAAATGACTGTTTATAAAATCATTAATTTCTTTGGGAATTGCAAACCCCAATCTGCCGAAGTTCTCGAAATTAGACTTGAGTTCTATCCCGAAACAAGTTCCCGCCGCCGCCAAATCCGCTATGGTCATTATATCGACACCACTTATTAAAACTATCCCCCTGCTCGCTTGGTGGACGGCTGTAAGGAAAAGGAAATACATCACCATCTTGGTTACTATCCCGAACAATTTAGTGCTAGTTATCTCCTGCTTCTCCTTATATGCCGCCATAATACCCGAAAAAGTGTCGGTAATCACAAGCACTCCGATTATCCCCAAAAGCTCCAAGTTAGCCAACCCACACGCATAACCCAAAATAATCGTCAGACCCGCACTTATCCCCGAAAACCGCCAATTAGCTATTTCCCCTATAAATTCCGTGAGTTTTTCCATCTCTAGTTTTTAATATTTATATTCCCCTATGCTGAAAAGTTAATTATTAGTCGTTAAAAAATGTCATTGTAGATGTATTTTTTGAGGGAGGGTTAGGACGGAACATATCCACCTACAAGTACACGAATACCACTAGAAAATACCTGTGAGTTATCATAATAAGCCATCAATATTTGTGTTAAGTCGTTGCTTATATAAGCTCTTCCTCCTTTACCGTTTCCCCGAATAGAACAGCTGACAGTTGCAACATATTGCGGATAGTGTGGCACCGTGAACTGAATTTCTGTCGGAGAACCAGTAATTGTTGTTGCAGTAAAATCAATCCAAAAATAGAAACCCTTGCAATTTATTTGATATTTGCAAGTGGTGAATGTGCTTGCGGTAATCGCTCCAGTATCAACAGAAACTGTCGCCGTCCAATCCGTTTGTCTAGTTTCATAAATCGGTCGTTGAATAAGGTTCTTATTAGTGAATGTCGGGACTGTCCAAGTGAACCCTGGTGTCGCCGAAAGAGTTGCCGCGAAACGCCCAATGACCTCGTAATCGTCACCGGAGGCGGCGTGTGTGGTTGTGGAGATAGCCCCGTATGTTTTTTCAGCTGAGTTAGTAGAGAAATCGTCGTATTCGTTAGCATAAGGAATAGGGGAAACTCCAATCACTACTCCGTCTGTTGCGTTGTATCCTAAATATGTGAAATAATCTTTCTCTTTAGTTTCCTGCCCACTCCACCCCGAACCAAACCAGTTCGTCCCAGCGTTTAATGTAATGGAAAGAGCCGCAGTGATTGATTGCACAGTATCTCCAATTCGGCAGTAGACCGGATTTGTGGCGGACGGGTCATTACCGTCCAATCCCTTGATAGCCACTGTAAGATTGTTTGAGGTAACTGAAGGGACAATTTTGCCGTTTATTAAATATCCTCTTGGTGAATTTTGGGGAATTATCGTCGTCCCAAGCCGAAGCCAAGTCAATAGCGTTGCCTTTATGTTCGCCCAGGTGATTTTCTTGTCAGTTCCCGAAGCTGCCATTGTAGTATCGGATACATCTACTGCAACTCCGAGGTCAGCATCGTCAGGGGTAGTTAATTCTCCTAACGCACTAATTTTACTGTCTGCCATCGTTTATATTTAATAATTACTTAAATTTTTAGCTTTATTATCAAATTCCGCAAGTTATCTCCGCCACACCCTTGGTTTAATGTCTATAAACCTGACTTGGGATACTACTGATTTGGGAGATTCTACTCTACTTCGCAGGTTAACCGTATTTATCCTTGGTTTCAAATCCCTGATATTTCTCACCCGACTTTGGATATGGTGTCGCCTCACTCTTGGCTTGATAGTTTCAATCTGGAGGGAAGGAGAGGGAGAAATACTGGGGGAATAAGAAGGTGAAACAGAGGGGCTGGGACTAGGAGATAAAGAGGGACTGGCAGATGGAGACAAACTTGCCGAAACCGATGGAGACGCACTAGGACTAAGACTTGGGGATGCCGATGGGGACAATGAAGCCGAGGCACTTGGAGAATAAGACGGTGAAAAACTGGGACTGGCTGAAGGAGAAACTGAGGGGCTTGGACTCGGGGACAATGATGCCGAAGCACTGGAACCTATCCCACTTTCCATAAGCAAAGCCCCGTCATTTTCCAACAAAACCGTCCATCCGTCTTCTTGCAGTATATGGAAATTACCCGACTCGGAAGGAGACAAAGACGGGCTAATACTCGGCGACACGGACGGGGAAAGGCTGGCACTGGGGCTAATGGAAGGGGAAACCGACGGAGATAAGCTAGGGGAAGCACTAGGAGACTCAGATGGACTAACACTAGGAGACAGAGACTCTGAAGGGCTAACGCTAGGAGAAATAGAAGGAGAAATACTGGGGCTAATACTGGGACTAAAAGACGGGCTTAATGAAGGAGAAAGACTAACACTCGGACTGACACTTGGAGAAATTGAGGGACTCAGACTCGGGCTCAACGAGGGAGAAAGCGAAACAGAAGGACTCACTGAAGGTGAGACACTAGGACTTAAGCTCGGAGACAAAGATGGAGAAAGGCTGGGCGACAATGAAGGACTTAGACTTACTGATGGAGAAACACTGGGAGAAATACTAAAAGATAACGACGGAGAAAGACTTGGACTCAATGAGGGTGAAAGTGAAACTGATGGACTTACACTCGGTGAGATTGACGGACTAATGCTTGGTGACAACGACTGACTGGGACTTACACTAGGACTGATACTGGGACTCAAACTAGGAGAAACCGAGGCTGATACTGAAGGAGATAAACTAGGAGACAATGATGGGCTGATTGAAACCGAGATACTGGGGGAAACAGACGGACTCACACTTGGAGACAGTGATGGACTGAATGACGGAGACAAACTAGGGCTAACACTGGGCGATATACTCGGCGACAAGCTAGGCGATAAAGAAGGAGAAATTGACGGGCTAAGGCTCTGAGAAGGGCTAACTGAAGGAGAAATGCTCGGAGACAAGCTCAGAGAAATTGAAGGTGAAACGCTTGGGCTAAAACTAGGAGATAACGACGGGCTAAGACTGGGGCTAATACTAGGCGACAGAGACGGACTAAGACTCTGGGACGGCGAGACAGACGGGCTGATTGAAGGTGAAATACTGGGACTCAGACTTATGCTAGGCGATACACTGGGAGAAATAGACGGGGATAACGAGGGGCTAAGCGATGGTGAAATACTGGGACTTAACGAGGGAGAAAAACTAGGAGAAATTGACGGAGACAAGCTCGGACTAAGACTAACCGATGGACTTACCGAGGGAGAGATACTTGGTGATATTGAAATACTGATTGAAGGAGAATACGAAGCATCGCTTTCCAGTTTAATACTGCTTGTTCCGTCTTCCAATAAGATTTTATCCCCACTTTCCAAAAGTATGTCTATTCCTGAAGTAGCCATCTTCTTTCATTAAAACCCCTTATTTTATATTTTTATTGTTTTTTCAAGTTCCGAAAGTATTGCTTCTCATATTCTTTGAGATTAGCTAAATCTTGGTCAGACCAACAACTAGGTCTAAACTTCTCAACAAGCCAAGAAACTGGGTAAATCTGTTTATGATGTTTCATTTTACAGAACTTTTCCCTGACCCGATTTTTAGTTTTTTGGACTTCTCGACCCGACTGCGGATATGGAAATCCAAAAGTATCTCCCTTTGTTCTGAACATGTGAGCATAACTTGTATTATGATTCACCAACACCTTTCCACCACTAAGCCAGAACGCCGCCGCCACACCCCAACCCTGATTTCCCCAAGAACCAAATTCCTCATCATCCACCTTTAAGTCAAAATACTTCTCCTTGGAACACATGAAGAAACTTCCTTGCAATGCCATAGTTTCCGTAAAACCAGTCTTGTTCTGGGTCAAATAAGGCTCTCGCTTCCTAATCTCGCCAAAATACTGGAAGTGATAAGTAGGGTCAAAGCAATAAGCTACAGCAGCAGTCCCCCTTCTTCCTCGCCATACCATTTTCTTTCTCATCCTGTTCCCACAATCGGGGCAAATCGGTTTCACATCTTGATAAACTTTCTTCCCGCATTTATAACATTTCCACCAGTAAGCATGCAAATTTCGCATAACAGGAACCATCACACAGTTGTCCCCATGAATCTTAAATCCATCCAGCATCACCTTATCCCAACCCTGTTCAAATGAACAATGGGCATCTACTTTTACAATATACTTCCCCCTAGCCAATTTAGCCGCCATTACCGCCGCACTCCGTTGCCCTATCGCCTCGGGAACATAAATAACATTAACTTTGGGATTCTGGGGAATAGAAGGGCTTGCCCAAGCACCATCAAGAACCACTATAATTTCAGTATCAGCTTCACTGTGTTCGATTAAATCCTCAACGGTTCTAGCCGTGAACTCCTCGCACCTGCTCGGTATAAGCACGCTTAATTCGCAAAAGCTTTTCATGGTTTTCTATTTCTTTAATATTTATTTCCTTCCACCATTTAGGAGGATGCTTGAAATCACTTAACTTGGTCTTAGGCGGGGAAAAGTTCTTTCCGTGTCTAACATCTATGTTAGGCTTTTCCGAACTCCACGTTTCAAAGTCATCGTCGGTCAGCCCGCCCCTTCTCCTTTGTTTAGTGCCAGGCTCATATCCCCATTGCCGTGCCAGTTTAGGTTCCCTGCTCATAAACTGGTCATATCCCACTTCGGTTATTTTCATCATCCGCTTCCAGTAAAACTCCAGGGCTAGTTCCCGCTTACAACACATGCAGGAAAGCGACAGCATCCTATCATGCCGGAACATCGTGTCGGTCTTTATATCCCAACGCCAGCAATTCTCATTATAGTAGAAAATATCATTCCCGGGAGGGATGAAATCAAAATGGCTCTTATCGTAAAGAACATCGTGTTCCGTGAAAAAAACATAAGTGGATTCAGATTTCTCAAGAGCAGTTAAAATCTGCCTCGTATAAGCAATATATCCCCTTTCAATGTCAAGCACTATGTTCTTCCCGAAATCTATCGGTTTCAACGACACGCTCACTATCGGAAGCCCGGATTGGGCTATGGTTTTCTGGGATTCCGAAAAAAGTGGTTCCCCCAGAGTGTTGTCAGTATAATAAATACAAGCTCGGCTCATAAATATTTTTTTACAAGTAATTTGCTATTTCCCCAGTATGACAGTTCATAAATCGGTATCCTCTCGCTGTGGGAGTAATGCCGCATCCCCCCTGGAGCCTTAAAAGAAATACACGGTTCTTCCGTAGTGAAGGTCTCAATATCTTCCATGAACTTCATCCCGATTTCCTTGGGAAAATTTTTCTTGGTTACGTCCCACATCGGCTGACCTTCCAATAATTTCTGCAACCGCTTGATATAAAACTTCCTGTCAATAACCTGTGCCCAAGTCCCTCCTTCCGGCTTACGCCAATAATAATCCCGTTTGTTCCCTATAAGATAAGTGTTGTCGTTACGGTAGCATACGTCTGAACGCTCCGGAATAAACCTGAAATATGACGGACCGTATAAGCAGTCGCTCTCGCAGGAAATTATATAGTCCGCATCCGAAGCCGACATACACCCGATAAGTAATTGCCTTAAAAAATTAAAGCCAGAAACCCCACGGTCTCCAACACAAATATTCCATCCAAAATCAATCGGCTTTTGAGAGACACTAACAATTTCAATCCCCCCGCAATTGTCAAGTATGGTCTGTTGGATTTTTCCTTCAAACTCCGGGTTTTCCCTGTTGGAACTCACATAAACTATTGTAGGTTTCATATTCGTCTTATGAATACTTCTTTATTTCCCAAACTTTTTAACATTGAGTATCTGTGATTACCGTCTAATATCTTATTTTCCTTATCCACGATTATCGGGACTTTCTGCCCTCTTTTCTTCACATCTTCGTAAAGGGCAATCCGCTCCCCAAACCACCTCTCAAGATGGTCTTTTGACCACTTCTTGCGATAGGGCTTTATAATCCTGTAATACCTTGTCTTTTGATAGGGAACTCCTCTGTCCAATTCCTCGTAAAATTCATCCTGGACGTGGTTAGAAGAGTCAAGGCTATCTACCCTAGCTCTTTCTATTAAACGGCTCTTAAAACACAAGCTCCAAAGCCTACGGGCGTGTTCTCCCGTCTGGGGCAGTTCGTCTATGAACCCGACTTCTTCCCACAACTTGAAATAGCTCCTAATATCCGTAACGTCTGCCGAAGCCCAGCAACGGTTGAGATGTTTCTTCTCAGCTGTGACAATTATCGCATATCTCGCCCTGTGCATCAGTTTATCTACCCACTCCAAAAACTCATTGACGGTCAAGTAATAGTGGCTGTTTACAAACAGTAGGTAATCTACTATCGGAAGCACGCTTATGATTCCTAGGTCCCTTATGTCCGCTTGGACAATATCATACTTCCCCCCGTTCTTGTCCCGCCAAGCCCTTCCCCGTTCCACCGCTCCCTTGTCAGAATCAATCCCTATAGCCCTAAATCCCATATCCTCGGCTAGTTTCAAGTAAAGCCCAGCGTTACAGCCCATATCCGCCAACAGCTTCCCGTTGGGGTCTTCCTTTAAAAACGGCTTGACATAATTCTCCCACTTACCCTCATTCCAAAACGGGCTGTTTAATTCCGCCTTATCCCTGTCAGTCATAATTTCCCCGTCTAATCTTTGATAAGTTGAGAATGGTTTCATTTGTTTTTTACGATGATTAAATTTTCCCTATACCTTTCAAATAGTAGTTTTGGCACTTCACATTGATACCCATACTTCTCTAATTCCCTTGTCACTCTTTTGGGAGAAAAAATATCTTCAATCACATAAACAACATCTTTAGATAAAAGCGGTAAGATATTAACAGCCAAAAAAATTTGAGAAGTATGGTCGTGTGCCCCATCATCAATAAAAATATCTATGTCGCTCCCTGTTTTTTCCACCAATTTTTCCAAATCATTTTTATTGTGTTCATCACAAACAAAAGTAGTTATCCTGTCCTCTCCTTTTACCATAGCACTTTTAGTATGGTCAGCCCCAAACACTTGGGCATTGGGAAAAAATTCCCGCCACATAAATAGGCTTGCCCCCGTAATATACTTTTTTTTCGTTTTCTTCTCAACGTGTCCCATAACCCGTGGGTATCCTATCCCTATTTCCAAGACCTTCCTAATTTTGTCCCGCCTATCCTTAAACATCTCATAATAAATAGGCGTATAATAGTGCCTAATTTTTGGGCATTTGTCCGTTGTCCATTTGTATGCAATTTTACACAATTCAGTTTCCATTGATTTCGATAAATTCAGTTACGTATTTAAATATTGTATCTTTTGGAAGTTTCAATAGATTATTCATACATTTTCCTAAATCATTCCTTGTCCCATACAAATGAGAGTGTATCTTCAACACATCTAAATCTGATTCCCAAAATGGCTCATTAGCTAAAAAATTATATTGGTAATATCTTTCAGGAAAATTAGTCTCCTCACGTAATACAGCACTCCACCAACCAATTTTATTTAATGTTTTAGTTACTTCTTTTGACTGTCTCCAATGCGGACTACAAAATCCTTTTTCATAGTTCAATCCCATATCATTAAAAGACTTATCTATAAGGGGGATAACCACTTTTTCAAACTGCCCATCATCATAATTAAGCATTTCCCTACCCGAATTATGGTATAATCCATGAGGAATAAATTCCATCCAATCAGAACAACTTTTTATTAACTCTAAATTTTTATTCCTAGTTAAATATGGCCCATAATCACTTGGCTCAATCAAAGGAATGGTAAAAAGAGAAACCTTAAAATAAGGAAACCATGCCTTTAATTTTAATAAAAGGTCTAAACGGGGGTTCACTATATTGAAATCATGAACATCTAAAATCACTGTCATATACTATTTGAAATGTTTAGTAATTTCCTCTGCCATTCCCCAGTATGGCACATCATAACACCGAAGAAGCGACATCCGCTTTCGCATATTCCTCTCCCTGGGGTCAAGCGAGTAAATATGGTTAAGGTTAATTACCGGTATTGTGGTCATATACTTTACAAACTTCCTTTTAGTCAGCCCCAGCTTATCCTCAATCCTGTCCTTTCCCAGTTCCCCTGTCCTGTGCTCGGGAGTCCCGTTGGGATATTTCTCAAACCTTTCTTCCAGGGCTTCTATAGTTAGTTTAGTAGAAGCAAGCAAGGTAAGGTTACTTAACCTGTCTCTCCAAAAATAAGTCGGCTTCCCCCAAGTAAACACCGCCCAACGGCTCATATTGTAAGCGAACTCATCGTCTTTTGGTCGGAACCACTCGAAGTGCTGGCGGTGGTAAAGGCTGTCGTCTTCAACTACCGCTATGTATTTCGTCTTGACTAATTTCGCCGCCCGGAGCATTTGACGGTAAATATTAGAAGCACAAATCTTCCCATCTTGTATCAGGTTAATCCCCGGCATATCCATTTTTTTCCGGGATACCGTAATCAAATCCGCATAACCGTCAATCGCTTCCAAAAGAACTTTCTTGTGGTAATCAACCCACCCTTGGGGAAGTTTGTTGACCGTTAGGAATATGGCGGTCAAATCTT
>Ga0172374_1003013_pt1 | contig 10391 bp, 9 predicted proteins | sample LakKiv3m_FD_114536 | JGI IMG/M metagenome (GOLD analysis project Ga0172374, IMG submission 114536) | Freshwater microbial communities from Kabuno Bay, South-Kivu, Congo - kab_092012_10.3m | ecosystem: Environmental > Aquatic > Freshwater > Lake | place: Democratic Republic of the Congo... | reverse complement strand
TGCGGTGGGAAACGGTGGTTCTTGTAGCTGATGGTCGGCGTGCTCATCACGTCCGGTTATCCGTCAACCGTTAAGCCACGAACAACGTGACAACGCCGTGCGACGTTATGTCGATGCAGCAGCGGGGCGAGGCCGGTTCGAAATCATTGCAGGCGCCAACCATTTCCTCGGCGGTCAATTCGATCTTCAGGAGCGGGCAGCTGACCTGTTGACAAATTGGGCGACGAGTTTGTTCGAGGGGTAGGTGAGGCCGGCCAGCGGATTGTTCCGCTTCAGCACGGCGGTCGCAGACACGCGACGGTGCTATGCTTCGAGGGCATTCGCGCTCAGGAAGCGGTCAGCAGTGGGCGGCACCCGAGGACAATCGGGGACCGACAGGACTCGCTCTCGGCTCAACCATCAACCGAGCATAGACAGGAAGTCCTGCAGTGTCGGCACTTCGCGCTGAGAGGCGTTCTGAAGACGCGGATCGTCCTCCAGCGTATAGGTCAAACCCTCGCCTTCCCACAGCCACCAGTAAACGATCTCTCCCTTTTTGCCGCGGATCGGCATCTTGAAGGTGGGAAACTTCTTGTCCGGAGCCGGAATTTCCGCCGTCCCGATCCTGGCACCTTCGATCTTTCCGTGTTGCAGCGCACCACCCAATGGCATCATCACCACGCTTCTTGTCTTTGCGGAGGACAGGACGGCAAGCGCGGGGCGATCTTTATAGATGCCAGGCAGGATACGCACGACCTCGGGATAGGCGACATGCGTATGGGTGACCTGTACATAGGCCAGGCCTTCGGGGGTGGAAATCTCGACCACGTCGCCAGGGCTGAATTGCATCTGGTTTTCCTCGTCTCGGTTATGATGCCTGTGCCCTAGAGGCTATAGGCTTCGGTCGTTGCGGGATGGAAAAGCTCATCGGCCGAGACAAGACGCGGCGACAGGCCCTGATCGTAATGATAGCGCAGGAAGGTATCCAGCACGTGCCGGTTGGGCTGCAGGCCGTAGCTCCAGATGTCCGGTCCCATCAAAGCGCGGGCGCGGCTGAGGCTGTCTTCCACGAAGGGCATGGTCACCTTGGTTGCAGATGTATCCATCAGCGCTTCCTCGGCAAGCGACTTGGCACGGTTGAACGCCTTGAGCAGGGCGCCGGGAAGCCAGGGATGCGTCTCGGCCAGCGACCGCCGCAGGCCGAGAACATGCATGATCGGGAATATCCTGGTCTTACGGAAATAGGTTTCCGCTTCAGCGATCGTGTCGGGGAAAAGCCTTCCGATCGCAGGATTGCCCTGATCGAAGCAGCGCGGCGAGCGAGGGCCGACGAAGCCGTCGATATCGCCTCTCTCCAGCATCGCATTCAGCGTGTCGCCTTCCGGCGCATCGACAACCCTGATATCAGACGGCAGATCGACCTTGATCTTCTCCGGGCGGCCGGGCGTATCCATGCCGCCGCGCACCCAGACTATCTCCGAGGGATGCACGCCGTATTCATCCTGCAGGATACCACGGAACCAGACATTGGCCGACAGCTGGTATTCCGCAATGCCAATTCTGCGGCCGCGCAGCGCTGCCGGACTGTCGATGCCGCGGTCCTTGCGGATATACATCGAAGTGTGACGGAAGGCTCTCGACAGAAAGACCGGGATGGCGATGTATTGCGAGGCCCCGCGAGCCACCGAGATCGAGTAGGACGAAAGCGAGAGTTCGCTGATGTCGAACGCAGCATGCCGGAAGGCTCGGAAGAACATCTCCTCCGGCGACAGCAGCATGCAGGTCGGATCGACGCCGTCGATCTTGACGAGCCCGTCATAGATCGGACGGGTGCGGTCGTAATTCCCCATAGCCAGGGACAAATTCAGGTCAGACATGGTCATTCGCTCCCACTTGATGTTCCAGTCTTACGGGTGCGTTGTACGCAGCCGATTTCAATATCGCATGGCATACTTCCAGACTTGCCAGTCCCCAGCGGCCACTCTGTGCGGGCGGGCGTCCCAACCGGACTGCGGAATGGATCGCAGCGGTCATTTCGGACCGGGAAAACCGGAAGGGTGGCGCCGGCCGGAATTCCCTCCGATCTTCTGCATATACATGCAGTCCCTCCGGGGTCAGCCGCAGATCGGCTTTCTCCAGGGATACGATGATCGGGCCGAAATGCTCGTATGTTTCAGGGCTTGAAGGCTTGTCGGGCAAACCGTAGGTACGGGCCGCCTTGAGGTCCATCTCGCTCGCAGCGCCGCGTGCCTTGAGGGCGCGACGGGCATTCCCGTAAGCCTGCATGTCCTTACGGGCGCCCAGCTCGCCGAAGCCGTCCATCCATTCGTCGCTGTCGAAGAAGCCGTATCCGGAATAAGTCATCGACGCGATGCATCCATCGAACGCAATCTGGGCAACATAGGCGCCTTCCGTCGGCCGTTCCGAATCCCAGTTTCCTGTATAGGCGCAAACTTGCCGAGCCAGGCCGCCAGCGAGCAGGCGGATGATATCGACCTGATGCACACCTTGTGAAAAGACGACACCGCCGCCGCGGGCGGTGTCAAGCTCTTCCGGGCGGCGTGGGCGATAGAGGAAATCCGTGTAATTCAAGGCGTTGATGAGCCGAACGCGGCCGAATTCTCCGCTGAGGATGATTGCGCGCGCCATTTGCACCGGCGTATCGAAACTATGGCTGGGGCCGACAAGAAGGTGTACGCCGGCCGCGGCGCAGGCATCCGTCATGCGAATGCCGTCGGACAGCGAGATGGCAAGCGGCTTTTCGACCAGCACGTGCTTGCCGGCCGCAGCCGCCTTGCAAACATGGTCGAAATGTATTTCGTGCGGCGTCGAAATATAGACCAACTCGACCTCTGGATCGGCACAGAGGTCGTCTATCGTTTCGTAAGCCCTGCCTCCGAATTCCCGGAGGAAAGCCTGTCGCGATACCTCCCGCGGTTCGGCGGCTGCGACAAGTCGAACCCGCGGGTCTTCGACAAAGGCTGTCCGGCTCAGGACGAACGCCCTTCCCAAGCCTGCGACGCCGATGCGCACAGGTGATGCAGCAGCCTCGTCAAAGGTCAAGGACCAAGCCTCCGGTCCTCGCGCGCGAGACGCATATCATGATGAAATCGTCTTTCTCGTCGTCCATCAGAACCATGTCCCGATGATCGGGGTCTCCTGCAAGAAGGCGACACTTGCACGAGCCGCAGGTCCCGCTCTCACAGGAACTCGTCGTCTTGATACCGCTCTCGCGAACCGCTTCAAGGATGGATTTGTCCGCTGGGACGGACACCGTTTTCCCCGACTTTGCAAGTTCAACGTCGAAGGCGACGTCGTCGACGCGAACCACCTCCACGGGCTTGAAGTCCTCGAAATTCACACGGCCTTCGGGCCAGTGGCCGGAGATCGACACAATCTCGTCCATCAGCGGCTTTGGCCCGCAGCAATATACGTGCATGTTCTTTATATCGACAAAGTGGTCCCAGAAATCGTAGGCCTTGGCCGGATCGCCGTCATCGTGATGGATCTTAAGCCGACGACCGAAAGCCTCCTTCATCTCCGGGAGATAGGCAGCCTCCTGTGCGTTCCGCGAACAGTATATGATATCGAAATCCTTGCCCTCCGCCGCCAGGCGAGACGCCATGGAATAAATCGGCGTCACGCCGATGCCTCCGGCGATCAACAGATATTTCGCAGCGGACTTCAGGGTAAAGTTGTTCTCCGGCGGCCGAACCATAATGGTCGTGCCGACCTGCGCCTGCTCATGCATCGATGATGAGCCGCCACGCGATTCACGTTCACGTTTCACGGCAATCAGATAGCGTTCCGGGTTTAGGCCGTCGCCGACGAGCGAATAGCGACGCATCGCGCCCGAGGGGGTTTCGACCGTGACGTGAGCCCCCGGCCCATAGGTCTCCAGCGGAGCCCCATCCGTCGAAACGAGCGAAAATTCGGTAATGTAAGGGGTGAGATCGCGGCGGCCAATCACTTTCATAGCACGCGCGTTTGCATCTTCAGTCATTCTTGCATCCCTGTCACGCCGACCCGGCGGCCACGGAGGTTTACTTAGATGCCTAATTATTTTTTGTCAAGGTCTAGACGAGATGGCTCATGCAGTGATAATTTCCTTAGAAAGCTAACTTGGAGGACCGTAGCCGTGCTTACTCCCGAAGAAAACGATGTTCTGACGCAGGTATCTGCGGACAAGCCGATGGGAAAGCTGATGCGTCAGCACTGGACCCCCGTGTGTCTGATCGAGGAAGTTGCCGAGCGCGATGGTACGCCGTTGCTGGTCGAAGTCCTTGGCGAGCGATATGTCGCCTTCCGCGACACCGACGGCAGGCTTGGCCTGCTTGACGAATTATGTCCTCACCGCCGCGCCTCGCTTCTGTACGGGCGCAACGAGGAATGCGGCCTGCGTTGCCTCTATCATGGCTGGAAGATGGACGTGGACGGCAACGTGGTCGCGATGTCCTCCGAGCCGGAAGGCAGCCCGTTGATGAACAAGGTCAAGCATCGCTCCTACCCCGTCAAGGAATGGGGCGGATTCGTCTGGGCCTGGTTCGGCGACAAGGAGCAGGTTCCGGAATTCGATCCCCCTGCATTCGCGCCGACGGAAAGTACACAGGTTTCGATCCTGAAAATCAGGATCCCGTGCAACTGGGCTCAAATCCACGAGGGCCAGATCGACAGCGCCCACTCTTCCAGCCTTCACTCGTCGGACATGGTGCCAGCCCGTGTCGAAGGCGCGGCGGCAGACGACAAGTCATGGTATCGGCCGTCGACCGACAAGTCGCCGAAAATGCAGACCCAGACGACCAGCTACGGCTTTCACTATGCAGCCATCCGCCGTCCCATCAAGGGTGCTGATACCCACAACTATTTGCGCATCACTGAATTCGTGGCGCCGTATTACTCCCTGATCCCGCCGAACAGCTCGTATAACGTCGCCAGCGTCATCGTGCCGATTGACGACGTCACGACAGCGTTTCACTTCATAGCCTGGGGCGGCACGGACTGCCCGAGCACCGAGGACTGGCGGAAGTTCAACCATGCCCAGAAAGGCATCCACCTCAATGACAGGTGGGAAACCCATCGGACCCGGGAAAACAATTTTCTGCAGGACCGGCAGGCCATGAAACTCGGTAACTTCACCGGCATCAAGGGTATTCCCAACCAGGATATTGCGATGTGGGTCGGCATGGGCCCGATCGTCGATCGGACGAACGACGTCCTCGGCGCATCAGATCTCGCAATCGTCGAATTCCGGCGACTGATGGTGGACGCGGCCCGCCAAGTTGCAGCCGGCGGCAGCGCGATCGGCACGGATGCCCCCCGGCTTCCGCAGGCGCTGATCGCTTCGCGTGAAGGCGTCTATCCGAAATCCGTGGATTGGCGCACGCTGGTAGACCCCGATCAGCCGCTCGCGGCAGAGTAGGGACGCATAACGGCGCTTCGCGTCTTGTCCAATTGAAGCCCGCGTCGTCGAAGGACGGCGCGGGCTTCATGATTCGTGCGATGTCATGATTGAGGGCCGACGCTGTCGGCTGGCCCGGCAGTTCCAGCTCGCATTGTATGGCCCGAACCGTCGTGTCAGCCGCGTTGCGGTTGTCGATCAGGCAGGCCTTTAGCCGGCGCCGGCGCTGAAGCGCGCATGGACATCGTCAAGCCGGCGACGATGATCGCCATGCCGAAGACATGGTATGCTTGAAGGCTTTCGTTGAGGAATATGATCGCGAGCCCGGCTGCAAACAATGGCATCAGATACATGAACAGAGACGCCCGTGCCGGCCCGATACTCCTGACGGCCCGGTTCCAGAATATGTAGGCCAGCAGCGAGGGGAAGATGGCGAAATAGACCAGTGCAAGAAGGCTTCCGGCACTCACCGTCATGGTGCCGACGACGGCCGCCTCCCAGACGGCAATGGGCATATGGCCTAGAACCCCGAAACCTATTGTCGTCAACAGAAAGACCAGCGGATCGAGTGCAGTCGGCTTCCAGCGGATCAGCACGGTATAGAGGGCCCATGCGCTCATGCCGAGAAAGACGAGAATGTCGCCATACTGGGGCGCCAGGGCGGAAAGTATGTGGACATTGCCACGCGCTATAATGACGACGGCCCCGGTCAGTGCCAGCGCGACGCCGAGGACTTGCAGCCCAGCGATCCGCACGCGCAGGAAAATATAAGCAAAAACAAGCGTCATGACCGGCATGAGCGAGTTTATCAGCGCGGCATTGACCACCGTCGTGTGATGCAGTGCAACGTAGATGAAGCAATTGAACGCTGTAACGCCGACGATGCCCAGGGCAGAAAGCCAAAGCCATTCTCGCCTGAGCCGATCGCGATTCTGGCGCAGTTTCGGCAACACGAAAGGCAGGAGCAGAAAAAAGGCTATCAGCCACCGCCAGAACGACATCTGGAAGGGCGGAATATCATCGCGGAAAGCGCGAGCAAGAAAGAAATTGCCCGCCCAGAAGAGCGGCGGCAGGATGGCGAAGGCCAAATGCCCGATATTAAGACGTTGGGGGGCCGTAACCATGATATCTCCAGATTGACCGGGATCGGAAAGCTGCGCGTTCATCCCTCAGGCTGGATCCGGCGCGCCAGCTGCTCCAAGCGCACCCGGCAGACAGGCGGGCGTCGGCGCGGGATCCAGTCCCGAAACTCCTCATCCTGCGGCCACGACGACCAGCCCAACAGTGGCCAGTGCCGTTGCCAACACGGCAAGCATCGACGGAAACTTTTCCGTTTTGAAGATGAACACCGCGAGATAGGTCGACAGGAATATTTCTATCGAGTTGACCACGGCGACCCGTGCGACCGTCGTATGGCTCAGGGCCACGAACTGAATGACCTGGCCCAGGGAAATCAGCGAGGCGGCGGCAAGCTGGGGTCTGTCGAGGGAACGGAACGAAAAGCGCCTGCGCTCTCCCCCCGCGCGCCCCACCATCCCGACGAGCCCCGTCATCCCGACGAGATAGTAAACTAATGCAGCTAACGACCCGGCAAATGCACCGAGATAGGGGTCCGGCATGAGAGAAAGGCCGCTCCGGCGAACGACATAGCTGACCGCATAGGTCATCGCGCACAGAAGAGCCAGCATGCAGCCTCGGGACAGATCTTCTTTCGAGATGGAATCGGCGCTCAGCTTACGATTGTCGAAATAGAGCATGACGAAACTCGCGCCCAGCGCAGCCATTCCGAGCATGGCGGGGACTGACAGGCTTTCCGCCAGGACAAGCCACGCAAAGAGAGCGGAGAAGAATGGCGTCAGCCGCCGGATTGTCGTCGCCCGGACCACGCCGGCCAATTGGACCGACCTGTAGAGCGTGGTGCGCCCCCATACCGTCGAAAATATGCCGGCTGCGGCGAACCAGGCAATCGCCGGCCAGAAATGCTCCTGAATGTCGGCCGAGAAAAACGGCCGCCCAAGAAACGCCCAGGCAATGAGCGCGAAACCGCCGGTCAGAACAACGGACAGAAGGAGACCGTTGTCGTTTTTCCTCGACGAGTTGACAATCGCAATACTGCCCAACGCAAAACATAACGCAGAGATGAACGCCAGAATCTCTCCGGTCATGCCCTGACCATCAGAAAGCCGCTACATCTGGCATTCACTCTTGCGGAACTGGAGGCGGCTGCAATTGACATTGATTGGTTCTCTACAGGGGAAGGTTCTGACGCTTTCGCTGGCCCTTTTAGCCACTTCAGGTCAATGTTTAGAAAGCTAAGTTAGTTCTGGGGATAAGAACAGGGGTAGGTGGGGCTTTTTCTGCAAAAATTTAGAACGGCAGTGCCGCGTAGCCATGAAATCCGGCAGGATTCGGCGTTTGGCAACTCGTCTTCACTTAGGAAACGAAGAACGTTAGGTGGCGACTTCAGGCTGAATCTTCGTCGTCATATTGGCCTGGATGGCACCAAGGAATTGCATCAACATTTGGATCTCCCTTTCGGTGAACCCGGAAGCTGCCGCACCAACGACCTCTTTTGCGATGGGCATCAGCTCATGCTTCAGTTTATGGCCGCGCTCGGTAAGAAAAATGTTGATCTTGCGCTTGTCCTCGCTGTTGCGACTGCGGTTGACCAATCCGTTCTGCTCCATCGCCTTGATCGCGGAAAGAGTTGTCGGCTCCATGGTTCCAACGATCAGCGACAACTGTTTTTGCGTTAATCCATCTTCGTTCCATAGGGCTCGAAGAAAATACCACATTCCCAGCGATACGCCGTATGGCTCGATCCGCTGCTGAAGATATTTCTGGATAAGCCTGTGAGTCAGGCGCACCTGGTAACCTAAGCTTGCGGCGAACGGCAGGGCGACTTGCTCTTCCGAGCCGGCGACGAGATCGGCGTTTTGAGCCGTATCAGCTTTCATACCTAAGAAACTCCATTTGTCCTCACTATCACATGAGCATGTGTCGATAGCAATCACGCGAAGACAGGCATCAACCATAGATAATTAGATATCAAACGATACGCCAAGGTTGTGCCGAAACCTAAAAAATTGGGGCATTTACTAGGTCCGTAGCAGGAAAAGATCGCGGCTATTTTGAACTTCTCTGTCGATATGGCCGGCAGAAATTGATCCTTGACAAATCCTAAGATATCTAAGAATTTACCCACGCATTCGCAGAGGAGCGAAATGCCCGTGAAAAAATTGATCGCGATTTAAGGGAGGTTTTGGTTTTGGGTCTGGTTAAGACTATCTTTGCAACGCTAGCCATGTCCGTATCTGTGGGTGCGCACATCGCACAGGCGGAGACACTCGACATCAATGTGGTCCTGCCGCTTACCGGAGGCGGTGCCTTTCTCGGCAAGGCCGAACAACAGGCCCTGCAACTTTACGAAAAGGCTGCAGCCACCGAAACAGTGCATGGCAAACAGATCAAGTTCGTCTTCCACGACGACCAATCCAGCCCTCAGATCGCGGTGCAGCTGGTCAATAGCATCAAGGCTGGGGCTCCGCCGGTCATTATCGGCTCGGCCGTGTCTGGCCTCTGCAACGCCATGGGTCCGCTGGTTCGAAGCGGCCCGGTTCTGTACTGTCTTTCCCCGTCGATGAATCCCAAGCCGGGAGAGTTCGTCTTCAGTTCGAGTGTCTCCACCAAGGGCCTGGCGGAAGGACTGCTCAAATATTTCCGCGACCGGGGCTGGAAGAATATCGGGCTGATAACCTCCACGGACGCAACCGGGCAGGACGCTTACAAGAATATTACCGCATCCGTGGGCAAGGGCGATCTGTCCGACATCAAGATCGTTGCCGAAGCGCAATTCAACCCGACAGAAGTCAGCGCCAGCGCACTGGTTCAAAGGATCAAGGGCGCCAATCCCGACGCAGTGATCGCATGGTCCACAGGCGCACCGATCGGGACGATTTTCAAGGCGATCCGCGATGCGGGTTTTGACGTTCCGGTAGGAACTACCGACGGTAACATGACCTACGCGCAGATGGAGCAATATTCCTCGTTTCTGCCGAAGGAATTATATATCCCCGCTCCCCATTGGCTGAAGTCTGAAAAGGGCGACGCTTCTCCGAAGGTCGCGGCGGCAAAGGCAGCCTTTTACAAGGCATTCGAATCGGCGAACGTGAAACCCGACGGGCCTTCGACGTTTGCCTGGGACCCGGCACTTCTCGTCGTCAGCGCCTTGAAGGCAATGCCGGCGAAGGCGGATGCCGATGCTCTCCGCAACTACCTGAACAACCTTCAGGATTTCGGAGGCATCAACGGCGTCTACGATTTCAAGCGGGATCCCCAGCGCGGCCTGGACAAATCCAATGTCGTCATAACCCGGTGGGACACCGCCGGTGGGACCTGGGTTCCCGTCAGTGACGTAGGCGGAACTCCGCTCAAGTAATACCAGTCGAAACTCGGAGTCCACCATGGCTGAAGTCCTACAGATTTTCGTAGGCGGCGTTCTGCTGGGCGCAATCTATGCGTTGATCGCCCTCGGATTTTCGTTGATCTACCGCGTGACGGGGGTCGTAAACCTGTCGCAGGGCGGGTTTGCAGTTCTCGCGGCGCTCGCCGGTTACACATTCAGCCAGCGACTAGGCCTTCCCCTTCCCATCGCGCTTCTGTGCGCGGTGGGAGGAACGACGGTCGTAGGACTGGCGATCGGATGGTTCACCTTCGTACCCGCGTTGAAGAAGCTTTCCAATGCAAACGTTTTGATGCTGACGGTCGGCATCCTGACGCTGATCGAAGGCTTCTCGCTCATCGTTTGGGGAAGCCAGCCCTATTCTGTTCCCGCATTCTCTGGCGAGCAGCCGCTCGAAATCGGCGGATTGAGGATCACGACGCAAACGTTCTGGATCATTGGCACGGCAATTGTCATCTTCCTGGCGGTCTGGTTCGTGATCTCCCGGACGAAGGTCGGCAAGGCCCTGCGCGCCTGTTCGGAAAACCCATCCGCCGCCGCGCTGATGGGTAT
>Ga0172374_1003011_pt1 | contig 10392 bp, 15 predicted proteins | sample LakKiv3m_FD_114536 | JGI IMG/M metagenome (GOLD analysis project Ga0172374, IMG submission 114536) | Freshwater microbial communities from Kabuno Bay, South-Kivu, Congo - kab_092012_10.3m | ecosystem: Environmental > Aquatic > Freshwater > Lake | place: Democratic Republic of the Congo... | reverse complement strand
GAATGAACTTGAGAGACGAGACAACTTCTTTGTACTCCGGAAAATTTTTGCTGACATCTTGTTCAAAATTCTCCGGCGCTTCCGCCCCGTCTTTGGCGACCGGAATTATGTCATACAAATATCCGCCATTGATCGCGCTGAAAAAATAGGTCGGCTCATAGCAAGCATTGCCTGCGCTGACACTCACTTTTTGAAACGCGATATTTTCTTCGCCCAAAGTCATTTCGCTGGAAAACTGACAATTGCCGGCGTCTTCAGGAGCGCCTTCCTTTTTTTGGATATCATTTGTCTGATCAACGCTGGCCGCTTTTTTTGCCGAGTACACAACGACATTGAAACCGACATAGGGATCGTTTTCGCCGCTTGAATCTTTGCGGAATTTGTAGGCTGTTTCGAAGCGGGAATTTTTCGAAGTAGCCGTTCTGTATTGCATATTCGTCCAACTGTCCGGGTGTTTGATCTCAAAGCCGTACCACTGATTGCGATAAGTATCCCATCCCGTGACATCCACGACCGGCTCCTCAACGGTTTCCCCGATGAATTTTTTTTCTTCCTCGGTTGGAGGCGCACTAGGTTCCTTGTTTCCTATATAACTCAATTTTCCCTCAATGAGATTGTTTCCTATCGATTGGAAATAGATGATGGGCATGCCGACGGCAAAGAAAGCCAGCAGAATGAAAACCCACTCAACGGTGTGCAAAAGAGGCTCGTTTTTCCGGCTGAACGGATGCTTGATGAGGGCGCCCAATCTTTTGAGAACGCCTTTTGTTTTTGTTTTCGATTTTTTCATAAGTTGCCCTCCCCCGACAAATTATAGTTGTTTAATTATCCTGAAATTATTATACCAAAAATTCCAAAAAGGCAAAAACAAGGTTTTTCCACTCTATTTATACTTAACCTTGAACCTTGCCAAAATGACCGAACAGATGAGCGGGCTGACGTTCGTCCAAAGAATGATGTGGTCCGGCTTGTATATGCCATAAAGAATAATAAGAATCGATTGGAAAAATAAGATTGCCACAAAATACCCCGAGAGGTCACGAGTCTTTTTGGTTTTCCAGCTTTTCCAGACTTGAGGAAACAATCTGATCGTATTGAGAACCCCCGCTGCAATGCCTAAAAATGTTACCATTGCTTATTTTGCCAATGATTATTTTTCATTATAGCATAAAGATCACCAAAATAGGTGCTCTTTGCTTATATGAAACTGCTGACAATTCCTTACCACATTTCTTTGTGAATTTTATTTTCCGAAAATTCATCTTCGCTGTAATCTATATTGTTCATCTTCAGTTGACTTTGATTCAAAAATAGCCCGCCGCGCGAATGCTTTGGAGATACCTTCTGGGAGAAGAAAATGAAACACGGCAACCCAAGGGCTGCCGTGAAATTGTTGCGCTGATCAATCAACCAGCTAGCTGCTCCATCAGTCTCCAGTGTTGCCTTCCAAGCTGACGGAGAATATCCTTTGAAAGCTCCCCCCCCTTCACTAGCCACTCCTGCTGCAGCGGAGCAGGTATACTCCTTGAGGAGTATCCTCCCTCTGGCGGCATTGCCATATCTTATCAACCTGACGCCCAGTTCAGTATCACTGACCGAACGGTAGGCGCCATCATGGGGGGTACCATAGTAGCCTACCAGCCGAATCACTCCCGCCTTCCAATTCCACCAGGCGAATTCAACGAATTCCGCGATATTGAAGCCTGGCATTTTTTTCCAGGCATTGCGGGAAAAACCGGCGGCTAACAACAAGTCCCCAAAAAGCGCTTCGCGGGAAATTTGGATTTTAATTCCCAAAGTTCAGCCTTGGAAAAGATTAATCTATTTTAAGCGTCAAAAGGGATGATTCCAATAGATCCTTATTTTCGTTCCAAGTGGATTCCAAAGCAGTTGCGGTGCCCGTAAACAAAATGCCTCTTCCATCCTCAACCAAAAGCTGAAGATTTCTGGCATTTGCCGAATCTTTGCTTATCTGTGATTTCATGGCAAATTTTCCTCCAATAACAATCGCGGGGTGCCCACTAATCACAACGCTTTTATCCTCAACCAATTGATACCCGGGCCAGATTAGCGGCATACCCTTCTTAATCGTCTCGGCGCATTGCCGAATATCCCGCCCCGCTGTTGATTCCGTGTCCACAGTGATATTCGCAGTAAACGGAGTGCTCCCTATTTTATCAATCTTCGAGCTTTTAAAAATTACATCCATTCCCATTTGCCCGCTCTCATCGACTTTCCATCCTTTGGGAGCGTTAATTTGAAATTTTCCTTTGCTGCTGATATAAGGATTGGGTTCCAGGATAGGAGAAATTGTATTGGCCTCGGCGGGCTTGGATTCTGAAGTATTTTCTTGAGGTTTCGATTCAAGCGAAATAGAATTTTTGAAAGACGTATTTTGCGCCGCAGTCTCGCTCCCCTTTTCTTTGAGTGTCACGTCGCTCATACTTTGAGGTCGGATCAAAAACGTATAGGCTACAACTCCAAGGATAAGCAAAAAAACAGCAGCAGCAACTACCATAATGATTTTTGTTTTACTCATTTTCGTTAAATTAAAGCATTTATACATCAACATTATCACAAAAACGCAAAAAATACCATATTTCAGGTATTTTTATAATAGCAAACTTTTGCGGTTGTCCTGTTCATTTCGGCTTGTGAAAGCCAAAATTAGCTAAAGAGTCTATTAACGACCGTATAGGATTGAGAAGTTGATGCTGAACATCAACTCTTTCACCGTATCTCCCTAGAAAGGAGGTGATTCGTGGGAGATTCGGGAAAATGGGGGCGGATTTTGCTTTTTGCAAGGCCAACAACTCGAAAAACCAACTCCCTAGAAATAACCAGTGTCTGGGGAGTTAGCATTTTTCAGCAATAAAAAACGACCAGATTGCGGACTGGTCACGGCACAATGTGCCCCGAAGAGGTTCTTAGTTGAAGATTTCATAGTCGCTGTAGCACGGAAGGAAGTTGAATTGGACGTGGCATCTTTTGGCGGCATCCCAGAAAACCATCGCATAGGGATATTCGGCTTTCGGATATACGCCTTTCAAGGTGAGGTCTCTGCCGTCAATCCTCACTCTCGTGCCGATGTTCAGTTTGCCCTCGGCAAACTCTTGGGTGAGCGGATGAGCGGCGAAGACGAAATCCTTTTCGTCGGATTCTGCCAATTCCCGTCTGGCTTTCTCGGTCTGCTTCTGCGAAGGCAGCCAGAGAGAAGACAAAAATCCCAACCCTGGAATCAGGTGCGCTTCTTCACTTAATAGCAGCATAATCACCACCTCCCTTTTGTCAGGCAGTTTTTTGCAACGGAAAATCGCGAAGGCAAATTTCCATCATCATTTTCACGGATAGTTTCTGATACTCGGCGTATTTTTTCACCATCTCCTGAAATGTGGCAAATCTCTCCAGATGTTCTTTGTCCCACACTTCGGGAAGATAGAGTTGTCCTTCCGAGTATCTCACATAGGCGGAAGTTCCGCTTTCGGATTCGATTTTTCCGATGCCTACAGGGGTCTGTTGCCGAATGCACTTTTTAGCGTTTTTTGAAAAATATTTTGGCTTAAATAAAGCCTCAAATTTTTCAATTTTCGCTAATTTGGCTATTTGGCAACAAGCCCTACAGGGAAGAACATCACCCCTTTGCGGATGCACCACGGATTTTCAATTTCTGCCATACAGCCTCCCTATGAGTACTTCTTGAGCAGAGCGTCAACTCTGTCTCTTCTTTTTTGGATGTCAGAAAAAGTCTCGAACTTGAGATAGCCTCTTTGCATACGACCGAAATCTTCCTTTTCGGTCTCCTCTTTGGGCTTGGAAACGACTCTGATTTTCCTCATATCGCCTCCCGCTTTTCTCTTATGTTAAGGTTCTTTTCGTTATTCTCCTTTTCGTATATTATAGACCCAACAAATGCTAAAAGTAAAGAAAAACGGCGGGCTTGACAGTGGGGACAAAACGTGATTAGATAATATGTTCCGCATTTCAGAATAGGGAGAACAAATATGACCTGGGGAGGCGGATATTTCACAACGTGGTCTCGCAAGAGACAAAGGTATTCCCAGTTTTCTGCGGTCACCTCCTCGGGTATGACTCGAGAGGAAGTGGAACAGCGTGAACTGGAAATTTGGGAGAAAATGGCATCAACCCTCGAAATCGAGGGAGAAAAACGTGGCACGCTCATCACCAGAAGTTTGCAATAACCTATTTCAAAAACTGGAGGAGAGTTATGGTAACAATGGGCAGAAAGATGTTTGGCAGAAGCGGCACCAAAAGCATCGGGCTTGCCGAAGTTGAAGGACTGGAAGCCAGTATTGAGCACCTCAACTTTCTCTGGACGGGAAATCCCGTCGCAGGCATCATCCCCGAACTGGCGAAGAACGCCAATTATCAAGCCAGCGTAAAAGAAGTTCAACGTCTCCAAGGGATGGTCGGCCACAGCCTCCGCTAAGCCAAGTCCAACCTCCTGAAAAAACAAGGGCAGAAAGATAAATGTCATTTTACGACAAATCTCTCTGCCCTTTTATGATGTTCTCAAATTTTTCCGAAGCATACTGATTCGTGTTTTTCAAAGTTTGTTTACATTCAATTCGCAATGTATACAAAGTATGCCAGTTTGTATACAACACAACTCAAATATCTTTTTTGATGAACTTCTTCTGCCTTCTTCTTTTTTCCAGCCGACCCATTTCGGCAATCTCTTTTGCGTTTTCAGCGGAGATTTTTCGCAGTTCCTTGTCGAGTTCGTATATTTCAGGATTGATTTTGAGAGCCGTTTCGTTGATTCCCAGCAATTTGATTCCCGTGAGAGTTCTGACCCTTGAAAGTGCGACGTAGCCCATTCCATATTCAAACGATTTGCTCAAATCCATTTCCGCCGCATCGAGCGTCATTCCCTGGCTTTTGTGAACCGTTACCGCCCAAGCCAAGCGGAGCGGAACTTGGCTCACAGACGCCAGAATCACGTCATCGTCTTCAATCACCCACGTTTCAGGATTGGCAATGATATTTTTCCCCGAAAAAGTTCTGACTATCGGCAATTTGTTCTCGTCGAAGCCCGTGATTTTGCCCAGCGTTCCGTTGACATAGCCTCGGTCGAAATTGTTTCTCACAAACATCACCACGGCTCCCTTTTTGAGAACCAGCCTTTCAGGAGCGAGACATCCCTTTTTGAGAACTTTCACAAGTTTCTCTTCACCCTTGGTGAACATTTGATAGGCAGTCGATTTTTCTTTTATCTTCCCGAGTTCCAGATTGTTGATTGCGTCCACGTCGGCGTTGTGAGTGAAGAGCCTGGTCGGCTTGATGTCGCTCATCGCCACACTTTTGTTTTCCCTGGTCAAAAGCAAATCGAAAATCTCGTCGCTCACCTCATCCTCCCGAATGGAATTGAGTATTTTGGTCATATCTGTGTCCTCGTGCCTGTATTGCTCGTTGAGATAGCAGATTTGGGGTTTCATCTCGTGCCAGGCAAGGGACTCGACCACAAACTTCGCTTTTTTGTTTTCTTTTATCACGGGCGGAAGTTGGAAAAAGTCTCCGCACAGAATAACCTGCAATCCCCCGAAAGGAAGCAATGGCTCTTTGAAATTCTTGCAGATGCGGTTCACAATATCCAGCTGATGGGCGTGCAACATCGAAATCTCGTCGATGATGAGCACTTTGGTTTTGGAAAATCGTTGGCGATAATGTTTCTTTCGACTTAGTTTGGCAAGGTCATTTTTCCCCAATTCGTCCTTTATCCCCAAGCCCGACCAGCTGTGGATAGTCTGCCCGTCGAGATGCGTGGCGGCGATTCCAGTGGAGGCAGTCACCGCCACTCCAATTTTTTTGCTTTTGAGATATTCGATATATTGATTCAGGAGATATGTTTTCCCGCTTCCAGCAGGGCCCGTCAAAAAGACGTTGCATCCTAATTTCAAAATATCCAGTGCCGTTTGCTGGTTCATATGTGAGATGAAGATAAATATCGTTTAGCCGAAGTAATTTTCCACCGCAAACTGGAACTGCTTCAGGAAGAGTTCCTTGAAATACGAAATATTGTTCTGCTCGTAGAAAAGCAGAATCGCTTTTTTGTATTCGATTTCATCCATACTGCGGTAGGACAGCGGGCAGGAATCAAATGACTGCAGAATGGCATTTCCAGAAAGTCGGCTGGTGCGTTTGTTGCCATCGACAAAAGGCTGGACGTATGCGATAAGCAGCATCAAAACAATCGCCTTCTCAAAAACATCCTTTGTTTCGTTCACCAGCTTGCAGGCTTTTTCCAATGCTTCTCTAATTTGGAACTCATTGTCCAGCGGTTTGTAGCTTGTCCCCGTTATGCCAACCAGACTTTTCCGAAGGTTTTTGGTCACATTCAAACCGTCCACAAGCTTTGAGTGGATATTTTCAATCTTGGAAACTGATATGTTCTGGAAATCTTTCCTCTTGCTGGCGATATAATCCAACGCTTTCTTGTGGTTGAGAATCATAATGGCCTCTTCTTTCGGGTGCCCCGTCGCCTCTTTCTGATTTTTTATCAGCTGCTCCGTTTCGAGCAGGCTATAGGTGTTCCCCTCAATCTTGGAAGACTTCCAGCTGAAATCAATGTTGAGTCTTTCTATTTCTTTTTTGAGAGCGTCGGGAGTGACGTTTTCAATCTTCTTTCTGTAGACCTCATTCAATTCTGATAACTTCTTTTTTTCGGCATCGGTAAAAATGTTTTTCAGTTGGCTGAAAATGTCAAAGTTGAACTTCTCTCTGATTTTTCGCTGGTCAGGCTCTACGGCAAAATACTTTTCGACATCAATTTTTTTCAGTATGGAATATTGTGCCGATGGTTGATACTGAATAGCTCGTCCGACTCCTTGCCTTTCAACCAAGTTAAGTTCAATCAACCTGTCCAAATCTCTGGAGATGGTCATTTTCGTGACGGCCTCAAGACTTCGCTCGATATGCTCCCATATTTGTCCCGCAGACACGGGTTTATTGGCTTCGATAAGGGCAAGGATAGCATCCTGCCTTTTATTCAATTTTTCGCTTTTTGGCTTCATATATTTGCGTAACATTTATATGTCATTATCATAACATTTATGTTACGGAAAATCAAAGGCAATGTTGCTTTATTGGCAAATAACGGCCAATATTAGGCATTTTTGCCACAGATGGCAACAAAATCGCCCACTTTGTTGACTTCTGCCGCCTCAAAGTCAACAAAAACGCTTTTTCGTTGACATTCGTCAATCACTTGTCAACATTGCGACTCAGATAGTTAATTTTAGATATACAACTCTAAATATCCTCGCTATATTCTCCGCATCGTCTATTCCCCGATGATGCGTGCCTTCCAGCGGCAGATTCAACTTGTTCAAAGCCTTTTTCATCCCGCAAGTTCGCTCCTTTCTGATTCTGGCAAATTCGTGCTTGAGACTGATGTGGTTTTCGTTCAGCAGCTGGATTATTTTCCTAGAATAATTTTTACGCTCGCTCTCCTCTAATATTTGCTTCTTGTCATAGTATCCCCAAGAGAGCAACTTCACGTCTTCGCTGGACGAGAGAATCCATCTCTCAAAATCAAGAATTGCGTCGTTGAAAGTCTTGGCGTCGTCAACATCTTTCTGTTTTATAGAAGTCAACGTTTTGCAAAATTGGGACAACTTTGGATTTATAGTCGGTTTCACAAACTCTGAAAACCTGTCGACCGTCTCCAGATTTTCATTCAGTTTCACCGCCCCGATTTCGATTATTTCCTTGGCCTTGTCGTTTTTCTTTTCCCAGCAGGTGGCTTCCAGGTCGAAGATGATATATTGTTTGAAGTTTTTCACGTTTCCGTTTTCGTCAATGTAAAATGATTTATAGGCGTACTTGTCGCCAGGCGGAGTTATGATTCTGATGTAATGTTTGCAACCATCAATGGCGATAGCTTTGCATTTGCAGTATACCATCTTTTTGTTCGTGTCGTGGTATATTTTGGCCCCGCATTTGAGGCATTCGTAATACAAACCTCTTTTCATTTTTTTCTTCATTTGATTTTCTTTATTTGTTATAACCAGTTGTTCATATTCATCCACTTCTCGTGGGCTTTTTTGGCTTCATCGTCGCTCAAGATGCCAAGATAATGACGGCTCGTGGTTTGAATGTCCGAATGTCCGAGAAGAACTTGGATGTGCCCCAGTCCCACCCCCTTTCTGAGAAGTGTTGTCGCAAAACTATGCCGAATTGTATGGGCCGAAAAAGTTTTGTCTATTCCCGAATATTTGCGATATGTCCTAAAACTTCTTTGAGCGTCGTTTCTGCCCCAGCGATGCGGTTTCTCAAGCGAATTGAACACGAATCTGCTTTTTGCTTTTCTTTTTTTGAGATATTCACGAACGCATTTTATCGACCAGTCGTTGAAATACAGTTTTCGCTGCTTGTTGCCTTTGCCCACAATCATCACCTCCTTCCTTTACCAATCACTCGTGCTTCCCGTTGCACAAAATCAATGGACGTTCGGTCGAGCGAGAGAGCCTCCGATATTCTCATCCCAGTGCCGAGCAAAACCTCGACCAGCGTCCTGAATCGCAAGCCGTAAATTTTTCGTATGTCGATGGAATCCCTGAAGCGTCTGATTTCTTCTGAAGTGAGATAGACTACTTCCCTTCTCGGTCTCTTGGGGATGATTATCTGGTCGGGGTCGATTTGGAGCGGAGCGGAGTAGCGGTTACGATAGTACAGAAGCAGACCCTTGATACAAGCGAGGCATACTCCAATGAAGACTTCCGAATTTTCCCGCTGGTGAAGAATTTGTTTCAACCTGAAGATGTGTTCCATTGTGAACTTATCTAGCTCGATATTGCCTACGTCTCTCACTAAGCATTTGAGTCTTGAGCGATAACTCACGATTGAACTCCGAGCGAAGCGGCGTTCCACCTGAAGCCAGGTGAGAAATTCTTCACTCGTGTTTTCTATGGTTTTTGATTCCATCTTTTTGTGGCTAAATATTTCAGGGCGTATTTGTCGTAATTGAGCATAATGTCGAAGCAGTCCTTTTTGGTGAGTTCCTGCTTGAATTTTGAGAGAGCGATGAATCGCACTTCGTTGATGTCGAGCATATTGGTCAGTCCGCTTCTTCTCACTTTTTCAAAGGCTAGGAATTTGGCTTTGGTCATATATTTTCATTAAGGCAAGGACACATTAGCTTCGTGGGCTACGTTGTCAAGGCGAGTTATCCACTCCAGAGCGGAGCGGAGGAAACAGCAAAAAACCGCCAGTTTTTGGCGGTTTCTAAATAAATATAAGTTCTCTTATATAGAATCTACAACTTTTCCATCGATTATTTCATCAATAACTGTTTTCTTCCATACAATTCCAAGTTGTGCATCGTACTGTGTATCTCCAGTATATCTTCCCGAATAAACCCCGACGAAGTTTTGGATTTCACCAAATATCGTATCGTCGTTGAGCACGCCATTTATCAAGCCGTGAATTCCATCTCTTCTGAAAATAACAGGTGCCCCAGACATTCCTTCTCGACTTGCGGTATCAACAAGTATTTGGGGCTTCAGATTATAATCAATGGTGGGTTCTGTAGCCACACTCGCTCTTTTCCAGATTGGGAAATTCCCGCCTCCCTTAAAGTTATACGGAAACCCTAAAATAAAGACATCGTCCGCAATCGTAGGTTCAAAGTTTTCAAAATCCTGCTGATTAATCGGATGAATAAAAATGTCTTTAGGAACCTTTATTTCTAACGCAACTACATCCACTCCCTGCTTGTATTTGGGATGAACAAGCCATTTCGGATTAGTTTCCTCATCAATTAAATCAAAATTGTACCTTTCCCAAGAAATGCAAGGGCTTTTGGTTTTGTGAAGGGGTACTTGAACTTTGGCGGGCAGAATAAAATCTCCCTTAAGCGGTTGATTATTTTCAGGATTTTTCCCCGTAAAACAATGCCAATTTGTGATTAAGTAATGATTGCAATTTTTTTGATATATAAATCCCGTGCAGATAGATAATTCGCTGTCCGTTTGAGACAAAATTTTCAGTGGAATCGCCGCATAAGATAACTTATCTAAACTTACTGTGATAATTTTCTTTGGAATTTCCATACTTTTATAGTAAGCGGAGTAGTATCGCAAGTCAATCCAAAATCTCCCTCAATTTGGAGCGTTTCCAGGGAGATACGCAAAGAAGCACCTGATGTGGTGCTTCTTGCATATTTGAAGTGATTGCAAATTTTTGCGGTTGCCCTGTGAGTCTATTAACGACCCCGTCCGCCATCGCTACGCTCAAGGCGTTGCGGGCGGGCGTATAGGATTGAGAAGTTGATGCTGAACATCAACTCTTTCACCGTATCTCCCTAGAAAGGAGGTGATCCATCCACAGCTTCCGCTACGGATGCCTTGTTACGACTTCACCCTTATTATCGAT
>Ga0172374_1003010_pt1 | contig 10395 bp, 9 predicted proteins | sample LakKiv3m_FD_114536 | JGI IMG/M metagenome (GOLD analysis project Ga0172374, IMG submission 114536) | Freshwater microbial communities from Kabuno Bay, South-Kivu, Congo - kab_092012_10.3m | ecosystem: Environmental > Aquatic > Freshwater > Lake | place: Democratic Republic of the Congo... | reverse complement strand
ATTGCGCGACAATGGTTATGCCGAGCCGGTCTACATCCACGGCGCGCTGGCGAGGCTCTGCGATTATTATGTCTCGCAGGGTATTGATCTCGGCGATCTCAGGCCCGCGACGCTGGAAAAAAGTAACCCCGCCGCTTTCAAGGGCGCGATCGTCGTCGGCCCGCCCTCGGCCTTTCAGGAACGCTGGGCGCGGCGCTTCAACGAGCCGCTGATCGCCTTCGCATCCGGCTGGATGATGGTGCGGCAACGGGCAAAGCAGGGCGGAGTGGAATTGCCGCTGGTCATATCAGACCATTGCGACTGGCCGGAACTCCTGGAAACCATCAAGGAAATCGGCCCGCAAGCCGTCTGGGTCACCCATGGCCGCGAAGAGGCGCTGGTGCGCTGGTGCGAATTGCAGGGCATCGCCGCCAAGCCGCTGCATCTGGTCGGTTACGAAGACGAGGGGGATTGAGATGAAAGCCTTCGCCACGCTTCTCGACCGCCTTGTCCTCACTCCCTCGCGCAACGGCAAGCTCAAGCTTCTCACCGATTATTTCCGCGATACGCCCGATCCCGATCGAGGTTACGGGCTGGCGGCGATTGCCGGCACGCTGGACCTCAAAAGCGTCAAACCGGCCCTGTTGCGGGAACTTGTGCTGGAGCGCATGGACGAGGTGCTGTTTCGCTACTCCTACGATTATGTTGGCGATCTGGCCGAAACCATCTCGCTGGTCTGGGGTAATATCGGCGGTGCTGACGATTCCGAGGCGCAGGATCCGCGACTCGGCGAAGTCGTCACATTGATGAATTCACTGGGGCGCACCGAGGTGCGCGGCGCAGTGCGCGATCTGCTCGACCGGCTCGATACCTCTTCACGTTTCGCCTTCCTCAAACTCGCCACTGGCAGCCTGCGCATCGGCGTTTCGGCGCGGCTGGCGCGGCAGGCGCTGGCGGATTTTGCGGGAAAAGACATCACCGAAATCGAAACCCTCTGGCACGGTCTGACGCCGCCCTACACCTCGCTTTTTGCGTGGCTGGAGGGCAAGTCGGATCGGCCGGTGCTGGCCACACCGGCCATTTTCCATTCGGTGATGCTGGCCACACCGGTGGCCGATGGCGATCTCGATGGCTTAGACCCGGCCGATTATGCCGCCGAATGGAAATGGGACGGCATTCGCGTGCAGCTATCCCGCGCCGGGGAGACGCGAAAGCTTTACTCCCGCTCCGGCGACGATATTTCCGGGGCATTCCCGGATGTACTCGATGCGCTTGATTTCGAAGGCGTGATGGATGGTGAATTGCTGATTGGCGGCACCGCGCGCTCCAACAATCTCACCCGCACCTTCTCGGATTTGCAGCAGCGCCTGAACCGCAAGACGGTGACGGCAAAGATGCTGGACGACTACCCCGCCTTCATCCGCGCCTACGATCTGCTGTTCGATGGCGAGAGAGATATCCGCGCGCAGAGCTATCTGGAGCGTCGCGGCCGGCTGTCTGACATCATCGAGCATGCCCCGCATGACCGCTTCGATCTATCGCCGCTGATTGGTTTTTCCAGCTGGACCGAGCTCGACAGGCTGCGCGCCGCGCCGCCCGATCCGGTGATCGAAGGCGTGATGATCAAGCGCCGCGACAGCGCTTATCAGGCAGGCCGCGCCAAGGGGCCATGGTTCAAGTGGAAACGTGACCCTTACAATATCGACGCGGTCATGATGTATGCGCAGCGCGGCCACGGCAAAAGATCGAGCTATTATTCCGATTTCACCTTTGGTGTGTGGGCGGAAGGCGAGGATGGCGAACAACTCGTTCCCGTGGGCAAGGCCTATTTCGGCTTCACCGACGCGGAACTCGAAGTGCTGGACAAGTTCGTGCGCGACAATACCGTCGAGCGTTTCGGCCCGGTGCGGGCGGTGCGGGCCACGCCCGATTTCGGTTTCGTGCTGGAGGTGGCCTTCGAGGGCATCAACCGCTCCACCCGCCACAAATCCGGCGTCGCCATGCGGTTTCCGCGCATTGCGCGGCTGAGGGCCGACAAGCTGCCGGCCGAGGCGGATCGGCTTTCGACGCTGGTGGCGATGATCGATGGCGCGGAAGGGTAGGGTGGCCGTCCAGAAATTGCCATGAATGCTGCGAATACATTGTTGTCATTCGCGAATCCGTGATTGGACAGTCTCCCGCCGCAGTGCTGAACTGCTAATATCTCCATCCCCGTACTCAGAGTGCACCCATGGCCGATAAACGCTTTCTTTCCTCAGCCTTCGGACAGGAAGAGAGCGGCGTGATATGCCAGGGCCTGACACGGCGCGGCCTGCTTGCCGGCGCCATGGGCCTGTCTGTGGCAACGCTTCTGCCGCAGGGTGCGAAAGCCGGCATCGTCGCCCCCGAGGTTTTGCCGCTCGAAAGACAGGATTACGCGGAGGCCCGCCAACATTTTCACACCCACCTGCTGCGCAAGATGGCCGCGCCGGAAAAATCCTCGGCGCTTGGCACACCGCCCGGCGCGGAACGCGTCACCTATCCCGGCGGGCCTGATGGTTCCATCGAGCTTGTTGCCTGGCTTTCCCACTATCAGCCCTCCAAGACACCAAAGCCGGCAGTGCTTTTCCTCCATGGCGGCAATGCCACGGGAGACGGCCACTGGGCGCTGATGAAGCCCTATTGGGAGGCTGGTTTTGTCGTGCTTCTACCGTCTTTCCGGGGCGAGAACGGCCAGAGTGGCAATTATTCCGGTTTCTACAATGAAACGGCGGATGCGTTGGCGGCGGCAACCTATCTGGAAAACCTGCCCGGCATCGATAAAAAGCGCTTCTTCATTGCCGGCCATTCCAATGGCGGCACGCTGACATTGCTCGCCGCCATGAGCCGCAAATTCCGTGCGGCCGCACCCATGTCGGCGGGCGTCAATTCATGGCGTTATTTCAACCGTTATTCGGACGAGATCTGTTTCGACGAAACCGACGAGCGCGAATTCATCATGCGCTCCTCTGTCTGTTTCGGCCCCAGCCTCAAATGTCCGGCCCTGTTGCTGCGCGGCGATGAGGAGCGGCCTTTCGACGCCGATCACCAGCTTTTTGTGGATCGTGCCCTGATGTCCGGGTTCAAGGTTGATAAAAAACTGCTGCCCGGCACCCACAATGGCGTGGTCCCGGGCGCGGTTGCGGAAAGCATCCGTTTTTTTAATCAGTTCGCATAAAAGGGCCGAAAACCGCTCCTGCAGCTTTCGACCCTCCTGCGAAATCAGGCGCTTTTCTTGAAATAACCAAGCAGCCGCATGGCGTTGGCAGTCACCAGCACCGTCGCGCCGGTGTCGGCAAACACCGCCAGCCACAGGCCGGACAGACCGGTGACGGTCGTGACCAGAAACACCGCCTTGAGGCCGAGCGAGATCGCCACGTTTTGGCGGATGTTGCTCATGGTGGCGCGTGACAGGCCGATGAGGCGGGCGGCATCGCCGACATTGTTGCGCATCAGAGCCGCATCGGCCGCTTCCATCGCCACGTCAGTGCCGGAGCCGATGGCCACACCGACGCTGGCGGCGGCAAGCGCCGGTGCATCGTTGATGCCGTCACCCACCATCACCACGGTTTTCTTTGCGGCAAGCTTGCGGATTTCCTCGACCTTGTTCTGCGGCAGGAGCTCGCCGCGTGCTTCAAGACCCAGCTTGTTGCCGATGGCACGCGCCGTGCGGGCATTGTCGCCCGACAGCATCAGCGAGGAAATGCCCATTTCCTTCAGCGTCTTGATGCCTTCAGCCGCATCCTTGCGCGGTTCGTCGCGCATGGCGAAGAGGCCGCTTGCCGCACCGCCGGCCATGACCACGGCCACCGTCTTGCCTTCGCTCTCAAGCGCGGTGATGCGGTCGGCCAGTTCCTTCGAGAGGGTGCCGACTTCGGTTGCAAAGCGCGGCGCGCCGATGAACAGGTCTTTTCCACCGACATTGCCCTGCATGCCGCGACCGGAAATCGCCTTGATGTTGGAGCCGGGCAGGGGCTTCACGCCGGCCTTTTCGGCATGGTTGACGATGGCTCTGGCAAGCGGATGGCTCGATTCATGCTCGATGGTTGCGGCTTCGGCAATCAGCCCGGCCTCGTTGCCGTCAAGCGCCACCACGTCGGTCACCACAGGTTCGCCGAGCGTCAGCGTGCCCGTTTTGTCGAAGGCGACGGTTTCGGTGCGCGCCAGCATTTCGATGACGGCGCCGCCCTTCACCAGCATGCCATGGCGTGCCGCAGCCGAAAGGCTGGAGGCGATGGCGGCGGGAACGGAGATGACCAGCGCACAGGGGCAACCGATCAGCAGCAAGGCGAGACCGCGGTAAATCCAGGTATCCCAGTCACCGAGACCGGCAAGCGGCGGCACGATGATGGTGAGCACGGAGATCGCCACGATCAGCGGCATGTAATAACGCGAGAAATTCTGGATGAAGCGCTCGGTCGGCGCGCGCGCATCCTGCGCTTCCTCGACAAGCGTGATGATGCGGGCAATGGTGTTGTCTTCCGGCGCGCGGTCAACGCGGATGCGCAGCGAGCCGTCATGGTTGATCGAACCGGCAAAAACGCGGGCGCCTTTTTCCTTGGCGACCGGGATGCTTTCGCCGGTCATCGGCGATTCGTCGACACTCGATTCGCCCTCCATCACCACGCCATCGGCGGCGATGCGGTCCCCGGGACGGGCCACGACCACCTGGCCGATGCGGACCTGATCGGCAGACATCTGACGGAGCGTACCGTTTTCCTCGACCAGCGCTGTTTTCGGCAGCAGGGAGCCAAGCGCCTTGATGCCCGAACGGGCGCGTGCGGCGGCAAAGCCTTCAAGCAATTCGCCGATGGAGAAGAGCAGAACGACGATGGCCGCTTCTTCCGCCTCGCCGATGAAGATCGCGCCGATGGCGGCAATGGTCATCAGCATCTCGATGGTGAAGACCGCGCCGAAACGGGCGGCGTTGAAGGCATTGCGCGCAATCGGAAACAGCGTCACCAGCGTGGCGATGATGAAGGCGTAACCACCCCAGGCCGGAAAGGTGAGTTCCGCCGCATAGGCGACCGCGACCAGAATGGTGCCGGTGAAGGTGTTTCGGGCCTTGGCCGTGCGCCACCATGCACCCTTTTCATCAGCGCCATGGGCGTGTCCGACCTCTGCGCTTGGGGTCACTGCCGCGGGCTGCGCCTTTTCATGCGAATGCCCGGCGTGATCATGGTCGTGACCGCCGCAATTGGCGTGGTCATGGCCCGAGTGATCGTGGCCTGAATGATCATGATCACCGTTGCAGGACCCGTGGTCGTGCCCGTCATCTTCCGCCTTGCCCCGCGCCGATTTGTCTTGCGCCAGCAAGGCGGGTTTGAAACCGAGCTTGCGCAGCGTATCCTCGATTTTTGCGGTCGGGGTTGTGTTCTCGGCAAGCGAAAGGTTCAACCTTTCCCGCGCAACCGATACCTTGACGTCGGCAACACCGGGCAGGCGGCCAAGTGCGGTTTCGATCTTCGCGGCGCAGCTGCCGCAATCCATGCCACCCACCGAAAATGTCAGGGCGTTGTTCTGCTCAACGCTGGGGGCGGCTTCCGCAGGGTGGTGACCTCCGCACGATGAATGGTCGTGGTCATGGTCGTGTGGTTCCGCTGCGATCTTTTCGCGCGGAGCCTTCTCCTGCGGCAGCAAAGCGGGCTTAAAGCCGAGCTTGCGCAGCGTATCCTCGATTTTTGCGACCGATGTTTTGTCTTCCGCCAGCGACAGGTTCAACCTTTCGCGTGCAACGGACACCTTGACGTCGGCAACGCCGGGCAGGCGGGAAAGCGCGGTTTCGATCTTCGCCGCACAGCTGCCGCAATCCATGCCGCCGACCGTGAAGGTCAGGTCTCCTGATTCCCCGTTCAGATTGCCGCGTGTCGAAATATTCATGGTTTTCGCTCCTGAATTCCAGTCGACAGCCAATCTGGCACCTCTAGCAACTAGAGGTTCAAGGGTAAAAATGCGATTTCCCGATTTTTTTTGAAAAGTTCACACCAGCTTCGCGCCAGCCGCGCGGTTCATCATGGCGGCATATTGGATTCCATGAAGCGGTTCAGATGACAGCACTCTTTATGAAACACTGCCGCCGGGCGGCCTCTCTTGCGGGTCTTGCGGCTCTGCCGCTGCTGAGCGGCTGCCTTTTCGTGACGGATACAACCCGGATGGATCCGGATGTCTTCGTGCGGGAAACGGCGCCGGTCTTCAACTTCAATTCCGTCAGCTCAAACCGTCAGCCGGAATTGCCGCCGCAGCCGGGCCAGCTTTCGACGCGCCCGCCGGATCTGTTCAGAACCCGCTTCCATCAGGAATATGGTCCGCCGGTGCGCGGGCAGGGCCTGAGCGCGCCGCAGGTGCAGGGGCAGGCCGCACCGCTCGCCCCGGATCGCATGGTGACCTATGGCCTGCCGGTTTCCAATCCGCTGCATCGGGTCATGTATGGCCCGATCCGCGACGAGGACCGTTCACTGCCCGCCATTCCTTATGGGCGCATCGACCCGCGTTATCTGCGGCAGGAAGTGAGCTATCAGACGGCGGAAGCGCCCGGCACCATCATCGTCGATACCAAACAGCATTTCCTCTATCTGGTGCAGCCTGGCGGCAAGGCGATCCGTTACGGCGTCGGTCTCGGGCGCGATGGTTACGCATGGTCGGGCCGCGGCAAGATCCAGTGGAAGGCGAAATGGCCGCGCTGGACACCGCCGGACGAAATGGTCAGGCGCCAGCCGGAACTCACCTCCATCTCGGCGGCCAATGGCGGAATGACGCCGGGTCTCAACAATCCGCTCGGCGCGCGTGCGCTTTATATTTTCAAGGACGGCAAGGACACGCTTTACCGCGTGCACGGCACGCCGGACTGGCAGTCCGTTGGCAAGGCGACGTCCTCCGGCTGCGTGCGCATGCTCAACCAGGATGTCATCGACCTTTACGAGCGTGTGCCCAAAGGGGCGCAGATTGTGGTTATCTGACCACGTTCTAAAAGAAAGAGATGCGGGGTCCAATCCTCCGGCGCCTTGTGACTGGCTTTTAGCGGTCGGTTAACTATTTTCGCAATACGCATGATACGGAACAAATGACGTACAACGGCGATATAGCCGTTCGAAATGTGGGACAAACCGGCCTTATGACAAGCACCGACACAGATCTTTCCAGACGCACCTTTCTTTCCCTTCTCGGCATCTCCTCCGCTTCGCTTCTGGCGGGCTGCGCCTCATCCGGCACGGGAGACGCGATCCGCCAGCAGGCGAGCGCCATCGGCAGCGATTTCCGCCAGATGTTCTCGCCCGGCGTCAGCGATGCGGAACTGGCCGTCATGTACGGCTCGGTTGAAGATGGCGGTTACGTCATTCCCGCTGTCCCCTATCAGAAAATCGACCGGCGTTATTATCGCCAGCGGGTCGTCGACCCGACCGGCGAGCGCCCCGGCACCGTCGTCGTGGATACGCGCTCGCGCTTCCTCTACGTTGTGGAGCAGGGCGGCAGCGCCATGCGTTACGGCGTCGGCATCGGCCGCGACGGTTTCGCCTGGTCGGGTGAAGGCGTCATCCAGTGGCGTCAGAAATGGCCGAAATGGACCCCGCCGGACGAAATGGTCGCCCGCCAGCCGGAACTGGTCAAATATTCGTCCAAGAATGGCGGCATGCCGCCGGGCCTGAAGAACCCGCTCGGCGCCCGCGCGCTCTATATCTTCCAGAACGGCAAGGACACGCTTTACCGCCTGCACGGCTCGCCGGAATGGAACTCCATCGGCAAGGCCGTCTCTTCCGGCTGCGTGCGCCTGATGAACCAGGACGTCATCGACCTCTATGACCGCGTGCCGCAGAAGGCGCGTGTGGTGGTTTGGCAGTAAGCCGAAGCATATTCGCATAAATGAAGGCGGCCTCGTGCCGCCTTTATTGTTTTCAGGGTTATGTGCGGGCGAGGCTGTCTTTCAACGCGTTCACCCGGTCCCGCAGCTGTGCCAGCTCCTCCAGCCCGCAGCCGGTGGCGCCGCCGATGGCCGTCATGATCTTCACGCCCTCTTTTTTGAGGTCGGCGCCCTTTGGCGTTAAGGCCACCAGCACCTGCCGCTCGTCCACCGTTCCGCGCTTGCGGGTTATCAGCCCTGCATGTTCGAGCCTTTTCAGCAGCGGTGACAGCGTGCCGGAATCCAGCCCCAGCATTTCGCCAAGCGCCTTGACGGTGGAGGTCTGCTTTTCCCAGAGCGCCATCATGACCAGATATTGCGGATAGGTCAGTCCGATAGGGTCGAGCAGCGGTTTATAGGCGCGTGTGAAAGCGTGCGCTGCGCCATAAAGGGCAAAGCATATCTGCTGGTCCAGCCTCAACAGGCTTTCCATCTTCGTGTCGTTGCCCTCTGCGCCCATAGTCCTGCTCCAAAATAAAACCGGGGAGGGAACAATCGGCCCCCGCTTTCGGTTCCTGCCACATGGATGTGCGGCGAAATTTCGTGAAAACTATCGCAAAAAACAAAATTTCATTCAATGTGCAAAATCATATTGCGCACAATTTAATTGTTCGCTATAAACCACTCAACACCAACCCGAAGGGAGTAAATGCCATGCCTATTCTCTACACGACCAAAGCATCCGCCACCGGTGGCCGTGCAGGTAACGCCAAGTCGGAAGACGGCGTTCTCGACGTAACGCTGACCGTTCCGAAGGAACTGGGCGGTGACGGCGCCCGCGGCACCAACCCGGAGCAGCTTTTCGCCGCCGGTTATTCGGCTTGCTTCCTCGGCGCGCTGAAGGCGGTTGCCGGCAAGCAGAAGGTAAAGATCCCGGAAGACACCACTGTGACGGCAACTGTCGGCATCGGCCCGCGCGAAGACGGCACCGGCTTCGGCATTGAAGTGTCGCTGAAGGTCAACATTCCCGGCCTGGAGCGCGAAAAGGCAGAAGAACTGGTCGCCGCCGCCCATATTGTTTGCCCTTATAGCCACGCCATGCGCACTTCCACGGAAGTGCCGGTTTCTGTGGCCTGATATTGCAGCTATCAAAAAGTGGGCCGGGTTTATCCCGGCCTTCTTGTTCGTGGAAATAAATATGCTATATTCTTTCTGAGGAAAGGATGTGCGCCATGAATATTTACGCCAAGACTGCCATGGATCCTGCAGCGCAGGGCAGGGTCGTCACCAAGGCCGTTATCGCCGCTGCCGAGCGGCTGGGCCTGAATGCCGCCCGCACGGCGGATATTCTCGGCGTTTCCGCCCCCACCGTGTCGCGCATGAAGAGGCTGGATTTCCTGCTGGAGCCGGGCGCCAAGTCCTTCGAACTGGCGGTGCTGCTGGTCCGGGTTTTCCGCTCGCTGGACGCGATTGCCGGCGGTGACGAGACCGTTGCGAAAAACTGGCTGCGTAATCACAATACGGCGCTGAACGCCGTACCTGCCGAAAAGCTGACCACCATTACCGGATTGATCGATGTCCTCTCCTATCTGGACGCCCGACGCGCTCCTGTCTGAAAAACGCGCCGCATCGGGTAAATACTGGCGGCTGGTGGAAGCGCAGCATCAGGTTTCCACCATGAAGCTGGTGGATACGGTGGAGGAGCAATCGCTGCTGGAAGATATTCTCGAGACGAGCAAGCGGCCGTTTCCGCCCGAATGCGCCGGTCTCGATTATCTTCTCGCCACGCCTTTCCGTTATGGCGCAGCCTATCCGCACGGCTCGCGTTTCCGCCGTGCGGGTTTCACCGAGGGTGTTTATTACGCCGCCGCCAAGGTGGAGACGGCGCTTGCCGAAATGGCCTTTTACCGGCTGCTGTTTTATGCCGAATCGCCGGGCACACCGTTGCCCGCCAATCCTGCCGAATATTCCGCCTTCGCCGCCCGTGTCGTCACCGATGCCGCACTTGACCTGACGAAACCGGAGCTGAGCCGTAACGAGGCGCTGTGGACCGATCTCACGAATTACGAGCCGTGTCAGGCATTGGCAGAGCAGGCGCGCGAGGCAAAGGTTGAAGCCATCCTTTACCGCTCGGTGCGCGATCCCGCAGGTGGCCTCAACATCGCAATCCTGTCGCCAAAGGCCTTTGCGGCCAAAACGCCGGTAGAGCGGATGAGCTGGCGCATTCACCTGTCTAAAACCGGAGTGCAGGCCCTGTGCGAATTCCCGATGCGCCGGACGGGCTTTTTTGTCTCGGATTTTGCCAATGACCCGCGTCTGGCCGGCCTCCTGGGGTGAGGTGGCGCTCTGTTTTTCTTCTCCCCGCCGGGGAGAAGGTGGCCCGAAGGGTCGGATGAGGGGGCAACGGTAGAGATTTACAGAGAGCTTGCCCCCTCATCCCGCTGCTGCGGACTTCTCCCCGGCGGGGAGAAGAAACAAGCGGCATCCCCTCGGCCGGTTCAGACCCGGCCGTAAGCCTGAGTCCCGCTACTGCTTGCCCACACGGGCGCGCAGCTCTTCCACAT
>Ga0172374_1003009_pt1 | contig 10399 bp, 4 predicted proteins | sample LakKiv3m_FD_114536 | JGI IMG/M metagenome (GOLD analysis project Ga0172374, IMG submission 114536) | Freshwater microbial communities from Kabuno Bay, South-Kivu, Congo - kab_092012_10.3m | ecosystem: Environmental > Aquatic > Freshwater > Lake | place: Democratic Republic of the Congo... | reverse complement strand
ATCTGACGTTTAATTTAAAGTTGAAATCTCAAAGTTTAAAATGATAATGCAAAATGTAAAATTTTAAATTTTTAACTGTCATTTTCCATTTTGAGATTTACATTTTACATTATTTTGTAACACTTCTCTCCTTCTTCCGTCTCCTTTAGTAATGACCGAACAAGATCTAATAAACAAAATACAGTTGCTCAAACAAATTAGCCCCAAAGAAGAGTGGGTTGTTTCAACGCGGGCTAAACTAGCTTTTCGCCTAGAAATGGCCAGAAAGAAGAATTTGCTGAATAAGGATTTATTCGCTCTAAAAGAGCTTTTCTCGACTTGGGGAGCCAATGAGCCAAAGTTGGCTTTTAGTCCCGTCTACGGGGTGATTATTGCCTTTGGGCTAGTGTTGGGCAGCGGAGCGGTCACGGGAATTGCTTCTTTGCAGAGCGCGCCTGGCAGTCCCCTCTATCCAGTCAAGTTATCAGTCGAAAAAGCTCGCCTCGCGACCTCTTTCTCGGAAGAAGGTAAAATTCAGCTTCAAGCTCAAATTGTGGATAGCCGGCTTCAGGAATTAAGCCTAGTTGTCGCTAACAAAGATTCAGCCGAGCAAAAGGCGGAAAAAGTCACGCAGGTAGTGGATAATATCAAAGAGCAATTAGCCAGCGCCAACGATCAATTATCAAAAAGCAATGAATCTGACTCCAAAAAAGTGGTAGCCGCGGCCAAAGTGATTAGCGAAAAGGCGAGTCAATTCAGCAAGGCCTTAGCAACCGCTAAAGAGAGTTTGCCAGAAAATATTAAACCAGAACTAGATGTTAAAATCGCCGAAGTGGCCGAGACGGGCAAAAAAGCCGATATGAAATATTTGGAAACCATGATTGCCAATCAAAATTCAGCTGATGTTAACAAAGACGACATTATTGCCAAGCTAAATGAAGAAATTAAAAGCACGCAAGAGCAGGTGACCGCCCGGGAAAAGAAAATCGCCGATCAATTTGCCATTTCCGATAAACTTCCGATAAGAGCTGTCTTGATAAATCAAACAGAGCAAAGTCGAGAATTACTAGAAAAAGCTAAACAAGCAATTGCCGATGGTGATCTAGCTGGTGCCTTACAATTGATTAAAGCTGTCAAGGAAATTGAAAACGGTGCCGATAAAATGGTGCAAAATGCTGACAAGCCAGAAATTGAGTCAGAAGTTAAGGGCGCCGCTACGAGTTCTGCGGGAGAAAAATTAGAACAATAATCGTCTTTTGGTCAGAAGGCATTGTTCCCTCAAAGTTTGGCTTTAAAAAGCCTTGAAACCAAGCTTTGGCGGAAAAATTCGCCATTTTGTCCACAGTAGGAGTTCATTGACATATATAGGGCAATTCCTATATAATACCCATATAGAAAAAAAGACCATTTTTGCCTTAAATAACGGGTTTGTCCCGTTAAAAATTATTGAATAATCGTTCAATGCATAATCTTGGTAATTATAAGATCAAGAGAAGCATCTAATAGGTTATGTGATAATTTCTAACGGGATTTGGCCCAGTTTGGGGCACGGAAAGAGACTACAGGTCGTCAGGCATTTGAGGTTGAAATTCCTCATGTGTTTTGAGTTTCGTCTCCGATGGCTTTTTTGAAAACCTTTCGCTTATCATAGCTTTTAATGAGCGCTGATAGGTGGGGGAAAAAAAGAAATAAAATAAATATAAAGTCGATAAGAAGTTATTTCTAGCTTCAGAACGCTAAACCCGTTCAAGAGGTAATGATCTTGGCCCCCATTGCGCACGATAGTAACAGGTAGTTTGTCTATCAGCTGATATTTTTTACGCATTAATTTGCGTAGCACTTAATCACTGATTCACTTAATCACTAGTTCACTATTTATGGCGGAATGCTAAAGTAGGGGGGTGGCAGATTTGACAATCTGAAAAATTGTCTAAGCGCAAAATTTTTGTGCAAACCTCGAGGACACCTCGCTTTTGTCCGATTTGCTGAAAAGCAGAAAGGATTCTTCGGAAGAAGATGGCAAGGGGTGCAAGAGGTCAAACGAAATAACTTCTAACGAATAGTTCCGTCATCCAAACTTTGTTTAGATGCGGGATAACACACACAAATTAAACAATGAGTAAAAGATTACAAAAAGTCGTTTCTGTAACGACTAGCGTCACAACCATTTTATGGTTATCTGGCGTTGCGGCTTTTGCTCCAATGGCTGCCTTTGCTGCCACCATCAATGAAGGTGACATCATAAAGACTGCCACAAATCCAGATGTTTATATCGCGAAATACGTTGGTGCCAAGAAGTTCAAAAGACTTATCTTGAACCCAACTGTTTTCTCCAGCTATGGACATTTGAAATGGAGTAACCTAAAGACTGTGACCCAAGCCGAAATGGATGCTTTCACGACTTCTGATTTAGTGAAGGCTTTAGGTGATACGAAAGTTTACAAATTAGTTCCGAATGGCGATGTGGGTACCAAACAATGGTTGAACATGACAGCCGAAGCGTTTACCGCTGGCGGTTATGATTGGGATGCCATTTATGTTATCAACAACGTTGACCGGGACAACTACACTGTGAGCTCCGACATTACTGGCGGAACTTCAGTATCTCCTTCAACCTCTGCTTCAACCGCAGCTGGTAGCGTAACAGTAGCCTTGGCTTCTGATACCCCAGCAGCCGGCGTCGCAGTTGAGAGCGCGGCTCGTTTCCCATTCACGAAAGTGAATTTGACAGCCGGTGCTTCTGACGTGAATGTTACTGCCTTAACTGTTCAACGGACTGGTTTAGCCGATGATGCGGCTTTGTCTTCCCTTGTTTTGGTTGATGCGGCGACGAATTTACAGGTTGGCCTAAGCCAAACTTTAAATGCTTCACACCAGGTTGTTTTCCGCGATGCTTTGAGCATTCCAGCTAACACCACTAAGAGCTATTACTTATCGGCCAATATGCCGGTAACCTTAGATGCTTATGCGGGTCAAATTGCTGGTTTGAGCTTGGTTGCGGTTGAAACTTCGGCGACTGTTTCTGGTGTTTTACCAATCACTGGTAATGGCCAGACCATCAACGCTACTTTAGCGATTGGTTCAGCCACTGTTAGCCGCGGATCTTTGGATCCGGGTGCTGATAATGCCGGTAAAGAAGTCGGTTCAAAAGCTTTTGCTTTCACTGGCTTGAAAATTACGGCTGGTTCTTCCGAAGACGTAACTGTCTATTCCATCAAATTTAATCAGTCTGGTTCGGCGGCGGCTTCTGATTTAGCAAACATTATTGTTTCTGACGGAACCACCAACTATGCCACGACTGTTTCTTCGGATGGTAAATATTACACTGCTTCTTTCGGAACGGCTGGTTTAGTGATCGCTAAAGGCTTGAATAAAGAATTCACCGTCAAAGGCGACATTCTAAGTGGTTCAGGCCGAACTATTTCTTTTGACGTCTATCGGGATACCGATTTGGTTGTCAAAGGCAATACGTATGGTTATTATTTGACGGTTGCTGGTACTTCTGAACAGGCTACTCCAACTGATGGTCAGTTTGGTTCTGGTACTCCGTTCTATAATGCCTACGATGTGACTGTCAGCAGTGGTTCCTTGAGAGTTGAAAAAAGCTCTACTGGTGCCCCGGCTGCCAACATCACCAAAGGTGCTCAGAATATTTTGCTCGGCGCTTTTGATTTCGTCGCGCAAGGCGAAGCGGTCAACGTTACTTCGATGGTTTTAACCATCGATATGAGCGGCACGACTGCTTCTTCGTCTGATTTCACCAATATTATTTTGACCAAAGCGGATGGCACAGTTGTGGCCGGTCCGGTCAATGGTGTTGATACTTCAACTTCAAATCCGGATGGAACAGCTACCTTCTCAGGTACTGTCACTTTCCCAGTTGGAACAACCCAGATTTTGGTTAAAGGTAATATGACTACTGATCCAGCGGCCGATGCGACCATCACGGTTAGCTTCGCGGCTTCTTCAGTCTCTGGCATTACCGGTGTCACAACTGGTAACTCTATCACCGCGGTTCCTACCTCGGCGATTATTGCCAATAGAATGACTGTAAAGGCTGGCTCTTTAGTCGTTTCAGTTTCCGGTACTCCAGTTGCTCAGACTGTTATCCGAGGCATAACTGGCTATACTTTTGCCAATTATGTTTTCGATGCTTCTGCTTCTGGTGAAGATGTTAAGGTTACTTCAGTTCAATTGACTGATATAAACGTAACTTCAGCCGAAACTGAAATTACCAGCTTGCAATTATTCGATGGCACGACTGCTTTGAACACTGGTTCAAACGTAGTTAATCCTTCGGCGGCAGCCGGTACGAATGACTCAACCTTTACTTTAGACAATGCTTTAATTATTCCGAAAGGAACTCAAAAGATCATTGCTTTAAAGGGTAATATCTCTGGTAATGCCACTAATGGTGGTATCTTCCAGTGGGGCTTTAAGAACGCCCCAGCCATTGCGGCGACCGGTGTTTCAACCACTCAAGATATTGATGAAACCGTAGCCAATGGTCAGACTGGTCAACAGATGACTATTGCGACCACGGGTCAATACGCTGTTGTTTTGGATTCCTCAACTCCGACCGGAAAATTGATTGCTGCCAATACAACTGGCAACACCATGACCGTATTGAAGTTTAGTGCTACTTCTGAGCAAATTAATATTTCCAAGATTAGATTATCATTGAACAACGCGAGCTCAACGGCTAACGATTTGTCCACTGTATACATCTATGATGGTTCAACTTTGCTTGGTTCAGGCGTTTTGGGTACCGGTAATGCGACTGGCAAGACTGCCAGCGCCTCTTCAACCTTTACCTTGAGCACCCCATTGCAAATTGCGGCCAATTCCGACAAGATCGTTACCATCAAAGCTGACATTGCTCCAGTCTACACCGCAAACACGGTGGCGACTGCTGGTCATCAAATCGCTATAGACTTCTATGGCTCAACCAGCACTTCGGAGAACGTTGGTAATGGTGCTTCATCTGGTCAGGAAGTCGCCAACTACAGTGTGACCACGGCTCAGTCATCTGCCTACATCTATCGGTCAATTCCGACACTTGCCAAGGTTGATGTGTCGACTTCCAAGTTGACAAACTCCACGATGGATTTATTCAAATTCACTGTGGCGGCTGATGCTAAAGGTGATATTGATTTATACAAATTCACCTTCCAAATCGCAACTTCGGTTGCTTCGGTTGGTCAACTGACTTTAGTTGATGTGACTGGCGGCGTTGAAACAACGCTTATTGCGAGCACTTCGAATGTAGTCTATGCGGGTGCCGGTGGCGCTCCTTGGACCGCGAGCACCGATGACATCCAAATGGTGTTATTGGCCTCACCTGGTACTTGGGGTGGAACAGCGACTCCTCGCACGATTTCTGCTGGTACCACAAGAACCTTTGTTCTTCGCGGAACAATTACTGGTGCTACCACGGCTGCGACTGTGTTAACACAATTGCAGGGTGATGCGGCTGCTCCTGCGGCGATGAACGCCGGCATGTTAGCGGCTACGACTGTTGACGGAGACATCAATGATGACTTTATCTGGTCTGACTTTAGCAAGGCTTCTCATACTACGAGCACCTTGGATTGGACCAACGGTTATCTGGTCTCTGGTTTAGCGTCAAGCAACACGGGATCTCAGACTTTGAGCTTCTAACTTAACTAATTTCACGGCTTCGCTTGTGACCTAGTCGTGAGAAAAACCGAAAACCCCCGTTCCGTATTTTGCGGACTCGGGGGTTTTCATTTGGGAAAAAATTTGATAAAATGAGACTAATTTAAAATAACTAATTTTCAACACTCAACATCCAATAAGCATCGGAATTTTAATAATCAATTGCCTCGGACATTGGTTAATTGATTATTGATTGATCATTGAATATTGATAATTGGAAATTAAAACCGTGTCAAAAAAAACCATTCTTATTTCAGCTATTATAATCATCTTGGTTCTTGCCGCCGGCGGTTTTTACACTTATAAAAAAAACCTAATTCCGTTTGGCAAAAAACCGGCTGTTGAAATTTTAACGCCCGAAAAACTTTTAACTTTTCAAATCAAAGATAAAAATATTCAACCGGAAGCAATTAAAATTTATCAGGACAGGTTTGATGAGGTTGCATCCTCGCTGAAAAAAAATAATGATGATTTTAATTCTTGGCTATTTTTAGGAATCATAAAAAAAGGGGTGGGTGATTTTGAAGGTGCTCGGGATGTTTGGACTTATGCGGCGCAAATTCGGCCTAATAGTTCAACGCCACTGGCCAACTTAGCCGATCTTTACGCGAATTTTTTAAACCAGCCGGCCAAGGGTCTGGACATGATAAAAAAGGCGATCGCCAGCGATCCCAATGATTACAATTTTTATTTAATGATGGCCGAAATTTATCGCTATCGCGTGCCCGGCCAGGAAGCAATGTATGAAACAGCAATACTTGACGCAATACAAAAGTTTCCCGATAATCCAAATTTAATTGGGCCATTAGCGCTCTATTATCGCCAGACAAATCAAACCAAAAAGGCGATAGAGTTTTATGAAAAATTAGTCAAGCTGGCGCCGGATAATCAAGCAGCCAAAGAAGATTTGGCGGAACTTAGGAAAAAGTAATAACCAATCACCAAGATACAAGATACAAACAATATCCAATGACCAAATTCCAAAAATTCAAACAGGTTTGATTATTGGCTATTGAAATTTGAGATTTGTTTGGTTATTGTCTCTTGTTTCTTTGTTGTTTTTTATGAATAAGATTCTTCTAAAATCCGATCCTTTCGCCTTATTTTTTGAGGGAAGAGGAGAGGTTCTGTGTGGATAGTTTACAGTTGACAGTAAACTGTAAACTATCAAGATAGATTCTCTCCATCGTTTTTATATTTAATAGCGTTTTTTGTCATTAATTAGAAATCAGGTCAATTAGGAATTATTTAATGAACTTTTTGCCTTACAAGATATTAAAAATTCTTTTAGCCTTGTGTCTGGCCACACCTCTTTTGGCTTTCTCCGGCGTAATTTTCCCCTACACCGTTCCCAAAGTTTTTGCTTTTAAGGTATTGGTAGAAATCGCGGCGGTTTTTTATTTGTATTTGGCGCTAAAATATCCGGCATTATTCCTCCCTACTTTCCTCTTCTGTCATTCCGGCCCGCTTCGCCAAAGCTTCAGCGAGGCGAGCCGAAGCGAAAGCGTAGAGCCGGAATCCAGGTCTAAAAATTCTGGATCCTGCATCCCTCCGCCGCTAAAGCTTTGGCGGGCAGGCAAGTGCGGGATGATAATTGGAGTTGTCCTTTTAGCATTTTTTGCGATCTCATTCCTCTCCGCTCTTTTCGGTGCCGATTTCTATACTAGCTTCTGGGGCAATCTGGAGCGGGGGACGGGCGTTTTTAGTCTTTTGCACTTTGTCGCTTTCTTTTTTTTATTGAGGGCGGTTTTTCAAGATTTTGCGGATTGGAAAAACTTGATAAAACTTTCCGTTTTCATCGGCGCGTTTATTTCTCTTTTAGCTATTTGTCAGCACTTTTTTAGTCTGGGTGATCTTTTACCCCAGGTCGATCGAGTCTATTCTCTAATCGGCAACGCCGGTGTCCTGAGTAGCTATTTAGTTTTTAACATTTTTCTAGCGGGATATTTATTTTTTCACGAATTATCATCTAGTAAAAATTCTTTTAAAAAGCTTGGTTATTGTCTCTTGATTTTTGTATTTTGCTTAGCGTTGGTGCTAAGCGGCACTCGCGGGGCGTGGTTGGGATTATTGGTGGGAGTCATTATTTTTTTATTGTTGATAATTTTTACATCGGAATATTCTGTCATTCCCGCGCCGCGCCCTTCCGAAGCCATAGGCGAAGGAGGGCAGGCGGGAATCCAAAATCCTGGATCCCGGATTAAATTCGGGATGACAAATAAAAAAAAGCAAGTCGCTTTCTTGATCTTCGCTATAATTTTTATTTTCACTGCTTCATTATTCATAATTCGTGATTCATCTCTTGTCAAAAATAATCCCACTCTTTATCGCTTAACTTCAATCTCTTTTAGCGATGGGACTGCTCAGAGTCGTTTAATTTTATGGCAAGGCGCTTGGCAGGCTTGGCAATCAAAGCCACTGCTTGGTTTTGGTTCGGAGAACTTTGAAACAGCCATCGGTAAATATATTTCTCCTCGTCTAGCCGAATTTGAGGGCTATTCTACCGATCGGGCTCATAATTTTATTTTTGATTACGGCGTGACAATCGGCTGGCTGGGACTCTTGAGCTATCTGGGAATATTTATCGTGGTAGGCTGGCTATTAATAAGAAATTTCTTTCATTTTAGCTCTGTCTCATTTGTCATTCCCGCGCCGCGCCCTTCCGAAGCCATAGGCGAAGGAGGGCAGGCGGGAATCCAAAATCCTGGATCCCGGATTAAATCCGGGATGACAGAAAACGAAAAAGGCAAAATTTTCTTTTCTGTCATTTTCATTTCTTTGCTAGCTGCTTATCTTGTTCAGAATCTTTTTATCTTTGATTCTTTCGTCTCGTATTTAATGTTGTTTTTTGTGCTAGCGTTGATAAGCAATACTTGTCATTCTGATGTGTCAGCAGACGCAGAAGAATCTTCTAAAAATGTAAAATTAAGTTTTCGTCATTTGAGTTTGTTTGTATCTTGTCTCTTGTATCTTGTATCTTTTCTTTTACTTTTTGTCATTTATGCGTATAGTCTCAAACCCTTTCTGGCGGCTAGTTATGCCAGCGAAGTTCTTTCTTTGCCGGCCAGCGAAGCCACACAAGCTGCCCCCTTACTTAAAAATATTTTAGCTCTCAATTCTTTTGCTTCGCCAGAAATTACCTATCAAGTAACGTTGGACTATGTTGACAAGATCAGCCAAAATCCAGCTCTAGCCCAGAACGAAGAATTCTATAGTGTTGCGTCAGTGGAACTATTAAAAATTATCACTCGTTCGCCAAATCAATTTAAAAATTATATCGCTCTGTCTTGGCTCGATCTTTATTTTTCCAGCCAAGACAAGGCCAGGATTGATCAATCATTACAACTGGCTCAAAAAGTTCGTGCGCTTTCCCCGAATAAAAAAGACGCCTACCTGCTATTAGTCGCTGGATACTCTTTGTCCAATCAACCCCAAAAAGCTCTGCAAGCAGTTGACCAAGCCCTAGCCATTGATGCTAAGATGGGGGAGGAAGTTAGAGAATACTACGAGAAATTAAAATAGTCTTAGTCGTCAAAATCCTAAGCCCTAATATCTAAACTCTAAACAATCTCAAATAACCAAAATTCAAAACCATTTTGAAAATTTGATTTTTGAACTTAGAACTTGTTTAGGATTTAGGTTTTAGAATTTAGAGTTTAAATAAAGTTTATGTCCAAACCCGTAACCAATCATCAATCTTCTTGGCTCGTTAGCACCATCAAATACGGCCTTTTTGCCTGTCTCTTCATGCCGCTGGTCATGATAGAGTCTATTTTCAAGATAAATTTCAGCGGTAATTTTATTTTCCCTTACATTTTCCCCAAGCAAATGTTTTTTCAGATTGTTATCGAAATTATTTTCGCACTCTATTTGTATTTGATTTTCGTTGATCCGCGCTATCGCCCTCGCTCTTCCTGGCTCTGGCGGGGAATTTTGATCTATTTTGGCGTCATGGTTCTGTCCGCTATTTTTGGCGTCAACGCCTATCATAGTTTTTGGTCAAATTATGAGCGCATGGCCGGCGTAATTTCCATTTTGCACTATGTTGGTTTTGCCTTTCTGGCGGCCAATATTTTTAAGACCAAAGAAGAGTGGCATTCATTTTTTGATGTCTCAATTATTGTCAGTTTCTTGGAGTCGTTGTATGGCGTAGGCCAGGCGCTTGGCATGTTTACGAGTTCTGGCGGCGCGCGGCTGGACGGCACCATTGGCAACGCTTCATTCTTGGCCGGTTATATGTTGATCAACGCTTTTTTTGCTCTGTGGCTATTTTTAGAAAAGAGATCAATCGGCTGGCGTAGTTTCTACGGAGCAGTTATGTTGTTGAATCTCTTTGTTATGTATCAAACCGAAACTCGTGGTGCAATCGTTGCCTTAATTATTGGTCTTTTTGTTATGTTTCTGTTTTTTATTTTCGCTAAACAAAAAGATTTAGCGCAATTACCGTTTAAGCGGCCAGAACAATTAAAAAAATACGCCGTCGGAGTTTTCGTTTTTTTGGCGCTGGCGGGCGGTCTAATTTGGCTGAATCGGGATTCGTCTTTTGTCAAAAGCAGCGCGACTTTAAATCGAGTAACCCATATTACCTTTACCGAAACAACCGCTCAAACACGTTTGTTGGCCTGGAAGATGAGCTGGCGGGGATTTTTAGAAAAACCGATTTTGGGCTGGGGGCCGGAAAATTATTACGTTGTTTTTAACAAATTTTATAACCCAGATCTTTATCCAGTTGAGTCATGGT
>Ga0172374_1003007_pt1 | contig 10400 bp, 11 predicted proteins | sample LakKiv3m_FD_114536 | JGI IMG/M metagenome (GOLD analysis project Ga0172374, IMG submission 114536) | Freshwater microbial communities from Kabuno Bay, South-Kivu, Congo - kab_092012_10.3m | ecosystem: Environmental > Aquatic > Freshwater > Lake | place: Democratic Republic of the Congo... | reverse complement strand
GATTATCATCTGGCCTACGACCTGGCGCACACAGGCTACCAGTGGAGCAAATGCCAGCCGGGCTATGAACCTGTGGCTCACAAGAAAAAATCTCAGTCTTAACGGTGGCAGCCGGTCCCGGGACGTCTTAGCTTGATAGACACCTATAAACCCTGGAGGTACCAATGCAAAAATTAGTCAGAATACCTCTCCTCCCGCTGGGTCGGCGCCTCGCCACCCTGCTGGCCTTTTCACTCTGCCTCTTGCTGGTGATTTCTCCGGGGTGGGGCGCTGAACCGGCCAAGGCCCCGCCGGCCCCGCCGGCTGCAAAGACAACGCCTCCTGCGCCTGACCCCCGATTGATCCTGCAAAAAATGTGTGACTTCCTGAAATCCCAGCAACAGTTCACCTACAAGGCCGAGGTCGTCGACGACGAGGTCTACCAGGGCGGTAAAAAACTGCAATATGGCATTGATATGGAAACCTTTGTCCACCGGCCTGACCGGCTCCGGGTCAACGCCCAGGGCGACCTGATAGACAAGCAATTCTATTTCGACGGCAAGACCATCACCCTGTACGATAAAGACCACAATGCCTATGGCGTCCTGGCGGTGCCACCGGATATCGAAAGCGCCCTGGCAAAGGCTAACCAAGAGTTTGGGGTCCGGGTGGCGCTGACCGACCTGGCCAGCCCCAACCTGTGGGACTTCCTGAATAAACGCATCAAGGACGCGATTTATGTCGGCTTGCATAAGGTCCGGGGGGTGCCCTGTCACCACCTGGCCTTTGACGGGGACAAGGCCCATGTGCAGGTCTGGATTGAAGCCGGGGATAAACCGTTACCCCGAAAGGTCGTGATGACTGCCGGGCAGGCGCCTGGCTCTCCCGCATGGATGGCTTATCTCTACGACTGGAATTTCTCCCCGCAGTTGCAGGACACCTTGTTTGTCTTTTCTCCTCCCGATGGGGCGCAAAAGATCAAGTTTATCCCTCTCAAAAGCGGTCCATCCTCAAAAACCAAGCCGGATAAGAAAGGAGGTAAGTCATGAAGCGGTTCAGACTGAGGACTCCTTTTTGGAGCTTTTTGGTGGTGATGCTCATGGTTAGCCTGACCGGCCTATGCCTGGAGGCCCAGGCATTCCGGGGCGGCGGTTTCAGCGGCGGCAGCTTCCGCGCTGGTGGCGGCTATGCCACCGGCCCCCGGGGTGGCGCCGTGGCGGTAGGCCCCCGGGGTGGTGTAATAGCGGAAGGACCCCGGGGCGGGGTGGCTGCCAGAGGCCCCTATGGCGGGGCCGTGGCGGAGGGGCCACGAGGGGGGGTAGCTTATCGCGCTCCCTATTACGGCCCCGGCTATCGCCCCGGCTATGGAAGCGTAGCCGCCGGCGTAGCTGTGGGAGCGGTGGTGGCAACTCTGCCAGCCAGGGCTACAGCCCTGGCCGTGGCGGGCCAGACCTACTACTATGACGGCACCAACTACTATCAACCCTGCTACCAGGGCACGGACGTCAGTTATTGCGTGGTGGCTGATCCCAATCAGTAACAACGGGTTGCGGCATTCCAGCGGGTAGCAGTTGCTCATGGGCCTGCGGCCCACCCGTAAATGATGAAAAGTTCGTGGGGCGGGCGTCTTGCCCGCCGCTTTAGTACGCACAGGCGAGACGCCTGTGCCACCAAGAACTTTTCAAGACAGTTCCTCATGGGCCGGCGGCCCACCCGTAAATGATGAAAACACGGGGCGGGCATTGCCCGCCGTTTCCGGTCATCCCATGGTGCGTGAGACGCTACGAAAAACTTTTCGAAGCAGTTGAGCCGGGAGGGCGGTCAGGCAGGAGCAGCCTGTGGTCCGGCAGGCTCGAAATTTCCGGGAGAATTGCTTTTTGAAAAAACTTTGTGCTATCATGCCGCACACGCAAACAAGGAGCTTTGAGACCGGGGCCGGGGCGGGAAGGAGCTGCCAGCCCCGCGGTCTCACCGGCTTGAAGCGGGAGTTGGATTGCCTGCCGCATAACCCCTCGCATAAGGAGATTTTCATGACCCTGAGATGCACCCTTACCGGCCTGGCGCTTTGTGTAATGGCCCTGGCGCTGTTCATGGGCTGTGTGGAACCGGGGCCGCCGCCTCCGGTAATGATGGAGGCCCCGCCGCCCCCGCCCCCACCGAGCCCCCAGCTATATTTTGTGAATGTTTCCAGCCTGGCCCTTCGGGAAGGCCCCACCACATCAGCGCCACAGGTGGGCACCCTGCATTTCAACGATGAAGTGGAAATCCTGGAGACCAGCTCGGGCTGGGCCCGGGTGGGGGATGTGAGCCGCAGCCGGACCGGCTGGGCCTACATGCGCTACCTGCAGCCCGTGCCGGCGGACCGGCCGCGGTCCGTGCCCCGGAAGCGCTCGGCGCCGGCTCCCAAGGAACCAGCCAAGCCCGCCCCATCCCCCAGAGCCATGTAGGGACGGTTCTGTCGGAGCGATAAGGGAAGGGCATGCCGCCGGGTGCGGCCGCACCAAGCAGGAGCTTTAATGCCAAGTGGGTTCCCAAGCAGGAGCTTGGGAACCAGTTGAAGAATTGGAGCCACCTGCGTGTGGGCTTATGAGCAAGGGCGGACGTCTAGGTCCGCCCCGAGAAGAAATCGGGCCGGAAGTTGGCAGTTCCGGCCCGGCTGATTTTCAACGGGATTGGGGAAGGGCCGGGAAACTGGCCCTTTTCCGCGGTGCGGCCTCATTGCCGGGCCGCGGCGGTTACGGCTGGTCCGGGATGCGCAAAATATTCATGATCTGGCGGTGGTAGTAGGCCGACCAGTCGGCGTTGCCCATCATGCCGAAGCGGATTTTGACCGTGGTGATCTCGTTGGGCCGGGTCAGCAGTTCCACCTTGACATCGGTGCCGTCCGGGGTCGAGGCCAGGATCCTGGACTCCGAGGGGTTATATTGCTCTTGGGAGATCTTTAAGTTTAGCCTTTTGGCGGCCTCCATGGCGGCGCTGAAGGTTTCCTGCATGGGCCGGGGATAGTCTTTTTCCATGGTGCCTTCCACCCATTTATAGGTCCCCAGGGCCGTCAGGCCGCCCAGACCCATGAGCAGGGTGGCGGCACAACCCGCCGCCATCGCCATGGCCATCAAGACCGCCGCCAATTTGAGCCGCCGTTGTCTCTGCATGGTTTCCGACCTCCCCCTGTTTTTCCGTCTTATGCCATGAATCCGTCGGCCTGTCAAGCAGTCTGGCCCATAACTTTGGCCCCGTAATCGCAATAGGGCCGCAAGGGGCAGTGGCGGCAGTCGGGTTTTTTGGCGGCGCAGATTCCCCGCCCGTGCGCAATCATCTGATGAGAAAATTTTATCCAGCGGTCCCGGGGCACCAGGGGCATCAGGTCGAACTCGATCTTGACCGGGTCCTTCTGGTGCGTGAGCCCCAGGCGCTGGGCCACCCGGCTTACGTGGGTGTCCACCACCAGGCCCGGAATGCCGAAGGTGTTGCCCAGGATGACGTTGGCCGTCTTGCGCCCGATCCCGGGCAATTTTACCAGGTCATCCAGGGAAGCCGGCACCTGTCCGGCGAACTTTGCAACCAGGGCCTGGCCGATGGTCTTGAGGCTTTTGGCCTTTTGGCGGTAAAAACCAGTGGTGTAGATGGCTTGCTCCAGGTCGCCAAGGTCGGCGTTGGCGTAGTGGGCTGCCGTGGGGTAGTGGCCGAATAGAGCCGGGGTAACCTGGTTGACCCGGACATCGGTGCACTGGGCCGAGAGCACCGTGGCGACCAGCAACTGAAGGGGGGTGGTGAAGTCCAGAGTGCAGCGGGCACCCCCGTAATGCTCCTCCAGCTGCTGCAAAATGGGGCAGATCTTCCCGGCTGGATCCATAACGAGCCTCCTCACCTACGGTTGCGGCATTGACCCCGGGAACCCAAGATCGTTGAGAAACCGGTTGACCGTCGGCGTCCAACGGGCCAACCCCCGAACGTCCGGGAAAAGATAATGCCCTTCTTCGCAAAAGGGCGGGAGCATGACGAATTCGACCTGGCCCCCGGCCTGGCGGAAGGCGGTGGACATCTCCCGGGCCAACCGGGGAGGGAAATACGAATCATTTTGGGCATAAACCCACAGGGTGGGCACCCGGGTGGTGCGCCCGGCCAGGGCACAGGCCTCGACCAACTTATGCGGCGAACAGTTCTGCTCCACCTTGGAACCGCGCCCGCCGGCGAAGTTAATCACGCCCCGCACCCCTGGCAATCCCTGACTGGCCAGGATCAGCGAGGCGAAACCGCCGCTGGAGTGGCCTGCCAGCACCAGGCGTTGCGGGTCGATGCCGGGCAGGGTCGAGACAAACTTTACGGTGGCCCGCAGATCACGGGCCGATTCCAGCCCGGCTTCATAAAAATGGGACTGTTCGCAGAGCCCCTCGTCTTCGGCGTACTCGCCCTCTGAATGGCCATAGCCGCGGCGCATGGGGATCACCACCGCAAATCCCATGCTGACGAATTCCCAGCTCTGGGCGTCATAGCGCAGACGCTCCCCCAGTCGCTCCTGGGGATTTCGGGAGGTGCCATGGCTGAGGACCACCAGGGGGAAGGGACCGGGACCCGGCGGCCGGTACAAGGTCGCTTCCAGGGTGAGACGCTGGACACCGCCGGGCCGGGAGATGGTCATGGGAATGCGTATGACGTTCTCGTTCAGGGGTACTGACGGCAGCCGCAACGGCAACAGCGGCAACCGTATCGGGGCGATGATGTCCAGGGCCTGGGAAACCGCCGGGACGGCAAAAAACACCAGGGCCAGGACCATAGCAAAAAAAGTCCGCCGGCATAGTTTCGGACCGCGCATCGCCGGTTAGAATCCTTAGCCTCAAAATCGCCTCATGCAGCCGCACATCCGGAAAGGGTGCCGGCTGGGGCGACCCAAGGACCCATGTCCAGGGATCAGCCTGAGGTCTAAGGAATCTATCGGGACGAATCGAGATTATATTAAATGAGGTCCGCTGCGGCCCGATGCGCTTTGCCGCCGTGATCCGCCGAACCTTAACGGGTGAGCTTGCTGCGCACATGCCGTATCAACTCCTGAAATTCCGGAATCTGCAATTGTGACACCATGGCGGCATAGAGGCCGATGCCGATGCCGATCGCCCCGGCCAACCCCAGGGCCTGCCCCGGCAGCGATGATCCCAGCCAAAGCATGAGGTGAGGGTGCAGCCAGGATACGGCCAGGCCCATAATGACGCTGGCCCCGGCGACTTTGATGAACGTGAGGCTGAGAACCCGCACTCGAAAACCGGCCACCCGGCGGTACAGCACCGCCGCCAGGAAGAGAAAATTCACGGTCACACTCAGAGAGGTGGATAAGGCGATGGCCCGGTGCTGCAGGGCGGCCAGGGTGAGGTGGATAATCAAGAGGTTGGCGGCCACGGACACGAAGGAGCCCAGCACCGGTATCCGGGTGTCGTCCAGGGCATAATAAACCGGCACGATGATTTTGACCCCGGCAAAGGCTACCAGTCCCAGGGAGTAGAGGGCCAGGGCCGCCGCCGTCTGTTGGGTGTCCACGGCGGTGAACAAGCCGTGCTGATAAATGAGCCCAATGATGGGCTGGGCCAGGAAGATCAGGCCGCAGGCCGCAGGCCCGGTGACCAGGATGGCCAGGGACAGGGAAGATTGCAGGGCTTCCCGGAGGGCGGCCAGATCGTGATTGGCGGCGTGACGGGAGACCACGGGCAGGGTGGCCACCATCAGGGCCACGCCGAACAGGCCCATGGGCAGATGGAACAACCGGTAACCGTAACTGAGCCAGGAGACGCTGCCCTGGGCGCAACTGGAGGCATAGAAGGTGTTGATGAAGATATTGATCTGGGTGGCGGAGAGGCCCACCACCGCAGGCAGCATCAGCCTGAAGATCCGCAGCAGTCCCGGTTCCCGCAGATGCAGGACGAACTTGAGCCTGAACCCCACCCGCCACAACAGCGGCACCTGGAACAGCAGTTGCAGCGCGCCTCCCACCAGGGTGCCCCAGGCCATGCCGACGATGGGCTCCATCCCGAACCTGGGGGCGGCCAGGGCCAGACCGACGCCGGCGGCGACGGAGCCCAGGTTGAAAAAACTGGAGGCCACCGAAGGGACAAAAAACTTGCCCTTGGTGTTGAGGACTCCCATGGCCAATGCCGCCAGGGACACCAGGATGAGGAAAGGAAACATGATCCTGGTCATGAGGGTGGTGAGTTCCAGTTTGCCCGGGACGGCGCCGAAATCCGGCGCCATGACCCCGACGATATCCGGGGAGAACCAGATGCCCACCATGACCACCAGGCTTAACAGCAGGGTGAAGCAAAAGACCACGTTATTGGCCAGCTGCCAGGTTTCCTCCTGCCCCAGGCGCTGTTCATAATCGGTGAACACGGTAACGAAAGCCGAGCTCAAGGCCCCTTCGGCAAACAGGTCCCGCAGCAAGTTGGGAATCCGGAAGGCGACGACGTAGGCGTCAAAGGCGAAGCCGGCGCCAAAGAGTCCGGCAAAGACTTGCTCCCGAACCAGCCCCAGAATCCGGCTGAACATGACTGCGAGGCTGACCGTCCCGGCGGCCCGGGCGATTGTTCCCGTTTGGCTGGCTGAGTTCTGGGGCACTGGTTACCCCGCGGGGGGGAGGTGCGGCGGCAAGCGCAGGCGCCGCATCCAGGCCGTGGAGGCAAGAATTTTCCGGTGTCTGGGTAAGGAGCGGATCACAGCGGAAGTGGGTCACCCTGGAGCCGGGTCGCGGCCTCCAGGCTGCTAACCGGCATCGGCCTGCCGGCCGCGCGGGGCAGAAGACCGGTTCTTTTTCTTGTTGTGGCTCTTGGTGATCGCGTAGTCTTTCTTGGACGGCAGGGCCGGGGCTTTCGTCACCTTGACGCTTTTGCCGGCCTTGTCCCGGGAGGCTGCCGCGCCCCCCTTGGGGGCAGCCCGGTTCGGCCTGGGTTTGGGCAGCTTCTTTTCCAGTCCTGTCTGGCTATCCGCCGTCTCCGGGTGCAGCAGGGCATACCCGGGCTGCTCCGATGCCCCCTGGTGCGGGGTTTTGATCGGCGGATAGGGGAGGGGATCCACCCGGTCCGGCCAGCCCTCGGCATACACGGTCCCCAGAAACCCGGCGAGCTTCAGCTGCTGCACATGCTTGTCAGGATAGAGGCAACACCAGACAATGAGCCCGGTCCCGGCGGTTACCCCGGTTACCAGGATAAGCCGGCTCAGTTTGCTCCAGCGGCTCCGCTTGCGGACATAACCACCCTGGCGCTGAAAGAGAAAGGAAAACAGGGCGTACATCCCATAAGCCCATAAAATTACAGCTAAAGTTGCAAGCACTAGTTCTCCCCACCCTCAAGTTTTTAAAGCATAACAATAATAAATTTTCGAAGTCAACCTTTTTCCCGCGCGCCTTATGTATCGGCATTCTGCGCTATGTCATTAATTTGACACAAAGGGCAGTTTAGGGTATCGTTAGAATAAGCGGGGGAGATCTTTCATGAAACGGGATAATGCCTCCATTCTGGTGGTGGATGATGATGCGGCTCTGCTCGACAGCCTGACAGAAGTCCTGGAGGCCGAGGGCTATGAGGTAACTGCCGCCGCCGATGGGGAGAGCGGCTTGCGCCACCTGAAAGAGCAAGCCTTTGACCTGGTGCTGAGCGATCTGGCCTTGCCCGGCCTGGGCGGCATGGAGCTGCTGCAATATCTGCAGCGGGAGGCGCCGGCCTGCCCGTGCATTATCATTACCGGTTATGGCACCATCGCCAACGCGGTGTCGGCCATGCACGAGGGGGCCTATGATTACTTCACCAAACCGGTGGACCCCACCGAACTCCGTCTCGTGGTGGCCCGGGCCCTGGAACACCGGCGCCTGAAATGGGAAAATCTGCACCTCAGGAAACAGCTTCACCGGCGGTACGGCTTCGCCAACATGGTAGGCACCAGTGACGGCATCACCCGGGTCTTCGACCTGATCCGCAAGGTGGCGGACACCGACAGCACCGTCCTGATCCTGGGCGAATCCGGCACCGGCAAGGAGCTCATCGCCCACGCCATCCATTATAACAGCCCCCGGCGGGAAGGCCAGTTGATTCCGGTCAACTGCGCCGCCATTCCCGAAGAGCTTTTGGAAAGCGAACTCTTCGGGCACGAACGGGGCGCCTTTACCCACGCCGTGCGCACCCGCATCGGCCGCTTTGAACTGGCCAACGGCGGCAGCATCTTTTTGGACGAGATCTCGGAGATGAGCCCCAGCCTGCAGGTAAAGATTCTCCGGGTCCTGCAGAACCACACCTTTGAAAGAATCGGCGGCATCAAGACCATCCGGGTGGATATCCGGGTAATCGCCGCCACCAACCGGGACCTGGAAGAACTGGTGCGCCAGAACCGCTTCCGGGAAGACCTCTTTTACCGCCTCAACGTCATCCCCATCCGGGTGCCGCCGCTCAGGGAGCGGGTCTCCGATATCCCGCTGCTGGTCCAACACTTCCTGCAGTTATTCAGCCGGACCAAGAAAAAGCCCCTCAAACGGCTCAGCCCTGCGGCCCTGGATCTCATCCGGCAGCACCCCTGGCCCGGGAACGTCCGGGAACTGGAAAACCTCATGGAACGCCTGGTTATTCTCACCGATGGCGAGGTGATCGAGGTGTCCGACCTCCCCGAAAGGTTTCAGCAGTTCACCCTGTCCCCCCAGGCGAAGAGGGGGGAATTCCCCGAGCGTGGCATCTTCTTTACCGATGCGGTCCAGGCCTTCGAACGGGACCTGATTCTCAAGGCCTTGGGCCAGAGCAATTGGGTGAAAAGCCGGGCGGCGCAACTTCTCCACCTCAACCGCACCACGTTGCTGGAGAAGATGAAGAAGCAGAATATTCCCTCCAGTCCTGACCTCGCCCCCCAGCCGGAAAGAATCCCTAAGAAATCGGCCTCATAAGTGGAGGTGCACCTGTAGGTTGGCCCTCAGGGGAGATACGCAAGTCCCCCCCATAATAATTGTTTCTGGAGGATTAATCGGTATCGGATCAGCCCGGGAGGCGTGATGGCGCGGCTGGCAGCCGGCCCGCCGCCACGGCCCCCACGTTGTGGCCCGGCGTCAGATATGGTAAGGTAAACGGCATCCTTACAGGAGGTGATGATATGGCTGAAGGCTTTCCGGCCAACCGGCGCGAGGCGATCCTGGCCTTCCATTTTGCCGACCGGGTCAAGGCGGAACTCCTGCTGGCATCCCGCCTGCTCCACACGGTAACCCAGATGGAGGGGCTGGAACGGGAAGGGGCCGGCCGGCTCTTCGTGGATTTTCTCAAGGGTTTGGAGCAGGAAGTCAACCTGGTGCAGGCCCAGATCAGCGACCCCGACATGATCCGGGTGCGCACCGTGATGACCGGGCTCATCGGCATGGCGGACGCCAACATGTTCGCCGACATCCAGTCCCACCTCACCTGGATGATCAGCACCATGGCCACCTACGCCCAACGGGCCATGGAATACCTGGTGAAAGACAAGCTGTTGTAAGCCCGGCTTGGTGCCCCCACTTCAGGCGGCACTGATACCAGGTGGAAAATTATTGCGGGTGGGCCTGGCCCACCCGGCCGCAGTGCAAATCCCCGGGCGATTTATATCAACCGGGAGTATGCCGCATCCTGGACCATCGGTGTCAACAATGGTTATGGGGATCACTGGCCCGGGAAAAGTCCCCCAGAGCTTCTTTCTTATCAGCCGATTTCTCATGGCGAGCGGCAAACCGGTATAGTTTTGCCCGAATTTCATAAGGTTGAGCTCCTTCATTTCATTTATAGCCTTTGCCAAAAGTTCTTTCCTCTTATACCGAGTCGCAGTGAATCGGCAATTTTCCCGTAGGGGCGGCCCGTAGGGGCGGACCTATGTGTCCGCCCTGACTGAGGGCGGACACGCAGGTCCGCCCCTACAAGTGGGCCCTCTCAGACTGGGACTTGGTATTATCCCCTCTCCCCCCAACGGGGGGAGAGATAGGGGGGGCGGAAAAAACTTTTGGCAACGAGTATAGGATGCTAAAAAAACGAGTTTTGCAAGAGCCTTTCTCGCCTCCAGATCTTTTTCCATTTAACAAAAAATCTATGGGTACCGATATATTACATCAATATTGGGGGGGGATTGCCACCGCTTGAGACGCTGTCGGGATGACTATCTGAGCGGTGCCGTACCATTACGGCTTACTTAGGCCAAGTGGCGGTCGAAGCAATACCGGCGCACTAGAGGGGCGCATCTATGGGTGTACCCTCGAGGGTACCGGCAAATTTCCCCGGCAAAAATTGTCCATTGGGCGCTACTCTACCTTAAAGGAGTCCCCGCGTGGCCCAGCAGAGAAAATCGAATGAGGTTTTGTGGTCCCGGGCCAAAAAAATTCTGGTCAAAACCGGCCCGGAACGGGACAAGATTCCCCTGACCGATATCCAGAAGCTGGTGCACGAGCT
>Ga0172374_1003006_pt1 | contig 10400 bp, 2 predicted proteins | sample LakKiv3m_FD_114536 | JGI IMG/M metagenome (GOLD analysis project Ga0172374, IMG submission 114536) | Freshwater microbial communities from Kabuno Bay, South-Kivu, Congo - kab_092012_10.3m | ecosystem: Environmental > Aquatic > Freshwater > Lake | place: Democratic Republic of the Congo... | reverse complement strand
TTGGGTTGGGGTTATGTCAAATAAAAAAGTGATGAACATAAAGATAGATGCACTTTCAGCATCTGCTTTTGCATCTGCTTTGCTTTTTGCTCAACAGGGTCATGCTGCAATGCCGACAGCAGGTCAAATCATTCAGAATATTGCTTACGCAAGCTATGAGGTGAGTGATTTGCAGGGCGGCCAAGTGCTGCGGACTACCCAATCCAATGCCGTTAATGTTGAAGTTGCAAAATTTTATGGTTTAGAGCTATTTCCTGACCAAATGAAACAAGTTGAAGCCGGTTCGAAAGTAATTTGGCTGAACCAAGTAACGAATACAAGTAATACTGATGCATGGTTTGATTTTAAAACTGCATCTATTAATCATTTATCTAATATAAAAATTTATTTAGACGCCAATCAAGATGGCGTGTTTGATATTTCTGATACTTTAATCACTGACGGGTTGCAGCTGGCGCCTAATCAGACTGTTTACCTGTGGGTTGCGGCTGATACGTCTTTGCTAGCTCCAGATCAGGCAAAGTTAGAGCTACCGCTTAGCGCACAAATCCGTGAAGAGCCTATACAGAAGAAAACAGTAAAAGACCCTGTACAAGTTTTTACGCCGAAACTAAGAATAGAAAAAGCGGTTGATCAAACCTTAATTACTGCAAATAACCGAGAACATCGTTTAAATTATACCCTGACAGTGACGAACTCTGCTTCACTGCAGGTTACACCTGCAGAAATTACCGTAGATGGTCAAAAAGAGTCATGGGTCATTGTTGAAGACCCGTTGCCGCCGAATACTATTTTTGAAGATATTCAGACTGCAGATAATGACCCAGACGCAGTGGCTTTATACCGCACTGCGGAAGGCCAGTATTTGACTCAATTTCCTAATGATAAAACAAAAATAGGCCATGCTGTCATGGCCTATAAAAAGCCTTTTGCTGCAGGGAAAAAAAGCACGATTCAGCTTGCAGTAAAAACATCAGCTTCAGTCAGCTATACCACTTTGGTGAATGAAGCTTATGTTTTACACCGTACTGGACAAACGGATAAAAAGACCTTGTCGGATAAGGTTAAAACAGATATTGTCGGTAAACCGACTATTGACAGCACCACGGGTGACTATGCATCCAGCATTTACACAGGCAAAGTCAATGAGCCGATTTATTTAAAAACCAATGTTGCAATTTGTAATGCAAACCGTTTTGGCAAAGAACAAGTTCGTATTGAGATCCAGTCAAAATTGACTGGTGATATTGTTGTGGTTTCTGCTGTTGAAAGTGATGAAAATTCTGGACTGTTCTATTTTGAGTTGGAAACAGAAGAAAATACAGTTAAAAACTTAGCTGATCTCAAGCTGCAAACCTTGAAGCGTGATGAAGTCAACATTAGTTTAGTTGAATGCTTAGATGAACAAGGTAAGGTTACGACACCAATCAATGAGGTGTCGACTCAGGTTCTAATTGATCCATACGGTATTGTTTTTGATTCAAAAACACAAAAACCTGTGGCTGGCGCTACAGTAACCTTAGTCGATGAATACGACCAGCCGATTGGTGCAAATGTTGCGTTTACTATAGACCGTGATACGGGTGCGCTCATTTCTATGCCTGCAAAGCAGGTAACTTCAGCAACAGGTGAGTTTGTTTATCCGCTGGTAGTTCCAGGAAATTACAAACTTTTGGTAGATACCTCAACGATTCCAGACAAAGGCTACAGTTTTGTCAGTGATCAGCTGGTATACCCTATCACATCATTTAATGGGCTGGCAGTGCATTCTGACTACTCTTATGGCGGCATGTTTACTTTTGCATCCAATAGCCCTGTACCCAATATCGATATACCAATTGACCCGATGCTGAGCGAATCTGGTCTTATGGTGAAAAAAACTGCACGTGATACGGTAGTCGAATTGGGTGATTTTACTAATTATAGTATTTCAGTTACGAATAATGGCGACGTGCTGGCGCGTGATATTAAACTGCAAGATACTTTGCCGCGCGGTTTTAGCTATGTGCCAAGCACAATGCGGGTTAACGGCAAACCTGCACCAGATCCAGAAGGCGGAAAAGGGTCATATTTGACTCTAGGCTTAGGCGATCTTGCTGTGAATGCTACAGCGAAAATTGAATACCGTGTTTTGGTTGGGCCAAATGCGCTGAATGGAGACGGTATTAACCGTGCTCGTGTAGTCGACCGTTCAGGTCTAAGCTCAAATGAAGCGCAGGCAAAAGTGAAAGTGCGGCCTGGAGTATTCAGTTCAGATGCCTTTGTGGTGGGTAAGGTTTATACCGACTGTAACCGCAATGGTATGCAGGATAAAGGTGAATTAGGTGTACCAGGTGTACGTCTATACATGGAAGATGGTAGCTATATCATCACAGACCGAGAAGGCAAATATGACTTCTACGGTATTTCACCGAAAACGCATGTCCTCAAATTAGACCGCACGACACTGCCGGCAGGCGTAGAATTAATTACGCAATCGAACCGTAATGCTGGTGATCCATCGAGCCGCTTTGTTGATGTTAAGCGCGGCGAGTTGCACCGTGCAGATTTTGCGATGGCAGATCAGGCGGGTACTTGTTCTACGCCATTGAATGAGGCCGTGAAACAGCGTCAAGATAAAATTAATTCAAGTAATTTGAATCTTGAAAAAGCGATTAATAAACAGCTGTCGATTGATGTGCCGTCTTATTTAGACAGCAGTACGCGTAATGAAAATACACAAGGCTGCTTAGCCAATGACAATGATCAGAATTGTCTGCTGAATAAAGATGCTGTTCAGGGCAGCAAACAGACACAGCTGGTCATTGATCCAGTCAAACCTCCTATTTTAGTGAACTTGGAGGATTATTTAAAACGCAGTGACAACAATCAATTAGAAATATTAAATTTAAAAGAAGGGCAAGTGCTGCCTTTTGCTCAGACTTCGGTGCAAATTCAAGGTGCTGCGGGCACTCAGCTTAAAATCTTGGTGAATGGTGCTGAGGTGCATGAAAAGCAGCGCGGTAAACTAGCAATCTTGGAAGATCAGCGCAAGCAGGGCGTAGAATATGTTGGTGTTGAACTGCAGACTGGAAAAAATACTCTACAAGTACAGCAGCTAGATTTGTTTGGCACCGTACGTGAAAGCCAGAGTATCACTGTGATTGTGCCGGGTGGAGTTCATCAGCTAAAAATAAATCAGCCGAATCAGCTAGTGATGGCGAATGGCCGTGATGTACTACAAATAGCGGTGCAGCTGCAAGATAAACAAGGTGTCAAGGTTGCAACACGTACTCAGCTGACACTGGAAAGTGACTTAGGCTTGATTGACTTGCAGGATATGAATCCGAATGAGCCAGGTATTCAGACCTTTATTGACGGTGGTGAAATGATTGTGCCAATCATTTCACCAAGCATCCCGGGACGCGGCAAGCTGCGTGTCAGCAGCGGTTTGCTGAAGCAGGAAATTGATATTCAATTCCAAGCTGATTTGCGTCCGCTCATTGCCGTTGGTTTAGTTGAAGGTTCAATTAACTTCAATAATTTTGATAGTGGCAAGCTGCATAGCGTAAATCAAAATGATGGCTTTGAAGATGAATTAAATGAGATTGCTGATTGGGGTGATACATCTTTAACTGGCCGTACAGCAATGTTTATTAAAGGGAAGGTTAAAGGCGATTATCTGCTGACGCTTGCTTATGATTCGAATAAGAGTTCGAAACAGCGTTTATTTCGTGATATTCAGCCAGATGAATATTACCCAGTTTATGGCGATGCTGCCGCCAAAGGTTTTGAAGCGCAATCAACGAGCAAGCTGTATGTTCGTTTAGACAAAGGTCGTTCATATGCTATGTACGGTGACTATGTAACGCGTACAGAGAAAGACGAAGGCTTGGCATTAGGTCAATATAACCGTTCATTAACGGGTGTAAAACTGGGTCATGATGGAGATAAGCTTCAGGCAGCAGCGTTTGGCGCGCAAACTAAATCACGGCAAGTGATCACTGAAAACCGTGCGATGGGTATTACTGGCCCGTATAGCCTAGGTTCTATTTCAAATGATTTGATTTTAGAAAATAGTGAAAAAGTTGAAGTAATCACTCGTGACCGCAATAATCCGGGATTAATTATTGCTAAACAAACTTTAACGCGGTTTTCAGATTATGAAATTGATACGTATAGCAACAGCATCTATCTAAAGCAGGCAATCGCAAGTGTCGATAAAGATTTGAACCCAAATTATATCCGCATCACTGTTGAAGCAGAAGAGATTGGTGAGGAATATGAAGTTGGCGGTTTAAGTTTCAGTTATGCAGTAAAAAGCCATTTAAAAATAGGTGGCTCTTTTGTACAAAGTAATGATCCATTGCAGGAAGAGCAAATTGCCAGTGTGAATACTGTGCTAAAAGTGGGTCAATACGGTAAATTAATTGCTGAAATCGCGCAGTCTAAAAATACCGATGGTAACGCTGACCAAATCACGCAAATCAACAGCAGCAGTTCAGATCAGCAAAAAGGCACTGCAGGCCGTATTGAGTTTGAATATGCGCCAAGCTTTGCCAATTTCCGCGCTTATCATCAGCAGGCCGAAGATGGTTTTCAAAATGATGCTGCCACTATTAACGCGGGACGTAAAGAAAGCGGCATTAAAGCATCTGCTCCAATTACCAACATCGGTTTGGCGCGTGTAGAGGCTATCCGTACAGAAGATCAGGGCAATAGCGGTGTGCGTACAGGCATATCTGCAAGTTTAGAGCGTAATTTCTTTAAGGTGCTGGCGATTGAATTGGGCCTGCGCCATTACGATGAAACGGTTAATGCGGCGACTTTAGCGACTGAAAGTTTAGGTCCATATAACGGCACAACAGGCCGAATTAAATTTACTGGCAATTTGCCGTGGAAAGGCGCAACTGCATTTGCAGAATATGAGCAGGATTTATCTGACTCAGAGAAACAGGTTTTGGCATTAGGCTGCACAGTAAAGGTGCTTCCAAATACAGAATTGTATGCACGTCACGAAGTAATTTCTGCGATTGATGGCCTGTATTCTATGAATACAACGGAGGAAACGAATAGTACGGTATTTGGTATTTCCAGCAATTATATGAAAGATGGATCAGCGTTCAGTGAATACCGTGTTGGCGACGGCATGAGCAACCGTGAAGCTGAAGCAGCATTGGGCCTACGCAATCGCTGGCAAATTAAGCCGCGTGTCTATGTCAGCAGCAGCTTTGAACGTATTCAGTCATTGTCTAAAAATGAAGACAATACCAGCAATGATGCAACAGCGCTAAGCCTTGGTCTTGAATATTTAGCGAATGATATCTGGAAAGCGACCACACGTTTAGAAGGCCGCCGGGCAGACACTTCAGATACGATTATTAATACAATCGGTTATGCATATAAATTATCGGACGATGCAACAGTACTAACTAAAAACACCCTAAATTTTGTAGATAATAAAGATGCAGAACAGGGGGATCATTTACGTAACCGTTTCCAATTGGGCTATGCATGGCGTGATTTTGACCAAAACCAGTTGGATATTTTATCGAAGTTTGAATATTACTACGAAGACAATGCCACAGATTTGGAAGCAGCATTTAAGCGTGAATCTTATGTCACTTCTATACATGCCAACTACCATCCGCAACGTCAACTGACTTTATCAGGACAGTATGCTGCTAAATGGTCTGAGCTGGATGAATATGGTATTAACAGTGATGCTTTAACACAATTGATCAGCGGTCGTATGATTTATGATTTGAATGAACGCTGGGATATGAGTCTGCAATCAGGTGCATTATGGGCGAATCGAGGCGGCGGAACACGTTATTTAGTAGGTGCGGAATTGGGTTATTTGTTGGCGGCCAATCTTTGGGTATCGGCAGGCTATAACTTCTTGGGCTATCAAGACGATGAACTTGCGAATACAAGCTCTACAGGTGAAGGCGCGTATTTAAGATTTAGATTCAAGTTTGATGAGGATTTATTTGGCCGCAAAACTGCGAAGACCAATTTATCTTTAGAGCCAGAGCAAGGACGATAAACATGAAATTGCGTACATGGTTACTGGCAGGCTTATGTATGAGCCAAACTGCGGTCTATGCAGTATCTGCTGCCAATGATCCGCAAAAAGACATCGATGCTTTGAAAGCAGAATTAGTTCAATATGAAAGCCGTGATGCACTAGGCCGTTATCACGCTTATAAAGCTAAAATGTGGCTGAGCTATGCATTGAATGAATGGTCAGAAGGCAGTTTGACGCCTGCCGGCCAAGAAGCTTTGCAGCAGGCGCAGCAATTGGCCAGCAGTTTAGCAGAAGGCAAAGAGCTCTCTTTAACAACCCCTATTTTAAGTGTATCTCAGGTGATGCGCCGCGATTTATGGCAGCAAGCCGAGTTTTTAAAGCAGCAAGGCGCTATTGAACAGGCACCAGAAAGCTTGGCGCAAGCAGAGGTAATGCTGGTTTGGGCTGCGGCAGAATACTGCGAATTGGGCTGGCGCCATGCGAATGAACCTTTCCGTGCAGCAGAACAGTCTTTGTATCAAACGATTGAAGCTTCTAAAATTCAAGCTGTTAATATGCACTGGGACGCAGATGCAGCACCATCTTTGGCAGAGTTGAATGGTAAAGGCTGCAATGGTGTAGATGCAAAACTGTGGCCGTTAAATCAAAAAAATGAACAGGTACAGGCTGAAGCTGTCAAAGTACAGAATGTAGTACATTTTGCCTTAGACAGAACAGAGCTAAGTGTTGCCAGTCAATCTGTACTGAATCAATTGATTCATGTAATGAAACAGTATCCGCAGATTAATGTTCAGCTGTTGGGCTATACAGATAGCCGTGCAAGTCAAGCATACAACTTAAAACTGGCAGAGCGGCGTACACAAGCAGTACAGCAGTATTTAATGACGCAGGGCATAGACGCCAACCGTATTCGGTCAGCAGCTAAAGGCGCGCAGGAGCTGCAAACAGATGCCAATATGCAAATGGCTTATGCGAAAAGCCGCCGTGTCGTGATTGAAATGAATGAAGTAGGTCAAATTCAAATTGAACCGCAGTGGCAAGATTTACAAATAGAGTCAGAGCAAAAAAAAGTGAAGGTGAACTGAAATGATGAAGCAATTTTTACCTCATGTTTTGGCATCTTCATTACTGTTGGCGGGTGCAGTTACACAGGTTTATGCGGATGTTAACTTGCCAGCAGACAGCAAAAGAATTCAGCGGAGTTTTGTCAATTTAAGTTTTGAAAACTTATTACCAGGTGCTACTCCCAATACTCAATCATGTCAAAATAGAACCTCAGGTTCATCATGGAAATTCGGCTATTGTTTGTTTGATCAGAAATGGATTGAAGGCTGGAAAACAACAGCATCTTTTTTTGACAATAAAGGTAACGATTTAGGTCACCGTGAAATTGAACTTTGGAAAGGAAATAGCACCACAAGCTCTCCAGATGCTAAGCAGGGAGCACTTTATGCAGAGTTAAACGCACATACTACTTCGACACTGTACCAAAATATTTGTGTTACTAAAGAGGATAGCTTCACCTGGTCACTTTGGCACATGGCCCGGAACAATGCCGGAACTGAAAAAATTTCTTTTATCATTGCAGATGAAATTGTAGACAACGGAGGCTCAGCAGCATTAACCCCTACAAATATCAATCGTTTAGAAAACTCTTCCGGAGCTACTTCATTTGGTTCAAGTACTACCAGAACATGGACAAATCATAAAAATGATACGCCTGTACAATTATCAAGCTACCTAGGCGGAGCAACCGCTAAAGTGAAATCATTTGGTTTTCAGGCGCAAGGGGGAACAAATCTAGAGGGTAACTGGTTGGATAATATTGAGGTCAAATTACGGCCTGCTATTGAATTTTCTGCAGAGAACAATACTGTTTTAGAGAATGCGACAGGAACATATCATTCTGTCGATTTTAATATTGTTGGCTTAGTCACTGGTGATTTTGACGTTGCTTTTATTATTGATAATACAGCTGTTAGCAATCCTGCTGTATACCACAATGATTATAGAATTTTTGATAACAGCAGCGGTACGCCTATAGAAATTATTCCAACAGTGACTGCTGATCCGAAAAAATTAAGTTTTAAATATAAGGTCAAGTATAATCCGAGCTTAAATTATGCTGCTGGTGTAAAAGTCACGGGTTTGGTGATACAAGTCATTAATAATAATAATAAGGAAGGCAAAAAGGTCATTCCATTTGCACTAGATAAGACGCAGACAAGCATTGCCGTTTTGGATTTGAGTGAGTGTGGTGGTGATGTTTTTGATGGTTTTCGTTATGAAATTGAAGATGATGATGTTGATTTAAGTATTACTAAAAAAATTAAGGAAACTGCGCCTGCGCCGAATGATTTGGTTTCTTATGACATGATTCTATTTAATGATAGTAAAGTACTAGCGAAGAATTCAAAACTTTTTGATACCTTAGGCGCTAACTTGGCTGCTACAGCAAATACAGAATTGACATGTAAAGTAGTAGATGAAACAGGTACTGAACTTTACAGCACCTGTGATGCATTTTTATCGGGCTTCAAAGCGGGTGATGCAAAAATAAGGGCGACTCAGCTGTTGAGCACAACTGGATTTACTATTGGTGATGTACCTGAAAATCAATATTTTAAATTTACTCTCACGAACTTGTTAGTTAGTGCTACAGACAAAGAAACAGCAGAAAATGTAAGTTTTATTACTAATGATGTAGAAGTTAAAACTGATTCATCTGAGCAGGATCTAACAAATAATAAAGCGCAAGCTAAAACTATGTATGCAGCTGTAAACGATTTATTTAACAATGATTCGGGTAAAACAGGTACAGGTTTATTTGTTATAGATAATGGTGGTCAGCCCTTGTGGACTCAGGCCTCTGTAGAAAACAAGGCGTACTTCCCGTTAAAAATTAAAAATAGCGCGAAGTTAAAGCAGGACTACCAACTGTATGCATCACGCACGGCAGTCAATAAATCACGTACTGATTCCCTTTTTTCACCTTTGGTTAAATCTACGATTCAGCCTTATAGTGACCAGCTTAAAATTGAGTTTTTTGACACATCATCTGCACAATGTAAAGCCGGTTTGGGCGGTGCAAAACAGGTGACACAGCTGACTGTCGATGCAAATACTGAAGCTGAGGTGTGTGCGGTGGTAACTGCATTAGCTTCTGCACAAAATAATCATGATATTTGGTTTGCAATAGAATCGCTGCAGTCAGGTTTGGGCGATGTTATTCGTGATGCGGTTACTTCGGATCATTTAGCGCAGCGCTTGCTTGAGTTGGTCAATGACCAGACCGCGCAGATCAATGTCGGCGGCACTTATGTTTTTCCACACCGTTTAATTAACCACGGCGGTGTTGAGGAAAAGAATATTACATTTGTATTAACGCCTGTCCGTGCAGATGATTTCTTATATACCTTATTTGAAGACAGCAATAATAATGGTGTGTTAGACAGCACAGATATCATGATCAGCAATCAAAGCTTTTCTTTGCTGGAAAAAGCTGAACTGGCTTTACTGATTAAAGTTCAGGCGCCAGCTACTTCAACAAATGGCATAAGCAGTCAAGTCAAACTTGAAGCTAAACCAGACAATAATGGCCAAAGTATTATTTTGGCACCACTTGCTAATATAGACAGTGTTACTGTAGGTGCCAACCAGCTGCAAATTCATAAAACGCAGTTTAAACAGCCAAATTGTGCAGCTATGGATGTTGCTGCGGTAAAAGGTGCCAATTACTCGATAGGTAATGTGACTATAGGCGATAAAGATTGTCTAGTTTACCGTATAACAGTCACCAATACAGGTGATTCAAAGCTGACTGATGTCGCTGTGAATGATATGTATCCAGCTTATACCATTCCATGGAAATCTGACACTGTTCTGCCGATGACCAGCAGTGCTGAAGCGGTGCAGGACGACGGTTCTAAAGTTAAAACGATATTTCCATTACTTTTACCTCAAGAACAAAAGTCACTGTATTTTGGTATAAAAATGCAATGATTTGGTCATGATTAGAGGCTTTGTTGCACAAAGATTTAAAAAGTAGAACTTCCCTAAGCGACTTAAATTTAAGTGGTAACTTGGGTATGAGGCCGGCCTAATATCGTAAATTTATTTAAGACTGCCACGCGTGCATGAATTTCATTAGCCTGGCTTTGAAAGTTCTTTGCACTGAGTTTCTCTCCCAATAATTTGATGCAATGCATCTTGGTTTCAACCAAACTGCGACGGTGATAGCCTTACCATTTTTTCCATAGTGTCCTGCCTAAACGCTTAACTGTTCGAAGTAATTCATTTCGTTCTAGCGAGCTAATCTTTGTATCTTTCCATGGTTTCGCATTTTTTCTAGGTGGAATCACCGCATGCCCTTGCCGATCTGCAATGACCT
>Ga0172374_1003003_pt1 | contig 10403 bp, 8 predicted proteins | sample LakKiv3m_FD_114536 | JGI IMG/M metagenome (GOLD analysis project Ga0172374, IMG submission 114536) | Freshwater microbial communities from Kabuno Bay, South-Kivu, Congo - kab_092012_10.3m | ecosystem: Environmental > Aquatic > Freshwater > Lake | place: Democratic Republic of the Congo... | reverse complement strand
TCGGCATCTCCGTCCAGGCGTTCCGCGGCGTCGGCGCCGCGGCCGGCCCGGAGGTCACGCTGCCGGAGCCGAGCACCCCGGCCCCTGGCACCCCGGCCCCGGCCCAGGGCGCTGTTTCGCAGGTCGCGGACGCGCCGGGCACCTCGGCACCCGCTCCGCACACGCAGGCCGCACCGCAGAAGCGGGTGCTGCCCCTGGCCCCGGTGCTGCCGCCGGAGCCGGTCGAATCCGTTCCCGGCATGAAGGACAACACGCTCCTGCGCGCGGCCCTCTCCGAGCTCGAGGAGGGGCCGAGCAACGAGCAGCTCATCGGTGTGCTCCGACAGATGATGCAGAACCACCTGTACCTGCGCGTGCACGGAGACGCCCGCGAGCAGCTCGCCGAGGGCAAGCCGCTGTCGATCGCGGTCGTGCGCGACGGCGACCGCAGCTACATGCTGGCGTTCAGCTCCGCCGAGGCCGTCCGAGAGTCCGTGCAGCGCGAGACCGAGCCCACGGCGACGTCGGCGATCGCCCAGCCGGTGACCGCCGTGCTGCACCAGGTCGTCACGGGCGACTTCGCCGGACTCATCCTCGACAACGCATCCGGAGTGCACCGCGCGGTCTTCCCCGTGGAGGTGCTCACCAAGGCGCTCGACCAGGCCGACGTGAACATGACGGTCAAGACGCTCCTGGCCGCGCCCCGCGACGCGGACTCGGCGCAGAAGGTCGGCGACGCCCTGGCGAAGACGAAGATGTGGGTCGCCGTCAATGACGGCAGCGGCAATGGACAGGTCGGCATCGCCGAGGCGCACACGCCGGACGGCCGCCGCTTCCTGCAGGTGTTCTCGCACCCGCTCGAGATCGTCGCGCTCGGCCGCGGCGACCGGCAGATGCCGTTCGAACCCGACCAGCTCGCCAAGGTGCTCTCCAGCCATGATTCGCTCGCCGGCGTCATCGTCGACTCGGCGGGTCCGTCGATGGTGGTCGAGCGTTCGGCACTCGGTGCCGTCCTGGTGCGCGCCGTCGACGTCAGCGACTGAGCCCGGGCACGCACCCCGCGGCGTCAGAGCGGTCGGTCGAAGTGCGGAGTCCTCTCGAGCAGTTCTGAGACGTCTCCCGCGATCTCGCGCGGATTCTCGCCGCGACGGAAGAGCCTCGCGGCCCCCGGGGCGGCGGGCTGCGCGGCTGCGCCACCGACGGTTGCCGAGCTCCCATCGATGCGCAGCCAGGTTCCCTCACGCAACCCGACCACATCGACATCGTTCTCTTCGAGGAACTCGGTGATCCGCTGTTCGCGCGTCTCGCCGTTGTGCGTGCTCGCCGGGTCGGCATCGAGGTAGTGCGGGTTGATCTGGAACGGCACGAGGTCGAGCGCCGTGAACGACGCGGGCTCGACGATGGGCATGTCGTTGGTCGTGCGGAGTGTCGGGGCGGCGATGTTCGTGCCGGCGCTCGCACCCATGTACGGCAGGCCGTCGCGCACCCGGGTGCGCAGGGCTCGCAGAGCGTCCGTGCGCTGCAGCGTCGAGACGAGCCGGAACGTGTTGCCGCCGCCGACGAACACCGCCTCGGCCGCAGCGATTCCGTCGACCGGGTCGGGATGCTCGTGCAGTCCGCGCACGTCCACCCCATGCGGGGCGAGCGCCTCGCGCACCTTCGCGGTGTACGCGTCGTGGTCGGCGAGCGCATAGGGGACGAACGTCAGCACGCGCCCGTCGAGGTGGGCGAGCACGGCGTCGATCGCGTGGGCGAGATAGCCGGCACCGTGGTTGGTGGAGTTCGAGAGGAGCAGAAGCTGCACGGGGGACCTTTCGGGGCGTCAGGAGACGTCGAGGGGGGAGTGGAGGGTGCGGGAGCGGCCGCGACGCCAGTCGCGGCGCGCGCGCGCCCGGTTGCTGGAGAGCAGGGACGCGAACTGCTCGGCCGCCGCCTGCAGAGCGGGCAGGTGGTCCTGCAGCTCGTCGTCGTACTCGTAGATCTTGGGCTCGACGAGCGTGAGCGAGCCGATCGGCTTCGCGCCGATGCGCACCGGCACAGCGATCGCCCTCGTCGTGGCGTCGTACTCGCCCTCGGAGTACGCCCACCCGGCCTGGTAGGTCTCGCGCAGCGTGACCTCGAGGGCGTCCTCGTCGACCTCCGTGATCTCGGTGTAGCGCGCGAAAGGGCGGCCGGAGAGCATGTTGCGTCGCACGAGCGGGTCGAGGAAGGCGAAGTAGGCGCGGGACGTGGCCCCCGCGTGGGCGGGGTATAGATCTCCCACGAGCGGATGCGAACGCACCGGTCCGCTTAGGCCGTCGACCGCGGCGATGCAGCGCACGTAGACGCCGTCGGGCACCGTGAACGTCGCGGTGCGCCCGGTCTCTGCGGCGAGCTCGGTGAGCACCTGCTCGGCCAGGCGCGCGAGGCCGCCGCCGCGTTCCCACAGCGCGGCCATGTGCCACAGCGCCGGACCGAGGCTGTAACGGCGCGTGTACGGATCGACGGTGAGGAATCCTCGGCTCGCCAGAGCCGCGAGCAGGCGCTGGCTCGTGGAGACGTTGAGTCCGAAGGTCTCGGCGAGCTCGGTCACGCCCCACTCGGTGCGCGTGTCGCTGTACGACAGCAGCACCTGCAGGGCGCGGTCCACCGTCTGCAGCGGGGACCCGTTCAGGGGTGGTGTCGTCAACGCTCTCTCCCGGGAAGTGTGCCGCAACCCTAGCAGGCGGTGTCGAAATCTGATTGTAACTTGCACATAGTGAGATGTCCTTGCAGTCTCTGCCCGATGACGCAGAGACTCGTCCACATCCGACCCGAACCGGATCCCGATCCTTCCCACCCGAGGAGACCATGCGCTACGTCCTCCGTCGCATCTTGGCGATGATCCCCGCGCTGCTCGGTGTGCTGGTGATCGTCTTCCTGATCACCCGCGTTCTGCCCGGCGACCCCGCCCGCACGCTCGCGGGAGAACAGGCCGATGCCAGCACGGTCGAGCGCATCCGCGAGCAGATGGGACTCGACCAGCCGCTGCCCGCGCAGTTCGTCGACTACGTCACCGGCCTGTTCCGCGGCGACCTGGGCTTCGCATGGCACACCGGCCACCCCGTCGCCGAGGACCTGCTCACCCGCCTGCCGGCCACGATAGAACTCGCCCTGTTCGCGCTGGGCATCGCGATCGTCATCGGCGTCCCCCTCGGGATCGCCAGCGCGGTGCGCCGCGGCCGGGTCATCGACCAGATCACCCGGGTGATCACGCTCGCAGGAGCCTCGATGCCGCTGTTCTGGCTCGGGCTGCTCGTGATCTTCGTGTTCTACTTCCAACTCGGGATCGCCCCCGCGCCCACCGGTCGCATCGGCGACGGCATCCACCCGCCCACCGCCGTCACCGGCATGTACGTGCTCGACAGCATCCTCTCGGGCGATGTCGTGGCGCTCGGATCCTCGCTCTCGCACATCATCTGGCCCGCCATGGTGCTCGCCACCGGAGGGCTGGCGATGATCTCCAGGATGACCCGGTCGGCGACGCTCGAGGTGCTCGGACAGGACTACGTGCGCACCGCCGTCTCGAAGGGCCTCTCGCCGCTCGTCGTCGTCGGCAAGCACGCGTTCCGCAACGCCTCGCCTGCAGTCGTCACGGTCATCGGCCTCGAGTTCGGGCAACTGCTCGGGGGCGCGGTGCTCACCGAGACCATCTTCAGCTGGCCGGGCGTCGGTTCGTACGTGACGCAATCGATCCTCGCCACCGACTATGCGCCGGTGCAGGCCTTCACGGTGCTCGCCGCGGCGAGCTATCTCGTGATCAACCTGCTCGTCGACCTTGCCAACGCCGCGATCGATCCGAGGGTCCGCTATGCAACGAAGTGACCAGACCCAGACCCCGGCTGCATCCCGCATCCGCGTGCGCCATCGCGGCGACGGCACGGGTGTGATCCGCCTGCTGCTGCACAACCGCCTCGGCATGATCGGCCTCGGCATCATTCTCTTCTGGACGGTCGGCGGGCTGCTCATCGGCATGCTGAGCCCCTACGGCGCGGCGCAGACCGGCGCGGGCTCGCTGCTGGACGCCCCCAGCCTCGCCCACCTCTTCGGCACCGACAACTTCGGCCGCGACGTGCTCACGCGCGTGTTCGAAGGCGCCCGGATCTCGCTGTGGACCGGGCTCATCGCCGTCGCCCTGTCGGTCGTGATCGGCGTGCCGCTCGGCGGCATCGCCGGCTACGTCGGCGGCATCACCGGAGGTTTCATCATGCGCGTCATGGACGTCATGCTGGCCTTCCCCTCACTCGTCCTCGCGTTCGCCATCGCCGCCTCCCTCGGGCCCGGCGTCGGCAGCGCGATGATCGCGGTCGGCATCGTCGGGATCCCCGAGTTCGCCCGCATCACGTACGGCCAGACGCTCGCTCTCACCCAGCGCGAGTTCGTCGAAGCAGGCCGCGCCCTCGGGCTGCGGAACGACACCATCCTGCTGCGTCACATCGTGCCCAACGCGCTCGCACCGATCGTCGTGCGCATGGCACTCGGAATGGGATACGCCATCCTCACCGCCGCGTCGCTGAGCTTCATCGGCCTCGGCGCGCAGCCGCCCACACCCGAATGGGGCGTGATGATCAGCGACGGACGTGGCTACATCATCAGCGGCGAATGGTGGCTCACCCTGTTCCCCGGTCTCGCGATCGCCACCTCGATCCTCGGCTTCAACCTCTTCGGCGATGCGCTCCGAGACGTGCTCGACCCACGTCTGCGCACCACCCAGTGACCCCCAACCCCAAGGAGAACGACATGCGCAAGCTCGCACTCCCCGCCCTCGCCGTCACGGCGATCCTCCTCGCCGGCTGCAGCGCCAACGCCAACAGCCAGAACGGCGACGCCGACACCTCGGCATCCCTGACCGTCGCCTTCTCCGAAGGCGGCACGACCCTCAACCCGGCCGAGGCCAACGACGTCACGAGCGACACGTTCGTCGTGGCGGCATACGACCAGCTCGTCACCTACGCCACCGAGGAGGTCGACGGCAAGCCCACAGCCAAGACCGACGAGGTCGTCCCGATGCTCGCCAGCGGATGGGAGGTGAACGACGACGCCACGGAGTACACGTTCACCCTCCGCGACGACGTGACCTTCCAGAGCGGCAACCCGCTGACCTCGGCCGATGTGGTCGGCAGCCTCGACCTCATCAAGGCCTCCGCCAGTGCCAGCTTCCTCTACGGCATGGCGGGCATCGACACCTACGAGGCGATCGACGAGCACACGGTCAAGATCACCCTCACGGGCCCGAACCACCTGTTCCTGCAGATCCTTCCGATGTACTCGTTCTCGATCGTCGACACGAAGCTCGTCGACGAGAACGGCGGCGCGGACTGGCTCGCCACGAACACCGCGGGTTCCGGTCCGTACGTCATCGACTCCTGGGACCCCTCGACCCAGGCCGTGCTCTCGCGCAACGACGACTACTGGGGCGAGGAGCCGCAGGTCGCCGACGTGACCGTGCGCTTCATCACCGAAGCCTCCAACCGCGTGCAGCTGCTCAGCCGCGGCGAAGTCGACGTCGCCACTGAGCTGCCGGCCAAGGACGTGGCCTCCCTCGAGGACACCGAGGGCGTCGTGATCGACTCCCGTGCGAGCAACAAGACGCTGTTCTTCGCGATGAACAACGACGTCGCGCCGTTCGACGACCAGAAGGTTCGCGAGGCGATCAGCTACGCGATCCCGTACGAGTCCCTCATCGACGACGTCATGCAGGGCCAGGCGAGCCCGATGACCTCTGCCGTGCCGAGCTCGATGCCCGGATTCGACGACAGCACCTACGGCTATGAGCACGACCTCGACAAGGCCAAGGAGCTGCTTACGGAGGCCGGCTACCCGGACGGGTTCACGTTCGACTTCACGCTCGGCGGCGGCTTCCAGGACTGGTCCGACGACGCCGTGCTGATCCAGGCGGAGCTCGCCAAGATCGGTGTCACCATGAACATCAAGAACATGGCGCGCGCGCAGTTCCTCGAGGCGCTCGACACCAAGCAGGTGCAGGCGTACATCTCGCGCTGGACCTCGTTCGTCAACGACCCGCAGTACCACCTGGGTCTGCTGATGACGACGGACACCTCCAGCAACTACATGAACTACTCGAACCCGAAGGTGGACGAGCTGTGGCAGAAGGCCGCCGGTGAGACCGACGCCGATGTGCGAGGCGAGTACTACAAGGAGATCCAGGAGCTCATCACGGCGGATGCGCCGTGGGCGTACCTGTACGAGTACAACATCGTGGTCGGCCTGCACGAGGGCACCGAGGGCTACACCTCGTACCCCGACGGCATCATACGGTTCGCTCAGCTGAGCGTCCAGGGCTGATCCCCTCCTCCCGGCCGGGGCGCGCGAGCCCCGGCCGGGGCACCACCGCAGACGAGATGAGAGAGAAGAAGGACACGATGGACACGGCAGCGTGGGAGCAGCGGCTCCTCGAAGAGATCGACAGGCGATCGGACGAGCTGCTCGAGCTCGCTGGGGCGATGATCCGCGTCCCCAGTGAGAACCCGGTCGGCGACTGCACCGAGATCGCCGACTTCACGGCCGCCTGGCTGCGCGAGCGCGGGCTGGATGCCGACGTGATCGGCGACGCCGCCACCGGTCGCCTCAACGTCCTCTCGCGCAGCGGCGACACCGCCGACGGCGACCGTCATCTCGTGCTGACCGGTCACTACGACGTCGTGCCCGTGGGCGACACCTCGCGCTGGAGCTTCCCCCCGTTCGCCGGCGACGTCGTCGACGGCTACCTGCGCGGCCGCGGCGCCAGCGACATGAAGGCCGGCCTCGCCGGTGCACTGTTCGTGTACGGCGTGATGGCCGAGCTGGGGGTGCCCGTCGCCGGCTCCCTCACCTTCCTCGGCGTGTGCGACGAGGAGACCGGCGACCGCGGCGGCGCCGACTGGGTGCTCGAGCAGGGGTATCTCGACGGCGTGACCGCCGGCGTGATCGCGGAGCCCGCCGAGCGCTCGCACCCCACGATCGGCCAGAAGGGCAGCAACTGGTTCCGGATGACGATCGACGGCAAGCCCGGCCACGGCAGCCTGCAGCCGCTGCACGGTGTGAGCGCCAACCTCCTCGCCGCGAAGGCTGTCGTCGCCCTGCAGAAGCTCTGGGACATGGTGCCGAACGCCCCCGAGGACGTGCGCGAGCTGATCGCCGAGTCCAAGGCGTACGCCGAGGAGCGCGAGGGCTACGGCGCCGGCATCGGCGACGTGTTCGAGCACGTGACCATCAACATCGGGAAGATCACCGGCGGCACCTCGACGAACGTCGTCGCCGACCGCGCGATCGTCGAGGTCGACACCCGCGTGCCGATCGGCCTGTCGCGCGAAGAGGTCAACGACCGCATTCTCGAGATCCTCGCAGAGGAAGGCATCGAGGCCACTCTCGAGCCGCTCGGCTTCCGCAGCGAGCCCAACTGGACGCTCCCCACGGACCCCATCGTCGAGACCCTGATCGGCGCTCTGCGCGACATCAGCGATCCCGAGGCGAAGGGCGTCCTGCAGTGGGCGTCCTCCGACGCGCGCACGTTCCGCAGCCACGGCATCCCGGTGCTGCAGTACGGCCCCGCCGAGCTCGCCACCATCCACGGCTTCGACGAGAAGGCCCCGGCGGTCGACGTCGTGCTCGCTGCCAAGGTCTACGCCGTCACCACCCTCCGCTACCTCGGCCTGCACACCGCGGCCTGACTCCCACACCTCACCGGAAAGAACCCCCATGCTCAACCACGTCCTCCCCGTCGTCGACCTGCTCGACTCCCCGTCGGCCTCCGGCGCCTCGCTCGCCGAGCACCTGCGCGCCTTCGCTCCGGCCGATGCCACCATCGAGGTGGAGACCGTCTCCGCCGAACGCGGCGCGACAGACTTCGTGCGCGTTGTGATCCCCGGCACCGCCGGCCGCAGCACCGGCGGCGATGCTCCCACGCTGGGCATCATCGGGCGTCTCGGCGGCGTCGGCGCCCGCCCGGAGCTCATCGGCCTGGTCAGCGACGCCGACGGCGCGGCCGCCGCGCTCGCCGCCGCCGCCAAACTGCTGCAGATGGCCTCGCGCGGCGATCGCGTCGCCGGCGACGTCGTCGTGTGCACGCACGTCGACCCCGATGCACCCACCGAGCCGCACGACCCGGTGCCGTTCATGTCGTCGGCCGTGGACATCGCGACCATGAACGCCAACGAGGTCACCGCCGACATGGACGCGATCGTCTCGATCGACACCACCAAGGGCAACCGCATCCTCAACCACCGCGGTGTCGCGATCTCGCCGACCGTGAAAGAGGGCTACATCCTGCGCCCCGCTCCCGACCTCGTCGCGGTGCTCGAGACCGTGTCGGGCGAGCCCGCGAAGGTTCTGCCGCTCGCCCAGCAGGACATCACGCCTTACGGCAACGATCTGCACCACGTGAACTCGATCCTTCAGCCCGCCGTCGCCACCTCCGCGCCCGTCGTCGGCGTCGCACTGACCACGGTCACCGCGGTCGCCGGCTGCGCCACCGGCGCGAGCCATGAGACCGACATCGCTCTCGCCGCGCGGTTCGCGGTCGAGGTCGCGAAGGGCTTCGGCACCGGTCAGATCGAGTTCCACGACGAGCCGGAGTTCGCCCACATGCTCGCGCTCTACGGCGACAACCAGCGCTTCCAGACCCTGGGCGCACCCGCGGCCGCCGCGGTCTGACCCGCCCGCCCCGCCTCTGCCCGACCGCCCCGAGGAGAAACCATGACCGAGCTGCTGCGCATCGAAGATCTCCGCGTCGAGATCCCGACGTCGCGAGGTCTCGTCGTACCCGTCGACGACGTCTCGCTCGAGATCCGTCCCGGTGAGATGCTCGGCCTCGTCGGCGAGTCGGGCAGCGGCAAGAGCATGACCGCGATGTCGATCCTGCGCATGCTGCCCGTCCCGACGGCGAAGATCTCAGGACGCATCCTGCTGGAGGGGGAGGACCTCGTCGCAGCGGGTGAGCGTCGGCTCCGGCAGGTACGGGGCGGCCTCGTCGGCACGATCTTCCAGGAACCGCTCACCGCGCTCAACCCGGTCTTCACGATCGGCGACCAGCTCACCGAGCCGCTGCGTCGGCACAAGGGGATGAGCCGCAAGCAGGCCTGGCGCCGCGGCGTCGAGCTGCTCGACATGGTCGGCATCCGTCGTCCCGACCGGATCATGACCGACTACCCGTTCCAGCTCTCCGGCGGCATGCGGCAGCGCGTCATGATTGCGATGGCGATGTCGTGCGAACCGACACTGCTCATCGCGGACGAGCCCACGACGGCGCTCGACGTCACGACCCAGGCGCAGATCCTCGACCTCATGGTCGGCCTTCAGGAGGAGCACGGCACAGCGATCCTGCTCATCACGCACGACCTCGGGGTCGTGGCGCAGAGCTGTCAGCGGGTCGCCGTGATGAACCAGGGCGCCCTTGTCGAGACGGCCGGCGTCACCGAGCTGTTCGAGAACCCGCAGGCCGACTACACCAAGCGGCTGCTGAGCTTCCGTCCGCCGGCGATCACCGAGCCGGTGCGCGAGCGCGTGGAGACGGCATCCGCCGCGCAGCCGCTGCTCGAGGTCACCGACCTCGTGAAGCACTACACGCGCGGTCGCGGACGCAAGGCCGAGACGATCGCGGCCATCGACGGGGTAAGCTTCTCGGTCGACGCGGGCCGTACGCTCGCGATCGTGGGGGAGTCCGGTTCGGGCAAATCGACGACCGGACGCGCCGTGCTGCGGCTCATCGACCCGACGTCGGGCTCGGTGCGCTTCGACGGGCGCGACGTGCTCGGCATGAACCCCGACGAGCTACGGCGCTGGCGCAGCGACGCGCAGATCATCTTCCAGGACACCTACGCCTCGCTCGACCCGCGGTGGAAGGTCGGCGATTCGCTCGACGAGCCGCTGCGCCGCCACACGGCGCTCAGCGCCTCCGAGCGCCGCGACCGCGTGGTGGAGTCGCTCGAGCTCGTGGGGCTGCAGGCCGATCACGCCGGCCGCTTCCCGCATGAGTTCTCGGGGGGACAGCGTCAGCGCATCGGCATCGCGCGCGCCCTTGTACTTCGTCCGCGTCTCGTCGTGGCCGACGAGCCGGTGTCGGCCCTCGACGTGTCGGTGCAGGCGCAGGTGCTCGAGCTCATGCGCGAGCTGCAGGACGCGCTCGGCCTCACCTATCTCTTCATCACGCACGACCTGTCGGTCGTCGCCGAGGTCGCCGACGACGTGCAGGTCATGCACCTCGGGCGCATCGTCGAGCGCGGGGCCGTCGCCGACGTGATGCGTGACCCGCAGCATCCGTACACCCGGGCCCTGCTCGCGGCCGTGCCCCCGTCGGATCCCCGATCGGCCTGGACCCGCGAGCACCGCCGCGAGGTCATCGCCGAAGGGCTCGCCGCCGCCGGAGCCTCGGCGTGACGGGCCTGCTCGGTCTCGTGACGATCGGCCAG
>Ga0172374_1003002_pt1 | contig 10404 bp, 12 predicted proteins | sample LakKiv3m_FD_114536 | JGI IMG/M metagenome (GOLD analysis project Ga0172374, IMG submission 114536) | Freshwater microbial communities from Kabuno Bay, South-Kivu, Congo - kab_092012_10.3m | ecosystem: Environmental > Aquatic > Freshwater > Lake | place: Democratic Republic of the Congo... | reverse complement strand
CGCGCCGACTTGCTCGTCGACACGTTGCTCGCCAGGTCCACTTGTGCGAACGACGCCCTGTTGAACGAGTTGCCGGTCATCGAGAAGCAGCCGACGGAGATTCAAGCCCGCCTGCAACGCCTCGATAAGAAAGCGATCTGGCTCACCGCGTTCCGCCGCGAGTTTTTCAAGCACCAGACACCGATCGTCGCGAGTGCGCCGATTATGAACTACGAGTTCCGCGAACTGTTGCGGGACTATCTCGAGAGTTGTGCGCCGGAGTTCAAGGTCGGCCTGTTCTTCTCAAAAGACAAGACGCGCCAGGAACGGCTACGTCGTGAAGATATCGCCGTCAAGGAGTTCAACCGATTGATTGATACGAACCTTCGCCCCCACTTGATCAAGTACGCCGAAGACATCGTCCGTGATTTGAAACTGCCCGAGGCGATTCTGTCCCGTCCGGACACGCTACCGTCCGCACCGAGCACGCTCATCAGTGACCAAGTGAAGTCTGGCGCCTCGCTCAGTGGTGACACGGTGCTTCAATTCAGCCGCGACATCGAGTCGGCGCTCGCCTCTTGGGTGACGAAAGTGTCCGAACCGTGGGTAACGTCGGTCGAGACGTATCTCGAGGCCGAAGGTAAAGAGCGAATCCATGCCATCGAGACCGAGCAAGACGAATTGTATGACATGCTCGACACGTTGGCGCTACAACGTCAGCTGGCCGAACAGAGAGACGAGCTCACCCATTACACGACACGTGACCTCTCGGATTCGCGTTTGACGGAGCTTGAGACCCGTCACTATGTCACGGCCGACCAATTGCCACAGAAACAAGTCGAACATCAGCAACAAGAAGTTGCCTCGACCTCGCTTTTGGTGGATGATGTCGCTGTATTGTCTTTTGATTTTTCTTATGAATATGCGGTATGTGAAATATTAGAGAACCATCCGTTATTTAAGTCACGCGTCAAATCGCTGCGTCATAAATTAGCCCGAGCCGAATCCGAGACGTACACGCTCGCCATCTTCGGGGCGTTCTCTTCCGGCAAGTCGTCGACGTTGAACGCGTTGCTCGGTGAGACGGTGCTCCCGACGTCGCCGAACCCACTGACGGCGTCAATCACGAAAATCGTACCTCCGAACGGCCGAGCCAACAAGAGCGCATTGATCACGTTCAAGACACGTGCCGAGCTCGAGGCGGAGCTGAACGGTTACGGGGCGTCCCTCGACGCGCTCGATCTCGACCACCCGTTCGTCAACGCCGTCAAGAACGCTCCCCTGTCCTATCTCGGTAGCCAGGAGACGGTCGACTATGACACGTTCTGCTCGTTCGTCACGCAGGAAGAGAAGAGCTGTATCGTCAAAGAAATCGAGCTCGCCATCGACTCCCCTTGGGCCGAGCGCGGCATCATCTTCGTCGACACGCCGGGTGCCGACTCGCAGTTCAACCGTCATAGCGAGGTGCAGTTCGGCTATATGCGCGATGCCGACGCCGTCCTGTTCGTAACGTATTACAATCATGCCTTCACCGAGGCCGACCGTGAACTCGTCATCCAGCTCGGACGCGTACAAGGGACAGGTGACCATCACATGTTCTTCCTCGTCAACGCGTCAGACTTGGCGGCGGATGAGGCGGAGCGGCTCGCCGTCACCGACTACGTGTCGAACCAGTTGACGAAGCTCGGCGTCCGTCATCCGACGGTGTTGCCGGTTTCGAGCCGGAACGCCATCCAAGGCACGGACGCCGGGTTCGACCGATTCTCGGCCAAGCTCGAACAGTTCGTCGACCACGATTTGCGTCAGGCGAACGCGGTCCGCATCAAAGATGAGGCACATGCCCTCGTCGCCGCGTTCGAGGACGTTGTACGCGAGGCCGAAGCGGATGCGAGCGTCAAGGCGGCCCGCCGTGACAAGCTCGAACAAGTACGCACGTCTGACAATCGTCTCAACGTCACGACGCTCGAAGACCCGTTCAAGCGCGAGACGGACGAGCTGCTCGCTCACCTCGAGACTCGCTCGCTCCTCCGGCTGTCGGACTTCGTCAAAGAGACGTTCCACCCGGTCGAGGTCGATGGGTCGAAAGCGAGCCTCGAGCGCGCCCTCACCCGGACGCTCGACAAGTATGCGTATGACATCCATCAAGAGTTGCAAGTGTTCCAATATCGACTCGAGCGCTTCTTGAAACGAGAGACGGAACGCTTGATCGAGCGCGAGACGCTCAAACTGCGTCCGCTCCTGCCGACGTTGTCGTTCGAAGATGACATCGACATCGATTGGCTCCGCGACGCCGTCGACCCGGTCACGTTCGAGGCGGCCCCGTTCCGTCCAGTCTTGAAGCACTATAAGAACGCGAACCAGTTCTTCGAAGGCGACGGCCGGACGAAGTTGCGCGACGACTTGAGCGCCCTGTTGAAGACGGCAGTGCGTGAACAGCTCGCGCGCGTCGGAAGTCATCAAGTCGAACGGACGGCGACGCACCTTATCGCGCTCGAGACGACGCTCAGCCAGGACTGGGACCGTGAAGTGAACGACCTCGTCGCCGGCGAACTGAGCGTGCACTCGGACGGTCAATCGTTCCAAGACATGACACAGCGCCTCTCTGCGCTCAGAAAGGACTGAACGCATGGGTTCCTTGTTGCTCGTCGGCCTGATTCCGGCCGTCATCATGACGGTCGCACTCGGCTTGTTTATTCGCCACCTGTATTTGAATAGAGAGTAGACTTTGAAGGATGGGACCGAGACCGGCCCCATCCTTTTTTATAACGGCATAAACGGCTTTCAAACCGCTTCTTGACGGTCCCATAGCTTTTCAACGCTCACTAGTTCATGTTTGTCGAACATCACTTTATAGATGTCTGGCATATCGAGTTCTTTCCAGAACGTATAGCCGTATTTGTCTTCGAAGTAGTTCAACATCAAAACCATGATATTCCCGTGCGTACCGATTGCGATTCGCTTTCCTTCATATTGGTCGAGTAGTGACAGGATCGCACGGACTCCCCGCTGTTGAGCGACAACGTTCGATTCGCCGCCTTCCCATGCAAACGTAGAATCTTCCCACACTTTTGTCATCGCCAAGGCGAAATCTTCCGCCGGTTCTGTCGTCAATGTCCGTTCCCGCAAATCGTCCATGAGTAGCACTTCTGTCCCAATCTGGTCAGCAATCCCTTGAACGGTTTGAATGGCTCGTTTATATGGGCTCGAGACGACGAAGTCGATCGCTTCTTTGCCCAGTATGTTTGTGATGTGAGGCACGTCACCCGCCCCTCTTTCAGATAAAGGTCTCGTCAACTCATCGGCTGTATATGTAGAGTGTGCATGTCTAACAAAATATAAGTTCGTCATCTAATCGTCTCCCGTTCTAGGTATTTCATCAACTATCATTCTTCCGAAACTTATTGTAAAATTATCCAGCGTGCCTTCATTATAATCCTCAAAAAGAGGATTTCGCTTACACGTTTTCCCGATGAAGACGAACATTAAGGTTGAAACGATGAGAATATCCCTTGGGAGTTCACGATGTTGGCCGCGAAAAGTATAGGTTGATGGGAGAGGCAAACATGAAAAGGAAAATTCACATAGTGGGCGCTTCGGGCTCCGGGACGTCAACACTTGGCGACGCGTTGGCAAACGTCCTGCCGCATACTCATCTGGATACAGATGAGTATTTCTGGACCACCAAATTCACCGAACCGAGACCCGTCCCTGAACGACGCGAGATGCTCAAGGATGTGTTGCTACAATCTGAACGGTGGATTCTATCAGGATCTCTCGCAGGTTGGGGCGACTGTTTCATGCCCTATTTCGATCTGGTTATCTTTTTGTGGATTCCGCCCGACGTTCGATTGGACAGATTACAGCAACGCGAGCTCGAGCGTTATGGAGCGGAGGCACTCGCTGGTGGCAGCCTATACGAGCAATCACAAGCGTTTTTGAATTGGGCCGCCCTGTATGACCATGCCGGGACGGAAGTGAGAAGCAAGACGTTACATAACCAATGGCTTGCTGAACTGTCTTGTCCTATCCTAAGGATTGAAGGCGACTACTCGACCGAAGAACGGATTGCGAAGGTGATGAATTTTCTAAAAGAGGATTTTTAGTCATAACAAATGAGCCCCGAGCACAACTCGAGGCTTTTTATTATGCATCAGCCGGGTACCGCACGTCGATGCGCTGCCGAATATCGGTCATGACGTCCGCGAGTGTGAGCATATCGGCAAACGAATGGACCTCGGTCTCTCGCTCCCCTGCCTCAATCATGTTCACGAACGTCTGAATCTCATACGTCATATGGCTTTCCTGTTCTAAACCGAGTTCGACGGTCGTCCCGTCGCGGCCAACGAATGTCAAGCGGTCGAGCGAACCGATATCGTCAATCACGATGCGCCCCGCTTCCCCGATTATCTCGGACGGGGCGTCCGTGCCATGGATTTTCGAGTGGAGCACGATGATGTCCATGCCGTCATACGATAAGATGGCCGAACCACTTCCGTCGACGCCTGACGCGAGCTTGACGGCGTTGGCATGTAAGCCTCTCGGTCGTCCAAACAGTTTCAAAGCCGGACCGAGGCAATAAACGCCGAGGTCCATCAGTGAACCGTTCGAGAAGGCAGGATTGAACGTATTCGGGTTGTCCCCACGCTTATACAAGTCGTAGCGCGACGAATATTGCGACTTGTTCAAGATGACACGCCGGACCGGTCCGACGCGATGAAGCTCTTGACGCAACACATCGAAGTTCGGCATGAACAGGTTGCGGAGCGCTTCGAGCAAGACGACGTCCTGTTCGCGCGCCGTCTCAAGCATCTGTCTCACTTCCTCGACGTTCGAAGCGAACGGCTTCTCACAGAGGACGTGCTTGCCGTGACGCATGAACAGCAGGCTCTGCTCGGCGTGGAGCGAGTTCGGGCTCGCGATATAGACCGCATCAATCAACTCACTGGACGCCATCTCCTCGAGTGAGGTGAACGTATGTGGAATATCAAATTCTTCGGCGAACGTTTTCGCACGCTCGTCTGTCCGGGAATAGACGGCGGACACGGATGCGCCTGCGACTTCATGGGTCGCTTCAATGAAAGAACGGGTGATAAAGTTCGTGCCGATGATACCGAATCGAATCATAGGGAGATTCCTCTTTTCTTTAGGTTGTGATGACTTTGCTAAGCATGATTTCGTCATGGAGCGGGATGCCGTGCTCCCCGATGACAGGAATCGACGGTTTATGGATCCGGGCCGCATCGACCGCTCCCGGGATAATCCGTGCGAGACGCCAGCCTCGACGTTGGTAAAACGCGAGCGCCCGCAGATTGTCGTTCGTCGTGATGAGCGACAGCCGTTCGAGCTGATGGTGTTTGGCCACTCGCTCGACTTCATCGAGGAGCGCCGAGCCGATGCCACGCTTCTCCTGCAGACTGTCGAGCGAGATGATTTCAAGCTCGTCTTCCCGAATGACATACGTGACGAGCCCGATGATGACGTGCGCTTCCGACCAGACGAACCCGTCAAGCGTGGCGCACGTCATACGTCCCGGTCGAGATGACCATCTCAGATGAGCCCCAGGCATCGATAAAAAATGCACGGACCGCGTCACGCGTCGAAGCGGTAATCGGTTCAATCATCACCGAATCACTCCGCCTCTCGGGTGGATGACAGTTTTGGTTTACTCGCCTCGGCGTAGATGCGGAACTGTTTGAACTGTTCATCGTATACCAGCCGGATGGCCCATTTGAACGCCTTCACATAAAGGGCATATAGCCATGACGAAGGGATGAGTGAGATGCGAATCGTCACATCCGTCCCGTCTGTCGTCTCGCTCAACGTATACGTCGCAATCGACACCCCTTGATTCGTCACCGCCTGCACCTCGCATTCGTGAGGACGATTGACATGCGTCAACTCAGATTCGACCCGAATTTCTTTTTTCTCGAACTGTTGGACCGAGATGAACCGTTTTCCTGTCACGAGTGAGGCGTCACCATCCTCGTAAATGTTCTCAATCAAATGGTCGTTCCATTTGATGATGTGTTCGTCTTCTGCGAGACAAGCGAACGTGTGGTCAATCGGTGCGTCGATTGTCATTGTATATGTAGCCACTTCAAGTTGTTTCAAAATCAAATCCCCCTTAAGAAATCCCTTTCGGATAACGGATATACTGTCGCTGCCCCTCGATGATTGCTTTATTTTTATTAATCAAGTGGTCATAATTCAGCTTGAACATTTGTTCAAAATCATTGGCCTCGATCACGTCTAGAGACTCCATGTTCTTTTGCATCTTTTCTTTGCCGACCGCAATCCCTTTAATGAATTTCTTTTCTTCTCGAGACAGGCTCGACCACTCTTTCGTATTTTCGAGAAACGCCGCGAACGCTTGAACGTCTTCACCCTGACTCGTTAAAATCTTCAACGTTTGATGTTGATAGATATCTGCGAGCACGGCGAATTCTTTCATCTTAGACAAATCTGTGTCCGTAATGTGCTTTCGGATTAATACGTCATCGTTGTAATACGCTGTATAGTCCTGAAGCATCTGATTATACGTTTGTTGAATCTCCCAAAAGTGCGCAAACGCGTCTCTCCCTTGTTGAACCTGTGGGCTTGCGTCCACAACCGGTATGTCCAACGGTTTCGTGTAATAAGAGATTGGAATGTTTGAGCGTTCCGTCGCCATACGCGACAGGTTGCCGCTTAAGTCGGCAAAATAAGACAGGTTCGGCTGCGCAATCAGCACTTCGTCCACGTTCTCTTCCCCGATTGTGAAGTAGGCGGTTGCGACCGATTGATTGTTTCGTGTAAAGCCTGCCATATAGTATGGCGTTCCGTTAACCATCCAATAGACTGGATTGACAAAAACGCCTTCGGTCCATTTTCGATGCTTCTTTGCCTTTTTCATAAGTAATTTCGTTGTTTGATCCCACATCGTTGAATCTCCCCTTTTATGTCATGTTGATGATCTGTTCGTCTTCCCCTAGACTAACGAACGTGTAGTTGATTCGTGAATCGAACGGAAACGGATATGTAGCCACTTTGAGCTATTCCGACTGAGCCCTCCTACATCGGTATAGTAGCCCATTTTCTTTTCATAGAAACATTCTTAGGACCTCGCCCAAGACTAATCGTGGCGGCAGACTGTTAGCTGATTTAGACAAGCTTTTTTTCAAAACAGACATACCGTTCATGCCCTTTCGGTTTCGAATCAAAATGGACGCTTCCACGTTCGACATAGCCGTGTCGTTTGTAAAAGTTGCAGGCTGCCTCATTCCCTGAGAAGCTGTCGAGCCGGATGCTGGTGTAGCCTTTCGTTTTCGCGAACTGTTCCGAGGCATGCAATATGGCTTTTCCACTCCCTTGACCTTGCCGCTCCGGATGCACCATCAAGGAATGGATGACGAGCGGGTGATCGTGACGCCAGTCAATCGTTTCCCATTCCGGCGACTGCCATTGATCGAGTACAACGACTCCAAACAACTCCTCACCGTCTCTCATGATATAGACAGAATCGTCTTTGATACATTCCTCAAAGTAGGCGCGGTTCGGATACGTGTCGTCCCATTGGAAAATCTGTCGGGCGAGCAAATCGTCTTTACAGGCGTGATACAGTCGTTCGCTTGCATTTACATCTGATGGTTTGGCTAATGCGATTGTCTTCATTCCAATGCTCCGTTCTTTAGGGTGACTATCCTTTATTGATGATCTGCTCGTATTTTTTATACTCGTCGTGGTCCATGCTTAGACCGAGCAGCTCAGCGATTGTGTCTTGTCGCCACGTGGTGGGATTAAAATACTGCGAGCCCGTGTTGAACCAGCGCCCCTTTTGATCGAATCCCCACGTATACTTCACCCGGTCAAGACCTTGCTGTAGAAGCATCTTTCCTTCTGCTGGATTGGCTCGCAAGCGATATTCGCCGAGACGAATATATGGTTCGACGGCCCATGGGCATCGTTCAATCGCTCGTTGAACATATGTATAATCGAGATGATCGATGTCTCTCCTTGCCAATGCAATACATAGCAGGCCGCTCACTTCTTCCGGTCCTTGTTCGATGAGCGAATCTGCCAAGGCGACATCCTCGTCCGTGATGACAAAGTCATTCCAACCGGTCCAATATAAGGCGAGCGCGAAATAGAACGGATCATCCGGATGAAACGTATAGGCAGAGAGACCGAAGCTGTTCACCCGGGCAAAATCTTCGATGGTATCGATCAACTCATACCCGATGAGCATGTCCCATCGGCTGTTATCGGTCGGATCCATCATCACACGGTCAATCAACATCTGTTCGATACCTCGGGTCTGTTGAAGGTAATGTTCGAGCTGTTTAAACTGGTTCGCCTCAACGTAAGCGTCGATGCGATCCCTCATCGCTTGTTGCTCCACCGAAAGGGTCTCGTTGCCTGAATACATCTCAAAGATATTCCCTACGTTATAATCATTCAAAGATGCGTTCTCCTCTCATACGTCGCTTTCCACGATGCGCGCTAGTAATTCTGTCGATATGATCGCGTTTTTTTGAAAAAGGATTTATCATATTCGTACTATATTTTCTTAAAAAATATAATACATACGGTATGTGAAATAAATTTATTCGAAATACTCTAGAATGGTTTCTGGGTCATATTCCAACCCTACCAGCTCGCGTGACCAATCAAGACCGCACAGCAGCTCATCATCCGACATGTTTGGCAACCAGCGTTCAAGGAATAGCTCGACCGGCAACTCAATCACATGATAGTCGGCCCATTCTTCAGCCCGGCAAGCGAGTGCAAGCTCTCGGGACGAAAAGAATAACAAGACGTCTGTGTCTTTTTCGACGTGCGATGGTGCGTACGCCCACCCATCGTCTTGCTCTGCAGATAATCCAAAGACGAGTCCATTCTCGTCGACTCGTTCGCAAAACGTCTCGAGCACGTCGCTTTCCGCCTGCTTCACTTCGACGAACGCCTCAAACGAAAGCGCCGCCACCTGGAGTTCGTCTAACTCGTGCCACCAGACGTAAATCGTCTCCCGGTCATCTTTTAGAAAACCGAGCTCATCACCAGACCCATTCGTCGCAAGCGTCACGAACCCTTCCGGCAACTCCTCTTGCTTCAATTCGTTGGCTCGAATCACATCATCCCACGTCTTATTGAAAAACCGCTCGTCCTTGATCGGATAAAAGAACCAATCCCCAAGTTCGAACTTGTTCCCATGACCCCATGCGTCACGTAAGCCGTCCGGGAAGCGTGACCCCACTTGTTGCTCTACCTGTTCAATCGTTTCGACCGAAAATCCTGGAAGGTTTGTCTCAAGTCTCATCTCATCGCCCTCTTTCTAACATCAATAACATGAGTATACTGAATTTACAAAAAAGAGGGAATTGATTCCGACAAGTTGATTCAATGATTAACGCGATTCTGTATGACCAGACGTGTAAGACGTAAAAAAGGACCTGTAGACCAGGTCCATCGTCACGAGAAATCATTCGGTTGTAAGTAGTAACTTCTTAGTCGATTCAACGACTACCTATATGCGTCATCACTCGTTAACGAGCTGAACGCCGCTCACTTCATAATCACCGATTTGAATGAAGTGGAACCGTCCGTCCTCGGCTAACCCTCTTGCGTTCCCCGAAACTTTAGCTACGATGTGAGGGCGTTCCCGCTTCCCGAACGGCCACCTGTACAACAATCCGTCTTTTACGAAGTAGCCGACCTGACCTCGAACGGTCAGCGCCGAGCTATCGTGAAGAAGCTTCGGTGTCTTATACTTGTTGAGTCGACCGGTTGAATCAACATGAATCAAGTCATACCAAATCGACGGACAGAGCCATACCCCGGTTTGATTTGCTTTCAACAATTCGCAGTCGACAATGGTCGGCGGACGTACAAAATCTGACTGATAGCGTTGTAACACTTCCCCTGTCCTCGAGAAACAGACGAGTGCCTCGGTGGATATCCCTTCCCCGAACACCCCTTCATCGGCATAGCCGATCCAAATCCCCGTGTCGTTGACGGCGACAGCTCCGATGGCGTTGCCCGCATGGAACGAATGAAGTATCGACCCTCGCCCATCGATGACCCAGGCGTTGCCGGGTTTACCTTCGTGCGTCACATCGACGACGAGAAACGTTTCTGAATCAAGGAGACGGATGAATGGCGAACTCAAATGAAACGGCAGTCGTATCATTCGCTCATTCCAATAGACGACCGGGCCATCCTGATCCACCAGAACAATCACTTCACCACCTGATAAATCGGCATCAATTATGCTAAACCCATCCATTTTAAATAACGTCTCAACTTGTAGCTCCATCCAGTTTCACCTCCCCTATTCACTGCTATCTTGTTGTTCAATCGAACACGATGAATCGTTTATACGTTTACTCAACGAGTTAGACGGTCTTGATACTGCTCGAGCCTTCTGCGGAAGCGGTCAACTTCTTCCGG
>Ga0172374_1003001_pt1 | contig 10405 bp, 9 predicted proteins | sample LakKiv3m_FD_114536 | JGI IMG/M metagenome (GOLD analysis project Ga0172374, IMG submission 114536) | Freshwater microbial communities from Kabuno Bay, South-Kivu, Congo - kab_092012_10.3m | ecosystem: Environmental > Aquatic > Freshwater > Lake | place: Democratic Republic of the Congo... | reverse complement strand
GGCGACGAAGAGGCCCAGGCCCGCGCGGCCTCGCTGCGCACCGCCGCCAGCGTCAAGACGCACGTGCGCCAGCTGGCCTCCAAGGCCTATCAGGATCAGTTCAAACCCAGCCCTGATTTCGTGGCCATGTTCGTGCCCGGCGACGCCTTCCTGGCCGCCGCCCTGGATCACGAGCCCGACCTTATGACCCAGGCCATGGCCTCGCGCGTCGTCATCGTCACCCCGACCACCCTGTTCGCCCTGTGCAAGGCCGTCGCCTACGGCTGGCGCGCCGAGGAGCAGGCCCGCAACGCCGAGGACGTCGCCAAGCTGGGCAAGGAGCTCTACAAGCGGCTGTCGGTCATGGGCGGCCACGCCGCCTCGGTCGGCAAGGCGCTGGACGCGGCGGTTTCCCGCTACAACCAGTTCGTCGGCTCGCTGGAAAGCCAGGTCATGGTCTCGGCCCGCCGCTTTGAGGATCTGAAGGTCGATCATGAGGGCAAGGAGCTGCCCGAACTGAACGCCGTCGAACAATCGCCCCGCGCCCTCAGCCGCCCGGAGCTGCTGAACGCGCCGGAGTGACGACTGAGTGTGACAAACACGCTTGACGTTTTGTGCTGAGGGTGACAAACAAACTTGTCTGTTTGTCCTCGAGAGCGTCCATGTCGTCCAAATCGTTCAAGCCGCTCGGAGTGCGAGGCGCTCTTTTGGTGTTCGTCGTGTCTCTCGCGCTGGGAGTGCTCGGCGGCGTCCTCGGCGTTGTTCTGTCAGACCAGCCGGGCGTGGCCGGTTTTGCCATGACCGCTGCCATGCTGGCCCTGGTCATGGCCGGGACTTTGCTGATCTGCATCTGGTGGTGGCGTCATCTCGATGAGGCGGCGCGCGAAGCCCATAAGTGGTCCTGGTTCTGGGGCGGCATGGGGGGCATGGCCGTCGGGGCCGTGCTGCTGCTGGTCTTGTCTCTGCGCCGGGACGAAATTCTTTTACCGCGGTGGGTGGGCGAGACCCCGCCTGACCTGTTGTTGAGCGGCATGATGGCCATTCTACTGTTCCAGGTCGCCGGCTACAGCCTGGCTTGGGCCTGGTGGTGGCTGGGCCGTCGTTGAGGAGAATGCCGTGAGCGACAGCGCTTTCATGGGCGACAAGCCCTTGGCCCGAACCGGTGTGTTGTTCCTGCTGAAGATGGCGGCGGGCGTCGTCTGGCTCGCCGGCGCCGCCTGGGGCGGCGCCTACCTGTCGACGGGCGACGACGCGCTGCCTTTGAAGGCGCTGGCCGCAGCCGCCGTGGTTCTGCCTGTCTTCGTCTGGATCGCCGTGCTTCGCCGACAGGCGGCGATCGATGAGCTGGAAGAGCGTTTGGCCCTGATGGCGCAGGCTCAGGGCGGCTGGTGGGCCCTGGCCTACGGCTCGACCCTGTTCGTCATCTCGAGCCTGATGGGCGATGGAGTCAGCCCTGTCATGCTGGCGACCCTGCCTGCGGGCGGTTTTCTGTTCGGCGAGGCGATGGCCCAGGTGGCGCGTTTCAACCTGTCGCGTCCCGGCCAGGAGAGACGTGCATGAAGAACCGCCTCAAGGTGCTGCGCGCCGAGCGCGACTGGAGCCAGGCGCACCTGGCCGACGAACTGGGCGTGTCGCGTCAGACGGTGAACGCGCTCGAGACCGGCCGCTACGACCCCTCCCTGCCGCTGGCGTTCAAGATCGCCCGGCTGTTCCAGATGCCGATCGAATCCATCTTTATCGACGAAGAAGGCTGACGGCTGTTTCTCTTTTGCGACCCTAGGAGCCTGACCATGATCCGCCGACTCTGGAGCCGCGCCGCCGCCTCCGTCTCCGCCGCCGCCCTGACCGCCGTCCTGCTGGCGCCCACGACGCCCGCCTTCGCCCAGGCCGCGCCCGCCGCCGCCGATCCGGCCGCCGTGGCCGTCGCCCCGGCGGGGTCCGGCCCGCGCCTGTGGGTGGTCAAGGATGCGGACTCCACCCTCTATCTGTTCGGCACCGTCCATGTGCTGAAGCCCGAGACGCCCTGGGGCAGCGCCAAGCTGGACCGCGCCTTCGCCGCCGCCGACGAATACTGGTTCGAGATCGCCGATCTGAACGACGTCGCGGGCGCCGTGCCGATCATCCAGTCCAAGGGCGTCTCGCCCGACCGTCCCCTGTCCAGCCTGCTGACCGCCGAGGAACAGGCCGACCTCGACGCCGCCGCCCGCTCCATCGGCGCGACGGCCGCCCAGTTGGACCCGCTGCGCCCGTGGTTCGCGGCCCTTCAGCTGGCCATGGCCAGCATCACCAAGGCCGGCTATCTGCCGCAGAACGGCGGGGACCAGGTGCTGCACGCCCGCGCCGCCGCTACGGGCAAGCCGATCAAGGGTCTTGAAACCATGCCCCAGCAGATCGGCTTCATCGCCGACATGTCGGAAGAGGCGCAGCTGGCCATGCTGCGCTCGGGCCTGAAGGAGTTCGATCAGGCGCCGGAGTTCCTGGGCCGCATGGTCGGCGCCTGGTCGACCGGCGACGTGGACGGTCTGGACGTCTTGATCGGCCAGGAGATGAAGGCGGAATCGCCGGAGATGTACGAGGTCATGCTGACGCGCCGCAACACGGACTGGACCAATCAGATCGTGGCTATGCTGGAAGGCTCGGGCACGGCCTTCATCTCGGTCGGCGCCGGCCACCTGGCGGGGGCCGACAGCATCCAGGCCATGCTGGCCAAGCGCGGCGTCACGGTCGAGGAAGTTCGCGACTGACCCGTCGCGGCCTCTGTCAAAAAATCCAAAGGCCCGGTTCGCCGGGCCTTTTCTTTTGGCCCGCGCCCTATATCTTCGTCGCTCGCTTCGGCGACGCGGGTATAGTTCAGAGGTAGAACGTCAGCTTCCCAAGCTGAATGTCGCGAGTTCGATTCTCGCTACCCGCTCCAATCATTTCAATGATTTATGGGCAGCCAGCCAAGTCGCCGCAGGCGGCAGGGTGCGGCATGCCCCGCCGTCAGAAGCTGCGCGTCAGCGACAGGGTGAAGCTGCGCGGTCTTTGGGGCGTGGCGACGGTTTCTCGGCCGACGAGGAAAGGGTTGCCGTAGCCGAAGGTGTCGCCCGAGCCGTTGAACAGATTGTCTATGCGGAGGGTGGCGTCCCAGGCGCCCATGGCGACGCTCGCGGCCACTTCGGACGTCACATAGTCTCCCATCTGGGTGGTGGCGACGGGGGACAATTGCTGGCTGGACGGGCCGACATAGCCGACCGAACCGCTGATCCATCCGGGCAGGCCGCCCAGCGACACCTCGCGGCGGGCGCTGGCTGCGCCCAGAACCCTGGGCACGCCCGGCAGATGGCCGCCTTCTTCTAGGGGGTAGTTCTTGTCCGCGGTCTCCAGGCGGGCGTCATTGGCCATGAAGTTGAAGTCCAACCGCCACGGGCCGTCGCGCCAGACGCCCTCGACTTCTATGCCGGTGCTGCCGCCGGAGCCGATATTGGCGGTGAAGGGAAGGCCATCCGGAGAGACGCGGTCGGATTGAATCTCCTCCCATCGGGTCCGGAAGGCGGCGGCGCGGAGCATGAGGCGGTTGTCGAAGCCCCGCCAGCGCACGCCCGCCTCCAGGCTATAGAGCCTGTCCGGGGCGAATTCGCGAAAGGGCGGGGCCCCGGAGCCCAGCTGCCCGTACGGTTTGTCGATCAGCGCGCCGCCGTTGAAGCCGCCGACGCGATAGCCCTGGCTTTGCTGCACATAGGCGAGCAGGCTGTCGCTCACATCATACTCAAGCACGCTTTTCAGCGCGAAGTCCGCATCCTTATGCCGTCCCTCGAACTGGTCTTCGGACGCGCGGCTCTGCTGATAGGTGTGGGAAAAGATCGCGACGACGAAGTAGCGTCCGCCGACGGTGAGCTTGATGCGATCACGCGGATTCCAGGTCGCTTCGCCGAACAGGGCGGCTTCCCAGGTTTTGTCCTGCTTGACGGCCCGAAACAGTTGTTGGTCAGGCTTGAGATCGCGCAGTTCGCCGGCCCGGTCATGTTCGTATTGCGAGGCGTAGACGCCGGCGATGCCTTCAAAGGGGCCGCCTGGATGGGTGGCGACGGACATCTCCAGCGCGATCGCCTCGATGCTGTCCGCCTCGTCATAGATCAGCGGCCCGTCGCTTGCGCCCAGTGGTGCGGCGGCCCTGGTCGCATCGTAGCGACGGCCGAGGTTGTGCGCCTGAAAGGCGTTGGTGATCTTCACCCGCCCCCAGCTCAAATCTCCCGTGACAGCCAGCGCCATGCCGCTGAAGTTGTTGTTGCTCGGCTCGCGTTTCGACAGGGCGCGTTCGTAGGTTCCTTGGGATTCGAAGGCGTACTGGCTGTCGTTGATCCTGATGTCCTGCCGCACCCAGCCGAGCCGCGCCTGCCACTGGGGATCAATGCGCCATAGAAACGTCATGCGCGTTCCCGAGCGCACGGTGCGGCCGGTGTCGATCAGGCCCAGATTCGTGTCGTCGATGACGCCGCCGAACCTTTCCTGATAGATGACGGTGCGCATGGCCAGGCGGTCGCGGATCAACGGCGCGTTGAAGATCACATCCGTCGAATTGCCGGAGATGGAGCCTTCGGTGAAGCTGACCCCTGCGGAGGCCTTGCCGCTGTAGGCGTCCAGTTCGGGCGGTCGGCTCACCAGCTTCAGCACCCCTCCCATGGCGCCGGCCCCATAGAGCGAAGCCTGGGGGCCGCGCAGGAGCTCGACGCGTTCCAGGTCGACCAGGCGCAGGTCCGGATCGGGCGCGTCGTAGGTCAGGCGGGTTTCGTCGAGGTACAGCCCCACCATCGCCTGCGTCTGGCCGGTCAGGGGGCTGTCGGCCAGTCCCCGCACGAACAGTTTGTTGCGGCCGGAGCCCAGGTTGGTGACGGTGAGCCCCGCCAGGCGAATGGCGAGGGCGGCGGTGTCTTGTCGCGCCGCGGCGTCAAAGACGTCTCCGTCCAGCGCGGACAGGGCGTAGGGGGCGTCGGCCAGCGCCAGATCGCGTTTCGTGGCGGTGACGATGACGTCATCGACGGCGAAAGGGACGTACTCGACCGGCGGCGCTTCGGGGGCTGTCCTCAGGGAGGGCGCAGGGCGCGGTTGGGGGCGCGGCGTGATGATGTAGGTTCGATCGTCGATGCGCCGGAAGGCGCAGGCGCTCCCCTCCGTCATCAGGCGCAAGGCCGATTGGACGTCATGAGAGCCGCGGACGGCGCGCGAACGGCCGCAGGCGGCGGCGGCTCCGGCGTTGATCGAGACCCGGGCCTGAACGCCGAGTTGCAGGACGGCCGCCGTCATCGGCTGGGCGGGGATGGACAGGCGATGTCGCTCCCCGGCCTGCGCCGTCTGGCCGCCCAGCGAGAACGCAATGCCGAACAGGATGAACCCGCGTCGCCCTCTGCAGATCATCGAGCGGCTTCGCGTGACCTGAGCTGGACGGCTCCATCCGCGCGGGATGCGGAGATGGGAAGAAAGGCCTCGAGACGACGCAAGGTCGAGGCCTGGTCGTCGAGAACCAGGGTGCCTGTGAAGCGGATATCGGCGGCGTCGCCGACGGCGCGTACGGGCGTCGGATAGGCGCGGCTGAGGTCGGCGGCGACGTCCGACAGGGGGCGGTTGTCGTAAACCAGCCGCCCGGCGCGCCAGCCGGCGGTCTCGGTCGAGCCTTGCGTCACCTCGAGGGCGTGGCTGCCGTCCACCAGGGTGACGGCCTGTCCCATGGTCAGGCGGACGTTGTGGGCGGGGTCCGCCAGTTCGGAGACCCGCACGACGCCTCTGGAGACGTTGACGGTCGTGGAGCGCCCGTCGCGACGAACGTCGAAGGCCGTGCCCAAGACCTCGATCCGGCTCTCGCCGACCGTCACGCGGAAGGGGCGCTGGGCGTCGTGCGCCACGTCGAAGGCGGCTTCGGCCGACTTCATCTCGATCAAGCGCTCCTTGCCGGACAGGCGGACCGAAAGTTCCGAGCCGCCGTTCATGGCGATGGACGAGCCGTCGCGGAGGGTGATCGTCTTCTGTTCGCCGGGCGCGGTGACATAGGTGGAGGGCCGACCGCTCAACAAAGGCAGGAGCAGAAGGCCTGCGGCCAGGGCGGCCGCCAGGCCTCCGCCGGCCCACCGCCAGCGTCGATTGGGCGAGCGTTTGCGGGGCGCGAGGGCGGATATCGTCGGCGCTGTCGCGGCGGCGGCCTGCGTCAAGGCGGCGTCCAGCGCGCCGCGATCATCGTCCAGGGCCGCCCATAGCTGCTCGGTTTCAGTCAGGGCGTGAGGATGATCGGGCGAGGCCGCCAGCCAGGCTTCAAGGTCCAGGTAGTCCGCCTCGGACATGTCGCCGCCGCCCAGCCGGACGGCCCAGGCCGAGGCCTGGTCGATAACGCTCTGGGAAAAGGGCGAGGTGTGGCGTGTCATGCGGCTTCAGCCCGTAGGACGAGGGGGCGTCCAGAGAAAGAGACGCCGCGGAGCGCGACGACCCACAATGAATAGCGGTGAAATCTTGATTTCATGGCCATCCGACCCGTTTCAACAGGTGGGCCAGGGCCGTGCTCAGGTACTTTTCGACCGAGCTGCGCGAGACGCCCATGCGTGCGGCGACCTCTGCGTGGGTCAGGCCTTCGATCCGGTGCAGACGAAGGGCGATGCGGACATTGGGAGGGAGCTCCTCGACGGCCGCCGCGACCCGATCGAACTTCAACCGCGCCCAGGCCGCATCCTCGGGAGAGGGGGAATCGGCGACCGATACGCCGTCAGAGCTTAGGCTCGACGCATCGGACCAGGCCTGATCCCTGGCCGAGGCGCGCTGTCGTCGCCGAACGCCGTCCAACATCAGATTGCCGCCGATCCGGTATAGGAAGGCGGCGGGATTGGCGATTTCGCGCGCAGAGGTTTCCGACAGGGCCTGAAGTCTAACGTAGATGTCCTGCACGATGTCTTCCGCACGATCAGGGCATCCGATCCTCGTCGCAAAGAAGCGGACGAGCGCGGGGCGACGTTCCAAGTAAACGGCCAGAAGTTCGGCTTTCGCGTTCGACGTCACGTGTGAATAGACCCCTCGATGTCAGACGTCGCCATATCCAGAAGCGGCCTTCTCCAATGCGCTGGCGTTTTCCGCAATGCGTCAAGTTGGAGTCCGGAAGAATATTTTGAATTCGATTGAGGGGGAGGCGGGGCGGCGGCGTCTCAGGTGGAGCGCCGGCATCAGGGCGCTGTGAGCCAAGACGACGACCGGAGACACCTCATGAACAGAGCGCTCATGATCGCCCCCATTCTCGCAACGGCGGGCCTTGCCGCCTGCACCACCAAGCCTGCGCCGAACTCCGGCTTTCTCAGCAGCTACGCCGACATGCAGAAGCGCGGCGGCATAAACGAGGGCGCCTCGATTCAGCAGCGCCGCGACGACGCCGCATCCGACAGCGTTGATAGCGTCTTCTTGGAAAAGGCGGTTTTCGCTCCCCGCGTCGGCGAAGGTCTGACGGAGACGGAGCGTTCGATGGTGCTGCGCGAGGTGGATCGTCAGATCTGTTTCGAAGTCAGCGAGCGTTTTGCGGTGGTGACGACGCCGACGTCGAAGACCGCGACGGTCCGCACGGCCATCGTGCGGTTTGAAGCGACGGGCCGCGTGGGGTCCGTCGTCAGCGCCGCCAGCGGCTTCGTCGTGCCTGTCGTCACTCTGCGCGTACCGGGTTCGACCGGCGGACTGGCTGTGGAATCGGAGCTGCTGGAGCCGGGCGGCGGACGCCAGATCGCCGCCATCTCCTGGGCGCGCACCGCCCAGGTGGTGGGCATGGACACGCCTTCGCTCTCGCGCGTCGGCGACGCCTTGCAGATGGCCGAGCCGATGGGAGACGCGGTGAGAGAAGCCTTCGCTACCAAGGCCCGCAAGGAGATCAAGATTCCCTCACCGGACCCCTGCGCCGCCTACGGTCCGCGCCGGGACATCGGCCGCATGGCCGCGAGCATGGCTGTGGATTCCGTGACGGGGCTCTATTTCCCCGAAGCGGCCGGAACCGGGCCGCAGAAGGACTGATTGACCATGCGTTCTCGTTCTTGGGGGGGCATGCAGCGTGTCCTGCGGATCATGCAGACCTGGCTGGCCATGTTCTACATCCCCCTGCTGGGGGTGCATCGCCCAGACGCCGGGCGTCGGCACGCGCTGGCTTTCGCGCGTCGTCGCCGCCTTGCAGGCCGGACCGCAGGGCTGAACCGACCGGCCGGGCCTTTTCTGTCAACTTCCGCCGATTGAGATCGATCATGCTTCCCCGTTCCTGGGTCGCAGGGGCGCGCCGTCCTGGGCCGACATCCCCCGCAGCGCGGCGTTCACGCCTGTACGCGCACCTGTTCCTGTGGGTCATGCAAAGCTGGCTGGCCATGTTCTACATCGGGGCCGGATACGCCAAGCTCACTCAGAAGCATGACTTGCTGGCCCTGATGATGACGTGGCCGGCTCAGGTCGATACGGAACTGCTGCGTGTGATCGGCGGGATCGAGACGGCGCTCGCCCTGTTCATCGTCGCGCCGCTGATGTCCTGGTCGCTGTTCCGTTCGGTCATGCTGGTCGGCGCTACCGGCCTTCTGGCGGTCGCCGGCGGCATGGTCGTCTTTCACACGCTCAACGGCGACATCTTCCTGGCGGCCGTGAACTGCGTGCTCCTGCTGATGTCCTTGATCATTCTTCTCGGTCGGTGGGAGTGGCGCGACCATTCCCAGCTTCGGAACGCGACCTCATGACGACCGCCCCCAGTTCGTCGGCGAATCCGGACGCGTTCACTCTCCACGACTGGGCCGCGAAAAAGGCCGCCCGGTTGATCGCCGGGCGGCCTGTCCTGTTCGGTCGGTCTGATTAGCGGGCCGCGTCGCGCGATGCGGCCGGGCCGTAGAACAGGGCGTTGAACAGCAGGCGGCTGGAGGCGCGGGCCTGGGCGCGGTTGACCACGTCGGGGCCCAGGACGATGACCCGGCCCTGACCGTGCTCCAGATCCAGTACGGCGTCGGCGCCCGCCAGCTTGTCCGAGCCGATGGCCCAGCCGCTGGAGACGGCGACCTGCTGCGGATAGCGCACCAGGGACGCGCCGTCGCCCGCGTGGCGGAAGCCCGCATTGCGGTTGAAGAAGACGTCCATCTGACGCGGCGCGCCGAAGGTCAGGGGGCGGCTGTTGTCGACCTCGGTCTTCATCACCGCGCCGGGGATGAAGAAGTCGGTCGAGGCCAGAGGCTTGCCGTCGGCGCCCGTCAGCACGTCCTGCACCGGCGCGCCCATGGCGGCGGCCAGGCGGTGGGCCGAGCCGATGGTGACGACGCTGCCGCCGGCCCGGGCGAAGGCGTCCAGCTGGGGCACGGTCTTCTCGGCGGTGATGTGGCCCAGCCAGCTGCGGTATTCGGCGGGGATGCTGTCCGGCGCCGGTTGCGGGCGCTGGGCGGCGGCGGACAGGCCGGCCGGGATCATGTCCGAGGCGAACAGCAGGACGTCGAAATCCTTGTTCAGGTCGCCCGCGTCGAGGCGCTGCGGATAGACCACCTCGAACGGATATTCGAACTGTTCGAGCATCCACTTGGTCCAGCCCGAGGCCATGGAGCCGCCGTAACGGTCGACCAGGCCGATGCGGACGGGCTTCAGCGTGATTCGCTCGCCGCCGGGCGCGCGGGCGACGGCGTGGGCGTTCAGGCCCAGGTCGCGCACGGCCGCCTCGACGATGGGGCGGGCCTTGTCGTCGGCCGGAATCCACAGGGCGCCGGGCGCCAGGGTCGCACGGCCTGCGCGGGTCTCGCCTTCCTGCCAATAGACCGGCACGCCCGCCGCCAGCAGGCGGTTGGTCAGCAGATAGCCGTTGATCGGCGCATGATCGATCAGCCAGCCGGCGCGGCCCGTGCCTTCGATCTTGCCGGGCGGCGGGGCCATGACGTCGGCGACGCGCTCGGTCGGCGCCTCGAAGCCGTCGAGGATGCGGTCGAACTGGACCCCCATCTGCAGCGCCAGGGTGTAGCCGGTGGCGTCATAGGGCAGGGCGGGCGGGCCGCCCGGATACTGCAGGTCATGCGGGTGGTCCTGCGGCTCGAACATGTCCAGCACATGCGGGCGATAGGCCTGGGCCGTCTTCACCACATAGGAGCCGGCCGGATAGGTCTTGCCGCCCACGGTGAAGGCGCGGACAGCGCGCTCGACGTCGACGCCGGTCTTGATCAGGCTGTTCAGGAAGGCGACGGCGGTGGGCAGGTCGGCCTGATCCGCGGGGATGACATAGCCTCGCGGGTCACGCCGGGCCGGGTCGCGCATGATGCGCTCATACAGGGCCGGATCGACGCCGCGACGGGCGTCGGCCTGCGTTCCGGCCGCGGCGTTCAGCGCATCCACCGCCGAGGGGGTGAGGCGCCAGGTGTCGGTATTGCCCTTGTCGATGGCGTTCTGGCCCATGCGCCAGATGTTGAACAGCGTCCGGTCCTTGTTGCGC
>Ga0172374_1002999_pt1 | contig 10407 bp, 7 predicted proteins | sample LakKiv3m_FD_114536 | JGI IMG/M metagenome (GOLD analysis project Ga0172374, IMG submission 114536) | Freshwater microbial communities from Kabuno Bay, South-Kivu, Congo - kab_092012_10.3m | ecosystem: Environmental > Aquatic > Freshwater > Lake | place: Democratic Republic of the Congo... | reverse complement strand
TCCGACGGCGTCCGGTTCCGCGTGAGCGCATGGACCCCGGCTCGTTCCCAGGATCGCCTGATGGCTGAGGCCATCGCGACGGGAAGCGCGACCGTCCCGCTGGTTCTCGAGCTTGGCAGCCTTCGGGGACGCGACGTCGTCTTGCGGATCGAAGCGGACGCGGGCCCGGCAGGCGATCCGACCTTCGATTGGGGTCGTCTCGATCAGCCGCGGGTCGTCGCAGATCCGTCGCTCCAGCCCCGGGTCAGCGCCGTACTCCGTTTCGCCGGCGTTGCGCCCGTCAAGCGCGTGCTCGCGGCCTACGGGACTCCGAAGGTGACCCCGGCTGAGACCGGAGGGACGCTCGTCGAGACGGATCTGCCAAACGTGCTCACCATTCCGTCCGGCGAGCCGCTGGAGGTCACGGAGCCCTTCGACCTTGCCGCGCTGCCTCTCACAGCTCGGACGCGTTCGGGCGACGGAACGGAGGGCCCGCCTCCGCAGTACGGGCCTGCCGTGGGTCCCGCCGCATGCGGTGGCGTCGAGAGACGCGCGATCCATGAGCACCCGCCGACACGGGGCGCAACGCTGCTGGACTACTTCCTGAAGCTCCCCTCCGCCCCCGTGCAACTGGTCACCGCCATCGGGGTGCGCGACGGATCAAAGTCGGCGGGCGTCGGGTTCCGGGTCGAGGCGAACGGCAAGGTTCTCTTCTCGCAGGACCTGAAACCGGGCTCAGGCTGGATACCCGTACGGGTGGACCTGAGCGCATACGCAGGCAGGGAGGTCATGCTCACACTGGTCACCGACGCGCTCGGCGAGTTCAACTTCGATTGGGCAGTGTGGGCCGAGCCGGCCATCGTAAGGACACACTGACCGTCGGACACAGAGCCCGAGATGGCGCGCGGCCCGGCCTGAGATGCGCAAGCCCGTTCGGCGCGAGGTCGGTTCACCTCACGTCGGACGGGCTCCGCCGCTCACATTCGGCTCTGTACAGGCAGGCTACCTCGGCCGTCCTCCACCCGGTGCGCCGGGTCGTCCGAAGCCGCCCGGTCCGCCGGGACGTCCGCCAGGACCACCAGGACCGCCCGGCCCGCCGGGACCGCCCATCATGCCGCCGGGGCCGCCGAAGCCGCGCCGCGGGTTGGCTTTCTCCCACTTGGCCACAACGGCCCTCTGCTTGGCAGTCAGCACGGCATTGACCTTCTTTTCGGTGTTGTCACGCAGGCTCTGCATCTTCTGCATGGCGGCCATCCGGTCCTGATTGCCCTGGAAGAGCTTGGCCAACGCGGCGTTGCGCGCGTTGCCGATCGCTTCGAGCTTGGTCGCCTGCGCGGGCGTCAGCTTGATGTCGGCGACAACCGCCATGGGCAGTCCGGCGTTGCGCAGGGCCTGCATCTGCTTGAGCGTGGCCGGCACCTGCTGGCGCTGCGCGGGGGTCAGCACCGCCAGGATCTGGCCGTCCACCTTCTTCATTGCGGCCTGTATCTTGGGGCGGGCCTTTTCAAACGCCGCCATGTCCGGACGCTGGCCCGGTCCCATGGCGGGCATCAGGCTGCGGAACGAATCCCTCGCCTTGGACTGAATGTCGTCAATCTTCTTCTCCTGCGCCGGGGTCAGCTTGAAGGCCGCCTTCAGCGCCGGAGTGCGCACCTGCGAGAGCGTCAGGGGCTGGTTCATCATCCCCATGCGGGGCATGCGCATGCCGCCCCCCTGTCGCATCCCGCCCCCTTGCCGCGGCCCGGCCCCGGCTCGGCCACCCGGCTGGCCGATCGCCGCGGCGGCGACCAGCACACCTGCAGCCATGATCGGCAATGCTCGTCTCATTGGACATCCCCTCTCTCTCGCGTGCCGGCTCCGCACACTTCGCACAGCCGCCGCATGTAGTACGTGTAGTTCGGCCATGAGATATCCGGCGGACACGAATGGTCCAGCATCGGGATGAAACCGCCCTCGTCAATCAGCGGCCTTACGCGGGCTAGCTCGGCGTCAATGGCGGGCGGTCCTTCCGCGACGGCCCGCTTGTCCACCCCGCCCCAGATCCTCAGATCGCGGCCGTACTCCCGGCGAACCGCGAGCACGTCCATCCCCGCCTGGACTTCGAACGGATACAGATAGTTAAGACCGGCGTCGAGCCATACAGGTATCAGCCCGTCTATCCGCCCGTCGCTGTCGAGACCGATCCACGGCACGCCCCGCCCGCGAAGAAACTCCGCCACTCGCCGGTACCGGGGGAGCATGAACTTCCGTGCCAGGCGGGGCGTCAGGAGCGGCCCCGTCTTGTATGCCATGTCCTCCCAGAAGGCGAATGCATCTATGGGACCGGTTTCGAGGACCTGGCCCATCATGCCGATGATGAAGTCGGCATCGGCGTCCATCATCTCCTCGATGAAGGCCGGATCATCGTAGAAGAGCATGCAGAGGCTCTCCACGCCCACGAGGTTGCGCAAGGGGCCGAAGAAGCCGCCCCAGCGGTCCGAGATGACGACGACGGGCACGTTCGTATCGCGGAGCGCCTTCACCTGGTCCCGCCAGTCCGGGCCGATGCGGGCCGCCGGGTCGGGAACCATCCGCTCGCGCCAGAACGCCCGGAACTCCTCGCGGGTCGTGACGGGGAACTTCACGAACTGCGGCATGGAGCTGAAGGGGTTGGCCTTCATCTCCCGCATGAGTATGCCCTCGTGGTTCACGTAGAGGATGTGCTCGTCGTCCTCCTCGACCACGTGCCGCTCGAAGGGCGGGTTGGGGAAGAACCAGTGGCCGATCCAATGGACCTGCGAGGCCCCCTGCGAGATGCTGTCGCGACCCGGATCATAGCCCTCCGACTTCCATCGCTCGAGCGTTTCGGGCCAGCCGCCCCACGTCCAGTGAGGCACGATGTCAACCCGCCCGTAGTTCATGCACGCATGGAAGCGCTCGCGTTCCGTCAAGATGGGACTCTCCCTGGTAGGTGGTTGCCTTGGCAGGCCGCCGCGGCGGGTCGGCGCGCAGTGCCGGTAGGTGGTTCGCCGACGAACCGGGCCCCTCCTTCGGGGCTTCCCTGCACCGTGCGTGTCATGTTCACGGACGGTTGCCGAGTCACAGCACGGCGACCGGCGAAGTGATCGAGTTCCTCGAAAGCGGAGATGGGCAGGACCGCCCGGCGTTACCCGGCACGGCGCCCGCCGTCCATCAATGTAGCCGAGCTAACCGGTCGGCATTGCTATTCATACCCGGAGAGGACCCACACCGTGAGACAGGCACCACGACTCATCGCAGCCGTGATGATCGCATCGTTGTGCGCCGCCGGCGCGCAGGAGCCGGCCCAATGGGCGCGCTTCCGAGGAGCGAACGGCGCGGGCCTTGCACTCAAGAGCGACCCGCCGACCGTCTGGGACGACACGAAGAACGTAGAGTGGAAGACCGCCCTGCCCGGCCCGGGTTCATCCAGCCCCATCGTATGGGGCGACCGGGTCTTCGTGACCTGCTACTCCGGCTACGGGGTCAACCGACCTGAGACGGGGCAGATAGCCGACCTGAAGCGCCACCTCGTGTGCGTGGATCGCACGACCGGGAAGGTGCTCTGGGACAGGTCGGTCCCGGCGGCGCAGCCCGAGGTCCCGAGCACGGGCAACATCATGGAGCACGGCTACGCGAGCAACGGGCCCGCGACGGACGGCAGGCGGGTCTACGCCTTCTTCAGCAAGTCCGGCGTCTTTGCGTTCGACATGGACGGCAACGAGGTCTGGCGCACGAATGTGGGCACGCAGTCCGGGTCACGCGGATGGGGCTCCTCCGGCGGGGTGATCCTCTACAAGAACCTCGTCATCGTCAACGCCTCCGACGAGAGCCGTAGCCTCCGCGCCCTGGACAAGGACACGGGCAAGGAGGTCTGGAACGTCACGAGCCAGCGCCTCGATTCCGCCTACGGCACGCCTGTGCTCTACGAAACACCCGAGGGTGGGACGCAGCTCCTCCTCGGCGTACCCGACAACCTCTGGGGTTTCGACGCCGATACCGGCAAGAACCTCTGGTACTGCGGGACAGGGTTCGGCGGCAATCTTGTGCCGGGAGTGATCATCGGCGACGGCCTCGCCTACGTGTTCGGCGGGTTCCCCAACACCGGAAGCGTGGCGATCAAGCTTGGCGGAACGGGCGACATCACGGCTACACACGTAGCCTGGCGCGGCGAGAGCGGCTCCTATGTACCGACGCCGGTCTTCCATGACGGGCGGCTCTACTGGGTTGATGACACCGGCTTCGCCGTGTGCGCCGACGCCAAGACCGGCAAGAACCTCTACAGGGAGCGCATCGTGCCGCCCGGGAGAAGCAAGCCGTTCTACGCATCTGTGGTCCTCGCGGGCGACCGCCTCTACGCGGTAAGCCGGACCAACGGCACGTTCGTGATCCGCGCCAAGCCCGAGTACGAGCTCATCGCGACCAACCGGATTACCTCGGACGACAGCCAGTTCAACGCAACGCCGGCGGTCGCGGACGACCAGTTGCTCATCCGCTCGAACAAGTTCCTCTACTGCATCGAGGCGGCGAAGTAGAGGCCGCTTGGGCGGCCGTTCACGGGGTCGCCGCGGGCAGCCGGAGTATGCTCCGGACGGTGGGCGCGGCCCCGATCTCTTCGAGGCGCTTCAGTAGCGCGGTACGGATCTTGTCATTCCGCCAGACCTCCCGCCAGAAGTCGTCGCAGCCGTGCGAAGCGAACCAACCTGCCATGTAGGACCACGCGTGCTCCTTCGTGCCCGGCTCGGGAGGATCGGATCGGTTATCCAGCCAGGTCTGCACCTCCCCGGCCCGCTCGGGATAGGCTTCGATGATGGCCACACAGACGAGCCGCTCGAGGGATTGCTTGTTCGGTAATCCAGGCCGAGGCGGATCCGGGGTCCACCATATGACAGGATGGACGCGCGTCGTGCCGTTCGTGAGGGCGATCACTCCGTCGCCCAGCGTCGCGTTCGGATCTATGTCCCTCACCTTCTTCAGCACGCTCGAGTGGTGCGCCGCCGCCGGATCATGACCGGAGCCTGCCTCCACATCGGAATCGAGGTTCACCACGATCTCCAGGGCATCGAAGCCGCTCGCGGTGCACCGGAGGTGGTGCGATGCCACTGCGTTGACCTTGTCTCGATCGCCATCGGCGTGAACGATCAGGACCCAATCGTCTGCAGGTGACCAGAACCCGAATAGTCCGGCAGCGATCTTGTCTCTGGTGTGGGGGTCATAGTGCGGTCGGTAGCCTTCAGGGGCGTGCGTTCTGCAGTCTCTGCACTCCAGCGACGCGAGCCAGCCGCTCCAGAAGGAGCGATCGTGGTACCCCTCGCAGACGACCACGATCCGCTTCATCGGAGGTCCTCGCCGATTCGCTCGCGGTGGAACTTCGCGTTGTCGCCCGCGACTTGCTGGCTTCGCAACACCCCATCTGAGAGCCCAAGACGGAACAAGGCCAGTTGCTCGAGGTCGAACCCTCCGGGCGCCTGAGACAGAAGTGCATCGAGCACGTCCAGGCTGTGGGTACTGATGATCACCTGGACGCCTTGTTCCACTGCGGCATGGATCGCCGCCGCCGTCTCCGCAATCGCGCCCGGATGTTGGTGGGCTTCGGGCTCTTCGAGCAGGACCGTGCCCTGATTGATGGAGCCCAGCTCGAGGGCTGCCCGGACCATTGCGACGGTCCCATCCCCGGCAAGCGCTGCCGGAACGCTATGCGTGGCGAAGACCATGTGCAGGATCGGCACATCCTGGTCGGGGGCCACGCCAGGCTCGGTCAGCACCTCCAGCAACTGCAGACCAGGAACGACGCGACGTACGAGCTCTGTCACGCGCTGCCTGTTGCCTGCGGTCGTCGCCTCCCTGTACAACCGGTGCAAGGGCCGGGCATCCGAGTGAGACGATGGCTCGACCAGGCGCACCTCACCGACACCGTCCAGTGTCGCCACGACGACACCACACTTGCTGGGCTCACCAGCCGGGAAGGCAACCCGCTCCGTCGTGGACTGATGAGCCGACGATGCTCCGTCGCGCCATGCCCGCCTGGCGATCCATGAGTCGCGAACGCCCGTGTGATCCAGCGAAGCCGTGCGCCACTCATCGTACACGAACGCGGGATCGCTCCCCTGAGCCGCAGTCACACTGAGTTGCGAAGCCCGCGCTTGACCGTCTTCCGCGACGGCCACGACGAACGCAGGACCCTCCCGCCCCTCCCGCCACAATAGCCATGGCGCTCCCTGCCGCACGCCTTGCCGACGCGTCACGGCGAGGCCGATCGCGTCCAGGGGAAGGTGGCCCGCGCCAATGTTGATCGCGTCGAGGATTGTGCTCTTGCCGCAGCCGTTTGGCCCGACCAGAATCGTCAGCGGAGCAAGGTCAACGAGGCTTCCCTCCTTGATGCCCCTCAGGCGCGTTATGTGCACTTCACGGACCATAGCTCACTCCTTCCACCGACGACGCCGTGTGGATCGAGGCTGTTGTACCCCGCGCGGCGGCTCTCTTACCCTGGCGACGCCGCGTCTGCGACTAACTTGACCGCCCGGTTGCAGCGGGTCTCAGGATTGCCCGGGCTGGCGTCGTGGTCGTTGATGGGCGAGTCGTTCCACGACACAACGATATCGAGGCTCGGCATCATGATGAGCATCCGCATGCCGCCGTGCCCCCCGGCCAGATACATGTCCGGCGGCGCGTCCACATAGAGCCGCTTGCCGCCGGGGCCGATCCCGTTGACCCACCAGTTGAAGCTGTAGTATCCGGGGCCCGTCGGCGTCTGGTTCTTGCCGCCGCCGAGCGTGCGCTGGCCGGGAAGCATGTCGGCGTCCTTGCCGGACGAGCGGGGCATGCTGGACGGGACGACGCTCGAGAGCGAGCGTCGGATCAGCCCCTTCGGCAACACCTGACGGTCGCCCCAGCGCCCGTCTCGAAGGCAGAGGAGGCCGAACCTCGCGAAGTCGCGGACGGAAACGGTCAGGCGGCCGCGCCGGTCCTGCCTGCCGAAGGCGTCGAAGCTGTAGCGGTCCTCAAACTGCAGGGGCTCGGCGATGCGCGAACGAAGGACGCTCGTGCCGTCCTCTTTGTAGACGCCGTCCATGAGCGCGTCGTAGTAGAGCGCCAGCGCGTAGTCGTTGTACGCATAGGCCTCGCCCGGACGCTCGATCAAACCGTAGCCCGACGTCTGCGATGCCAGATGCCTCCAGGTGATCCCGGCATCCTTCCCCCGGTTCAGGTTCTTCAGCTCGGGCACGACGTCCGCCACCCGACCGTCGGGGCTCTTCAGCCTACCTTCGCTCACCGCAAGCAGCAGGAGCACGCTGATGACCGGCTTCACGGCCGACGCAACATCCTCGCTCCGGGTGATGTCGCCCCACGAGTATGCCAACCGCCCGTGCCGCACGACGCAGCCTCTCCCCTGGACGAGTGCGGCCAGCGCATCCAGCCTGTCGCGCCGCAGGCCCACCTCCTCGGGCTCGGCCTGAAGCCACGTCCGGCCCGGAACGACCCGCTGCGCCGCCGCACGCGTCGCCGATGGCGTCATCCCCGCACGCTGTTGGCGGGGACCCACGCCGCCGGTCATCTCAGCCAGAAGCCCGAAAAACGCCTTCTTGCGCTCCGTGTTGATGGTCCAGTTGGCGGGCGGGCACTGGTACCCGTCCCGATAGTTGCTCTCGCCCGGATCGAAGTAGCCCCACGAAGCGTGCTCGGACGCGGCGGCGATCATGTTGTTCATGGGCCGATCGAAATCAAAGTGATCGTCCTCGTTGAACAGAATGGGCATGGGACGATAGCCCGGAACCGCACGCGCTTCCCGGACCATCCGTGCGATGCGGAGCGGATCTCCCACGCCGTTGCCGTGCATCAGCAGGAAATCGGAGGCGCGGACGACGTTCTCACGCGGCACGGTCCCGCCGCCATAGCTCGTGCCCGCAAGAAGCCTGCGGCCGCCCCGTGACCTGGCCTTCACCCGCTCGATGAGCTCGTGGACGCGGTCAGGCCGAAGGATCGCGTGATCGTAGCTCACGTTGCACTCGTTGTTGACCTCGATGAGGACGTTCCTGTAGCCTCGGTCGAGCACCCAGTCCACGGCGCCGTCGAGGGCGCGCAGCACGGCCGCCTCGTCCTTGAGGCGCTGATCCTGGCCGAAGTAGAAGACGCCCAGGATCGCGACCATCCCGAGCTCGTCCGCGCGGTTCAGGATCCGTTCGAGGCGCGCCATGCAGTCCGGCCTGAGCGAGCCGTCCTCGGCGATGGCGGAGTTGTGCCAGGGCTGCCGACTGGAGTAGCCCTGGGGGCTCCCGCCCTGAAGGTTGATGGTGAACGCGAGAAGGCCATGCTTCCGCCAAGCGGGCATGGCTGCGGCGAACTCGCGCGTGTTCCGCTCGGGGTCCCACTTGCCCGTGTCGGGGTAGGCCCACATGCCGCGCGTGTCGGGGTTCAGGTCATCGAAGATGCCCTGCACCATGCGCGAGTTCATGAGCAGGCCCTCGATCCGCATGCCGCGCCAGACTCGCCCAGGATAGGTGGGCCGCCCGTTGATGAGGAAGTCATCGCCCCGGATTGCAACGCTCGTCTTGCGCGGAGATGCGGCTCCTCCGGCGGCGATGGCGCAGACGGCTGCGGCGCATAGCATTCCCATCACTGGCTGTCTCCTCGTTCGTGTGGCATATCAGCAGCCAGTATACAGCCCCGCCTGCGTATCGTCCTGGCAGGCTTCTGCGCGCTCATCATCAGTTGTGACGCCCGCAGGGGGTCACCAGAGCGCAGAGACATCGCCATGGCAGCCGGCCGTCTCTCCCGCGAGGCCGGCAAGCCGGTACTATGCAACGTCGTCCCGAACCACGGACCGCGGCGTCTATCGGCGCCGACCGTTCGTGCCATGCTCTGGGACGCTTGCGAAGTGACAGCACAGCGACTGGGGACGGCGGGATCAGTCCCGTGGGCGCCCGGTGCTGACAGGACTCGCCTGCGCCGGCCCCGAACTGCTCCGCCGAGCGAAGGGAGATGTAACGCCCATGGAGCCATGTCTGGGCAAATACCTCGGCTGGACCGTCGAGGTCCACTACGTCAACTACACGACCGCCGTGGACCGAGGCATCCTGACAGCCACGGAGTCCGGCTGGATCGAGTTGACGCGCAATCCGCGCAAGGCGCGCGAGGAGACGCTACTCATCCCGGTGTCGGCCATCAGGCTGATCAAGCCGCTCGCGCAGCCGGAAGCCGACGACCAGATACTGCTCCGGCCCGCCGACGTCCCCGAGGAGCCGCGTCTGGAGGCTGAGGAGTGAGCGCTCCTGCGCTGAGCCCCACTCGGCGCGAGTTCCTCGCCGCAGCCGCTTCGGTGGCCGGCGGCCTGACCGTCCGTCGGCCCGCCGCGCGCAAGCCCAACATCGTGCTCATTCTGGCCGACGATCTGGGCTGGACGGACCTGGGCTGCCAGGGCTCACGCTACTATCAGACGCCGAACATAGACCGACTGGCCCGCGAGGGCGTCCGGCTCACGAGCTTCCACCAGTGCCCCAACTGCGCGCCGACCCGTGCCGCCATGCTGACGGGCTGCTACGCGCCGCGCACGGGCATCTACACCGTCGGTACCCTTGCCAGGGGCAACGATGCCGACCGGAATATGGTTGTTCCGCGGAATGTGACCGATCTGCCCCTGAGTCTCCACACGTTCGCGGACCAGCTCCGGGAGGCCGGCTACGCAACCGGCATGTTCGGCAAATGGCACCTGGGCGCCGGTGCGGATCATCACCCGACCCGGAGGGGCTTCGACGAGGCCATCGTATCCGACGGCAGGCATTTCGATTTCCTCACCGATCCGGTCACTCCCTATCCGAAGGGCCAGTACCTCGCCGACTTCCTGACCGACCGCGCCGTGGACTTCGTGAGACGTCATCGCGCGGGACCGTTCCTCCTCTACCTGCCACACTTCGCAGTCCACTCTCCACACCAGGCGAAGCCGGACCTCATCGAGCGCTACCGGAAGCGCAAGCCCATCGGCGGGCACCGGGATCCCGTTTACGCCGCCATGATCGCGTCGGTGGACGAGAGCGTGGGCAGGGTCCTTGCCACTCTCAGAGACCTGGGGCTGGACCGCGACACCGTGGTCATCTTCACTTCGGATAATGGCGGCGTGGGCGGCTATGCCGAGATCGGCGGACAGGGGATCACAGACAACGCTCCGCTGCGAGGCGGCAAGGGGATGCTCTACGAGGGCGGAGTGCGCGTGCCGTTCATCATTCGGTGGCCGCGTGTCGCGCCGGCAGACCGAGCGTGCTCGGAACCGGCAATCCACGTGGACTTCATGCCGACGCTGCTGGAGCTGGCAGGCGCCCGCCGCCCGGAGCAGCCCGCCGACGGCGCGAGCCTTGTGCCCCTGTTCCGCGATCCGCGCGCCAGGCTGCCCGCGCGCGGTATCTACCAGCACATGCCCGGGTATCTGGAGGGGTATCG
>Ga0172374_1002998_pt1 | contig 10408 bp, 9 predicted proteins | sample LakKiv3m_FD_114536 | JGI IMG/M metagenome (GOLD analysis project Ga0172374, IMG submission 114536) | Freshwater microbial communities from Kabuno Bay, South-Kivu, Congo - kab_092012_10.3m | ecosystem: Environmental > Aquatic > Freshwater > Lake | place: Democratic Republic of the Congo... | reverse complement strand
CGCCGCCCTGCCCCAGACGCAGGTCGTCGACGGCAAGCTGGCCCGCGTCCTGACCTGGTACGACAACGAGTGGGGCTTCGCGACCCGCATGGCCGACACCGCCCTGGTGATGGCGAAGTTCCTCTGATCCGGCCTCGCGCCTGACAGACTGCTGACCTATGAGGGGCTCTCGCCGAACGGCTGAGAGCCCCTTGTTTCAAGACGACGGGCCCGCCGCCCAGATCAAAAGACGGACCACCGATGACCTTCCGCACCCTCGACGACGTTTCCGACCTTTCGGGCAAGGCCGCCCTGGTCCGCGTGGATTTCAACGTGCCGATGGAGGACGGGAACGTCACCGACGACACCCGTCTGAAAGCCGCCCTGCCGACCATCCACCGCCTGCGCGAGGCGGGCGCCAAGGTGGTGCTGCTGGCCCACTTCGACCGTCCCAAGGGCGAGCGCGTGCCGTCGATGAGCCTGAAGCCCGTGGTCGAGCCGCTGGAGCTGCTGCTGCACGGCCCCGTGCGCTTCGCCGACGACTGCGTGGGCGATGAGGCCAAGGCCGCCGTGGCCGATCTGGACGCGGGCGGCGTGCTGCTGCTGGAGAACGTCCGCTTCCACAAGGGCGAGGAAAAGAACGACCCGGCCTTCGCCCAGCAACTGGCGGAACTGGGCGACCTCTACGTCAACGACGCCTTCTCGGCCGCGCACCGCGCCCACGCCTCGACCGAGGGTCTGGCCCGCCTGCTGCCCGCCTATGCCGGTTGCGCCATGGCGCGCGAGCTTGAGGCGCTGGACGCGGCGCTCGGCAAGCCGCAGAAGCCGGTCATCGGCATCGTCGGCGGTGCCAAGGTCTCGACCAAGCTGGACCTGCTGAAGAACCTGGTCGCCAAGCTGGACTACCTGGCCATCGGCGGCGGCATGGCCAACACCTTCCTGTTCGCCCAGGGCGTCGATGTCGGCGGCTCGCTGTGCGAGAAGGATCTGGCCGACACCGCCCGCGAGATCATCGAGGAAGCCCGCCGTCAGGGCTGCGAACTGCTGCTGCCGGTCGATGTGGTGGTGGCCAAGGGCGTCAAGCCGGGCATCGAGTCGGGCGTGCGCGCCCTGGATCGCATCGCCGCCGACGACCTGATCCTGGACGCTGGGCCTGAGACGGTCGCCCGTCTGAACCGCGCCATGGATCTGTCGAAGACGCTGATCTGGAACGGTCCGCTGGGCGTGTTCGAGGTTCCGCCCTTCGACAAGGCCACGGTCGAGGCCGCCAAACACGCCGCCGAACTGGCCAAGGCCGGCAAACTGGTCGCCGTGGCCGGCGGCGGCGACACTGTCGCGGCCCTGAACCACGCGGGCACGGCCGACGACATGACCTTCGTCTCCACCGCGGGCGGCGCCTTCCTGGAATGGATGGAGGGCAAGGTTCTGCCGGGCGTCGAGGCCCTGCGCGCCGCCTAAAAACGTCAAGGCGAGGGCTGTTCGCGGCCCTCGCCCCTGATGTCTGAAGCTTTAGTCTTCGCCGTCCATGTCGACGGCGCGCGCGACCAGATCGCGCCACGTCGGATCGGTGTCGTCCACCAGATCGACGTCGTCCAGCAGGGCCACCGCCCCGCCGCCGTCGGGCAGGATCAGACCCAGCACCTCCATCAGATCGCCGTCGGGCCCGACATGGGCCTCGGCCTGAACGATCACCGCCGCCTGTTCGCCGTCGTCTTCCCACCAGATGACCGGCTGAGGCAGCTCCATGTCGATGACGCGCGCCTCTTCGGTGTCGCCCAGAGCGAACACGGCCTTGCCCGCCTGAACATCGTCCAGCGTCGCCACGGCCCCGTTGAAGGGCGTCAGCCGCGCCCAGTCGTCGACGTCGAAACCGCCGCCGTCCTCATCCAGCGCATCATCGTTCTGGCTCATCGCCGCTCCTTGGTCAGATACGCCGAGGCGTCGCGTCCACTTAGAGGCTGCGCGCCCAAAGTCCACCAGGCTTGCGCCCTGTCACATCGGCGTGACTTCCCCCGCCCGACCGGCTAAGACCTCGGGCAAAATCATATCTGGTTCAGGAGACTATCCATGGCGCGCATCACGCTGCGACAACTGCTCGACCACGCGGCGGAGCACGACTACGGCCTGCCCGCCTACAACATCAACAACATGGAGCAGGGCCTGGCCATCATGGAGGCCGCCGACGCCGTCAATGCGCCGGTCATCATCCAGGCCTCGCGCGGCGCCCGCTCCTACGCCAACGACGTCGTCCTGGCCAAGCTGATCGACGCCCTGGCTGAACTGTATCCGCACATCCCGGTCTGCATGCACCAGGACCACGGCAACGGCCCGGCCACCTGCGCCACCGCCATCCAGTACGGCTTCACCTCGGTGATGATGGACGGCTCGCTGGAAGAAGACGCCAAGACCCCCGCCTCCTACGAATACAACGTCGACGTGACGCGCCGCGTCACCGAGATGGCCCACAGCTGCGGCGTCTCGGTCGAGGGCGAACTGGGCGTGCTGGGCTCGCTGGAGACCGGCATGGGCGAGGCCGAGGACGGCCACGGCTTCGAGGGCAAGCTGGACCACTCGGCCCTGCTGACCGACCCGGATCAGGCCGTCGACTTCGTCAAGGCCACCAAGGTCGACGCCCTGGCCATCGCCATGGGCACCTCGCACGGCGCCTACAAGTTCACGCGCCAGCCGGACGGCGAAGTCCTGGCCATGAACGTGATCGAGGAAATCCACCGTCGCCTGCCCAACACCCACCTGGTGATGCACGGATCAAGCTCGGTGCCGCAGGATCTGCAGGACATCATCAACGCCTATGGCGGCCAGATGCCCCAGACCTGGGGCGTGCCGGTCGAAGAGATCCAGCGCGGCATCAAGAACGGCGTGCGCAAGGTGAACATCGACACCGACAACCGCATGGCCATGACCGGCGCCATCCGCAAGCTGCTGGCCGAAAAGCCGGGCGAGTTCGACCCGCGCGCCTATCTGAAGCCCGCCAAGGAAGCCATGCGCAAGCTGTGCCAGGAGCGCTATCTGCAGTTCGGCTGCGAAGGCATGGCCTCCAAGATCAAGCCCCTGTCCACCGCCCAGATGGCCAAGCGCTACGCTTCGGGCGAACTGGACCCGCGCATCGGCTGATCGCCGGTCGCGTCTTGATCAGACTGAAACGCCCGCCTTCGTCGACCGGAGGCGGGCGTTTTCATGTTCACCAGACGCCGTAGCGGCCGCCGATCGCCCCGCGCACCGCCCGCGCCTCGATCTCTGCGTAGTGAAGCGCCTCTTCGGCCTGGCGCGCATCGCGACGGGCGTCGCGAATTTCGTCACGCACTTCACGGATACGGTCGCGGATGCGGCGGCGCTCCTCGTCGGTCAGGCCGTCCTGGCGCAGCTCGCGCTGTTTGGCCTCCAGCTTGTCCTCGCGATTGTCGATGCGGCTGATCGCCGAGTTCAACGCGCTCTCGGCAGAGGCCACCGCCTGCTCGACCGCATGGATGCGCCGCCCGTCCTCATAGGCAGGCAGGAAGTCTCGCTCCTCGGCCGGGGCGCAGACCCCGCCGTAGCTGTTCCCTTCGCGCCCCTGCCGGAAGCCGTTCTCCCAGGTGCAATAGGTTCGCAGCCCGTCTTCTCGCGAGGCCAGATAGGCGCTCATGTTCGGCGCCACCCCGTATTTGGCGCAGGCCTTGGCGTGCTCGTCCAGGCGGCTGACCTGGCGTCCGGCCGCGCCGTCGCGCCAGCCCTGACCGCCCCAGTCGCCGACCAGGCACTGATCCTCGTTCATGGTGGCGCAGCCCGACAACAGCGTCAGGCCCGAAACAGCGACAACGGCGGCGATCAGCGACTTCATCTTCGGCCTCTCCAGGGGCGTTTTCGCGTTTGAGGTCTGATGACGTCTCTGCACGCAAGCCATGCTATTTCGCCTTATGGCCGATGAACCTTTGCTGACGGAAGACGACGAAACGCTCGAGGATGCGCCGCGCGCCGCAGAACGACTTCAGGCGCGCATCGACGCGCCGGGCGTGCGTCTGGACAAGGCTCTGGCCGAGGCCTTCCCGACCCTGTCCCGCGCCCGGCTCCAGGCCCTGCTGGCCGACGGCGCCGTCACCCGCGACGGCCAGACGGTCTCCAACGGTTCGGCCAAGGCCCAACCCGGTCTCTATGTGGTCGCCCTGCCGCCCGTCGCCCCGGCCACGCCTCAGCCGGAAGCCATCCCCCTGACGGTGCTGTTCGAGGACGCCGACCTGATCGTCATCGACAAGGCGCCCGGCATGGCCGCCCACCCGGCGCCGGGCTGCGAGACCGGCACCCTGGTCAACGCCCTTCTGGCCCACTGCGGCGACAGTCTCTCCGGCATCGGCGGCGTGGCCCGCCCCGGCATCGTCCACCGCCTCGACAAGGACACCTCGGGCGTCATGGTCGCCGCCAAGTCCGACCGCGCCCACGCAGGGCTCTCCGCCCTGTTCGCCGCCCACGACATCGAGCGCACCTATGTGGCCCTGACGCGCGGCGCGCCCTCGCCCGAGAAAGGCCGCATCCAGACCCAGATCGGCCGTTCCAGCGGCGACCGCAAGAAGATGGCCGTGCTGCGCTCCGGCGGACGCGAGGCGATCACCGACTATGTGGTCCAGCAGACCTTCGGCCGCCCGGCCAAGGCCTCGAACGCTCCGCTGGCGGCTCGCGTCGCCTGCACCCTGCACACCGGCCGCACCCACCAGATCCGCGTCCACATGGCGTCCAAGGGCGCGCCCCTGCTCGGCGATCCCGTCTACGGCTCGGGCAGTCCGGCTGCTGCCGTCCGCGCCGCCGTCGAGGCGTCCGGCTTGAAACGCCAGGCCCTGCACGCCGCCGTCCTCGGCTTCGTCCACCCTGTCACCGGCGAAGCCCTCCGCTTCGAAACCGCCCCACCGGACGACATGCAACGCCTGGAGGCCCTGCTGTCCAAACTCTGACGCTCCGGACCGGCGTCCAACTGCGCCAAACTGTCCGCTTTATTAGCAACAACATCTGTGCTAGATAATGACGACGACGGCGAAGGACTGAGCATCGCCGCCGAATTGGGACAATCCGCCCCTTTCGCTTCGGGCAACGGATTCCCATCTTGTCAGTTGAGGGGCGAGGTGATGACGCACGTCATGTGGTCGGAACCGCAACGCCAGCTCATGTAGCCGGAGGGACCATATGGCCAACAATACGCTGACGGTGATGTCGCCTGAACAGGGACTGTCCCGTTATCTTACGGAAATCCGTAAGTTTCCCATGCTGACCAAGGATGAGGAGTTCATGCTCGCCAAGCGGTGGAGCGAACACCAGGATCCTGAGGCCGCCCACCGTCTCGTGACCTCTCACCTGCGCCTCGTGGCCAAGATCGCCATGGGTTATCGCGGCTATGGCCTGCCGATCGGCGAGGTGATCTCCGAGGGCAACGTCGGCCTGATGCAGGCCGTCAAGAAATTCGATCCCGACAAGGGCTTCCGCCTGGCGACCTACGCCATGTGGTGGATTCGCGCCTCGATCCAGGAATACATCCTGCGCTCCTGGTCCCTGGTGAAGATGGGCACCACGGCCGCCCAAAAGAAGCTCTTCTTCAACCTGCGCAAGGCCAAGAGCCAGATCTCGGCTTTCGAGGAAGGCGACCTGCACCCTGAACATCTGACGGCCATCGCCACCAAGCTGGGCGTGTCGGAAGAAGAAGTCACCAACATGAACCGCCGCCTCGGCGGCGACGCCTCGCTGAACGCCCCGCTGCGCGCGGACGGCGAAAGCGAGTGGCAGGACTGGCTGGCCGACGACGACGCCGTCAGCCAGGAAACCCAACTCGCCGAAAACGAGGAAAAGTCGATCCGCATGAGCCTGCTGCAAGAGGCCATGGAGGAACTGACCGACCGCGAGAAGCACATCCTGACCGAGCGCCGCCTCAAGGACGACCCCGTCACGCTGGAAGAACTCGCCGGCCAGTACGGCGTCAGCCGCGAGCGCGTGCGTCAGATCGAGGTGCGCGCCTTCGAAAAGCTGCAGAAGGCCATGCGCGCTGCGGCCGAGGAACGGAACCTGGTCGACGCCTGACGTCGACCAGGGCTCACTACCCTGCCCGCGCCAGGGTCTCGGGCGGCGCCAGCTTCAGCACCGCCTGAACCGGCGCCGTTAGCGCGACCTTGGTCGGCGCCCCGGCGGCCAGCACCGTATCCAGACCCGCTGCGGCGATCGCCAGCGGCGCGTCGCCGGTCTTGATGGCCAGCGCTTTCAGGGTCTCGGCCTGCTGCTTGATGGCTCGCACGGCCTGCATCGGATCGCTGTCGAACTGCGTCAGGGCCGAAAACAGGATCCGCATAGCCTGATCCTTGACCGCCACCGCGGCCTCGGCGCCGGAACGCGGCTTGTCCGCCTTGCGCTTCTGCGGCCCGGCGTAGTCGTCCGAGTTGAAGCGTCGCCGATCCGGCCCGACATAGCCCACCGCCTCGACCCAGTCGCGCGGCTTGGTCGCCAGGTTCTCGATCCGTCGTTGCAGATCGCCGCTGGTGAAGGGTTTTCTCAGGAATTCGTGCACGCCGGAATCCCGCGCGCCCTTGATGGCGCTGGCGGTCGCCTCGGCCGTCACCATGATGATCGGCGCGCGGCGGCATGACAGGCTGGAGCGACGGATGCGCCGCACCAGGGCCTCGCCGTCCAGCTTCGGCCCCGCCCGCTCGGTGCAGATCAGGCCCGGCTCCATCTCGCGCGCCAGGTCCAGCACCCGCGCCTCGTCGCCCTCGACCACGACTTCGCGCGATCCGAACCCCTTCAGCAGGTCCATCAGCAGGCGCGCAGCGGCGGGATTGGGGTCGACGATCAGCACACGCCGAACCACCGGCGCGATCCTCTGCATCGTCTTGGCGTCTAGGGCGAACACGGGGCGAGCTCCATTCCAGAGCCCGACCCTATGCCCCACGGGTTAAGGCGATGTTGCCTCAGCCCAAAAACGTAAACTCAACCTTGGAAAGGATCGCGCATCAGAATGGTGTCGTCCCGCTCGGGGCTGGTCGACAGCAGGGCCACCGGCGCGCCGATCAGCTCCTCGATCCGCCGCACATACTTCAGCGCATGGGCGTTCAAATCCTTGAAGCTGCGGACGCCAGCCGTGCTTTCGTTCCAGCCTTCCAGCTCTTCGAACACCGGCTCGGCCGAGGCCTGATCCTTTAGGCTGGACGGCAGATAATCCAGCACCTCGCCGTTGATGCGATAGCCGACGCAAATCTTCAGCGTCTTCAACCCGTCCAGCACGTCCAGCTTGGTCAGGGCGATGCCGTCGATGCCGTTGATCGCCACCGACTGGCGCACCAGCACCGCGTCGAACCAGCCGCAGCGACGCGCCCGGCCGGTGTTCACGCCGACCTCGCGACCGACCACAGCCAGATGTTCGCCGACCTCGTCGTTCAGTTCGCAGGCGAAGGGGCCTTCACCGACGCGGGTCGTATAGGCCTTCACGATGCCCAGCACATAGCCGACGCCGCGCGGACCGACGCCCGACCCCGCCGCCGCCTGTCCGGCGATGGTGTTCGAACTGGTCACATAGGGATAGGTGCCGTGATCCACGTCCAGGAAGGCGCCCTGGGCCCCTTCGAACAGCACGCGCTTGCCCGCCTTCTGCGCGGCGTCCAGCACCCGCCACGCCGGCTTGACGTAGGGCAGGATCTTCGGCGCGATCTCCAGCAGTTGCGCCAACAGGGCCGCCGGGTCGATCGGCTCCAGTCCCAGACCTGCGCGCAGCGGATCATGGTGCGAGCGCAGGCGGTCGATCTTGATCTTCAGGTCGTCTTCATTGGCCAGGTCGCAGACGCGGATGGCCCGACGCCCCACCTTGTCCTCATAGGCCGGGCCGATGCCGCGTCCGGTCGTGCCGATCTTGGCGCCCGGCGCGCTGGCGGCGGCTTCGCGCGCCACGTCCAGCGCCGGATGGATCGGCAGGATCAGGCAGGCGTTGTCGGCGATGGTCAGGATGTCAGGGGTGATGGCCACGCCCTGGGCCTGGATCTTCTCGATCTCGCCGACCAGGTGCCAGGGGTCCACGACCACGCCGTTGCCGATGATCGAGGGCTTGCCCTGCACCACGCCCGACGGCAGCAGCGCCAGCTTGTAGACCTTGCCGTCGACGACCAGCGTATGCCCGGCGTTATGGCCGCCCTGGAACCGCACGACCATGTCGGCCCGGTTCGACAGCCAGTCGACAATCTTGCCCTTGCCCTCGTCGCCCCATTGGGCGCCGACCACTGCGACGTTAGCCAAGACCGTTTCTCCGCAATCCAGAATGCGGTGGGAGCCTATAACCCCTGAATCGTCCGGAGTCGCCCCCCAAAGGGCGTAGAATGGGCGACAGAATTATCCGGCCAGTTCGTCGACCGCCGCCTGGAACGCCCACTCCAGCCATGGCGTCGCGGCCACGACGTCCGCCGTTTCCACCGTACAGCCGCACCACAGGCGCAAGCCCGGAGGCGCATAACGATGCGGCTCCATGTCATAGACCGCCCCCTCGCCTTCCAGCAGCCCCTTGAACCGCTTCACGAAGGCCTTCTGTCCCGCCTCGTCCATCGCCGCGATACGCGGATCGACGAACTTCAGACAGACCGACGTGGTCGAGCGGATTTCGGGGCGTTCCGGCAGGAAGTCGATCCAGTCGGTCCGCTCCACCCACTCGGCCAGGGCCGCATAGTTGGCGTCTGTGCGCGCGATCAGCGCAGGCAGGCCGCCTGCGCCCTTCGCCCAGTCCAGCGCGTCGATCCAGTCCTCGATGGTCAGGACCGAGAAGGTGTTCATCACCACCCCGTCCGCCAGGGTCCGGTCAAAACCCTTCTTGTCGACGATCCGCAGCACCTTGGGCACGGCCCGATCGGGGCGATAGGTATCCAGCCGCGCCACGGCGCGCGGCGACAGCACCATCAGGCCGATGCCCGCCTCGCCGCCCAGCGCCTTCTGGAAGCTGAAGGTCGTCACATCCAGCTTGTCCCACGGCAGGTCCATCGCAAACGCCGCCGAGGTCGCGTCGCAGATGGTCAGCCCCTCGCGATCATCGGCGATCCAATCCCCGTCCGGCACGCGCACGCCCGAGGTCGTGCCGTTCCACGGAAACACCACGTCCTTCTTCGGATCGACCTTCGACAGGTCAGGCAGTTCGCCCCACGGCGCCGTCAGCACTTCCGGCTCCAACTTCAAGTGATCGCGCACGTCCGTCGCCCAGACCTGGCCGAAATTTTCATAGGCGACGACCTGCACCGGCCGCTCGCCCAGCATGCACCACAGCGCCGCCTCGACCGCGCCCGTGTCCGACCCCGGCGTATAGAGCAGCACATAGTCGTCCGGCGGACTCAGCACTTCGCGCGTCAGCTTCAGCCCATGCGCGAACCGCTCGGCCACTTCCGGCGCGCGGATGCCCCGGCCCATCAGGTTCGTCGGCAGTCCCGCCAGCGACCAGCCCGGACGCTTGGCCGTCGGCCCGGCCGAGAACCAGGGGCGAGCGGGCTTGGCGGCGGGCTTGGGCGTCATGACGGTCTCTACAGTCTCGGGGAGGAGAAGAAGGAAGCTAAGCCCTTAGGCCATCAACGGCCGGGCTTGTAGGGCCGGCGCTCACGCCATTCGGTCGCAAACCGGACCAGTTCGTCGTCCGGCGTCTCCGGCAGCGTCACCACCAGTTTCGCCAGCAGATCGCCGCGCTTGCCGTTCGCATGGGCCCCGCGCCCCTTCAGCCGCAGCACCTTGCCCGAGTTCGAGCCCTTAGGGATGGTCATCATCACCGCGCCCTCGGGCGTCGGCACCTGGATCTTCCCGCCTAGCACCGCGTCGGGGACCGACACCGCCAGATCCATCGTCAGATCGGCGCCGTCGCGCTTGAACACCGGATGCGGCTGGATGCGCAGTTCGATCAGGGCGTCGCCCGCCTGACCGCCCCGCCCCGGCGCGCCCTGCCCCTTCAGCCGGATCACCTGGCCTTCGGAAGCGCCCTTGGGAATGGCCACATCCAGCATCCGCCCATCCGAGAACTGGATGCGCCGCGTCGTCCCGGCGATGGCGTCCTCAAGGCTGATGTCCAGTGTCGCCCGCACGTCCTGGCCGCGCCCGCCGCCGAACCCACGCCCAGCCCCACGCCCGCCGCCGCCGAAAGCGCCGAAAATCTCTTCCAGATCGATGTCGTCGAGGCTGGCCCGGCCGCCGGGACCGCCCTCGCCGCGCCCGCCGAAGCCGAAGCCCCCGAAACCGCCGCCGCCCGGCCGTCCGCCCTGCGCCCCCCCGCCGAAGCCGCGGAACTGCTCGCGTCCGTCGGCGTCTATCTCGCCGCGATCATATTTGGCGCGTTTCTCGGCGTCGCCCAACAGGTCGAAGGCGGCGGTGATGCGCTTGAAGCGCTCCTCGGCGGCCTTGTCGCCGGGGTTCTTGTCGGGATGCAGTTCTTTGGCCAGCTTGCGGAACGCCT
>Ga0172374_1002995_pt1 | contig 10419 bp, 11 predicted proteins | sample LakKiv3m_FD_114536 | JGI IMG/M metagenome (GOLD analysis project Ga0172374, IMG submission 114536) | Freshwater microbial communities from Kabuno Bay, South-Kivu, Congo - kab_092012_10.3m | ecosystem: Environmental > Aquatic > Freshwater > Lake | place: Democratic Republic of the Congo... | reverse complement strand
CAGGGCATCAACTATTCCCTGTGCTGACCGGTCGGTCACGTAAGCCACGTTCCAGCCGCGGCCGCTTCTCTGTGGACAGTGGCTGTCATCGTTGGCGAAACCCCAGACGCGACGGCCTGTACCCAGGAGCATGTCCCATTTGTAGACCGAGTAGGGACTGCCGTCATCCTCCTCTATGGAACCGTTGTAGATCTCGATGCCCGCGTATCCGCTCCATTCGCGCAGTTGTTCAATGGTGGCGTGGTCGAACTCCCCGAGCCAGTCGGGGTGGGCGACGATGGCAATGCCGTCCGAACCGGTGACGGCGTTGAATATTTCCTGGCGACAGAAGCTGGAAGGGAAACGCTTTGTTGCTCCCACGTGAACAACGTGAACTCCGCCGGCAACTTCATAGCCGGGCACGAGAATCATTCCCTTCGAATCCAGTTTCGCAAGGCCGATCGCATCGGTCAGTATCTCGTGATCGGTCAGGGCGAGAAAATCGTGTCCAAACCCGGCGTACAACGCGATTGTCTGTTGCGGGTCCAGCTGCCCGTCGCTGACCGTTGTGTGCGTGTGCAGGTTACCCCGCATCCAGCTGCCGCCGGTCAATTCGCCATACGGGTTCTCAAAAAAAGCCATTGGTCCCTCCGTTGTCTGCCGGGGTGACAGTAGCGCAGCTGTTTGCGGACTTACTAGCCTTTTTGACGCGGTTGCGACTGGAACCTGCCTCAAAACATATGGACGGCACGGAGGCCGTCCCTTCAGGCTCTACAAAAGACTGTTGATACGTACATGGAGGGCAAGGCTCTTGTCATGCCGGAGCTTCCTCGCCGGTAACAGCCACTCCTCATTTCGCCGGCCGGAACCGCACCACGGGATGGAGAACGTTCTCACACTTGTTGCTTCGTTCGATTGCCATGGCGCCATCCTCTATCATGACGCCGACAGTACTGTCTCGAATCAGGTTGTTCTCGAAGACAACCCCGGCATTCCGGATGGTCCAGAGGGTGTCCACGGGGCGGCTCTTAAGGGTTTCCCCGGCGGCCTGTGTGAACGTGGTTTTGAACAGTATGCCTGAGCCGTTGCACAGGTAGTTATTCCGGGCAACGAAGCCCAGCATGTCGTAGCCTTCGCTGGTACAGTCGATGAACTTGGTGCAGGGATTACAAATGCCGCCCCCGGCCCAGACGCCGGTGCGAATCTGTTCCTCAGTCGGCTCAAACCAGTTCATGTGAAGGCGGTTATTGATGATCAGGGTGAATATCGCGCCTCCCCATACCTTCTGATCGGCAGGTAGTCGGATCGACCAGACCGAGATGCCTATACCATCGGATGATTCGTTTCCGTCCAGCACGACGTCGTTGGAATTGCCCCACAGGATGAAGTTGATCCCGGTACTGTGAGTTATGTTGTCCACGTATGTCATCTGGCAGAACGGGGGAGGTGCGGTGAACACGATGTCGCTGGTTTCGTCCGGGTCCATCCGCCACGGCTTGTCGATCTCGAACGAATTTCCCTCCCGACGGACAACTCGGCGGAGCTGGCCCATCCCGCGGCCGCCTACCACATCGATGATCGCACCGTCGAGGCATTCGTTTGTCACTTCGCCCTTCGGATCGACAATCTCCCCACTGGTGGGTCCCGTCATCCTGATCGACGGCTCAATCCAGCGCGCCGACCACAGGTGACACCCGAATCCTTCTGCGTCGAAAGTCGGCTCCAGGTCATGCAGGTGGTTGCGGGCAACGTGAGCGTGCTCGCTCCCGTAGATGAAATAGGCCAGGTCACGTCCACGCTCGGAATACGACGTGATGTCATTTTCCTCGAGGATGATCTCGCTGCAGTAGTTGCCACGGACTTTGGCGCCGCCCTTGCCGTCCTTCGGCCACTGCAGTTTTGCGATCGCATAGAAAGAATGGCCGGCAGGGCCGCACTTGAGCGTATTGCGCGATATCCGCGCGTGGCTGCAGCCTGCCAGCATCACGCAGGAGCCGCCGCCAAGCATCGTGTTGTCCTCGACCACGATGTCGTCACCTTTGAGGTGAACACATGAAAAGCCGGTATGGCCCTGGCCTTGTGAGACGACGTATTTGTTTATGAACTCCGAATGTCCTGCCGTGGCCGTCCGATCGGTGTGGCTGGCAATCCGTTGCGTGAAGTGACAGTTGCGGACGGTGATGTTTCTCGCGCGTTCGGATGACCAGTTGAACGCGATGTTGATCCCTTCGGTGAATCCGGCCGGGTTGAACAACGGCGCGCATACGATGATGCCGGTGTAGACGGTCAGGACACGCAAATCGCTGATCGTGAAATCCCTGTCACCGGTGAACAGCACGTAGGGCGGGAACGGACCGTTCTCGCCAGGCGTCACAAGGCGGGTCAGGTCAGGGCCTTGGCCGCGTACAACTGTACGAGGAGGGAGGACGATTGTTTCGGTGATGGAGAAGGTACCTTCGGCGAACTCAAGGACGCCGCCGCCGTTCTTCGCGATAGCTTCCATCGCCCGTTTGATTGCCGGGCTTGCAGACTTGTCTTCGGGCTGCACATGGGCATCAACCCGGAACACTTTCGCCGGCCACCTGGTTGCTTTGACCACGTTTACGCGAAGCGGGTCGGACCATCCCCATGCTCCGCCGCGCCCGTTGTGGGCATAGAAGTCATACGTGCCCGCGGGTAGTCCTTTCGGGACGCGGAGGTGAACTTCGTAGCAGTTGGACTTCCGGACGGGAATGTCGGTGAGCTGTCCGGTCTCCCGGTTCTTTGCCACGACGCGGGTGGCTTCCTTCAGGAATCCGCCGAAACTGACAGGCTTTGTTCTGTCTACGGTCGGATAGCGATCTATGCTGACAAGGCAACGGCCCAAGATGCGGAAATCGCTGCCTGCAACGGCGTCAGACGGGCACGCCCAGTCCAGTCGCGGCCGGTTCGCAATGTAGGCCGTGCTTGCGCGGAACGAAGACACGGTGTCCAGTGCGCATACGCCGAACGGTACGGCGGCGGTATCGACCGTCACGCATTCATCCTTGCGCTGGGCAATCGGCCATTCGACGCCTTTTGACTGAATCGCGGGTGGTGTATCCGATGGCAGCCCGGCATCGCTATCCGGCAGGGCAATGGCGAATACCTTTGTATCGGCTTTCAGGGCCCCCACGGTCATGACCGTGAGTGTGCCGGGCACCAGTGGTTCCATTACATGCGTGATGACGGGCGATTTGTCCATGGCTGTTGTCTCCGTGTATCTGTCGGCGCACGAGGTATTCTCATCCGGTGGGGGAGTCAAGGCGAATCCGGGCCCGCGGTGGGAACGGACACGGGGCGGCTGATAACGCAGACATAAAATGATGGATGACCACTGCCGACGGTGCTATTCTGGCAATAGTTGCATCGGTACGCACGCGGGGACACGGATATGTATACGACACTGGAAGCTGATATTCGGAAAGGACGGGTTGTGCCGCGCGAGCCCAGGCAGTTGCCGCAGAACGGGCGGGTCCTTCTTGTCGTGCTTAAACCACGGGCGGATCGCGGCGGTTGGAAGGCCATAAAGAACCGGCTTGGTTGGCTCAAGCTGAAGACAGACCCCGTGGCATGGCAGCACAAGACCCGCAGTGAATGGGATCGATGACCGTGAAGTATTTGATCGACACGAATATCATGGTCTACGCGGCGGCTGGCGACAAACGAGCGGTGGCCTTTCTTGACCAGGCACAGCGAAGTGAATGGGTTGGCTACTCGGCCATTACGCGGTTGGAGTTGTTCGGTTTTCCCGACTTGAAACCTGTCGATGAGGGCAAGCTGAAGGCCCTGCTTGCCTGTTTTGACGAGGTAGATGTTTCCAGCGCAGTGATTGAGAAGGCTATCGAGATCCGCAAGCAGAAACGCATCAAAGCACCCGATGCCATCCTGGCCGCGACGGCATTGCTCATGTCGGCCCATCTGGCAACCCGGAACGTCGATGATTTCAGAGGCGTGAAGGGGTTGCAGACGACAGATCCCCTGGCGTCCTAGTGCAGTGATGCATAGATCCCTTCACATATGTTCTTCTTGGTAGGGCCGGTTTTACACCGGCCATCCCGCTCAAGCGGGACAGGCAGTCGACATAAAGTCGGCTCTACCGCCGACGCCCCCCCGCTATCTTCTGCGGCGAGTGCGATATGCGGCCGCCTTCTCACGCACCATACCGGCCGATGGTTTATCCCTGAGGAAATCCTCTATGGATACTGCAACCGACGGACAAGCCTCCTGTACGGCGCCGTCGTCTGTTACAAAGCGAACACCCATTTGCCTGGCAAGGGATGCGTATTGCGCGTCGTAGGCTGTGATGCCCCAGGTGATGGAATCGCGCAGGACCGTGTCAGGGGCCGGGGTCATCTCGTTGCCTGAGAACATGGCGACGGCCTGTTCAAGCAACTCCAGTGCCTTCGCCATCGGCATTCCGCCGAACCTGCTGTATTTCCACAGGATATTCTGGAATTCGACGCACCAGAAGGCCGGGACAATCCATTAAGCATCCGCATCGCGGAGGGCCTGTGCCCTGGCCGTGCGTTCGCCCCGTACGAGATAGAAGGCGACGATGTTGGCATCCACTACAATCATGCGCGCCCTTCCCGCTTGGCAGCGTTGATGAAATCGCTCGTCAGCGGGAAGCTCCCCCGATACGCCTTGAAGGGCGGGACAGGCCGCGCGCGATGCAATCCCTGCTCCAGGATAACGATCGCCTGCTGAATCATGGAGCGGTGGTGGTTGACCGCTTCGTCTTTCAGGCGGCGATGCAGTTCAACGGGCAAGTCCTTGATCACCAATGCAGGCATTGTACCCTCCACTTGTCTTTTGCTAGCATAATACTAGCATCCGGCCCGCGAGTCAATGTTCCCGACTGGTCGAATCCGGATACCCGAGCTGCCGGATTGCGCCGGGCCCGGGAAGCTGCTAGCTTCTGGAGCGATTCGGCGTTGTGTGCGGCATCAGGCAGAAACAATGGAAAACCCGTATCTCACGCTCCACAGGGAATTCAGGGAAGCCGGCGCAGATGTCCTGCTCAGTTCGGGACAGGCCTGTGTCGTGTTTGGAATAGCAGCTTTCTCGAAAGACGGCGACTGGATTGTCCGCGAGAACGAACGATCGTGCGGTGCGGTGCTGGACGTGTTGTCCCGGCACGAAGCTGCATACCGGCTCGGGGCGCCGCTTGACGTCGCCTGGTTGCGACTTGGATTCACGAGTCACTTCGAGTTTCGGACACCGGACGGGTTCAGGATGAGGACGGATTTCTGTTCGCGCCCGCCGCGCGTCAGGAACATAGGCAGGATGTGGAAGCAGGCTTTGCGCACGCAGGACATAGATGTCGTAGATGTGCAGTCGTTGGTTCAGTTGAAGCAGACCCGACGGATTCGCGACTATTCGATGATCGGCGCGCTCGCGGAAGTCGCGGGACTGGCTGGCAATGCCCCGACGCTGGCGCTCAACTATCTGCAGGACTATGAATTGCTTTCGAGCGCCGTGCGCAAATGGCCCGGGGATGCGGCATCGTGCCGGCGGGAAGCAGTACGGCTGCTTCTTGAAAAGGCCCCCAGGGCGCGTGTCGTCGCTGCCATCGCCATCGAACAGGACGCGAGAATACGGGAAGACCAAACGCGCATAGAAGCACTGCGGGGCCGACTCGCGACCTACGGACGCGAGTTCGCCCGACTGCGACTGAGATGGATGCGGACTGGTCCGTCCCTCATGAGACAGCACAAGGAGCTGACCGTGTTGGCCCGAAGATTACTGGGAGGCCGCAGATGACAGACAGGCAGCTCACGGCAATCGGCAGACGGCTCCTGCGTCCCTATCGTATTCCCCCGGAATGTCCCTATCTCAGCGAGGACCAGCGTGAGCTGAGTACGTTGGACCTGAAGGGCCGTTCCGAGTGGATGGCTGAATGGCTCATGCTTGCGGCCTCTTCTCGTCGGTATTCGCCGCCGGTCACGCCGGGTGGGCAATGCGCTCAACTGAAAAGGAGGCGGCAGCTGCCCCGCAGAACCGGATGTCAGAAGAGTCTATCCTGCTAGACTTTTGCAACACGCGGAAGCGCAAGGTGTTATGGGGTGCTTTTTCGCGCCAGTGTGCCAGAACGATCTGACCCTCCCTTTCGGATTGCGTTCATAAACCACGCAATTGCGTTCTTCAGCAACTCATTTGCCGTTGGAGCCGCAACTCCCTGGAATGGGGGGTATCTGCCGGAAGACTGTCGTTTGTCGAGACGCGACCCTCGGTCCTCATCGACCCATGCCGACCGCATGCTTTGAAAATAGGGTTTCTGGCCTATTGACGACCCCGCATGTATTTCATAGGTTATATTCATCCGATGGAGGAGGCAAAATGAGTAGGATTATCGTCCAGATAGGTCGCAAGGGTCACTGCTTCCTTATGGGGATTGGCAGCATCCTCAATTTGTCTCCTGTTGGGCGGATGACCTTCCTTCACCAGCCCCCCCCTGATGAGTCTATTGGCTTCGATTTTACTCAGGTGGGACGAGACCTGTGGGCAGCGGTAGGGTCTTATGATCCGTCTCGGACAGATATTGTCCACACGTCTCAGAAGACGAAACAACTGGACTTCGATAAACAGCTTGCTTCCAGATGAGCAAGTTACAGTCATCACCCCAATCGCCAGCGGTCCGAAGCGCAACCATGACCGTGACGGCGATGAAAGGGCCGATCCCTCCACCCGAGATTCTTTCCGGATACGAACAGGCTCTTCCTGGAGCCGCCGACCGAATCATGCGAATGGCCGAAAACGAACAGGTCCATCGGCATGGACTTGAGGAAAAGGATCTGAGGTTCGGGGTCTCACTGGTGGCCCTTGGACAGATATGCGGATTGTTTGTTGGTTTGTTTGGTATTGGGTGTGGAACACTGCTACTGTTGCGTGGGTGTAGCATTACAGGCTTCGCGGCTTTGCTTGGCAGCCTAGCCACGTTGGTAACGGCCTTCATTTACAGCCAGCGTCAATCCACGCGGCGACTTTCCGAGAAGCCACGACCGCCCGTGACCGAGCCAAAACAGAACTAAACTCCTTCCCTCTCCTTTTCAGCGGCCCCTATCATGCTTGAGTTCGCTCCGCTCTTGCTTCCGTATCTTCTTATCCTCCCGGACAGCGGGGAATTCACTTTCCAGCAATCGAAGACGTCATTCACCACTGGCAGCCACACATCAGGAGTTGAGTTCTAAGTTCAGGGTGACCCTTGCTGCTCCGGATTTTGCTTGGAACACCCTTTCCTCGGGGTATAGTGTGACCCATACAGGGCGGCACACTATAGGTGGTCTTTTTCTACTTCACAGGGATCGTGCGGGACTGGGGGGAACATGAGCGATAAACCGATGCACATTGCCTTCATTTTGGTGGACGAAGTCAAAACCGGAGTCATGCGTGGCGGAATGCTCATAACAGACGCGAACGGTAAACCTGTTGAATTCCGCTGCACATCTCCAATCAAGCCTAATGCCGTGCAGAAGACGCTCTACGGAAACACCCTTATGCCGCATATAGCATCAGAGCTTGTCGATCTCCCACTGTTGGTAAATGCACAGACGAAGCCGAGCGTTGTTCTTGTTCAACAAGAAGAATTCCTGTCGATGCGCGCAAAACAGGAACTACCCCTTATTCTGGCGAGGAGACAAGGGCAAGACATGAAGGTGGCGACGGAAGAGAATTCATCATCGCCAGAAGAACTCGTCACCAGTCCGTCCGGTAAGTTCGCCCCAATCGTTCTCACCAGCCATTGGGATTTTGCCGGAGACATTGCACAGTGCAAGCAAGCCCTTGGGTCTGCTTTTGCCACTTGCGATTTGCTTGAACCCTTTGAACGAGTACGTGCTGCTTTGGCAACGGTTCATGAACAGGGGGTTCTGTCGGAATAGAGCCCATATGTTGACCGTAGCCACAAAACCGGACCCAGTCGGTAGCTTCCGATGCAGGATGGGAAAACGCCTTGCCGGATTTGACGAACCGGACATTCACCGCGTAAAGACCGAGATTCGCGCTACGTGCCTTAAAGCTTCTACAACAGACCTGCTGTTTCCCCGCGTCGCCCTTGACGGATTCCCAGTGTTGGGAAATGTGTCAACAGGTGTGTTGCCGCCATCCGATTTCGTACTGGAGCAGGCGAGAACCCAAGACGCGACAAATCTGTTCTCAAAATGTCCACGAATATCGCAGAATCTCTTTGTCCCGCTTATACACGGTGACATGGGGGGGAAGCAGTACAGGGAGAACGAAGGGGAGCCTGATTTCGGCGAAAGGGCCGAGCAACAGCCAACAACCGAGAGAGTGGATGGATATAGAAAAGCTTTTCAACGCGTACAGAACAACCGGACAAGCGCGACTGTTAAACAACCGTCTTTCTGGGACATGCTCCTGCCCATCCTCCAGCCGCCCATTGCCTTTGATTTTGTGGACGTTCTTGATTTGCCACCCAGATGCAGCCCGTATCCGTTCCAGTGGGAAGGCATCAAGTTCTTGGTTGAACGAAAGGGTGCGCTCTTAGGCGACGACATGGGCACGGGGAAAACCGTACAAAGTGCATTGGCTATGCGGCTTCTGTTTCAACGAGGCGTAATCAAGTCGGCAGTGATTGTTTGCCCGCTGAGTGTTCTAAGACATTGGGACAGAGAGTTGGAACGGTGGGCTCCGGATTTACTGGTGACGGTCGTAAGAGGCAACAAAGAGCACCGCCAATTCTGCTGGCGGTACCTGGCACATGTGTGGCTGATAACCTATGACACCCTTCGGCAGGACATTGCGACGGAAGGTGGCAAGCTCAAGGAGAAGTTCGACCTTGTTATCCTTGATGAAGCACAGCGAATCAAGAATCCCGGAACGGGCATAACTAAAGCCGTCCGCGCCCTTAAGACCGAGTACAGGTGGGCTCTATCGGGTACTCCCATAGAGAACAAACTGGATGAACTCGTGGCTATCTTTGCCTACGTCCGGCCCGGCCTGCTCAAATACGAAGGGATAACACCCGCAGCAGCCAAAAGAGCAATCCAGCCCTATTTCTTGCGTCGAAGAAAGAAGGACGTGCTCAAAGACTTGCCAGAGAAACATGAGTACACGGTGTACCTTCGTTTCGAAGATGCACAAATGGCTACCTACAAGAAGATGGAGAAGGAAAGAGTTCTTCATCTGCACAAACAGGGGGAGACGGTAACGGCAGGAAATATTCTTACGTTGATTATGGAGCTGAAGAAACTCTGCAACAGAGACAGGGTCAGCGGAGAAAGCGCGAAGCTCACTTGGCTCAAGGAGAACATCGAGGACATGGTGTCCGAGAAGGACAAGGTGCTTGTGTTTTCCCAGTACCGAGAAGAGGACTTTGGTGGGCTGGACTGGCTTGAGAAAGAGATGGCTGATTACGGTGTACTGAACTACGGGGCCGCAAACACAGATACGAAACGCGACACAATGTTGAGCGCGTTCAAGAAAGAGCCAGAGAAGATGGTATTTCTCGGCAATCCAAGGACAGCAGGTGTTGGGTTAAATGACCTCGTCGCAGCAAATTACGTTATCCATTTTGACCATTGGTGGAATCCCGCAGTGACCAATCAGGCAACCGCCAGAGCGCACCGGCCCGGCCAGAAGAAGGAAGTGTTCGTGTATCACCTTTGGGTCGAAGACACGATAGAGGAAATGATTCAGAAGAAGTTGGAGGAGAAGCAGCTCCTGTATGACGCAGTTATCGACAGCCTCTCGGAAGAGGTCAAAGATGACATGTTATTCGATATCTATGATGACCTCCTCTCGAAGTATGGCTTTAAGTCCGTTCGGACGCCCACCGACACAAAGCCCGCTACCCCGGTAACGGCGCAGCCGTCCGATGACCACACATACGGGACCCCGCGAGATTTTGAGGAACTCGTTGCATCCTTGTTCCGGAACATGGGTTTTCACACTCGCTTGACCCCGGCATCGAACGACAAGGGAGTTGATGTTATTGCCGTCAAGGAAAGTGGTCTTTCGTACGAAAAACTTGCGGTTCAATGTAAACTTGTCTCTGCGCCGGTGGGTCGTCCTGTTCTCCAGCAACTGCTCGGCGTTATTGCCGCCGACCCCTCGTATACCAGAGGGGTGCTCGTCACAAACAACAGAATGAGTCGCGAGTCAGTTGAGCTGCTGAAAGAGAATGGACGACTGACGGCAATAGAAGGTTCTGACCTGACCCAGCTACTCAAGAAACATGCCGTGGCAAAGCAGGCCGGATTACCTTTTCCACTTCCGCCGACTCCAATCTCTCGCCCCGTTGGCAACGGCAAAGCATCCGCATAACCCGGTACTGGTGGGGACGCCCATCAAAGAGTAGGAGTCAATAGATAGATTTGTCCCGCCCCGCTTCTTGGGGCGGGTGTTTTCGTTCTTCATGTTGTACTCCGTTATACGTTGGCCCGTTTGTTCGCTTCGTTT
>Ga0172374_1002993_pt1 | contig 10421 bp, 7 predicted proteins | sample LakKiv3m_FD_114536 | JGI IMG/M metagenome (GOLD analysis project Ga0172374, IMG submission 114536) | Freshwater microbial communities from Kabuno Bay, South-Kivu, Congo - kab_092012_10.3m | ecosystem: Environmental > Aquatic > Freshwater > Lake | place: Democratic Republic of the Congo... | reverse complement strand
TCATTCCTTGCCTACGCTGTGCTCCCGTTCAGCCCGGCCTTTATCGGTGCAAGCCTGAATGTCGGTCTCTTTTTTGCCATCGGCATCGTCTCCATCGAGGTGGTCGGTATTCTTGCTGCCGGATGGGGATCCAACAACAAGTGGTCGCTTTACGGTGCAGTCCGCAGTGTCGCCCAGATCGTCAGTTATGAGATTCCTGCGGCTATCGCCCTGCTCTGCGGCGCCATGATGGCCGGTACGCTTGATATGCAGCAGATCAATGTGATGCAGTCCGGTCCATGGGGATTTGCCAACTTCTTCCTCTTTCAGTCACCGATTGCCTGGCTTCCGTTCCTGATCTACTTTATCGCCTCGCTTGCAGAGGTCAACCGCGCCCCGTTTGATATTCCGGAAGCGGAATCCGAGCTGGTTGCCGGTTACTTTACCGAATACTCCGGCATGAAGTTCGCCGTCATCTTTCTTGCAGAGTACGGCAGCATGTTTATGGTTTCAGCCATCATCTCGATCGTCTTTTTGGGAGGGTGGAACTCACCGCTTCCCAATATCGGATCCTTTGCCCTGAACGATATGACCAACGGCCCGGTCTGGGGTGTCTTCTGGATGGTCATGAAAGGGTTCTTCTTTATTTTTGTGCAGATGTGGCTGCGCTGGACGCTTCCCCGCCTGAGGGTTGACCAGCTTATGTACCTCTGCTGGAAAGTTCTGACCCCGTTTGCCTTTGTCAGCTTTGTGCTGACGGCGATCTGGGAAATCTATGTACCGTAAGCGTGTTCAACAGTCAATGCAGGAAAGAAATGTCCATTAGATTATGAGTGAGTATTTCAGCAATATAAAAACCGGAGCAGTCACGATTGCCACCGGATTGGGAATCACCCTCAAGCATTTTTTCAATGCTACAAAGCGCAAGGGTGATGCCGGTGTTGACGATGTTGACTATTTCCGTCAGGTTGACGGACTCTGTACCCTGCAGTATCCAAGGGAGGTTATTCCTACCCCGTTAAACGGGCGGTACCGCCTCTACAACAATATTGAGGACTGCATCGGTTGCGGCCAGTGCGAACGGGCCTGCCCGATAAGCTGTATTACCATCGAGACCATCAAGGTGGCGCCCGATGACCTTGCGGTTTGTGGAAAGACCTCCGACGGACAGCAGAAAAAGTTCTGGGTTCCCGTATTTGATATTGATACAGCTAAATGCATGACCTGCGGCCTCTGTACCAACGTTTGCCCGACCGATTGCCTGGTGCACACACCGGTGAGCGATTTTTCACAGTTCGACCGCCAGAACCTGCTCTACCATTTCGGTAATCTGACGAATCAGGAGGCTGAGGCCAAGAAGCGCAAGAATGCTGAACTTCAGGCAAAGGCACTGGCAGAGAAAGAGAAGAAGGCAGCCGAGGCAGCACAGCAGGAAAAGAGTGGCGGAGAGTAAGAGGAAACAATTAATGCGCTGAATAACTATGAGTTACCTGACACCCTATACGGTCATATTCTATATCTTTGCCGCCATCACGGTGCTTTCCGCCGCGTTTGTCGTCTTTACCCGCAATGTGATCTACTCCGCATTTGCCCTGCTCTTTACCTTTTTCGGCGCAGCGGCCCTCTATGTCTTTCTGAGTGCCGACTTCATCGCGGTAACGCAGGTTGTGGTCTATGTCGGCGGTATTCTTGTGCTTCTGCTCTTTGGTGTGATGTTTACCAACAGCATCATGAATGCCAAACCGAAAAGCGATGTGCTGCATATCGTACCGGGCACGCTGCTGCTTCTCGCCATGATCGGCGCCCTGCTCTACACCTTCTATACCACGCACAGCTGGATGCCTTCAGAGACCATGCTGCAGGGCAGTATTGTTGAGCGGATCGGTTTTGAAACCATGTCGCGCTACGTGCTTCCTTTTGAAATGGCCTCGATTCTCCTGCTTGCAGCCCTTATCGGTGCAGCTTTTCTTGCCCGTTTCGACAAGCCGGCCAATCACGAATAACAAGTTTACTACAACAATGGAACAACTCGCAACCATAGGGCTCAACCACTACCTGACCATTTCGGCCATTCTGCTCTGTCTGGGGCTCTTTGCCGTCATGACCCGTAAAAACGCCATCGTTATCCTGATGGGCGTCGAGCTTATCCTTAATGCCGCCAACATCAACTTTCTGGCATTCTCGAAGTACAACGGCAGCATGCAGGGTGTCATGTTCAGCCTGTTTGTCATTGTTCTTGCTGCGGCTGAAGCGGCCATCGCTCTTGCAATTGTTATCAATATCTTCAAGATTTTCAAGAGTGTCGATGTCTCTTCCATAGATTCACTGAAAGAGTAATAGAGTAAAAAGCATAATCAGTTTTAATTTTTTCTTGTAAAAACAAAAGAACATGCACAGTTTAATTCAGTTATCAATAGTCGTACTGCTACTGCCGCTGCTCTCGTTTGTCACGCTTATATTTTTCAACCGACGCTTGCCGCGACGGGGTGATTTTATAGGTGTCGGCATACTTGGAACAGCATTCGCACTATCAGCCTATATTTTCTGGACGGTTATTGTGCAGAGCTACGATCCTGCATTCAGGATTGCATGGGATTTCACCTGGATTGATCTCGGCAACGTTCCCGGAGTGGGGCCGCTGAAGATCAAAATGGGCATTGTTATTGACAATCTGACGGCCATCATGCTTGCGATGGTGACCCTGATCAGCCTTCTTGTGCATCTCTACTCCACCGGATATATGGCCGGCGACAAGAACTACGGCCGCTATTTTGCCTATCTCGGCATCTTTACCTTTTCGATGCTCGGTATTGTACTCTCCGACAACCTCTTCTCTATCTATATCTTCTGGGAGCTTGTCGGACTCTCCTCATACCTGCTTATCGGCTTCTTCTTTGAGAAGGACAGTGCCGCCGATGCACAGAAAAAAGCTTTTCTTGCCAACCGTGTCGGTGATATCGGCATGTGGCTCGGTATTCTGATTCTCTATTCACAGTTCCACACCTTCAGTTTCTCCGAGGTCTATGCCAACCTTGCAGCAGGGAAGTTCGCCCTCTCAAACGCATGGCTGACCGCCGCCGGAATTCTGCTCTTTATGGGCTGCGTCGGCAAATCGGCACAGTTCCCGCTCCACATCTGGCTGCCTGACGCCATGGAAGGCCCGACACCGGTTTCCGCCCTGATCCATGCTGCGACCATGGTTGCAGCAGGTGTCTACTTCGTTGCCCGTATCTTTGTGATGCTGACACCCGATGCACTCCATGTGATTGCCTTTATCGGTGCCGTTACCGCATTCATGGCAGCGACCATAGCCATTACCCAGAACGATATCAAACGGGTTCTGGCCTACTCGACCGTTTCTCAGCTTGGCTACATGGTTCTCGGCCTCGGTGTCGGAGCCTATTCGGCAGCGCTCTTTCACCTCGTTACGCACGCGTTTTTCAAAGCCTGTCTCTTTCTCGGTTCTGGTGCTATTATCCACGCCATGCACCATGAGCAGGATATGCGCTGGATGGGTGGACTTCGCAAGCATATGCCCTGGACATTCGCAACCTTCACCCTTGCCACGCTTGCCCTGGCCGGTCTTCCCCTGACCAGCGGCTTTTTAAGCAAGGATGCCATCCTTGCCGGAGCGATAGGATTCGCCAACGTTGAGGGAGGCGGTATCTACTATCTTATTCCTGTACTCGGATTCTTCTCCGCCATGCTGACCGCATTCTACATGGGTCGCCAGATCTGGCTTGTCTTCTTCGGTGAAAGCCGTACGCACCTCAAACCGGCTGATCCTCACCATGGCGATCACCATGCGCACGACAGTCACGCGGCTCATGGTGATGATCATCATGCCGAACACGGCGTGCATGAGGTTTCATGGAACATGAGAGCCCCGCTTGTTATTCTTGCAGCACTTTCGGTCTTCTTTGTCTACTCGCCCGATCCGCTTGACGGTGCCAAGGGGTGGTTCATGAAGATGATTCCTACTCCGGCCACAGTGGTTGGTGCCGCCAACCCGCAGATCGGTTCACTCCCGGCCGGTTCGGTTCTGCCTCAGCTTGCAGCAGTCGGTGCTCTTCCGGAAACGCACGCGACGGAAGGTGCAGTTGCGCCTGCTGAACATGGTGCAGCTCCTGCCGCAGCAGAACACGGAGCCGCCGCAGCTTCACACGGCGAAGCAAAGGGCGGGCACGCCTACTCCGATCCGCGTCAGGCAGAGATTGTCCACGCAGGTCATGCAGCGCACTACACGGCCATCTATATTTCGAGCGTCATGGTTGTGCTCGGTATCGGTCTTGCCTTTGTTGTCTATGTCTTCGGTATTATCGATCCGGCAAAGACCGCAGTCGCAATCCGGCCGCTCTATCTCTTTTCGCTCAACAAGTGGTACTGGGACGAGATCTACCAGGCCACCTTCATCAAGGGCTCGGTTGTTCTTTCCAAACTTCTCTCCTGGTTCGACACCAATGTGGTTGACGGTATTGTCAACGGTGTTGCAACCCTGGTCAGGAAGTTCGCCTTCGCCAATGCCGGATTTGACAAATATGTGGTTGACGGCCTCGTAAACTTTACCGCATTCTCTGTCAACACCACCGGTGCGGTTCTGAGAAAACTCCAGACAGGAAAGGTTCAGACCTATGTGGTCATGCTCCTTGTTGCAGTCTTTGGTTACTTTATCTATTACTTTACACGACTGATCTACTAAGAGGGATCTATTTTTAATCTGAAAACTTACAGAAACGGAACATGCTGAGTTTAATTGTATTTCTGCCTATCATCGCCGGTCTGATCATTCTTGCCGTGCCTTCCTCGCAAAAGCAGATAATCAGAATTGTTTCACTGCTTGCGGCTATCGGCCAGGGCGTGCTGGCGTTTCTGATCTGGAGAGGATATGACCCCTCGATTCCGGGAATCACGGCTGGACCGGGCGGCAGCGCCTTCGGATCCTTCCAGTTTGTGGAGAAGCTCTCCTGGATCAATATCAACCTCGGCGCCCTGGGCTCGCTGAACATCGACTACTTCCTCGGTGTTGACGGCATCTCGGTGACCATGGTTATTCTGACCGCACTGGTCTCCGCCATTGGCGTGCTCTCAAGCTGGACCATCCAGAAACAGGTAAAGGGGTACTTTATCCTCTACAACCTTCTGGCCACGGCCATGATGGGCTGCTTTGTCGCGCTTGATTTCTTTCTCTTCTATGTTTTCTGGGAGCTGATGCTTCTTCCGATGTACTTCCTGATCGGCATCTGGGGCGGACCGAACCGTGAATATGCAGCCATCAAGTTCTTCCTCTACACCCTGTTTGGTTCCGTCTTCATGCTGCTTGTCATGATCGGACTTTACTTCAGTGTTACCGATCCGGTTACCGGCAACCACACCTTCTCTCTTGTTGCCATGGCTACCCAGTCGAACTTCAATGTTGCGGGCGCCATATTCGCTCCTGAAAACCACGGATGGCGTCTGATTGCCTTTATCGTGCTCTTCATCGGCTTTGCCATCAAGGTTCCTATGTTCCCGTTCCATACCTGGCTTCCTGATGCTCACGTTGAAGCACCGACCCCTATTTCGGTTATTCTTGCCGGTGTATTGCTGAAGCTTGGAACCTACGGCATGATGCGTATCAACTTCCCGCTCTTCCCGGAAGTCTTCCAGGCATCCATGTATGTGATCGGTATTTTCGGTGCGATCAATATTATATACGGTGCATTCTGTGCCCTTGCCCAGCAGGATCTTAAAAAGATGGTTGCCTACTCCTCCATCAGTCACATGGGCTACGTGCTGCTCGGTCTTGCCGCAGGCAACAGCGAGGGAATGCTCGGCGCGCTCTACCAGATGTTCAACCACGGCACCATCACCGCCATGCTCTTCCTTCTGGTCGGTGTGATCTATGACCGTGCGCATACCCGTCAGATTGACAAGTTCGGAGGCCTTTCCTCCTACATGCCGCGCTATGCCGCAGTTGTGACCATTGCCTGGTTCGCTTCACTCGGTCTGCCCGGCCTGAGCGGCTTCATCTCCGAGGCATTTGTTTTTGTCGGTGCATTCAGTTCGGTAACCACCCGTCCGATTGCCATTGTCTCGGTGCTCGGTATCGTCTTCGGTGCAGCCTATCTGCTCTGGTCGCTGCAGAGAATGTTTCTCGGCAAGAGAAAACCGGATGCAGCCTACGATCTTGAGGTTGATGCAGAGGGTCATGAGCACATCCACTTCCACGACTGGAAAGGAAAGCTCGATCTTGATGCACGCGAGCTGGTTATGCTTGTTCCGCTTGCCGTGATCACCATTGCACTCGGTATCTATCCGATGCCTGTGATCGGCATGCTGACATCAAGCATCAACAAGCTTGTGCAGGTGCTCTCTCCAGTTGTGCTGACATCTTTGAATTAACCGCTTTTGCACGAGGTAAAAGAATAAACGTAGAGAATTATGTTCGAGCTGCCATCAGGTGCTGAAATCCAGAGTATCATAGCTGTTCTCAAGGCAAATACAGGGTTTTTTATACCTGAAATCTATCTGTCCGTGCTCTTTATGGCCGTGATCCTTGTCGATCTGGTCACGAAAGGGAGGAAAAACAATGTGCTCTCCATTACAACCCTTCTCGGGCTTCTTGGCAGCATCTACTTTATCTTCCAGCAGCATGCACTTCCATCCGGAGAGATCTTTTTCGGGATGTATGTCATTGACCGCTACGCACTCTTTTTCAAATACTTCTTTGTTGTTTCCGGTATCATAGCCGTCATCATTACGATGGCCGATGAGCAGTTCAACCGTGAGGTCAAGAGCATGGGTGAGTATTATGCCCTGATCATCTCGATGGTGATCGGCATGATCATGATGGCCTCTTCGGGCGATCTTCTGATGATCTTCCTCTCCATGGAGCTGGTCAGTTTTTCAGCCTACATCCTGACCGGCTATTTCAAGCGCAACCGCCGCTCATCGGAAGCTGCCCTGAAATATCTGGTTTACGGTGCGGTCTCCTCCGGCCTTATGATCTATGGCTTCTCGCTCATCTACGGCCTTACCGCACAGACCAATCTTATCAGGATCAGTGCAACACTTGCACAGCATGGTTATGATCCCCTGATCATGATTCTTGCCACGCTGCTGATTCTTGCCGGATTCGGCTACAAGATCGGCGCTGTGCCTTTCCATTTCTGGAGTCCTGATGTCTATGAAGGTGCTCCTACACCGATTACCGCCTATCTCTCGGTTGCCTCCAAGGCGGCCGGTTTTGCGCTCCTGACCCGCTTCTTCTACATTGCTGTGCCGCGTGCTGCACTTCCAATTGAAGATGTCATGGGTATCGACTGGCTTGCTCTGCTCATTGTGCTCTCCATTGCTTCAATGGTTTACGGTAACGTGGTTGCTCTCTGGCAGAAAAATGTCAAACGACTTCTCGCATACTCCTCGATTGCCCATGCAGGATATCTGCTGCTCGGCGTGCTGCTTCGTGATGCGCTCGGTACACAGGCAACGCTTTTCTATCTGACCTCCTATTTTCTGATGAATTTCGGTGCCTTCTATGTTGTCACCCTTATTGCCAACAAGACCGGCAGCGAGAATCTTGAGGACTACCGCGGGCTCGGCAGACGGATGCCGATTGCCGGTGCAGCTCTCACCGTATTTTTGATCTCCCTTGTCGGTCTTCCTCCGACCATTGGATTCATAGGAAAGCTGATGATCTTCTCGGCACTGCTTGCCAAGGGTTCACTCTATATCTGGCTTGCACTTATCGGTGTACTGACCAGCGTCATCTCGCTCTACTATTATATGCTGATACCGCTCAACATGTATCTGCGTGACTCCGAACAGCCGGAAGAGAAGAGCTTCAACCCCGGACTTATCGCAAACATACTGATGTCCTTCCTGATGATCCTGACACTCTGGTTCGGACTCTTTTTCACTCCGCTTTCCGATTTTGCACGATACTCTTCAGCCATGTTCGGTTTAACCCTGCAGTAAGATGGTTAACCTGCATTGAATACACGCAACCCCGTTTTTTCGCAAGGAAGAACGGGTTTTTTTATGGTAAATCGGCGGGTGAATGTTAATTTAAAAAATGTATTTATGATGCTCCACAAAGGAGGCTCCGTTTGAACTGTTCTTGCTTTTAATGGGTATTTCAATCTGACTTTCCGATAAATCGCTTTTACATAATATGGAGGTAAACATGCAAAGCAACCAGACCTTTGCCGAGATATTCCAGGCCAGGGGAGTGAGTCGCAGGGACTTTCTGAAATTCTGTACCATGACGTCGGTCTATCTGGGCCTCGCTCCATCAATGGTACCGAGCGTTGTCGAGGCCATGGAGAAGAAGCCGAGAACGCCGGTTATCTGGCTTCACGGACTTGAATGTACCTGCTGTACAGAATCCTTTATCCGCTCCTCCCACCCCACAATCGAAGACCTGCTCTTCAACATGATCTCCCTTGACTACGATGATGCACTCAGCGCCGCAGCGGGCACGCAGCTTGAGGATGTGCGCCGCAAGATCATGAAGGATTACAAGGGGAAGTACATTCTGGCTGTTGAAGGCAATGCCTCCACAAAGGATGACGGTGTCTACTGCATGGTCGGGGGTGACTCCTTCCTCAATACCCTGAAAGAGACTGCCGCTGATGCAGCCGCAATTATCGCATGGGGCAACTGTGCATCATTCGGATGCGTGCAGAACGCCCATCCCAATCCGACAGGAGCCGCTCCGGTTTCCGGGATTATCAAGGACAAGCCGATTGTCAAGGTTTCCGGATGTCCTCCGATTTCGGAGGTGATGACCGGTGTTATTACCCATTTCCACACCTTCGGCACCCTCCCCGAGCTTGACCGGCTTGGACGTCCAAAGGCCTTCTACAACACCCGCATTCACGACAAGTGCTACCGTCGAGCCTTCTTTGACGCCGGAATGTTTGTCAGAAGCTTTGATGACGATTCAACCAGAAAGGGTTGGTGCCTCTACAAGATGGGATGCAAGGGGCCGACAACCTACAACTCCTGCTCCAAGATTCAGTGGAACGGAGGCACAAGCTTCCCGATCGGCTCCGGCCACCCCTGTATCGGTTGCTCCGAACCCAACTTCTGGGACAAGGGACCATTCTATACCCGAAAGGCTGAAGTTTCGTTCCTTGGAAGCGACAGTAATGCTGACAAGATCAGCATGGTTGCCGTCGGCGCAGCCGCTGCAGGTGCAGCCGCACATGCTGCCGTTACGGCCGCGAAAAAGGCAAAAGCAGAGAGCTCAGAAAAAGACAAAGCTTAATCAGGAGTAGAGAAACATGGCAAAAAAAATAGTTGTCGATCCGATCCCCCGTATTGAGGGACATCTCAGAATAGAGGCAAAGCTGAACGAGAGTAATGTTATTGAAGATGCTTTCAGCAGCGGCACAATGTGGCGCGGTATCGAGGTTATTCTGAAGGGACGCGATCCGAGGGATGCCTGGGCATTTACCGAGCGTATCTGCGGAGTCTGTACCACCGTTCATGCTCTCGCTTCGGTTCGTTGCGTCGAGGATGCGCTTGGTATCGATATTCCTGCCAACGCCCGCATCATCCGCAACCTGATGAATGCAACCCAGGTGACGCAGGATCATCTGGTACACTTCTACCATCTTCACGCCCTTGACTGGGTAGATGTGGTGAGCGCGCTGAAAGCCGATCCCAAACAGGCCTCCGTTATTGCCCAGAGCATCTCGGCCTGGCCGAAATCCTCACCCGGCTACTTCAAGGATCTCCAGCAGCGCCTCATCGGCTTTGTCGAGAGTGGCCAGCTCGGTATTTTTGCCAACGGCTACTGGGGTCACCCCGGCTACAAACTTCCTCCGGAGGTGAACCTTATTGCGGTTGCGCACTACCTTGAGGCGCTTGATTTCCAGAAGGAGATCATCAAGATTCACACCATTTTCGGCGGCAAAAACCCCCATCCGAACTATCTGGTTGGCGGTATGGCCTGTGCCATTGACCCGAACAGCGACACAGCGATCAACATCGAGCGTCTTTCGATGATCAAGAAGATTATCGACGACACCCAGACCTTTATTGACCAGGTCTACATTCCCGACCTGATCGCCATTGCCGGATACTACAAGGGGTGGCTGCACGGCGGCGGACTCGGCAACTATCTCAGCTACGGCGATTTTCCCGAGACCACGCTTGCCGACTTCAAGACCCTGCTCTGGCCAAGAGGAGCCATTCTTGGCAAGGATCTCACCACCATTCATGATGTCGATCCGAGAGATGCCGCACAGGTAACCGAAGAGGTGAGCCATAGCTGGTATACCTACAAGGGTGGTGACGGCAAGGGGCTTCACCCCTGGAAGGGCGAGACCACGCCGAACTATACCGGCCCGAAACCACCGTTCCAGTATCTCGATACCGACAAGAAGTACAGTTGGCTGAAAACTCCCCGCTGGAAGAACAACCCGATGGAGGTCGGCCCGCTTGCCCGTGTGCTT
>Ga0172374_1002991_pt1 | contig 10424 bp, 13 predicted proteins | sample LakKiv3m_FD_114536 | JGI IMG/M metagenome (GOLD analysis project Ga0172374, IMG submission 114536) | Freshwater microbial communities from Kabuno Bay, South-Kivu, Congo - kab_092012_10.3m | ecosystem: Environmental > Aquatic > Freshwater > Lake | place: Democratic Republic of the Congo... | reverse complement strand
GCCTCTCATCAAGCCATGTTCATTGTACAATGCTATGTCTTTTTTTTGGGGACTGGCGGAACGGTAAAACCTTTTCGAGTCGCACCAGTAGAACTGGTGGATTACCTACTGGGAAAAACTATTTATAGATCCACATTTTGGCCGACATTCCGTTTTTGAGTTCCGGATATTCCGAAAGATTGAAACGCGCCTTCACATTGAACTGGTTCTCCTGCCTTTGATCGGAAATATTGAAAACGACATCGGAAGCCCGTGAAGTGGGACTAACTTCGTCAATGATGCCTTCATATTGCTTTGTTCCGAACGCATCCACCTCAAAAACGACTCTTTGCCCGACTTGCAAGTCTTTGAGACCCTTGTCTTCTTCCAGTCGGCCAACGACCCGCAGATCCGCGGGCTTGATCATAGTCACAATTTCCTCACCCGGATTGAAATATGTCCCGACTGAATTTTGCCGGCTGATCACCAGACCTGCGTCTTTGGCTTTCACTAGTTCGTTCCCAACTCTCGCCACAACATCATTGGCGGAAATTTGGTCGCCTGTTTTCACATACAGTTCTTCCAATATCCCACCGGTCTCTGACGAAAGAGCGATTTGCGGAGCATCAATCTCCGACTTATCGACATAAACCCGCTTTGACACGGCATCGAGATAAACCAAACCGATGAAACTGGCCGCCACGACGAATACGACCAGCGCGAATACCATTATGCGTCGGGTTTTGTTGCCGCCATCATCTTTGTCTCCATTGGCGGTTTGATTGATTTTTTCCTGTTCCATATGGTTAGAATTTTAAGATCTTATCTCCTTCGGCGATCCCTGAAAGAATTTCTACCATTCCGTCGGAGCCATACGCTCCAACTTGAACATCTTTTCTTTGCGGAAATCCGCCGGACATCACCATCACATATTTTTTCTCTCCATCCGAAAAAACGGAACTTTGCGGAACGAGGGTCACCCCCGTTTGATCGGATATTTTGATGTTCGCCGTTCCCGTCATTCCCGATTTGAAACTGGAATTCTGCCCGGCAAGATTGAAAACCACTTTATACGAAGAAACTCCATTCTGAACCGTTTCGGCGGGATAAATATTCTTTATTTCGGAATCCAGCGCAGCTTTGTTTCCATCGGCAGAACTCAACTCGATCTTGGCCGAATCACCAACGGCGATTTTTTTCACGTCCAGTTCGGAGACATAGGCATCCGCCTCAAGGTCGGATCCTGTCGCAATTCTCATCACCGCACCGGCTTGGGAGACAACTTCTCCGATTTCAATGGATTTTTCCGTGATCACTCCATCCATCGGCACAGAGCGAACGCAATCAGGCATCAGCCGAGCAGTAATTTTGAAAAAATCATCCCCTTTGCCTTCACGATAAAACTGCCCCCGCCCCGCTACGAGCGGATAATCATCGCCCGCAATGAAAAAGGCAGAATTATCAGGTCAGTGCCGGTGGGATAAAAAACGCCCCCGACATCGAAGTGCCAGGGGCAAGGGACTTATCGCCACCACTTCCGCTTCCGCGGGGAATGGTCGAAATCCCAAAATTCATAATCCTCGAGGATGTCCTCGAACCACCAAGGCCGCATATCCATTCCGCGGCCGCTTTTCTTTTCTTCCTCCCTTGCTAAATGAGACAGAAACTCAAACATCCGATGGGCAGTTGTGCCTGCGTAGCTGTATGTCTGCCGGTCAATTGTCCTCCGGCCGCAGATGATGTCGGAAATGATTTCCTCGCGCAACTTTTCCTCTTCTTTCCTCTCCCGCTGCCTCAGCTCAGCAATTTTACGGGTTGTTTCGATTTGGCTGCGTTCGACTTCCCTTTTTTCCCGCGTATCGGCATCGAGCTTATACAGCCATTCAACCCTCCAGACCCAGTAATCGTGAGACTTCTGAATATAGGAGTGATAGCAGGCTGCACCCAGACCGCGTTTTCTTCCCCGTCGCTTGATTACGACAACAACTTGCTTTGGCATATCATCCTCCCGTCGGTTGTGCGGTTATGCCGCACTCCCATTGGAAGAACGAACGCTTAAATTGGTGCGGCTTGTTTGGAAAAAAAGCGTTAGCTCACATTCAAGGCGACCACCTCCTTTAGCTGTACATCGTTATCGCCAAATCTTCCTCCAAATTTCCCCCAGGGTTAGCGGCTCTGCGAATCCGCAGTTGCCTATAGGATTTCCAAAGAACACCGACTCTCGGCCTGTGTATGGCTTGGACGGCCTGTTCGCCAGAGCCAGTTTTGCCTTGTCCGCTTTTCGTTTGGGGATTAGACGTTCTCCGCAGGCTTTCGCCTGTTCGATGAGAAACTTTTTCATCTCTTTCCCGTGTTTCCCACCCAGCTTGAGCTGGCAAAGAAATTTGCGGATTGCGGGGTCGAAATAAGGGCTGTTCCCTTCGATGACCAGCCAACGCTCGTTTTGATGCAGATAGTATTCGAGCTTTTCATCCCTGTAATCGTTGGCTTTCATTTCAAGAAATCGCTTCACCACGAGACACATTTTGTCGAGATAATGATAGTAAGCTTCGTCAAGCTCCCCGCAAACCACATTGCTGATGAACACGCGGTCTTCCTTGGGCACGCTGCTGATGTAAGTAAAGCCCTCTTCAATGCAGGGCCTACTACTGCTTATGCCGTTGAGAACCGACGGATGGCCACAGGTTCCATCGTTGAGCGAAATTGCTCGCCAAACCCTGGCAAGGCTCTCATAATACTCGGCCATCGCATTCGCCTTTCGCAGCTTGGCTCTCACTTTCCGAGCCACCCGCCAGACGAATAATCCAACCGCCAAACACGCAGCGATAATGACGTATGTCATTGCCGACCTCCTCTTGGAGATATGTTTTCAATACTCGGGAATTTTCCCTTCCAAATTCACCAGTTATTGATGAGCTTGGAAGGGAGGGACAGGCAATGCGATGAAAGCCTGTCCCAGGGCCGGAGCTACTTCTTTTTCTTCCTCCGGAATGGGCCAGATAGTATCGTGTAGATGCCGAAAACCATAATGGCGATGACGATAAACTGACCGATGGCTTGGCCGATTTGTTGCTGCTCGTTTGGCCCGAGGCGTTGAGCACCGAAATAGATGCCAGCAACGACCAGAACCACGAGGAGGGCGGAAATCGTCCGGGGTCTCCGCAAATACTGCACTAGAGCAGCCCCCAAGTCCGGGATGATAGCCCCCACTCCCGCAAAACCGGCCGCCAAGAGGAAAGCACTCTTGGGAAGATACTGAAGGAAGTGAATGAGTGAATAGGTGGCAGAACCGAGGCCAGCCGCAAGCAGCAGCCAAGTCCACCACCGGTTGTATCCCAGCCGAACTGCCAGACCACCAACCACTGCAAAACCAATCAATATTTCCATCAGTATTTCCTCCTGACGAGATTTTGAAAATTCATTGGCAAGTTTGCCATCGATGAGCACCACTTTTCTGCTTGTTGCTCAACGACGGAAAACTTCTCAATCCAACATCCAAGTATATATCAAAAATAGCCGATTGTCAATCGGCCGTGAAACATTGATTTTGACCAACAAAAAAGCCTCGCAAAAAAGGCATTTTTAGTGTTTCACAGGCTGGTCTGGAAACAAAGAAAATTCTATCTCCCCTCAACTGATTTCATATACTCGACATATTCCGCGTATATTTTGGGCGAGCATTTTTTCACAAAATCAGCCCATTTTTTCGCCGTTTTAAATTCTTCCTGGAAATTATTTTTCGAAAGCTTGAAAGTCAGGAAGCCATAGGCCGGGTCGTTTCTGGTTTCATCAGGCAAATCTTTGTATTCCATAATTGCCTCCGGCTCTCCGAAAGCCTTGACGGAAGATTGCGGAAAGCCATAAATTTCTCCGAGCAATTCGTCGCTTTCTGCCCGTTCGGCCTGCTTGTATTTTTCAATATCTTCTTGAGCCTTCGCAAAAATATATCTTACTCTTTCAATGTTCCTCACGTATTCGTAATTGTCTTCAACGCGAGCCACCCTGCTTTTCGTTTCTTTGTGTCTCTTTTCAAACACAAGACCGGCATCGCTCAACAATTTTTCGTATGATTTCATTTTCTCGTCAGCGACGCTCTTTTTCGACTGCCCGTCATACCACTCCTCACTTTCAAAATCCTGCTCATTGGCTTTTTTGAAACCGCCCAAAACGAGAAGAAGCTCGATTTTTTCTTGCAAGTCCAATTCGGGATAGTCTTCAATCTGCTTCACAACTGAAGCATCCAGATTTTCATAGACCGGTTTTTTGTGTTGTTCGCTGTCGAATATATTCGGCATATTTTATAGTTCATCTTTATTCTTCCTGGATGCAAAATCTTGATTTTAACCCACTTTACTGCAATAATAGTTTAGCAATAAACAGCCTAAATCTCAAATAAAAAAATATGCTTCAGGTCGGAGCTGTCAGGCGCGTTTTCGCCAGTTCCAAATTGGCGGCAATCACCGCCTGGTTGGCCGCTTCAAGAAGAGCCTCTTTGGAGTCAGCGCTGGAATTGGCCTGATCCTTGGTCTCTTTTTGGGCTTTCACGTCATATTTTTTCGCGTTCGCGTTCTTGAGACTCTTGAGCTTGGCTCCCTGGATATCAATATTTTCTTGAGCTCCCTTAAAGTCGGCTTCGGCCGCGCGACGCACCGCTTCCGCTTCCCGGAGAGATACGACATAGTCGCTATTCACTTCTTCCGCCAGCAATTGGCCTCTTTTCACCTGATCGCCGACGGAAACATAGATATTTTTGATTTTTCCGCTATTTTCAAAAGCCAGATCTGCATCTGTCATCGGTTGGAAAGTGATGTCCGCCGAAATTTCACTTTCGATCGTTCCTTTTTGCACCTCAAAAATCTGAGTCCCGGAGAAGGCCGGAATCCGCGTGAAATGGAAGGCTGCCCAAGTTGAAACCCCAATCAAAACTGCCACTGCCACAATCATGAGCGCTTGCCGGTTTGATTTCGCAAAATTTTTCATAATGTATCGCCTGAAACAAAAATTACTTCAATTGGTCATCCTCTTTGGCCAGTTTTTCCAAAATCGAAAGCAGGGATTTTTTCTCGGCTTGAGTCAGTCTGCCTATCCGCTTCTTGGCCTTTTCCATCCTTTTTTTCAAAAAATTCGCAAGCGCCCGCTTCCCTTTTGGGGTAAGAGAAATGGAAGTGGTTCGCCGGTCTTTCTTGTCTTCCGATCTTTTCACCAATTTCGCTTTCACCAGATCATCCGCGAGAGACGTGGCCGATGGCGGCGATATGAAAAGATGGCTCGCCAAATCCTTCATCAGCACTTCTTTCCCTTCTTTGACATACCACAGAGCCTCGATTTGAAGTATGGAAAGCTCATCCGCCCGTCCGCAACTTTCAAGGCATTGCTTTTTGATCGCTCTTCCCATATTGAACATCAGAGATATGATCTTTTCGGTAGCTGTTCTTTTTTTCATATTTTTATTCTTTTATTACCTAACTATTAGATAGTCTAACAATTTCTTGGATCTTGTCAAGCGGGACGGCAAGTTCCATTTTTTATTGCCCTGCCTGCCCCGCCTCAATTCTACACAAAAATCATTGAAATAAAAGACAGGGAGGCGAAGCCGTTTCGCCGCTAATATATTGAAATTTGGCAATAATTATATGGAATTGAGGCGGGGTTGCGCGGTTTTGAAAGGAATTGTATAATAGGGATGTAATATAAAAAGACAAATAAAAAGCAGCTGTTTTGGAATAGGGGGATTTTTGATTTGACCATATGCCAAATCAGCCGCAAAGAAATAAATGCCAAAAAAGAAAACCAGCGAAAAAGACAAGGATCAAGAGCTCCAAAAAATTGCCGCTATTCGTGAAATGATCGCAGGCGCCGAACGGACAATTGCGTCCGCACGGGCGATGCTCTCTCAAATCGAGGGCGTTCCGATGAAAAAAGCGCCGAAAATATCCTCTTCGGACGAAGAAGGCGAAATTGTGGAAGGAGTTTTTGACGGACAAGTCATGATTGGAACCGACGGAAAGCAATATCCTATTCCGGCCAACTACGCTTCAAAATCGAAGTTGATCGAAGGCGATATGCTGAAACTTACAATCACTCCGGACGGTTCTTTTGTTTATAAACAAATCGGCCCGGTCGAACGGAAACGGGTGATCGGAGTGGTCAGCCAGGATGACCTTGGGAACTACGTTGTCATCGCCGAAGGGAAAGCCTACCGCGTTCTTCTTGCCTCTGTCACCTATTTCAAAGCTGAAACCGGAGATGAAGTGACTATTGTCATCCCTGCCGGAAGCGAAACTGTCTGGGCGGCAATTGAAAACTTGGTGAAAAAAGGCGGCACAGACGGATCTTCGTTCGGAAGTTTTGAAAATGAAAAACAATCTGAAGAAAGAGTCGCCAAGACCATGGAGGACAATCTCGGCAAAGACGGACGCTTGGAAGTTGATCTCGTGGACGAATGGACGCCGGATGTCGACAAATTGCATTCTGAGCTCGGAAGTTCTGCTGTATAGCCAAAATCTAAATTTACCATCTTTTTTATAAAGAATATAAAATAAAAACAAAATGGCAAAAACAAGACAAATCCAGCGACTGGCTGGAAGGGATATTCTTTTCGCCGCTATCAACGGCTTGATTTTTGGCGCCCTGCTGCCAGTGGTGCTCAAGAACATGAATATCGCGATATCCGCAAACAAAGGGGTGATCATCGCGATTGCGTTCACTGTCCTGGCGGCTGTCGGTGTCTATGTCGGCTATTTGCTTTCAAAATACGTCAGAGTGATTTTCCAGATTGCGAAATTCGGATGCGTTGGCGCGGCCAATTTTGCGGTTGATATCGGCATCCTCAATCTTCTCATCTTTTTGTCGGGAACAGCAGCTGGAATCGCCTATATCGTCTTCAAAGTGATTTCGTTTGCCTTTGCCGTGACCAACAGCTTCATTTGGAATAAGGTTTGGACATTTAAAAAAGCGGACAATAAGGAAGCCGGAAAAGAATTTGCCCAATTTATCACAATCAGTGTGATCGGATTGATCTTGAACGCCGCCGTTGCCGGATTTCTCGTGATCGTCGTTGGTCCAATGGGCGGCATCAGTGTCAAAACCTGGGCCAGCATCTCAGCCGCCGTTGCTTCCCTCTGCGTCATGGCCTGGAACTTCATCGGCTACAAATTCTGGGTTTTCAAGAGATAGATTTCAAACTCAAAGCTCAAATCTAAAAACGCAAAACTACAGCTAAAAACTTAAAACTTATTTGTTTTTTGCTTTACGTTGTGGCTTTGCGTTTTGCATTTTGCGCTTTGATTTTTTTTGATTTTTTTCTTCAAACGCGATACTATGGCTTTATGAGCACTACCCTCTATCGAAAATATCGTCCTGCCACTTTTTCCGATTTGATCGGACAGAAGCATGTCGTTCAAACCATTAAGAATGCTATAAAAAGCAACCGGATCGGGCAAGGTTATCTTTTTGCCGGGCCGCGCGGGACCGGAAAAACTTCCATTGCGAGGATTTTTGCCAAAACCATCAATTGTCAGCATCTCAAAAACGGCGAACCTTGCCTCAAATGCGATTCCTGCCGGAATATTCTGGACAATCGGGCTCTCGACATCATTGAAATCGACGCCGCTTCAAACACGGGCGTGGACAATATCCGCGAACTGCGGGAAACCGTGAAACTTCCCCCAAGCAGCTTGAAATACAAAGTATATATCATCGACGAAGTCCATATGCTCTCGGGCGGCGCATTCAACGCGCTCCTGAAAACACTGGAAGAGCCGCCGGCCAATGTCGTTTTCATTTTGGCCACAACCGAAGTTCACAAAATTCCGGAAACTATTCTGTCGCGGGTTCAGCGTTTTGATTTCACCCGCCTCACAATTGAAGAAATCATCAAGCGCCTTGAGGAAATCGCCAAACTCGAAAAAGTGAAAGTTGAGCGGGTTGCGCTTGAGATCATCGCTTCTTCCTCGGAAGGAGGAATGCGCAACGCCGAAAGTCTTTTGGGACAAGTGATCGCTCTGGAAGACAAGAAAATAACGACGAAAGAAGTGGAATTCATTCTTGGAACAGTTTCAGAAAAATTCACGGCTGAATTTGTCGAATTGATCATCGCCAAAAAGTATCCAGAGGTTTTCTCGAAAATCGGAGAGCTCCGCGAAATGGGAATCGATTTCAAAAATTTCGGCAAATCGCTACTCAACTATTTGCGCCAAATGCTAGTCCTGAAGATCAATCCCGACCTTGGCCAAAAACTTTCCTACGAAATCACAAAGGAACGGCTCGAACAGATCAAGAATCAGATTGCGAGCATCAGCACAAGTGAAATCTTGGATTTCATCGGCCTTCTTCAGGAAAATACGGAGCGCTTCAAATCCAGTCCAATCCCCCAGCTTTTTCTCGAAGTCAGCATAGCAAAACTCGCTTCTCGGGATAATGGAAGTTCAATCTCTTTGAACAAAACTGGCGAAAAAAAAACTGAAAATCTATCTGAAAAAAGGGAAATCCCTTCAAAAACCGTGGAAGAAAGAGGTCAAACCTCTGTGAAAAAACCAACGGCCGACCAATCAACCGAAAAACCGAAAACCGAAAATGCTGATCCGGGGGATATCGACCTCGTCCTGTCCAATTGGCCCGAAATCATCGAGTCGCTCAAAAGCTACAATCATTCCCTCTCTTCCGTTCTCAAGATGTCTCAACCGGCACTGATTGACGGAAATTATCTGATTCTCAAAACTAAATACGATTTCTACAAAGACAAGTTGATTGAGATGACCAACCGATTGACAATTGAAAAAGCGATTGATAAAATAACTGGCGTCGCTTTGAAATTGAAGCCGGTCACCGAAAAAGAGATTTCCGAAGAATATCCCGATTTCAAAGAGAAAAAAAGCCTGATGCAGGAAGCGGTGGATATTTTTGGAGGAAAGATAGTATAGAAATCATTGGGGAGTCGCCAAGCGGTAAGGCAACGGACTTTGACTCCGTCATTCGGGGGTTCGAATCCCTCCTCCCCAGCACAGAAAAAATACCTTCAATAGGGATTTTTGATTCACCAGCCTTCAAATTACCTGCCCTCGAGCTGACTTCTCTTTCTAGCAACATGTAACCATTTATCCTGCGTGATATTTCCAAGTACCCGAAGATATTGAAGACTTTGCGCCGTATTTGGATCATCCAATCTGCCAATCCTTAATCTGAGCTGGTTGCCAGTATCATCTAGATTTCTCAAGGCAAAACCGACTCTGCTCAAGCTTTCCGGATTATCTTTGACTCGCGCCTGCCTCGGCACTTCGCCAATTGACCTGATCGCTCCGCCGATTTTTCTTATGGACATATTAATATCTTCCAGCGATGAATTTTTATTCATGATGGCGGCTTCCAGCTGTTGCGCTCCTGACGTTAAATAGGATATGGCTCGCGGGTCAATCAACGGATTAAAAGCATTGGCTTCCCTCTCCTTCAAGACAGCGGCAACTTTTTTCACGGAGTCGACGAATTCTCCCGACCTTAGCGTCTCTTTGACCGCCTCCGCCGACTTCTTTTTTTCCAGATGTTTGTTTTCCAAATCCTTCGCTTCTTGCTCCAGACGAAAATCCGGCTTGGCATCGCTGCTAGATTGAGAATTATTTTTATCCTCTCCTGTTTGCTTTTTTTCTACACCCTCCACTTCATTCTCGTGAATCTTCTGCTTGCTTTCATCGCTGATCTGTTGGCCTAATACATTTTCAAGCTGGCTGATCTTTTCATCGGTTGCCTGCTTTACATCCTCGGGACTCCTCTCCTCTTCTTTTCCTCTGCCATCAAGGTCTTCCTCCATTTCTTTTTGCGCAGCTTCAAACTGTTCCGCCGTAACCTCAATCCTGTCGCCAACTTCTACAGCACCCCCCACCTCAAGTTCCTTATCGGACGCTTCGCGTTCCTTAACAAATCTCGCTATATCTTCGGGTGATTGCATCTCCATTCCCATATAAAATACCTTTAGATATTAAATGACTTCTTCATTTCTTCAATGTAAAAACTAATCCGCTCATCTTTTTGATTTATCATCGACTTGAATGACTCCAGTTTCTCACGTAGATCATTTTCCATCTGAAAAATTTCTTTCTGCAGGCCCTCAGCGATAATTCCAGGCGGCCTAGAAGAGTTGAACCACTCGCCTCTCAACAGCCGAAAAAATTCATAAGCAATCACTGCTTTGGGGTAATTTTCCTGCTCAGTATCGTCTATTGAATTCTGTATTTCATTTGAGATAATCTCATGCAAAAATTTAACACGTTCATACCATTCCGGCTCGGTAATATTATTGTAGATTATATTCATTTTTGGAAAATTAGGTTTATAGGTGATTTTAATTAAATCACGGATTAGTGCTAAAATAAGGGAAAAGAGAAACAAAACTTTTACCCTTAAACTTTAACGCTAGTCCATGCCAACTAAAAAACAAAAATCAAAACTAAATT
>Ga0172374_1002987_pt1 | contig 10429 bp, 9 predicted proteins | sample LakKiv3m_FD_114536 | JGI IMG/M metagenome (GOLD analysis project Ga0172374, IMG submission 114536) | Freshwater microbial communities from Kabuno Bay, South-Kivu, Congo - kab_092012_10.3m | ecosystem: Environmental > Aquatic > Freshwater > Lake | place: Democratic Republic of the Congo... | reverse complement strand
TAGATGGTGAGGCCGGTGCCCTCGCTGCCGCGGCGGAACCCGTCGAGGATGGCCTGCACCACCTCGTCGAGCGTGAGCCCCTGTTCGGTGCACAGCTCGGGCGCCATGCGCACCTCGGCGTACACCACGCCATCGGCGGCCAGGTCGACGGCGCACTCGTACGCGACGCGCTCGATGGCGTCGCGGTGCTGCATCACGCCCACCGTGTGGGCGAAGGTCTCGAGGTACAGCACCAGGTCGTTGCGCTTCGCGCCACGGTTGAACCACGAGGCCAGCTCGGCGACGTCGTGAGTGGGCAGGTTGGTGTAGCCGTACTCGCGGGCGAGTTCGACCACCGTGGCCGGGCGAAGGCCGCCGTCGAGATGGTCGTGGAGGAGGACTTTGGGGAGTTCGATGATGTTCATGGTCTGCCCGCCAGCGTAGGCGGTCGATCGCCGGGGCCGTACCCTGACCCCTCATGGAGCACCCCGAACTCACCGTCCTGGGCAACACCGTGCGGCACCCGATCGAACACGTCGAGGTGTTCCCGGCACCGGCCAACGTCACCATCGTGCGGTTCACCAACGACGAGCTCAACTCGATGTGCCCGGTCACCGAGCAGCCCGACCTGTCGCACGTGGTCATCGAGTACGTGCCGAACGAATGGTGCATCGAGAGCAAGAGCCTGAAGCTCTACCTGTGGAGCTTCCGCGATCGTGCCGTGTTCGCCGAGGCGCTCGCCGCCGAGATCGCCGGCGAAGTGATGCACAGCGCCAAGCCCCATCGGGTCACCGTCACGCTCACGCAGCGCCCTCGCGGTGGCATCGAGGTGCAGGCGATCGCCGAGCTCAGCGGCTCCTGAGCGCGCCGGCCTCGCGCAGCGCGGCCAGTTCGTCGGGGGTGTAGCCCACCTCGGCCAGCACCTCGTCGCCGTCCTGGCCGATCAGCGAGGCATGCCGCCGGACGGAGGCGGGCGTGCGGTCGAACCGGGTGGGTGACGGGATCACGTGGTACGGCCCGGCCACCGGGTGTTCCTCCACCGGGAACCCGGCCACCACGTCGTCGAGGTCGACGATGGGTGAGCACGGGATGTCGTGCTGCTCGCAGAACGTCAGCCACTGCGCGGTGGTGCGGGTGCGCACGACGTCGATCACCGCGGTGTACAGCATCGTCACGTTGGCGGCACGGGTGGCACGCGACTCGAGCCGAGGATCGTCGGCCAGATCGTCGCGGCCACCGGCTCGGAACAGATCGACGTAGTTCTCGCGGCTGTACGGGAGCATGTGGATCCACCCGTCGGCGGTGCGTTGTGGGCGACGGTCGGCGGTGAGCACCCGGGCGTAGCCGGCGTTGCCGAGAGGTGGCTCGGGGATGGCATCGGCGCCGTGCTCGACGAGCAGGAACGACTGCATCACCGGCACCATCGGCACCTCCACCCGCTGGCCCTCGCCGGTGCGGTCTCGGTGATGCAGCGCGGCGAGCACCGTGTAGACGATGGTGAGGCCGCTCACCTTGTCGGCCATGATCGTCGGCACGATGCGCGGCTCACCGCTCTGCTGTTCGTAGATGTGCGCCATTCCCGACGCCGATTGCACGACGTCGTCGTAGGCGGGCCGATCGCCATCGGGCGTGTCGGTGGGCCACCCCTGCGCCTGGCAGAAGATGATGTCGGGCTTGCGCGCCGCGACGTCGTCGTACGTGAGCCCGAGCCGCGAGAGCGGACCGGGCCGCAAGTTGGTGACCACGATGTCGGCGCGCTCGGCCAGGCGCAGGCACGCCTCGCGACCGTCGGGGTGCTTGAGGTCGAGGCTGATGTTGCGTTTGTTGCGCATCAGGTTGAGGGCGATGCCCGACAACTGCGGGTGCCTGCCCGGCCCCATGTAGCGGTTCGTGTCGCCACCGATGTCCTCCACCGTCACCACGTCGGCGCCGAGGTCGCCGAGGATCTGCGTGGCCAACGGCCCCATCACCACCGAGGTGAGGTCGAGGACGCGCACGTCGGCCAAGGGGCCCGGCACAGCGCGCTCCGTCAGTGATTCTCGCCCGGGCGCCACGGCATGCCGGCATGCGCCGGCGGCCGTAGTTGCTGACGAGCAGCACCGAGCACGATGAGCGTGAGGGCGTACGGCGTTGCGGCCACCAGGTTCTGCGGCACGGCATCGACCACGTTCCAGGTGTAGACGCACAGCGCGGCGACGCCGAGGCTGACGACGCCGGGCACCACGCGGCCCTTCATGAAGAAGCGAACGCTGAGCAGCAACAGCACGATGGCACCGACGAGGAACAGCGCCATCACGGCCTCGTCGGAACGCAGTCGTAGTGCCTCGGGGAAGCCGAACAGCACGGCACCGCGCAACACGCCGAACGGTGTCCAGTTGCCGAAGATGGTGGTGGCGAGACCGATGAAGCCGCGGCCGCCGGTCTGTCCCTGACGGTAGGTGTTGGTGAGCACGCACGACAGGTACGCACCACCGAAGGCTGCGAGTGCGCCGCTGACCGCCATGGCCTGGTACCGCACTCGGGCGATGTTGACGCCGAGGCTCTCGCCAGCTTGCGGCGACTCGCCCGACGACCGCATGCGCAGACCGAAGCGGGTACGCCACAGCAGCCACGCCGTGAACGGCACCAGTGCGAGCGCCAGGATGGTGGGCAGATAGAGGTCGCTGAGGAAGCCCTTCATGATGCCCGCGATGTCGGAGATGAGCAGGATGCCCTTGTTCTCGATCCAGCCGAGGATGTCGGGCGTCTTCCACGTGCCGATGTTGCCCCCGGTGAGGAACGGCATGTCGAACGAGCCGAAGCCCTTCTTGCCGGGGGGTGACTGGCTCTCGCCGCCGCCCTGCTTGCCCTTGAACGCGATGATCGACAGGTACTCGGTGGTGCCCGCCGCGAGGATGTTGATCGCGATGCCGCTCACCACGTGGTCGACGTTGAACCGCACGGTGGCCACTGCGTGGATGAGCCCGACGAGGATGCCGCCCAGGACCGCGCAGCCGATGCCGGCCCACGAACCCCAGTGCCAGGCCGCCCAGCCGCCCAACCACGAGCCGACGATCATCATGCCTTCGATGCCGATGTTCACCACGCCGGCACGCTCGGCCCACAGACCGGCGAGGCCGGCCAGCAGGATGGGCGTCGACACGCGGATGGTGGCCGACACCGTGCCCGAACTGGTGAGGTCGTCGGCCTCGGTGAACACCCGCACCACCGACACGATGAGCAGCGCGCCGAGCGACAGCAGCATCGCCTTGCGGTGCCGGGTCATGCCGTGCAGCCAACTGCGGCGCGGGGCCGGGGCCGGGGCGGGAAGGAGTTCGACGGTGCTCACGCGGCCACCGCCTCGTGCTGACGCTCGAGCTCGGCCGTCGCCTTGCGTTGGATGCGTTGCTCGTCGTAGCGCTTCACCGCGCCGTTGATGATGACCACGGCGAACACGATGATGCCCTGCATGATCGTGACGATCTCCTTCGGGATGTCCTCGAGCTGCAGCTGCCCGGAGGCGGCGCTGAGGAAGCCGAACAGGAGGCCGGAGAAGAGGATGCCGACCGGGTGGTTGCGACCGAGCAGTGCGACGGCGATGCCGTTGAAGCCCTGCTGTTCGGCCAGCCCGTTCTGGTAGGCGTGCACGTCGCCGAGCAGTGAGCGCATGCCCACCAGGCCGGCGAGTGCACCGGAGATGAGCATCGCGATGACGATCATCTTCTTCGGGTTCACACCGGTGACGCGTGCGGCGCCACCGTTGGCCCCGGACGCGCGGAGGCGGAAGCCGAACTTGGTCTTCCACACGAGGATCCAGAAGAACAGCAGCACCAGCAACGCCACGATGAACATCCCGTTCAGGCGGCGGTCGACGATGTCGGGCATCCACGCCGACTCCGGCAGCGTCTTGGTCTTCACCAACAGGCTCTCGGTCTCGCTCTCCACTCGGAAGAACTCGTCGAACGCCCATGCCACCACGCCGAGGGCGATGAAGTTGAGCATGATCGTGGAGATCACCTCGTTGACGCCACGCTTCACCTTCAACCAGGCGGCGATGCTCGACCAGGCGGCACCGGCGATCATGGCCACCACGAGGCAGAACAGCACGTGCAACGGTGCGGGCAGCTTCACCGCTGCGCCCACCACGGCGGTGGTGAGCAGGGCCACACGCATCTGGCCCTCGACACCGATGTTGAACAGGTTCATCTTGAAGCCGATCGCCACGGCGGCGGCGGAGATGAACAGCGGCGTGGCCCGGTTCAGCGTGTCGAGCTGCACGTTGCGTTCGGTGACGGCACCGAACAACGTGGCGTACGCCTTGATGGGGTCCTTGCCCGTGATGAGCAGGATCACGGCGCAGATGGCGAGGGCCACGAACACCGCGAGGATGGAACTGGCGGATGTGACGGCCATCCGCTGCAGCTTCTGCTTGTTCACGATGCCTCCTGCATCTCACCGGTCATGTACGAACCGAGGAGCTCGGGCGTCGCGGTGTCGGGGTCGAGATGAGCCGTGATGCGACCGTCGAACATCACGAGGATGCGGTCGGAGAGGCCGATCAGTTCTTCGAGGTCGGCCGAGATGAGCAACACGCCGAGGCCTGCGTCGCGTGCGCGACGCAGTTCCTCCCAGATGGCCGCCTGGGCGCCGATGTCGACGCCGCGCGTGGGGTGCGCGGCCAGCAACACCGTCGGGTTGCTGGCCATCTCGCGGCCGACGATGAGCTTCTGCTGGTTGCCGCCCGAGAGCGCGAACGCCGGCACCTGCTCGCTGGGAGTGCGCACACCGAACCGCTCGATGACCGCACGGCTGTCGGCTTCGATCTTGCGCTTGAGGATGAACGGGCCCGACGACATGGCCGGCTCGTCCTCGCGCCCGAGGTAGGTGTTCTCCCACAGCGGCGCGTCCATCAGCAGACCCTCGCGGTGGCGGTCGAACGGAATGTACGACAGGCCCAGGGCGAGGCGGACACGGGTCTCCTTGTCGGTGACCTCGGTGCCCTCCACCGACACGCTGCCGCGTTCGATGGGACGCAGGCCGAGGATGGCCTCGCACACCTCGAACTGGCCGTTGCCCTCCACGCCGGCGATGCCGACGATCTCGCCGCTGTGCACCTCGAACGAGATGTCCTCGAGCGCGAGCTTGCTGCCCTTCTGCACACCGGCCACGTCGACGCCGCGCACGTCGAGCACGACCTGCGAACCGATCGCGGTCTCGCGACCCGACGGATCGGGAAGTTCGCTGCCCACCATCAACTGGCCGAGGCCGCGACGGTCGATCTGCGACGGGGTGGTGGTGGCCACCGTGGTGCCCTGGCGGATGACCGTGATGTCGTCGCTCACCGCGAGCACCTCGTCGAGCTTGTGCGAGATGAAGATCACCGTCGCGCCGTTCGCGACGAGACGCTTCACGTTCTCGAACAACTCGTCGACCTCCTGCGGCACGAGCACCGCGGTGGGCTCGTCGAGGATGAGGATGCGGGCGCCGCGGAACAGCACCTTCAGGATCTCCACCCGCTGGCGCTGCCCGATGCCGAGCGTGCCCACCGGGGCATCGATGTCGAAGTGCTGGCCCAGCGACTCCATCAGGGTGTGGATGCGGGCACGGGCCTCGTCCATCCTCAGCACGCCGCGAGCGCCGGTGGGCTCGTCGCCGAGGATGATGTTCTCGCCCACGCTGAGGTTGTCGGCGAGCATGAAGTGCTGGTGCACCATGCCGATGCCCGCCCTGATGGCGTCGGTGGGCGACTTGAACGTCAGCGTCTGGCCCTCGACCGTGATGGTGCCCTCGTCCGGCTGATGCATGCCGTACAGGGTCTTCATCAGCGTCGACTTGCCGGCACCGTTCTCGCCGACGATGGCGTGGATGGTGCCCTTTCGCACTCGCAGATCGATGTCGTAGTTGGCACGTACGCCCGGGAAGCTCTTGCCGATGCCTTCCAGAACGACGGCGTACTCGGCCGCCGGATCGCTCACCACATCCCCTTCGTTCTGCTGCGGTCCGCGGTGACCACAGCGTGTCGTCGGCCAGTATTCCACACGCCCCCACGAAGGCTGCCACTACGCGGAAGGGGGTCCGGGGCACTGCCCCGGACCCCCTTCGCAGTTGGATCAGATCGTGTGGATCAGATGGCTCAGGGAGCCGTCGGGACCACGATCTTGCCGCTGATGATGTCGGCCTTGAGGGCCTCGAGCTGGTCGACGAACTCGGTGAGGTAGTCACCCGAGGTCGCGTAGCCCACACCGTCGACGCTGAGGTCGAACACCTTGATGCCACCGGCGGTGTCGCCGTCGGCAACAGCCTTGATGGTCTCGAACACGGCGACGTCGACGCGCTTCAGCATGGAGGTGAGGATGACCTTCTTGGCGTCCTCGCTGCCAGCCGTGAGGTACTGGTCGCTGTCCACGCCGATGGCCCACTTGCCGGCCTCGATGGCCGCCTCGATGGTGCCCGCACCCGAACCGCCGGCGGCGGTGTAGATGACCTCGACGCCATCGGCGTACCAGCCAGCGGCGATCTCCTTGGCGCCGGCGACGTTGCCCCAGGCGCTGTTGTCACCGGCCGGGCCGAGGTACTTGCTCTCGACGACGATGTCCGGGTTGATCTGCTTCGCACCAGCGATGTAGCCGGCCTCGAACTTCTTGATGAGGTCGATCTCCTGGCCACCGATGAAGCCGATCTTGTCGCAGCCGCACTTCAGTGCAGCAGCGGCGCCGACGAGGAACGAACCCTGCTCCTCGGCGAACACGAGGCTCTTCACGTTCGGGGCGTCGACCACGGAGTCGACGATGCCGAAGGTGACATCGGGGTTGGCAGCGGCCACTTCGGCCATCGGATCGGTGAACATGAAGCCCACACCCACGATGACGTTGGCGCCGTCGCCGGCCAGCAGTTCGAGGTTCGCCTTGCGGTCCTCGTCGACCGTGGCCTCGAGTTCCTTCACCTCGACGCCGAGCTCGGAGGCAGCGCGGTCTGCGCCAACACCGGCCGAGTCGTTGAAGGTGCCGTCGCCGCGGCCACCGGTGTCGAATGCGACGCCAGCGACGATGTCGCTGTCACCGCCGGCGGCAGCCGTGGTCTCGGAGCCGGCCGCAGCCGTGGTCTCGGCTGCGGTGTCCCCGGACGTGCTCTCGTCGTCGCCGCATGCGGCAGCCACGAGACCGAACGTCGCGAGGAGGGCAACCGCTGCGAAGCGCTTGCTCTTGCGCATTGTGTCTCCCCCTTGGAGGTAATGGTTGGGTGGATGAGTATCCGTTGCCGAGCCTACTCGCGCCGGGGTGCCGGTGGATGCTCGCCGTGGTCTCGTAACCTGCAGTTCAGATTTCGATGCCGGCTGGATCTCGCCCCCTTCCGCCGTCCCGGCGGCGTGTGTCGCGGCGCACCTACATGGTGCGGCGCGTCGTCGCGCTGTCCCTGGTGGTGGTGCTGTTCCTCGGCGTCTGGTCGGTCGTGTCGGGCATGTTCGGCAGCGACGAAGTGGCCAGTTCCGAGCCGTCCTCGGCGGTCACCCAGACCGTGGTCAACGACGGTGTGACACCCACCACACTGCCGCCCGCCACCACGACCACGCCGCCGGTGAAGCCGGTCACCGTGCCCACCCCCGAGGACCCTGCCGAGGTGCTCATCCTGGGCGACTCCGATGCGGGCAGTTTCGGCCCCTATCTGAAGACGCTGCTCGACCAGACCGGACTGGCCACCACCGAGCTCGACTACAAGACCTCGTCGGGCCTGGCCCGTCCCGACTTCTTCGACTGGCCGGCGCACATGCGCGAGATCGTGCCGCAGGTGAACCCCGACATCGTGGTCGTCACGTTCGGCGGCAACGACGCCCAGGGCCTGCGCAACATCGACGAGTCGTGGGCCGTGAACCACCCGCCGGCCTCGGGCGCCGACGATGCCGACTGGCGGGCCGAGTACGGCGCCAGGGTCGGCGCGGTCATGGACTACCTCACCGAGGGCAACCGCACCCTCGTGTGGGTGGGCATCCCCAACGACGACAACCCCGAGGTCACCGCGCGCATGCAGGTGCAGGACGAGGTCGTGCGCGCCGAAGCCGCGAAGCGCACCGACAAGGTGCAGTTCATCGACACCTGGGAGCGGTTCAGCGGCCGCAACGGCGGCTGGGCCGAGTACGTCGTCGACCCCCGCGACGGCGAGGGCAAGGACGTGCGCGCCGACGACGGCTTCCACCTCAACACCACGGGTGCCGAGATCCTCGCGCTCGACATCGCCGAGGCCGTGAAGAACGACCTCCGCGACCGCGGCGCCCAACTCTGACCCCGCCGCCCGGGCCCGCGAACGTAAGTTCGCCGCCCGGGCCCGCGAACTTAAGAGGCCGCGCGGATAGGTGGCGGCGGGGTGAGGGTCCACCGGTCGTGGCAGAGGCTCGTGTTTGATCACGAGTGCGATCCACAACCAACGACCGGTGGAGGTACTCATCATGCGCGCGCTCGATCCCGAAGTGGTGGACGCAGTGTGGGAGCAGCTCAAGGATCTGCTGCCGGATCCGCCCGATGCGCATCCGCTGGGGTGTCATCGACCACGGATCGATGACCGGATCTGCTTCCGTGGAATCGTGATCCGGCTGGCGACGGGCTGCTCGTGGGAAGACGCGGAACGACTGATCGATCACGCCGCGTCCGACACTACGTTGCGGTCGCGTCGCAGCGAATGGCTCGCCGCGGGAGTGTTCGATGAACTGTTCCAGCAGGCCCTCGACGCGTACGACAGCGCCGGCCGGCTCGACCTCGAACACGCCTCGTTGGACGGATCGCTCCACAAGGCACCTTGCGGAGGCCCTGGTAGTGGCAAGAATCCCACCGACCGGGCCAAGCTCGGGTGGAAGTGGTCGATCGCCTGTGACTACACCGGGATCCCGATCGGGTGGGCGATCGACGGCGCCAACCGGCAAGACAGCGTGATGATCCGCCCGACACTCGAGGCTGTCCCTCAGGGCTTGTTGGAGCGGGTCGGGACGCTGCACTTGGATCGCGGTTACGACAACAAGAACGTGCGCGCTGTGCTCGACGAACTCGATGTGAGGAACCCGAACATCGCCCGTCGGCGGCGCGGCAAGGACTCTCCGGAGATCCCCGTCGAGCCGCTCCGCAAAGGGAAACGTTGGCCAGTCGAGCGCACGAACTCGTGGCTCTCGAACTACGGACAAATGCGCCGCAACACCGACCGCTGCACCGAACACCGCCACGCCCAACTCGCGCTCGTCGTCACAATCCTCATCACGGCCAAGCTGATCGACCACGCCAACAGGGCACCTATCCGCTGAGCCTCTAAGTTCGCGGCCCGTCGCGGGTCACATGGTGCGGCCGCGCTCCTGGATGGCGCGGCGGCGGGCCTCCACCTTCTCCGGGCTGAACTGCTCGTCGCGCCAGCGGCGGCCGTTGGTGGCCTCGGTCTGCCAGCCGTCGGCGTCGTACGTGATGGCCGCATAGGTGGCCTTCATCTGGCGGACACCGGCCTGGTCGTTGCCGATGATGTCGAGCGCCAGTCGACGGGTGACGGGCATCAGCTCGTCGTGCGCGACGACGCAGTTCACGAGACCGAACTGGAGGGCCTCCTCGGCGAGCATGAAGTTGCCGGTCCAGCTCATCTCGCGCGCCTTGCGGACGCCGACCGCCTGTGGGAGCAGCACGGCGAGGCCCCAGCCGGGCATCACGCCGACACGTGCGTGCGTGTCGCCGAACTTGGCGCGCTCGCTGGCCACCAGGAAGTCGCAGTTGAGCGCGAGCTCGAAGCCACCCGTGACGGCCACGCCGTTGACTGCGCCGATGAGCGGCTTGGTGAGCGGCGGGAACGGGCCGCGCACGCCGTCGGCGTTCGCGCTGCCGTCGGCACCGGTGGCCGACAGATTGCCACCGCTCGAACCGAGCTCCTTCAGGTCGAGCCCTGCGCAGAACGCCGGGTCGGTACCGGTGAGCACGATGACATCGACGTCGGCGTCGGCCTCGGCCTGCTTCAGCCGCTCGGGCAGCAGGCGCAGCACCTCACTGGAGAGTGCGTTGCGCGCCTCGGGTCGGTTGAGGGTGATGGTGGCGATGCGCTCGCTCACCTCGTACAGCACGACGTCGCTCATGCGGCGACCCTACAGGTCGGCCAGTTTCACCAACGTGGCGGCGATCCACCCGCCGAGCGCGCCGAAGTGGTCGTCGAGGAGTGTGCTCGCGCCGTCGTCGAGCGCGGCCTCGGCCAACTCGTACAGGCCCTCGTACGTGGCTTCCATCGCGTGCTCGGGAGCGCCTTCCTCGCCGCGGAGGTACGCGATCTCCGCGGTCACCCCGGCGCGTTCGAGGCGGCCCTCGCCGATGAGCGGGCTCACCTCGGGCGTGAGCGCGAACACCTTCGCCGGGTCGAGCGGCTCGCTCATTCCCTGTACTCGGAACACGATCTCGATCTCGATGGCCGGCAGCCGGTCGAGCACCTCCTCCACGTACCACTCGCGATACGCGGTCTGGCT
>Ga0172374_1002986_pt1 | contig 10429 bp, 8 predicted proteins | sample LakKiv3m_FD_114536 | JGI IMG/M metagenome (GOLD analysis project Ga0172374, IMG submission 114536) | Freshwater microbial communities from Kabuno Bay, South-Kivu, Congo - kab_092012_10.3m | ecosystem: Environmental > Aquatic > Freshwater > Lake | place: Democratic Republic of the Congo... | reverse complement strand
CTCCGTAGTTGCCGATTATCTCGGCGATATAGAAACTGTTCTGAAGAAGTTGCCCCCCGAAGATATCGATTTTATCGGTGAAGGCTCCCTAAGGTATGGCGAGACTATCCGGGGCGGGTTTCCAGATGCAAAAATCGTCGGTATTGGAAAGATTAACAATCCCAGCGCCTCCTCATTGGGCATGGTTGCAGTTGGCCGCTACAGACAGCAGGGCATGGTTGTTGATCCTCTGTCCCTAATGCCGAATTATCTGCGGTTATCCGAGGCAGAGCAAAAAAGATTTTCCTGAAGAGCGAGTCCTGCAAGCTTTTTGGTTTCTCCCTGCTAAATCCGTGATTGACATGGTCTCAAAATTAAGATAATTTACCGCCCCGATGGACTATTCTTCTTGTTGAGCGGTCGAATTGCAATGGGCGCTGTGAGGTATCGGGCCGGTGTCGATATTGGGGGGGGCAGTAATTGTCTAAAGAGGATCAGCACAGTAGGTACATAGTGGAGGAAGGCACCCCCTTTATATTTTTTTCCTTTCTTTTTGCCATTCTAATCTATTGGGCCGGTTTCCGAGTTGTTTCCCTGCTTTTTTTCTGCCTCGCATTTTTTGTAACCTGGTTTTTTCGTAATCCGGAAAGGAAGACCCCCGAAAACGAGGGTTTGATCATTTCCCCCGCCGATGGGCTGGTAATAAAGATTGAAGAGGCCCAATGCGCTGAGGTTCCCGGGCAGACTCTGCGTAAGGTCAGCATTTTCATGAACGTTTTCAATGTCCATGTCAACAGGTTCCCCTGTTCGGGAGAAGTCAGAACGATACGCTACAAGCCGGGTAAGTTTTTTTCTGCCGATCTGGATAAGGCGTCGGAACTAAATGAGAGAAATACGGTTGTCATCAGAAGAGCCGATGGCCGAGAGATCGTGGCCATCCAGATTGCCGGCCTGATTGCCAGAAGAATTGTCTGCTGGAGCAAGGAAAGGGATGTGGCTCAAAAGGGAAAACGATTCGGAATGATCCGTTTCGGTTCGAGGCTCGAGGTATTCATACCTCTGAGTTCGGTTGTTCTCGTCAATATTGGCGAGAAGGTCAGGGCTGGTGAAACGCCCATCGGAGAATTGATATGAGGAATAACAGACAATCCGGAGAGAAAAGAAGGAATCTGGCCGTTCATGTTCTGCCGAACCTTTTCACAACGGCCAATCTGTTTTGCGGCTTTTATTCGATAATCGCTTCCATGCAGGGGATGTATGAAGTTGCGGCGATAGCCGTTCTGATTGCGGTTGTTCTTGACAGTCTGGATGGCAGAATCGCGCGCATGACCCATACAAGCAGCAGGTTTGGAGGCGAATATGATTCTTTATGCGATCTTGTCAGTTTCGGCGTGGCGCCGGCTATCATGATTTACAACTGGTCGCTGTTTTCCTTCGGGAAATGGGGATGGCTTGCGGCTTTTCTGTTCGTTGTCTGCGGCGCTTTGCGCCTGGCAAGATTCAACGTGCAGGTGGGAATTATCGACAGCCGGGTCTTCAATGGCCTTCCGATTCCCGGAGGCGCGGCGGTGCTTGCTACGTTCATACTGCTTTTTTATTATCTGGGGGGAGAAGGACGCTACCCCAGCCTGCCGATTATGATCGGGGTTGCCGCAACCGCGATTTTTATGGTCAGCAGTATAAAATATTACAGTTTCAAGGATTTGAATTATTTTTCCCGTAAACCATTCATGTGTTTTGTGGCGATCGTCCTGATCCTCGTTGTCGTTGCCGCGGAGCCTCAGATCATGCTCTTTACCTTTGCCTTCGGTTACAGTCTTACGGGGCCGGTATGGGCGCTGCTGAAAATGTTCAGGAAAAAGCAGGAGAATTTTAAGGCGGATAATCAACCTCAATCTCACGATCGTCCCGTTTAATATGAAGCGTATTTATAACATGGCGGTTATTGTTCCGGCAGGTTAAGTGTGGCAGACCTGTTGTTAAGGGTTTGATGCGGCTTTTTGTCGGTTCTTGCATCTTGCCTTTTGGTATTGCCGGTAGGGCTTAAGGGAAAAATTACAAAATAAGGAGTGTTAGATGAGAGACTATAATGTTGCGGTCGTCGGGGCAACGGGAGCTGTCGGAAACGAGATGATCAAGGTTTTGGAACAGCGCAACTTTCCTGTTAAGAAATTGACGCTTCTTGCCTCGAACCGATCGATGGGCAAGGAACTTACATTCCATGGCAAATCCATACCGGTCGAGGTGTTGACGGAAAACTCCTTCAGCGGAATTGAGATAGGGCTCTTCTCTGCGGGGGGAAGCGTCAGCGAAAAGTTTGCCCCGCTTGCGGCGGCTGCCGGCTGTGTTGTGATCGACAATACCAGCGCCTTTCGCATGGTTCCCGATATCCCGCTCGTTGTTCCTGAGGTTAATCCCGAAGCGATTGCCCTGTACAAGAACCGGGGCATTATTGCCAATCCCAACTGTTCCACTATACAGATGGTTGTGGCCCTGAAACCGATTCACGACGCGGCAGGCATAAAAAGGATTGTAGTTTCGACCTACCAGGCTGTTTCGGGTACGGGCAAGAAGGCGATCGAGGAACTCTCTTTGCAAACGCAGGCGCTCATGAGCTTCAAGGAGCCGGTTGTCAAGGTATATCCGCACCGGATAGCCTTCAACTGTTTGCCCCATATTGACGTCTTTTTGGATAATGGCTACACGAAGGAAGAGATGAAGATGGTCAATGAGACCAAAAAGATTTTGAGTGATCAATCGATTAGGGTAACCGCAACCGCAGTGAGGGTGCCCGTTTTTTACAGCCACTCCGAATCTATAAATATTGAAACCGAGAAAAAGCTGACTGCCGGGCAAGTTCGCGAGCTCCTTTCCCGGGCGCCGGGCGTTGTTGTTACCGATAACCCGGGTTTTAAAGAGTACCCGCTGGCAATTGACGCCGCTGGAAAAGATGAGACGTTTGTCGGCAGAATACGCGAGGACGAGTCCATTCCCAATGGGATAAATCTCTGGGTTGTGTCGGACAATATAAGAAAAGGCGCCGCCCTGAATGCCGTGCAGATTGCCGAGATTTTGGGCAGTAAGTACCTGTGAGAATAAGCGGCGGAGAAGCTAAGGGAAGGCTGATCCGCATTCCGGCGGGGACTCGTGTTCGGCCTACAACCGACCGTGTCAGGGAAGCGCTTTTCAATATCTTGTCGACGGTTGCGGAAAAAACGTTTCTTGATCTATTTGCGGGTAGCGGGATTGTAGGTCTGGAGGCACTGAGCCGTGGCGCGGCTTTTTCAGCATTTGTGGAAAAGGATTTGAGGGTTGCCGGTGCCCTGAAGGCAAGGATCGGCGAGTTGGGGTATGCAGTCCGGGCGGAAGTAATCTCCGCTCCTGCTCATAAGGCGCTTGACATCCTGCGGCGTAGCGGAAAAAGATTTGACGTTGTTTTTGCCGATCCGCCCTACAACGAAGGTTTAGCCGTTGAAACCATTCATTTGCTGGAGAATGGAGAGCTGATGGTACCCGGTGGAATTTTGGTCTTGCAGCACTCCGCAAGAGAAACATTAGGAGTACTCCGGGTCGTTCCGCTGCTTCTGACCGACAAGAGACGGTACGGGGAGACGATTTTATCTTTTTTCCGCAAAGAGGCTGCGATCGGCGAGGCGGACAATAATCTTGACTAAGGGATTGATTGCTGCGCATCTGCCTGCTGACAATCCGGATGAAAAGCGCGAAGGGGGATGACTGTGAAGAAAATGGCTGTATATCCAGGTTCTTTTGACCCGATTACCAATGGTCATGTGGATATTATCAGGCGTAGTTTGCATATGTTTGATGAATTGACGGTCTTGATAGCGCATAATCCTACAAAGAAGACACATTTCCCCCTGGAGGAGCGTCTGGAGATGATCCGGGAGGTAACGAGGGACTGCAATAATATCCATGTGGACAGTTTTGACGGACTGCTGGTCGATTATTTGAAAGAAAAGGGCGCTAACGTGATTATTCGGGGGCTAAGGGCGCTCTCCGATTTTGAATACGAGTTTCAGCTTGCCCTCATGAATCGCCGCTTGAACCGCGAAATCGAGACGTTGTTTCTTATGACCGGATATCAGTGGTTTTACACCAGTTCGACGATTATTAATGAGGCGGCCAGCATGGGAGGTTCAGTGGAGGGACTGGTGCCGGATATAGTCAACCGGAAGTTGATCGATAAATATTCCAAAAGAGGGGTATGAATATGGGCACGAGCAGCGCTACGCATAATTTGGCGAAGAGGATCGGGCTTATAAAGCCGTCGCCGACACTGGCAATTCAGGCAAAGGCCAACGCCTTGAAAGCGGCAGGACACGATATAATCAGTTTCGGGGCAGGGGAACCTGATTTTGACACGCCCGATAACATCAAGGAGGCGGCGATTGCCTCAATAAGGGCCGGATTCACCAAATATACGCCGGTCGGGGGAATCGATGAGCTCAAGGATGCGGTCATTGCCAAGCTGGAGCGGGACAGCCAACTGCGGTATGATCGTTCCCAGATTGTTATTTCCTGCGGCGCCAAGCATTCCCTTTTCAATGTTGCCCATGTGCTCTTCGAAGAGGGCGACGAGGTTCTTGTTCCCTCGCCCTTTTGGGTTTCCTATACCGATATCGTCTATCTGACCGGCGCCAGGCCGGCGGTGATAAAGACCACCCTTGAAGATGGGTTCAAGCTGCGGCCCGCGCAACTGGAAGCGGCGATAACGCCGCGTACCAGGGCCATTATCATCAACTGTCCGTCAAACCCCGCCGGGGTTTGTTACAGCAGGAGGGAATTGGAGGAGCTTGCCGCGATACTTCTTGCCAGAGGAATTCTGATTATCTCGGATGATATCTATGAAAAGATAATCTACGATGACAGCAGATTCTATTCGCTGGCCTCCTTCAGCGAGGAACTCAAAAGAAATACGGTCGTTGTCAACGGCGTTTCCAAAAGCTACGCGATGACCGGCTGGCGAATTGGCTACACGGCCGGACCCGAAGAGATAATTGCGGCGGTTACGAAGTACCAAAGTCAAAACACCTCTAATCCGACTTCAATAGCCCAGAAGGCCGCGGTGGAAGCGCTCAACGGTCCCCAGGAGGGAATTGGGGAAATGAGGCGGGAATTCCAGCGGCGCCGGGATGTTATTGTCAAAAAACTCAATGATATATCCGGGATTGACTGTCCTAACCCGCAGGGCGCTTTTTATGTGTTTCCCCGGGTCGCCTCTTTCTACGGCAGGTCTTTTGGGGGAAGGGTCGTTAACAATTCCTCGGAAATGGCCGCTTATCTGCTGGAAGAGGCGAAAGTGGCCCTGGTGCCCGGTGCGGATTTTGGCCATGACGACCATCTGCGTCTTTCCTATGCCACCTCCCTGGAGAAGATCGAAAAGGGGGTTGACAGAATACGTGAGGCACTGCTGAAGGGTTAGTCTGATCTTCACCAATTTTTAGGGTTTTAACTGTTCAGTGGTCAAGCACCGGGAAAGATTGCCGCTTCCCATTATCAGAAAATAAAGGTACTGACTTGAGTTTACAGAGAAAAAAGACGCGGGTTATCGATGTTGGGGGGGTGAAGATCGGCGGTGATTTTCCGATTGTTGTCCAGTCGATGACCTCCTGCGATACCCGCGATGTCGCCTCCACCCTGAAACAGATCAAGGTTCTGGCGGAAGCCGGGTGTGAAATCGTCAGGGTGGCGGTTCCGGATGAAGCTGCCGCGGCAGCGATAAAAGAGATACGTTCCCGGATAGCCATTCCGTTGATTGCCGATATCCATTTTCGCGATGATCTTGCCGTTATGGCGATGAGTAAGGGCGCCGACGCGATCAGAATCAACCCCGGCAATATTCCGGTTGAGGGCATTCGCCGGATTGTCAACGAGGCGAAACGCAACAAAAAGGCGATTCGGGTTGGGGTGAATTCGGGTTCCCTGGAGAAGGACATTGCCTCCCGCCATCATGGAGCGACGGCGTCCGCCCTTGTGGAGAGCGCCCTGAGAAATATCCGCCTCCTGGAAGGGATGGACTTTACCGATATGAAGCTTTCGCTGAAATCATCGGATGTGGCAACTGCCATAGAGGCCTATCGATCCATTTCCGCCTTGACCGACTACCCGCTGCATCTCGGCGTTACCGAAGCGGGGACGCTTCTGCAGTCGGCAATAAAATCAGCACTGGGGATAGGCGCTCTGCTTTATGACGGAATCGGGGATACGATCCGGGTTTCAATCACCGGCGATCCGTTGCAGGAGATAGGGGTTGCCTTTGGTATTCTGCGGGCATTGAAGCTGCGCAATGTCGGACCGGAAATCATCTCCTGTCCCACCTGCGGCAGGTGTGAGATAGACCTCGTATCGCTCACGTCCCAGATGGAAGAGAGACTGAAGGGGATGAAGGCCCCCTTAAAAATAGCCCTGATGGGTTGCGTTGTTAACGGTCCGGGAGAGGCAGCCGAGGCAGATATCGGCATCGCCGGGGGAAGGGGTTCCGGCATGCTTTTTAAAAAGGGAGAGGTGGTCCGAAAAATAGGCGAGGCTGAATTCGTTTCGGTCCTGCTGGAAGAGATTCGCCTGATGACAGGGGAAGCTGACGGGCTTCAAAAGTGAGGGATTGAATGCGTTATTCTGAAATGTTTCTGCCTACGGCACGGGAGATTCCTTCCGACGCTGAATTGATCAGCCACCAGTTGATGGTGCGGGCCGGGATGATAAGGAAACTGACCAGCGGTGTTTACTCATGGCTGCCGCTCGGTTGCCGGGTTATCCGCAAGTTTGAAGAGATAGTCCGTCAGGAGATGAACCGGGCGGGGGCCCAGGAGGTTTTTCTGCCGATGGTTCAGCCTGCGGAGTTATGGCAGGAATCGGGACGCTGGGTTCATTATGGCAAGGAGTTGCTGCGTTTTCGTGACCGGCATGACCGGGAGTGTTGTCTCGGGCCGACCCATGAGGAGGTCATTACCGATCTGGTCAGAAACGATTTAAAAACCTACCGACAGCTTCCCAAAAATCTCTATCAGATTCAGACAAAATTCCGGGACGAAATCAGGCCGCGGTTCGGGGTTATGCGCTCCCGGGAATTCGGCATGAAGGATGCTTACAGCTTTGACGTCGATGAAGCGGGAAGCGAGATCAGCTACAAAAAGATGTTTGAGGCATACAAACGGATATTCTCCCGCTGCGGGTTGAATTTCCGACCGGTTGAGGCTGATTCCGGCAGCATCGGAGGTAATTATTCTCATGAATTCATGGTAATGGCTGATTCCGGGGAGGATGCGGTCTGTTATTGCAGCCGTTGCGATTATGCGGCCAATCTGGAAAAGGCGGAACTCGCGCGGCCGGATGCCGGGGCGCCGTCGGCAGAGGTCTCTCCGGTTGAAGAGGTTTATACCCCTTCGGTAAAAACCATTGAAGATGTTTGCGGTTTTCTTGATGTCAAACCCTCTGAGGTTGTCAAAACCCTTATTTTTTCCGCCGACGATGTCCCGGTGGCGGTGCTGGTCAGAGGAGACCATGAGGTAAACGAGATCAAGGTGAAAAATTATCTCCATTGTGATTTCCTTGAGCTTGCCGACGAGGCGAAGATCAAGAAAGTTACCGGCTCGGTAAAGGGATTTGCCGGCGCAGTCGGGGCCAAATGCCGGATAATCGCTGATTATTCGCTGATCGGGATGGGTGATCTGATTATGGGTGCCAATCGGGATGATTTTCACCTGCGCCACGTAAGGCCGGGCCGAGATTTTCCGCTTGAGGAATTTGCCGATCTGCGGATGATCAGGGAAAACGACTCCTGTCCTCGCTGCGGCGGCTCTATCAATATCGCCAGAGGAATCGAGGTCGGTCACGTCTTCAAATTGGGGCTCAAATACAGCAAGGCGATGAAGGCGGTTTTTCTCGACCGGAACGGGAAGGAACAGTTTATGTTCATGGGCTGCTACGGCATCGGCATTGGCAGAAGCGTCGCCGCGGCAATCGAACAGAACAATGACAAGGACGGGATTGTCTGGCCGGCTGCCCTGGCCCCTTATCAAGTTATTATTACCCCGGTTAACTTTGACGAGCCGAAACTTGCCGCTGCGGCGGAAACCCTTTACGGTGCGTTGCTCAAAAGCGGGGTTGAGACCATTCTCGATGATCGTGACGAGAGGGTTGGCGTCAAGTTCAAGGATGCGGATTTGATCGGCATCCCCTGGCGGGTGACAATCGGCCCGAAAAAGCTGGCAGAGGGGAAGATCGAAATCAAAAACAGGCGTACTGGGGAGATCCATACCCTGCCTCTTCCGGAAGCAGCGGATTTCCTGACTGAAAAAGTCAAGCTTGACGCCAATCAATAATTGATGAGGAACAGCCGCAAATAACCTTGTGTTTCCTGATTCCCTTCTCAGGCTTCAGCCGGTTGGCATTCCCGCATGTTTTGAATGGGAATCGGTTCTGCAAACCAATAAATTGTTGTGGATAAGGGCTCAATCCCCATGCTTCGCATAAACGACATTCTGGATAAAGTCCAAACCTATCTTGTCCCTGAGCAGATGGAGATGATCGAGAAGGCCTATATCTTTTCAGCCTCCGTTCATCAGGGACAGATACGGCTGTCAGGGGAGCCCTACCTGACCCACCCGATGGAGGTGTGCGGGATTCTTGCCGATATGAAACTCGACACGGCAACGCTTGTCACCGGACTTCTGCACGATACCGTCGAAGACACCCTTACCACGATCGGGCAGATTGAAGAATACTTCGGCAAGGAGGTGGCGTTTCTGGTCGACGGCATGACGAAGATCGGGAAGATCACCTTTGGCAGCAAAGAGAAACGCCAGGCGGAAAATTACCGCAAGATGATTTTGGCGATGTCAACCGATATTCGCATCCTGCTCGTCAAGCTTGCCGACCGGGTCCATAACATGCGGACAATGGAGTTTCAAACTCCCGAGAAGCAACTTCAGATATCGCAGGAGACCCTCGACCTGTACGCGCCTCTGGCAAATCGACTCGGGATAAACTGGATGAAGACGGAACTGGAAGATCTGTCTTTTCGCCATATCGATTTTGCCGCCTACAACGAACTGGCGATGCGGATTGAAAAAAAACAGGACAAAAGAAACGAGTACACCAATGAGATAAAAGAAGTGATTTCCCGGGAAATGGAGCGGTTCGACATCAAGGGCGAGCTTGAGGGAAGGGCCAAGCATCTCTACAGCATCTACAAAAAAATGAAGGAACAGAAAATTGACTTTGATGAGGTGTATGATCTTACCGCCTTCCGCATTATTCTCGATTCCGATGCCGTCAAGGACTGCTACGAGGCGCTCAGCATGGTTCATGCCCTGTGGAAACCGGTTCAGGGGAGGTTCAAGGATTATATCGCGATGCCGAAGGCCAATCATTACCAGTCGCTCCATACGACGGTAATCGGTCCTTACGGCGAGAGGGTGGAAATCCAGATCAGGACAAGGGGCATGCACGAATGGGCGGAAGGAGGAATTGCCGCCCACTGGCGCTACAAGGAGGGGAAGGATGCGTCGAAGGACGATGAGGAGATAAAAAAGCTCAGGGATCTTCTGGAGGCTCAGCAAGAGGTTAAAGATCCCCGCGAGTTCATGTCCAACCTGAAGATCGCCCTTTTCCCCGAGGATGTTTATGTTTTCACCCCGCAGGGAGAGGTCAAGGCCTTTCCGAAGGGTGCGACCCCGATCGATTTTGCCTACAGCGTTCATACGGATGTGGGCCATCAGTGCATCGGTGCCAAGGTTAATCGGAGCATCGTTCCTCTCAAATACCAGTTGCAGAATGGCGACACGGTGGAGATTATCACTCAGGCAGGGCATCACCCGGGCAAGGACTGGTTGAAATATGCCGTTACCCCGCGCGCCCTGGCAAAGATAAGAGGCTGGGTCAAGACAGAGGAGAGGGAGAAGAGTCTTGCGCTCGGCCAGGATCTTCTCGACAAGGAGTTCAGAAAGCATCATCTCAAGCTCGGGCAGGTAGCGAAATCTCCGGAAATGCAGGCGCTATTCAAGGAACTCCACGTTGATTCCCTCGATGATCTGCTCTCCTATATCGGGTTCGGGAGGGTTTCTGCTAAGCATGTATCCCGTCAGTTTCTCCCGGAAGAAGAGGTAAAAAAAGAGGAGTTTCCTGAGAAGAAGCAGAAAAAGGGCGCCGACCCTGAAGCGATCGGCGTTTCGTTGACCGGGGTGGATGATATCATGGTGAGTTTTGGCAAGTGCTGCCATCCGATACCGGGGGATGAAATTATTGGTTACATCTCGCGCGGACGGGGAATCATTGTTCATACAATGTCTTGCCCTCATGTCCGCGACATGGATCCGGAGCGGTTGGTGAATGTGCACTGGGATGCAACTGAAAAGAAGGAATATCAGGTTGATATGAAGGTCGTCTGCCATGACAGCAAAGGCGTGCTTGCTGAAATCAGCTCGGCAAT
>Ga0172374_1002985_pt1 | contig 10430 bp, 9 predicted proteins | sample LakKiv3m_FD_114536 | JGI IMG/M metagenome (GOLD analysis project Ga0172374, IMG submission 114536) | Freshwater microbial communities from Kabuno Bay, South-Kivu, Congo - kab_092012_10.3m | ecosystem: Environmental > Aquatic > Freshwater > Lake | place: Democratic Republic of the Congo... | reverse complement strand
TACGGTTAAAATACATTGAAACCAGTTTTTGGATTATCTCATCACGCTGGTAGCTAGAACCTTTCATTAAGGTTAAAAAAGTATCTCGATATAAATCGGGACTGCCTAAACCATAAATACACGAAACGGAACTAACAATAATAACGTCTTTTCTGGTCAAGAGCGCCTGAGTCGCCGCATGACGCAACCGCTCAATTTCCTTATTAATGTCTGCTTCTTTTTCAATATAAATATCCGCATCGGCCATATAGGCTTCCGGTTGATAGTAGTCATAGTAACTGACAAAGTACTCAACTTTATTTTCCGGAAAAAAAGTGCGAAACTCCGCGCAAAGTTGGGCGGCTAAGGTTTTGTTGTGGGCAATCACTAGGGTTGGTTTTTGAACTTTTTCAATCACATTCGCCACCGTAAAAGTTTTTCCCGATCCCGTCACACCTAAAAGAGTCTGGTATTTTTGTCCAGATTCAATGCCTTCGACCAATTTTTCAATTGCTTGAGGCTGATCTCCAGCAGGAGCAAATTGTGAATTAAGTTTAAATTTCATTTCGATATCTATCTAATAATTGATAGGATGTTCTTGAGCGCAAGCCGGTCGAGCGAGCTACTAATTTGCAAGCGTTTCGCGAAGCAAATTAGAAGCAAGCGAGTAGGGTGGCTAGGGCGGCTGAATGCGAAAGAATATCCTATCGATAAGTAATGTCAAGAAATATTCTACCACAATTTCAGGTAAAACAAAACCCGTCTCTCTAAAAGATTGACGGATTTTGCAAATTTTTTAATTACTCGACGGCTTCTTCTTCGTCTTCTTCAGCATCTTCTTCGCCATCTTCTTCCATGGCTTCATCTTCGGTTTCTTCCATGGTGTCGTCATCGCCATCGGCGTCATCAGCCGCAACATCGCTGTCGTCGGTCATTGTGGCCGCGTCATCATCATCGTCAGCTGCGACGTCGTTCATGTCATCTTGGTTTTGATCATCCATCTTACCTCCTAAGGCCCTTCCCGTCGCAATACGAGCGAGCTGGGCAATTACTTGTTTATTTAATTGTCCGATAGTTGGAAAAGGTTGTCAACCCCATCTTTACAGGTTCAAACGGAATTAGGAAAATATTTAGAACAGTCCTCTTACGTCCTTAAAGGTGATCGCTACCAATAAAAGAATTAACAGAATAAAACCTACAAGATGAACAATATTTTCTATCTCTTGGCGAACAACTTTACGGCGGAAAACACCCTCAAGGACTAGAAATAGGACTTTACCACCATCAAGCGCAGGAAATGGCAAGATATTAATTATTCCCAGATTAATGGAGAGTAAAATAACTAATTGCAAGACATAAATCCAACCGACTTTAATGGCTTGAGCTGTAAAGTTAAACAAGCCAACGGGGCCCATCACATTTTCACCAGCTTCGCCTACTTTACCAGTAGTGAATAAACTCTTGAATAGGCCACCAAGAAAATCAAACAGCGCTCCAATCACCTTACCTGTCTCGGTAATACTAGTGATAAAAGCTTGGGGTACAGGTTGTTTAACTTTGGTAATTGGCACAATCCCCACGCCTAGAGGTGCTTCTGCGTTTTCCGAAAGAGTTACTTTGACCAGTCGAACTTTTTTCTCTTGAATAATAGATAGTTCTACCTCTTTGCCAATATTTTCTTTGGTAAATGTTTGCAAATCGGTTGTTGAAGAAAAACCGTTAAGAATCGTGTTTGGCACAATCCCTATTTTTTCAGCTGGAGAATCTGGAGCCACATAAATAACCATAACCTTAGAAACTTTCGTACCGCTCATGGTTGCTGGATCAGAAACCGGTGGCGTCATACCAATCGAAAAACCAATTGTCATGAGGAAGATGGCCAAGATAAAATTCATCACCACACCGGCAACTACTATAGCCACGCGCGCACGAACTTTTTTCTTACCGAAAGCATCTGAGCTAGTCGAGTCATCCTCTTCGCCCAAAAGCTTAACATAGCCACCCAGAGGGATCAGATTGATCGCATAAACCGTTCCGCCTTTTTTGATCGCCCAAATGCGTGGTGGAAAGCCAAATGCGAATTCTTCAACTTTAACACCGCACCAACGGGCAACTAAAAAATGACCGAGTTCGTGGACAAAGATTAATAGACCTAAAATTACAATAAAGACAACAATCGTTAAAAACATATACTCCTTAAAATTCGAAATCCGAATTACAAATGACGAATAAAACTAAAATTATTTTTCGAAATTAGACATTCGGATTTTGGTATTTATCCTATATGGTCATCAATTCTTTTTCTTTAGCTTCAACAAGATCTTGAACTTTTTTATTGTATTCGGAGATTTCTTTGTTTAAATCTTTTTCGCCTTGATATTTGTCGTCTTCGGTTAGAGTTCCAGCTTTCTCATCTGCTTGGATTTCTTTCCAAGCTTCTTCGCGCAGATTGCGCATCACGATTCTCGCCGCTTCGGCTTTTTGATGAGTTAATTTTACAAATTCAGCGCGTCGTTCCTGGGTTAAAGGCGGTAAGGAAATTCTCACAACACGACCGTCGCTAGTTACACCAAAACCGAGATTGGCATTCCTCAAAGCAGTTTCAATATCACCCAAAGAACTCGTATCCCATGGCTGAACCACAATCAGAGTAGATTCCGGTGTAGAAATCTGGGCCATTTGTTTTAAAGGCGTGGAAGAACCATAATAACTCACTACAATATTGTCCACTAAAGAAGCACTGGCCTTACCAGTACGAATAGTCATCAAATCTTCTTTGAGCTTAGCTACAACTTCTTCCATTTTTGGTCGAAGTCGGTTCAAAATTGGTTGAAGCATATTACCTCCTAAATAATTAATTTCCAAGATACAAGATACAAACAATATTTAAATTCTAGTATTCAATTATCAAATTTGATTATTGGATTTTGAAATTTGTTTGGAATTTGTTTCTTGATTATTGAAATTTACTTGGTTTCTTCTCCAAGTTCATATCTTACAAATCGTTTGATTTGGATATTTTCGCGGATTTTTAGGACTAAAGTTTTCATGTACTCATCAACAGTTAATTTTGAATCCATAATAAATTCTTGTGCCAATAGTTCAGTAACGTCTTTTGGTGCCATCGAAGCAATTTGCATAGTTAGGTCATGCACCATTTTTTTAAAATCTTCATTTTTAGCGACAAAGTCAGATTCACAGTTGACTTCGATCATGACGCCGATTCGGCCACCATGAACATAAGCTTCTATTACTCCGGCGTGAGTCGAGCGTTCCGCTTTTTTCTTAGCAATCGCATCGGCGCTCGTTGCCAAAATTCCTTTGGCTTTGCCAAAATCACCTTTAGCTTCTTCCAAGGCTTTCTTGCATTCCATTACCCCGGCGCCAGTCTCTTCTCTTAGTTTTGCGATATCCGCCGCGCTCATTTTTTCTCCTTCACCCCAGATTTAGTCGAGGAGTTTTTAACTTTCTTATCTTTAGATTCCTTAGTTTCTTCTAACTTTTCTGTCTTTTTTTCTTCTTTATCTTGAGTAGTTTCGAGAGGTTCTTCGGCTTTCTTAGCTTTTTTTACACCCATAACCGCGGAAATTTCAGCCATAACCAAATCGATTGATTTTGGCGCATCTTCGTTAGCAGGGATCACAAAATCAATATTTTGCGGATTAGCATCAGTGTCGCAGACACCTACAACTTTTATACCCATGCGACTAGCTTCCTCAACAGCGAGTTTTTCACGATGAGCATCTACCACAAAAACTACATCTGGAAGATTTTTCATCTCTCGAACACCGCCAAAAACGCCTTGAAGTTTTTCAATGCGATCATTTATAACTTTTTGTTCTTTTTTGGTATAGCTAGAGAATTCTGGAGATTTAACTTTGGCTTCAAGAGATTCAAGTTCGCGGATTGATTTGCGCACAGTTTCAAAGTTTGTCAAAGTACCACCCAACCAACGATGAGTGACATATGGCATACCAGAAGCTTCGGCTACTTTTTGAACCGCATCTTTAGCTTGTCGCTTAGTTCCAACCATTAACACGGTTTTTCCAGCAGCAACTTCTTTCTTTAAAAATTCTGTGGCTTCTTTTAATAAATCTCGAGTTTTTTCAAGATCAATGATAAAAATACCTTCGCGAATCGTAAAGGTGTATTCTTTCATTTTTGGATGTGAGCGTTCTTTTTTATGTCCAAAGTGAACACCCGCCTCCAGTAATTCCATCAGTGTAGGCATTTGAGTTTCATTCCTTTCTTAACGATATTGTTTTCGTGAGTTAATAATACCATATTGCTTCAGTTTTGACAAGAGAGCGACACTCTAAGGACAAGTCGCCGTGACGGGCGAACTGACCGAAGTAACTTTCATAGTAGCAATATTTGTCCAGCCATTAGTTGAATCCGTATTCGACCAAGTATCCGTAGCTTTTTGCCAATTAGTTTGAAGCGGCGCATCGTTGGAAAGCCAGCGTGCGTCAGTCGAAGTTGCTTTGAACCTATACCAGATAGAGGCCGGATTAGTAGCCCCCGCATCAAAAATCAAATAATAACCTTTACTATCTGCAAACGGATTGGAAATTGTTTTAACAATATACTTTTCGGTACTGGGTTTTTGGTAAATGGCAATTTCGTTTTTACGCCCTGCCCAACCCGGTCGCCAGTTAACGTAATTACTAGTAGAAGGCATTAAATCAGTCGGTACATCGGGTCCAAAAAGCACTTCTTCGTAAGTACCGTTAAAGTCAGCATTATCCGCATTTTCAACCAAGACCTTATCGATAGCAAATGGCTCACTTTGGACACAAATGGCATTATCGGTATTTATTAATTCGCGCGGGACCATAAGAAATTGCTGCTCATTTGAAGTAATGTTGGGGATATTGTGAAAAAATAACTGTCTTACATAAGAAGACTTTTCGGTAACATCAATTTTCCAGACACCAGGCTTGAAATCGTATGTAGGTGAACCAGTCTTCACCATTAAACCGCCACCAGTATGAGCCGCATATTCATCACTTACATCAATTTTACCATTGACTGCTTCAATCCCAAATTGAACCCCATTAGGATCAAAAAGTTTATCATTAAAATCATCATTAGAATCTAACACTTTAATATCGGCAATTATTTTACTCACTGTTTGGCCATTTGTGTTTTTATTCGGTACATAAAAATGAGGTATCACACTACTATCAAAAAAAGGATAAGTTCTATCCGCAATAAAACCAAAACTCATCGGATATCCTGGCATTGGTTTAAAACGAGCCGTGGCAAAGTTTTGGTTAAACTGCAACATATACGCCCCCGCACCCCTAGTCGCTTCGATAGTTAAATTTACGGATGGCGCTGGATCTTGAACAGGATAATCGCCCAAAGGATTCATAAAAATATTATTTACCTTGCTAATTTTTTCGCCCTTGTAATATAAATTATAACCGTAAGCTGGACCCAGACCTCTCGAATTTGAATTTGTGGTGATCCCAAATATTTTTAGATTCATTGGTTCACCAGAAAAGCTATACAGCCAGACAAAATTAGGTGGTCCGGATGGAGATCCAGTAAACGAAACGCCACGATTGACCAAAATTCCATTTAAACCGAAGGTTTTAGAGACGTCAATTTTACCAGACCAATTCCTTATAGGTGAAAGATCCCAAGAATAACTAACATCTTCTGTTGGAGTATAAGTGTAATAATTCTTTACATCAGCCCACCAACTGGCGGTTTGATCATCAGCGTAATCATAAGCACACCATGTTGACCTGGAATTACTTAAATCAGAAGCGAAAATTTGGAGAATTTGTTTTCGAAAAACAGCAGCTAATAAAAAAATTACTAGCACGGCAATTATTAATTGTACTTTTTTCTTTCTACTAAAATTTACTTGAGAAAATTTAAACATATTTTCCTTTATGGCGCAGAACATGTGCCAGTCCATTTTTGAGGCGTTGTTTCTACATCCCAGTAACCTACTTCAGAGGTGTCAATATAGTGATAAGCGCTCGGAGCCGCCGGATTCATTATATAACCCATCGCTTCCCATGAAACCATGTAGCTCTTACCCTGTTTAAAGAATAATTGACCAAAAAATTGATTAATGAGATCGGAGCGATTAAGTAAATTACTATTATATCTTAATTGATCAACTAAATAAGTGTGATACCAGTTAAGTTTAAGATCATTGATGCGGTAGACTATTTGTAAATCGCTTTGCTTGTTTGAATTTGTATAATTAGCCTTAGCTAGATTATAAGCGTCATCTAGCAGTTTAACGGCCTTAGCATAACTATTCACATCAGCAACTTGAAGATTCTCTGTTGAAATAGCTGCAAAATATTGCCTGATACAACCACGCACAGAAGTGCACTCCGTTGCCGAACCCACGGAGCCAAAAGCTTTGTCAAAAAAATCCTGCGTGTAATTTTCATAATCAAGTTGTGGGTTCCAGGTTCCGAAGGCCAAGAGGTCTAATCCTAACCCACTTATTCCATTGTGCGATTGCGAGGTAAACCTTACTCCAGATAGGCCCAAATTTGCCATTCGATCTACAAAAAATTCTTTAAATCCGGCTGAGGTAGAAGGCACAATACTTGGATAAAAATCCCTGGAAAATTCTTTAATATCCACAAATTGGCTAAGGATAAATTTCCTGTCCGGCTGGCCTTGACTGCTTGCATAATCAGACCAAATGGCCACGTTGCCTGGCCCACAGTCAGGATAACCGCAATAAGAACTTTGGATCATTACTTCGATATTTTCATGCAACTTAAAGTGTGGCGGCTGACTCTCGAGTGCGTAAGAAAGAATTCCAATATCAAGTTTCAAAATACCACTTGAAATCTCCTGCGCGTAAGCCGAGGTGAGTTCTTGATACATAAAATTAGCCATACCATAATACTGATCAGAAGGATGATCATAGGCCCAACCGTCTTTTGAATAATTTGCTTTCTCAGCTATTGATAAAGAGTCATACCAGTTAGGATACCAATTCTGGTCAGCAGGATTAGTTATTCCTTCAAAATACCAACCTAAACCATCACTGGCGGTTAAAGAAATGGAAAGATCAGCCACGCCACTTCCACGATCCGCTAAAGCTGTATTAATTTTATCTTTTTCATATTGTAGCCACAGATTTCTCAGTGAAGGATTGGCAAAATTCAACATATAGAGCGCCGGGCACTTCCTATCTTCAGCTTCCGCCTGAAGACAAATCGTACCGTAGGTATCAACCCCTTCGTATAAATGATGATCAAAACGATCCGGATAGCGCGTTTGATTAAAACCTAAAACAAACTCGGGATGAGCGTTAAAAATGGCATACCCTTTTTGGTTAGTGAATTCGCCGCCTAAGTATGTTTTATTACCCCACAATTCTTGGTATTTATGCCCATAAGCCTTGGTAACGGCATTGGCAAATATTGCTCTGTACCAAGCCGTATAATCATACATTGCCGTTGGCGTTGGCTTCCACCAGTCACTACCAGCAATAAAAATAAACCTTCCGGAAATCGCCGGCCGATCAGACAAATGGAGATTGGCCATTAATCTTTCGGCCTCAGGAATTATTTCCCAGTTTTTTTGAGCTCCAGCCATTCTTGCGTCGTTACCAAATTCTCTATCTCCTTCCATAAAATACATTCTGTAACCGTAGGCACGTAAAAACATTTGAATCCCATGACTCAAGCCATACATTCCGTTAGCGGCAATCAAGATCCGGTCATTGGTTGTTTTAATATAATAAGCTTCTAAAAAGTCTTCTGTATTTGCACTACCAATACCAAGTTTACTTCTTAATGTGGCATCGTTTTTATCTGCATTTGGTAAGTCATTATAGAGCGCAATTACAATACCACTGGTTAAACTGGTGGCGGTGCCATTGCTGTTTTTCCAAGATATTTTGAATTGATTAGGATCAACTACTCCTGACATTTTGTCTAAAAGGGTTTTTAGATAATCGATCGATTTAGAGGCAGAAACATAGTCCTCGTCCCATGTCCAACTGCCTGGTGCATAATAAAAATTAGCGCGGTAGTCAACGCTGGGTGAAACATTAATTTGCATTAGAGCTTGGTTGTTTTCAGCTAACACAACTTCCGAGCCACCGCCAAGATCTTTAAGGCCATATGAAGTTTCCAACCCTGATTCATTCCTAATACCGGTTTTTTCAATTGTAGCAGTAAGGACAGTTGGCTCAACAGGAAGGTTTGGGCAATTTCCTGGGTTTAAAGACGGGTAATCAACCACGAATTGAACGTCCAACGTTGGTGATGCCTGAGTTAAAGTCCAATAAATTTTATTTTGTCCGCCGTCAAAGAAACACTCGCCACCGTTAATTTTACTGGCGGAATCGGCGGCATTAAAACTGGTTTGGGGCGGAATGGGGGTACTTACAGTAGAATTTGCAACCGTCGCGTCACCATTGTAAGTCACACTATAAGTAATTTTAGCCGGAACGCCCTGAATTACACTCGTTGGCGTAACCGTCAACCCAATCGTAGGAGAAGCCGCTTTTACCGAACCTGATAAGACAATTTGTGAGCACAACAAAGAATAAAACAAAAAACCAGACAGAATTTTGTATATTTTTTCCCTCATTGCTTTTATTATAACAATTCCCCTACCATCAAACAATAAAGACAATTTAATATGCAGATATTGAAAAATTTAACATAATATGGTAAAATTCATTGCTAGTAAGGAGGTGCGTTTTGACAACCAAGCTCATCGCAAATAGACACTACGATCAACCTTCTTCGGAAACGATTGATCGGGTTAAACTACTCTGGACAGAAGATGATAATAAGGAGATAATCACAGCCATTAGATTGCGCGATTGGCCGTTCTTAGCTAATATTTTCATGTTTATTGCAAATAAATGCTCTTATTGCCACACAAAAACAAAAATTATTGATATCTATTATAAAAAACCCGTTCCTGACGGAGCAAGAGATCTGAAAATTACTATGGAAAGATCAGGTTATGCCGTATGGTGTCCAGAATGCGAAGCAATCGAAAAGATAGTTTATTCAGATGGTTTTTCGGACTTTTAATCAAATTTACCGCCAATATGGCGGTTTTTATTTATAATTTAATAATTATTCTGGTATCAAATTATTGCTTTTTAAAGAAGAATGTGATACTATTATTTTGTTAACCTTTTAGGAGAGATATGAAAAAAGATATTCACCCCAAATACAACTCAAACATCAAAGTCACCTGCTCTTGCGGCAACACTTTTGAAACTGGCTCAACTATCGATAAAATAAATGTTGAAGTCTGTTCAGCGTGCCATCCGTTTTATACTGGTACTCAAAAGTTTATTGACACCGCCGGTCGTGTTGATAAGTTCAAAGCGAAACTTGAAAAAGCTCAAGCTCTCAAAGACGCTAAAAAAACCAAAAAATAAAATTTCAATATAAAAACGATTTACTCTATTTTAGTAAGTCGTTTTTTATTATAATGAGTATGGAAATGTGATTAGGTAATTGATAGTGATTCGTGGTGATTGCTAAAAATCACGCACAGCAAATCACTTAATCACAATAAATCACGGTAAATATTATGAACAAAGAAAAATTAGAAAAAATTTTGGCGCGCTTTGAAGAGCTAGAAACAAAACTTCACGATCCCGCGGTTGTTAACGACCAAGCGGAATTTTTGAAAATTATTCGCGAAAAAAATGATCTTGAGCCAACTGCTCAAATTATTAAAAATTATTTAAATAATGAAAAACAACTCGCTGAATGTGAAGAAATTTTGAGTAGTGAAGACGACTCCCTTAAAGACATGGCTTATGCGGAAGTGGGAGAATTAAAAGCCAAAAAAACCGAATTGGAAAACGAACTACAAATTGCGCTTTTGCCAACAGACCCAATGGATGAAAAAAACGTTATCGTGGAAATTCGTCCGGCCGCCGGAGGCGATGAGTCTGAACTTTTCGCTTCAGAACTTTACCGCATGTATGGTCGTTTTGCCGAAAGTAACGGTTGGCGAGTCGAAGTTTTAGACTCACAAACCGGTTCTTTAGGTGGAATCAAGTCCTTAACTTTTGCAATTTCCGGCACTAAAGTTTACTCAAAGATGAAATATGAAAGTGGTGTTCACCGCGTCCAACGCGTTCCGGAAACAGAAAAAGCCGGCCGAATCCATACTTCCACTGTTACTGTGGCGGTTTTGCCCGAAGCTGAAGAGATAGATATGGAAATAAACCCCAAGGATTTGCGTATTGACACATTCTGCTCGTCCGGGCCGGGCGGACAAAGCGTCAATACGACCTACAGCGCCGTGCGCATCACTCACATTCCGACCGGCACAATCGTTTCCTGTCAGGACGAAAAGTCGCAAATAAAAAACAAAGACAAAGCAATGAAGGTTTTACGCGCTCGCTTGCTGGCTGCCGAGGAGGAAAGGCGGACAAAAGAGCTTGGAGCTGAACGAAAAAGTCAGATCGGAACCGG
>Ga0172374_1002983_pt1 | contig 10431 bp, 7 predicted proteins | sample LakKiv3m_FD_114536 | JGI IMG/M metagenome (GOLD analysis project Ga0172374, IMG submission 114536) | Freshwater microbial communities from Kabuno Bay, South-Kivu, Congo - kab_092012_10.3m | ecosystem: Environmental > Aquatic > Freshwater > Lake | place: Democratic Republic of the Congo... | reverse complement strand
GGATCACAATCGGCGTCCCCACCTCTCGGATTTCCTCAAGAACCTCATGGCACTTGGCCGTGCTCAGCTCCCCAGGGTACGACCCCCGCTCAGCCCCGGCCCGGCAGTGCACGCAGTTGAGGTTGCACTTCCGCGTAATTTCCCACGCTACAAGACGGAGAGAGCTTCCGCGATGTTCCGTATTGGCCCCGTGCTGCGGGATTGGATTTTGGATTTTAGCCGAAGACGACATATTCAATCCCAATCGACAATCATCAATCATCAATCGCTTTTGCCGCCTCCCTTGCAAAGTAGGTCAGGATCAGGTCGGCCCCTGCCCTCTTGATGGACGTGAGCATTTCCATCATCACGCGCTCCCCATCGATCCATCCCTTGCTCGCCGCCGCCTTGACCATGGCGTATTCACCGCTCACATTGTAGGCGGCTAAGGGGAGGAGGGTAATCTCCCGGACCCGTGAGATGATATCCAGATAGGGGACCGCTGGCTTCACCATGATCATGTCGGCGCCCTCGTCCATATCCAGTTGGGCCTCCTTTAAGGCCTCCAGGGCATTGGCAGGGTCCATCTGATATCCGGTCCGGTCCCCGAACTGGGGGGCCGAGTCGGCCGCATCCCGGAATGGCCCATAAAAGCCGGATGCATATTTGACCGCATAGGAAAGAATGCCGGTCTGCTCGAACCCTTCCTCGTCCAGCGCCATCCGGATCGCGGCCACGCGGCCGTCCATCATGTCGGAGGGCGCTACAAAATCCGCCCCGGCCCTCGCGTGGGACACGGCCTGACGGGCCAGCAGTTCCAGGGTCGCGTCATTGTCCACCGTGCCGTTTGCAATCACCCCGCAATGGCCGTGATCCGTGTACTCACACAGGCACACGTCGGTCATCACCACCAGATCGGGGACCTTGGATTTAATCGCCGATATAGCCCGTTGAACAACCCCATCCTCGGCCCATGACCGGCTCCCGGTGGGGTCCTTGCTGTCCGGGAGACCGAAAAGGATAATGGACAGGATCCCGAGGGACCATAATTCGTCGGCCTCCTTGACAATGGTATCCACAGTAAAATGAAACTGCCCGGGCATGGAGGGGATCGGGTCCCTGACACCCTGCCCCGGCTTCACAAAAAGCGGCGCAATAAAATCCTTTACCGAAAGGGTGGTCTCGCGGACCATATCCCGAATGGCCTTGGTCCTGCGAAGCCTCCTGGGTCGTATTTTCATGCTGCTTATCTCCTTATCAAAATTGATGGTCTCGTAGAAAGTCAGAAAATGGCCTTTTCCGTCATTCCGGCGAAAGCCGGAATCCAGTAAATCACTTATAAAACCTTGGACCCCGTCCCGCCATTCGGCGGGATTCAACGGGGTGACGACTTTTTACGAATGCATCAAAATCGGTGCTCAAAAAGGGACCAAAAAGACTCAAGAGACCCAAACGATTCAGACTGCCACTTCGAACTTCAGCTCACTTTAGTCGCTTCCTCCTATTTCCTCATCCGTCAGGTAGCATGCCGGGTCGGGCGCCCAGATATCCCCTGTCACCACCTCGGCCCTGACCCTGAAATTGCCGGCGCACACGTCCAGCCAGCGGCACCGGGCGCATCTCCCGGTGACATATTGCTTCTTGTCCTTCAGCCTGGCCATGAGCGCGTTGGACAGATCGGACCATATCTCGCTGAAGGGTCTTTCGAGCACATTGCCAAAGCTGTAATGCCGCCAGAACTGATCCGCATGCACCGCGCCGTCCCAGCTCACGCACCCGATCCCCCGGCCCGAGCTGTTTCCCTCGTTCATCCTAAGGAGCTGAAAGACCTCTCCTGCCCTTGGGTGTCCTTCTCGAACCATCCTCAGATACAGGTATGGACCATCCGCGTGATTGTCCACAGTCAGGACCTCTGCGGCCATGCCCCGGTCGTGCAGGTCTCTTGTCCTGTCGATAATGAGATCCACCGCCCGCCGGGTTTCCCCATGGTCGAGGTCCTGCTCAACGAGTTCAGAACCCCGTCCCGCATATACCAGATGGTAGAAGCAGACCCTCGGGATCTCGTGGGCCTCGAGCAGGTCAAAGACCCTCGGGACCTCCTCCACATTCATTCGGTTGATGGTAAAACGCAACCCCACCTTGAGCCCGACATCCTGGCAGTTCCTGATGCCTGCCATAGCATCCTTGAATGCCCCCTTTTTGCCCCGGAAACGGTCGTTCACCTCCTCCATCCCGTCCAGGCTGACCCCGACATAGGAAAGCCCCACCGATTTCAGCTCCCGGGCCTTCGCTGGGGTGATCAGGGTCCCGTTGGTGGAGATCACGGCCCGCATCCCCTTGCCGACCGCATGACGGGCCAACTCGGTCAAGTCAGGCCGCATGAGGGGTTCACCCCCGGAGAAGAGGACCACCGGCGCACCGAATTGGGCCAGATCGTCTATCAGACGGAGGCCCTCTTCATGGGTCAATTCCTTCTGTGCCCTCTGATCGTTCGCCTGGGCGTAACAATGGACGCATTTGAGATTGCAGGCCCGGGTCACGTTCCATACCACCACCGGCTTCTTGTCTTCCGAAAACTGCAAAAGATGGGAAGGAAGGTCCCTGGATCGCCTGCCATAGCGCAGGGCATCGGAGGGCTCCACCGTTCCGCAGTAAAGTTTGGATATGCCGATCATTCATTGTCTCCGATACTGGAAACTGGAGTTTGGTTTATTGGGTTTGTTGGGTTCATTGGGTTCACTGGGCTTTGAGCTTTCAGCTTTGAGCTTCAATCCTTGCGCCTTATACTCATGGCTTACGCCTGTTAAAGCATACCAGACTACCCAGCAAGACTTCAAGCCTTTTGCCCTCAATATGCCTTTTTGGAAAATCAGGAGTTGCTTTTTAGGAAAAAGCTGTTTTAAAATAACATACATATGACCTCGACATTTTAACGTGCTTCTCAGCATATTAATGAAAATCAAAACTGATCTCCTCCCCCTTTCGCCAAGAGGGTTTAGGGAGGGATTTTTTTCGTGGTATTCTGGACCATGGCGTCCTGGTTTTATAAATGGAAAATGGAAGGAGGAGCGTAAATGAAACGAAATATCAAATGGATGGGGTGTGTCGTAGCGGCAGTGGCTCTCTTTTGCATGCTCGCAGCAGCGCCGGCCTACAGCCAGGATGCCGCCAAGGGCCAGGCAACGGTTGCTTCGGCAAAAAAAGCCGCCCCAGTGGGGAGTGATCTGGGTCTTCGAGGAAAGCTGGGCAAGGCCATTGCAAAGGCACCGGCGGGTCAGGGCAAAGGGGAGATTGATGTCAAGGCGCCCAAGGGGGCGTTTGGAATCCCGGGAGCCCCGCGCATCAACTATATTTTGGCAATCTTCTGGGCGGTCTGGGTGGGATGGATCTTCTCCACAGTGGGCGCCTTCGGCGGCATCATGGCTGGGGTCGGCCATATGACCATCTATGGCCTTGGGGACTACGCCAAAAGCTTCAAAGATACGGTCCCGGAACTCAATAAGACCCTCACGGACAGCATCCGGACCTCCAACCAGTTTCTGGTGGGCCTTTCCGCCCTGATCAGCACCATCAATTATTTCAAGTCCAAACGCGTGGCCTGGCCCCTAGGCATTGCCCTGGGACTGGGTTCCATTGCCGGGGCCATCTTCATCCCCATCCTCACAGGGGGCAAGATCAGTTTCAGGCAATACCAGGGATGGTTCGGGGTTTTTGTGTTCGTGGTGGGGATCGTGCTTTTCTACGAACTGACCCCAAGAGGACAGAAGAGCAAAAAGGCCGCAAAGGCAGCAGCCCAGGCCTTTGAGAAAAGTGTAAAGGAAAAGAAGGACCTGGCGAGCCAGGGGGTTGTTCTCAAGAAATTCGGCATTGCCAAGAGCACCTTCACCTTCTTTGGGACGGATTTTCATTTTAACCCGATTTGGGCCTTTGTCGGCGGGTTAATAATCGCGGCCATTTCGTCCTTTATCGGCGTGGGGGGCGGTTTCCTGTACGTGCCCTATCTCACCTCCATTGTAGGGGCGCCCATGTATGTGGTGGCTGGGACCTCGGCCATGGCCGTGCTGGTCAGCATGATCACCAGTATCGCCGGATACATCACCGTGGCCAAGGCAGGCATGGACTGGGCCTTGATCGGCATTGAGCTGGTCGGTGTCTTCGTCGGGTCCATGATCGGGCCGCGGACTCAGAAATATATCCCGGACAAGTGGTTGAAAATTCTGTTCATTGTCCTTGCTCTCTATGTAGGGCTCAAGTATTTCAGCCAGGGGTTCTTTGGACAATCCTGGGTGCCATGATCAAGACGAGGCGTGCTGACCCAGGCCTGCACGCCTCGTACTGACCACCACATTGAGAATTCAGGGGTGAACGTTCAAAGCTGAAAGCTCAAAGCTGATGGGTTTGCGAAATCAGGGTTGGATCTTGAATCCTTTCGGCAGGTCACTTTTCTGACAACAAACGAATACGAGATGGCAGCCTTTGCCGATTCCCTTTTAATCTCCCTTTATCGAATCACCGGAGATCCGATCTTGGATTATTTCCTGGGGACCTTCCTGTTGAGTTTTATTGCGGTCGTGGTGGGGGAGTTCACCATTTCCCTGGGCTTTAAGGCCAACAAGTCCCATCTGGACCGGCTCAATGAGGACATGGATAAGATGAGCAGGCTGTCCATGGAGGCCCAGCGCCTGGGGGATGAGGCAGGGTACAAGGCCTGCAACAAGGAAGGGAACGAGGCGTTCGGCCGCCTTTTCTTTCATCGCTTCGGTCTGGCCGCGGCCTCTCTCTGGCCCGTATTCCTCGCCCTGGCCTGGATGCAGAGCCGCTTTCACAGCATTGACTTCCCTCTGGCATGGCCCCTGTCCGTTGTCTTTGGGGGAACTGTGGGCTACACGTTTACCTTCATCCCCCTGTATATCCTCTGCCGCATCCTCTTCAAATACATGCGGCCCTGGCTCCCCTACTTTAAGGGTGTCCAGAAACTCCTGGATGCCAGTAAGTAGCTCCTGGCTGAATGCCCCATCCTCCTTGCTCCCCGCTCCCTGCCCTTTGCCCTACCACCCCTTGGTCCACATCTCGTCGTCCTCGTAGACCTTCTCGTCTTCCAGGTGGGCCTCCTCCGCGTCTGCCTCGCTCATGCGCGGGGGATTGGGGTCATTGAGCACCTCCTTGTAATATTCATGCTGGATGAGGAGGCTCATGATCTCGTTGGTGCCGGTCCAGATCTGCGACAGCCTCGCGTCCCGCAACATCTTTTCAATGGGGAAGACATTGGTATAACCGATGCCCCCTACCATGCGCATGGCCTGATTGGAGACCTCCCAGCACATATCCGTGGCAAATTTCTTGGCCTCGCTCACCAGGCGCCGGGCCGTCGGCAATCCCAGATCCGCCGCCCTTCCGGCCGCATGAGTGATGGCACGGGCTGCATCCAGCATCGTGATGCTGTCGGCCACCTTGAAGCTGACGGCCTGATAGTCGCGGATCTTTCGGCCAAAGGCATACCGGCGGTTGGTGTAGCGGGTCGCCACCTCGAGGGCCGCGCGGGCCAGGCCCAGAGAGCCCCCTGCGGATGTCAGTCGTTCCGGGACCATCATGGCATTGAAGATCAGGGCGCCCTCATTCAGTCCCCCGATCAGGTTGGAGACAGGGACCTTCACATCTTTAAAGAGGAGTCGGCCGGTACCGCCCCCCCGCGTTCCCAAGAGATTGTAGAGGTGTTTGGCCTCGACCCCCTCCCGCTCCGCCTCGATCAGGATGAGGCTGATCCGCTGGTGAGGCTTCCCTTCGGGATCGGTCTTGCAGTACACCACAAAAAAATCCGCGCCGCTCGCAGCCACCACAAACCGCTTCTGACCCTTCACCACAAAGTGATCTCCCTCCCTTTTGGCCGTGGTGGTGGCCCCGAAAAAGTCAGAGCCGCCCCGGGGTTCGGTCAGTGCCTCGGCAGAAACCAGCTCCCCTCTCAACATCGGCCTCAGGAACCGATCTTTCAGGTCCTCTGAACCAAACGTGTGAAGTGCCTCTCCCACAATGGAGGGCATGGAAAAGGCGCACCCCAGGGCCATGCCCAGGACCCCGATCTCCTCCAGGGCTGCGATCTCGGCCGTCCAGTGGAGCCCCCGGCCGCCGTACGCCTTGGAAAACCGCAATCCTAAGAGATTCCGCTTTCCTAAGGACTCCACAAATTCTCTCGGGTAGGTGACTTCGTCCCGGTCCATCTTCTTGAGCAGGTCCGCGGGCACGTCCTTTTTTACAAAGGCCCGGACCTCCTCTTTGATTCCCTCTTCCTCATCGGTCAACAGGACATCCTGCAACATGTTCCGTTCCCCCTATTTAGAATCTATGTCCGTAACTCCTACAAAAGTTACTTCTTTTTCTCTCCCTTCTCCTCCGCTGACAACCGAATCGCCTCCGCCTTCTTTCTCAACTCCAGATAGTCCATACGCAGACGGGAATTGGCGGCCCAAACCATCTCCATATATTCCCTCTCCTCTTCCGTAACGAGCCGAAGCCCCAGGACCTCGGGCCGCTCACGGATCACGCTCCCGGCAGGGACCCTCGTAAACGAGGGGAGCGTCACAATCTTGGCGATAGCGCCCATTCCCACCCAGACATGATCCTCGAGAGTAGTCTTGTAGAGGGCGGAGCGGAGGGCGATAAAGCACTCCCGCCCGATGGTGCACGGCCCATGGATGATTGCGCCGTGGGCAACAGAGGTCTTGGCGCCGACAACGACCGAGGCCCCGGCATCGCTGTGGATGATCACGCCATCCTGGATGTTAACCTCCTCCCGGATGACGATGGGAGCCACTTTCCCGTCCGGCCCCCGCTGGTCCGCCCGTATAACGCTCAATGGACCCACAAACACATCTTTGGCGATCTCCACATGGCCGATGATCTGGGCCGAAGGATCGATCAGCGCTGTGGGATCTATCCTGGGATAATCGCCCGCAAGATTGGGGCGAATGTTGTTCGGCAAGGACGTCATGCCGTCTCCTCCATGGTTGCTGTTTCAGTGGACGTTCATATTAGACATGATGACGCATCGAGGTCAATCCATTTTTGCGCTGGTCGTTTGAAGGACGCTTCAAGGCGGAGCGCCGGCCGCAGAAAACACAGACGCTGCTTTTCCAACTATTTGAGGCCGTTTTAGCTTCCTTCTTGCGCCAGTCGGTTACCTCCCCAACTGCCGGTGTCTTGTTGACCATTTGAATATCTCCATGACCACCATGACCACCAGCGCCAGGGACAGGGCCATGAGCCACTGAGTAAGCATGATCGGCTCAGTGCTTAGGATGGTTTGCATGAAGGGCACATGCATGCTCAGGATGTGGATGCTCTGGGCCGCCGCCACCCCGAAGATGAGGATGACATTCCGACTCAGGGGCGTCCGGAAGGCGGATTCCGTTTCGGAGCGGCAGTTGAACACGTGCACGTTCTGCAACAAGACCATCAGGAGCAGAACCATGTTTCGGGCCGGGGCTTCGTCCATGCCTTGGGCGTCTATAATCCAGTACCAAAATCCAAAGGCCATGGCTCCGATAGTCAGGCCTGAAACAAGGGTCTGTCCGATCATCCGGGAATCGAAGATACTCTCATCGGGTCGCCGGGGCTTTCGCTTCATGGCGCCCGGCTCGCCTCCCTCAAAGGCGAGGGCCACGTCCTGGATTCCGTTGGTGACCAGGTTGAGCCACAGCAGTTGCACGGCCAGCAGTGGAATGGGGAGGCCGGCCAGGATCGCCCCAACAAACATCAACACCTCCGCCGCACCGGTGGAAATGAGTAGATATATGACCTTGCGCACATTGTCGTAGGCAAACCGTCCCTCTTCAATGCCTGCGACAATGGAGGCGAAGTTGTCGTCGGTAACGATCATCGAACCCACCTCTTTGGCCACATCCGTTCCCGAACCCATGGCCACTCCGATATTGGCCCTTCTGAGCGCGGGGGCGTCGTTGACCCCGTCGCCGGTTACTGCCACAAACTCCCCGCGACGAATCAACACATCCACGATCTCAAGCTTTTGAGCGGGCGACACTCTGGCAAACACATGGGTCGATGAGACCAGCTTTTGAAATGCCGGGCTGTCCGGGGTGCCGGCTTCCGTCAACTGACTGCCGGTCACCGGCGCCTCATCCACGTTGGAGAGGCCCAGCTCCCTGGCAATGGCCCCGGCCGTTCTGGGGTGGTCACCGGTAATCATGATGACGTGAATGCCCGCATCTTTGCATTTGCTCACCGACTCGGCCGCCTCGGGCCGCAGCGGGTCGATAAATCCCACAAGACCATAAAAAACGAGTCCGGAAAGGACCGTATCGGCATCACCCTTATCGGCTGCGGCTGCGGAGGCTTCCCCTCCGGCCACCGCCAGCACGCGCATCCCTTTTTCCGCCATCGCCTCAGCCTCTTGCTCGATGACCTCACGGTCGAGCGCTGTCGGATCGCCGTCTTGATCCATCCGCGTGCAGAAATCCAGGATCGTTTCCACCGCACCCTTGGCTGCCACATGCCTTGCGTCATCCTTTTCATAGAAGGCCGCCGAGAACTTCCGCTCCGACTCATACGGGATTTCACCCTTAAGGCTGACCCCCTGTTTCACCTCCGCCGGATCCATCCCCAGCTTGTATCCCAAAGCAAGAAAGGCCACGTCCATGGCGTCGCCGTAATACTTCCAGTCCCCATCTTCTTTGACGAGTGAGGCCTCGTTGGCCAGGATCGCCAGTCGGGCCAGCCTCTCCAGCCGATCCCGCGCGCTCGCGGGGGCCTCGGCTTCCTCAGCGGCCGTAACCTCTCCTTCGCCGTTATAGCCCTCCCCTGAAACGGCAAATGCCTTACCGTCCGCAAGGACGATCCGGCGGGCGGTTTGCTGGTTGACGGTCAGGGTGCCGGTCTTGTCGCTGGCAATCATGGTACAGCTTCCGAGGCTCTCCACGGCGGTGAGTTTTCGCACAATCACGTTGCGGCTCGACATCCGTTTGGTGGCGATGGAAAGGGCCACGGTCAGGGCCACCGGCAGCCCCTCGGGAATGGCTGAGACCGCCAGGGCAACCACAAAAAAGAAGATCGCCGCTGCGTCATAGCCTTGGACCCGCAGGAGAAACGCCAGGCCGGCGCTGATGACCAGCACCAGGATGCTGATATGTTTGACGAATCTTTCCATGCGCAATACCAGGGGGGGCTTGCCGCTTTCAGACTGGGTGACAGTTTCGGCAATGATGCCCACCTGCGTCTCCAGTCCTGTCCCCACAACGATCCCCGCGCCCCTCCCGGAGGTGATGGTCGATCCGGCGAAGACCATGTTCTTGCGATCACTCACGCCGGTATCCTCGGGGAGACGCCCCGTTTGCTTTTCAGCCGCCATGGATTCGCCGGTCAAAAAGCTCTCGTCCGATGCAAGGCCTTGGGCCTGGACAAGGCGCAGATCAGCCGGGGATTTATTTCCGGACTCCAGCAGCACGATGTCGCCGGGAACCACCTCTTCCGAGGGGATCTCGTTTTCCCTACCGCTTCGTCGCACCCTCGCTTTGAATTTGAGCAGACGCTGCAGGCTGGCCGCGCTCCTTTCGGCCTGATACTCCTGGTAGGCGCCTAAACCGCTGTTCAAGGCGATGACCACCAGGATGAATATAGCGTCGGTAACCTCACCGATGGCCACGGATGCAACAGCAGCGGCCAGAAGAATGAAAATCAACGGGTTGAGCACCTGGTGCAGTAGGATCGTCCAGATTCCCGGGGGCTCTTTGTGGGGCAGGGTATTCGGTCCGTAAAACCGCAGCCGATCGGCCGCCTCCTCGTCATCCAGTCCTTCCGGCCGGCCCTGAAGCTCTTTGTAAACCGCCTCCGCTTCAAGAGAATGCCATGTCTCTTCAGACAATCTGTGTCCATGTGCTTTGTTATTCATACGCTCCTCCACGTCACGAACCGGACGGCCGCATTCTCGAAACAATTCTCATCACACAGGATACTCGCGAAGCATCTCATGGATGCCTTTGTGCATCTCGTACCAGAACTCATAGGCGGCGGCATGTTTATCCCTGGTAAAAAAATCAATCCAGTGATCCAGCTCCGGGTGGTTGACCCCATCGACCTCTTTCTTGTTTTCCAAGAACGTGAACACCATGTCCATGATGCGGGTGGATTCCCAGAACACCGATGCATTCCGGCTGGTGATGCGACTCGCGGTCAGAGCGATCGACCGCAAAAGCGCCTCTTTCTCCCCAAAGAGGTTTTCCACGATGTCGGGAAGCAGCGTTTCCGCCCAGGCCCGGTGAAACCGACAGATCCCGAGGTTGTCCAGCATCAGTTCCTTGAGCATGCGCCGGGCGTTTTCCCGTCCCAGGTCACGGGGCGGCAAGAAATCCCGGCCGTAGTGCATGTAATATTTGCCCATGATGGCCATGGGTGAATAGGCGCCGGGTGTCCAGTATTGGTTCGGAATCATCCATCCCTGGCGCG
>Ga0172374_1002982_pt1 | contig 10440 bp, 9 predicted proteins | sample LakKiv3m_FD_114536 | JGI IMG/M metagenome (GOLD analysis project Ga0172374, IMG submission 114536) | Freshwater microbial communities from Kabuno Bay, South-Kivu, Congo - kab_092012_10.3m | ecosystem: Environmental > Aquatic > Freshwater > Lake | place: Democratic Republic of the Congo... | reverse complement strand
GGGGCCGTGGTCGATCTCGGTGCCGTTGGCCGCGTACGGGTCGAACCCGGGGTGCAGCGGGTTGCGGGCCCGCAGCGAGCGCCAGTTCGTGTAGACGTGCCGGCCGGTGTCGATGAGCCGGTGCACGCCGCGGCGGGCACCGAACTCCGCCGCCGCCTCGGCGAGCGACACCTGCCCGTGCTCGAGGAGATAGGGCACGAGGGTGAGGTAGAGCCGCACGCGGTCGGCGGCCAGCAGGGGCTTCGACTTCTCGCTCATCGCGTCTCCCCCTCATCGGTGTGCGCCCTGACCACGGCCTCGAGACGGGCGATGACGGCCTCGCGCAGCGGCGCCGGCTCGACCACCCGCACCTCGGGGCCGTACGACGCGAGCTCGTCGGCGAGGATGTGCAGGTCGACGAAGGGCACGGTGATCCCCTGCGCGGCGGCGGTCGCCCGACGACCGAGCCGGAGCGCTGCCTCGGTTCCGGGCGTGACCTCCAGCAGTGCGGAGTTCGCCGAGGCGACGCGCTCGAGCCCGGCCAGCGCCCTCTCCCCCGCTCCGTCGCGCAGCGTCGCGTCGAAGCTCTTGGCCGTGACGCGGACATCCCCCACGATCCGGCTGAGCAGGAACGTCCGGTCCCCGTCGGCGTCGACGTCCACGCCGAACACGTGCCAGCGCGCTTCGTAGTCGACCAGCGCGAGCGGCCGGACGGTTCGACGGCGCGGCGCATCCTCGCCGGGCTTGAGGTAGTCGAAGGTGACCACTCGGCACCGCTCGATCGCGTCCTGCAGCGGCGCGAAGGCCGCGTCCCGTGCCGTGATGCGCGGCGCGAATCCGATGATCGGCTCGTCGCCGTCGATACCCAGCGCTCGGATCTTCCGGACGCCGGACTGCGCGTCGCCGGAGACGGATTCCGCGCTCCAGACGCTCCCGGCGAGACGAAGCACGGCGAGCTCCGCCGGCGAGAACTCGATGTCTCCTGGCAGATCGTATTCCGCCTGAGGAATGCGATAACGGGCCTCGCGGAGATCGTTGGGATCTGCGGCGTCCCCCAGTGTCTCGATCGGCACTCCGAGTGCGCGCAGCTCCTCCTTGTCGCGCTCGAACATCTTCTCGAGGGCGTCGGACCGCGTCCCGGCGTCCGCGCGCTGGCGGTACCCGGACACGTTGTCGAGGATCTGCTGCTTCGTCAGCCCGATCTCCGTGGACATGAGCGCCACGACGAGGTTCGTCAGGCGCTCCTCCGCGGGGATCCGGGCGGCCATCATTGCGTGGGCGCCGTCACTGCGCCCAGGATGTCGACGACGTAGGCGACGGCGGGTGCCCCGTCAGCGGCAGGGGTGACCACGAGGACCTGGGAGCCGACGGGCTGCCCCACCAGCGCCTCGGCGACCGTGGGGGCGCTCGAGGCGAGGTCGACGCTGAAGGTCTGCTCCCACGTGTTGGAGATGACCTGCTTGTCGTCCCAGCCGACGGCCATCACGTTGACGAGCGGCAGCTGGTCGGCGGTCACGGGGGCGCCGTCGCCCTTGATGAGCGTCTGCACCTGCTGCTTCGTCGGCGCTGCGGCATCCGGGATGATGATGCCCGGCGTGCCGTCCGAGGCGCGCACGACGGTGGGCATGCCCTTGGCATCGTTGAACTGGAGGGTGCCCTCCGCGCGGTCCAGGAACACGTCGACGACGTCGATCACGAACACCACGTTCGTGTCGGGGTCGAGGCCGAAGCCCTGGACGTTGTTCTCTCCGAAGTCCTCGGGCGTGAGGCCGGCGACGATCCGGGTGCCGGCGGTGGCGCAGTCGAAGACGGTCGCAAGGCCCGGCGACTGCTGTGCCCAGTGCGCGGCCGTGGAGATCTGGCCGCGGTTCTCGTCGTAGGAGGTCGCGAAGATCTGCTCCCCCGTGTCACCGCGGAAGATCGAGATCTCGGCGACGAGCCCCTGGGTGTCGTCGACGATCTGGCGTCCGTCACCCACCGTCGCGTCGGCGACGGCGGACTTCGTGAGCTGCAGCGGCGCGAACACCGACACATCCGGCGTCTGGCCGATGGGCCCCTCCACGGTCACTGCATCCCGGATCCCCGCGTCATCGGCGCTGCGATCGCATGCGGGCGACGCCTCGGAGGAGACGGCGGTGCAGCCCGTCAGGGCGAGGACGGCGAGGCTGAGGGATGCCAGAACGGCGGACGTTTTACGCACGCGCTCCAGTCTATTCCGTCGCGTGCCCCGATTCGTGCGTCGCCGCGGCCTGACGCGCCCCTTCTGCTGCCTTCTCGGCCTCTCGGGCGCGCTTGCGGAGATTCTTGTCGCTGATCTCCCTGTCCCCGAGAGCGCCGGGCGTCCACGCCTCCACGTCCGCGTCGCCATAGCTGCTCTTCGAGGCGCGACGCTTGACCGAGGGAGCGACCGCCCCGGGGGCCAGCCGGCGGGCGGTCAGCAGGAACCCGGTGTGGGCGACCATGCGGTGGTCAGGGCGCACGGCGAGCCCCTCCACGTGCCAGCCGCGGACCATCGTCTCGGACGCGTCCGGATCCGTGAAGAGCCCCGTGGCGCGGATGTACTCGGCCACGCGCGACAGCTGGGTCGCGGTCGCCACGTAGCAGAGCACGACCCCGCCCGGCGTCAGTGCGTCGGCGACCACGTCCATGCACTCCCAGGGCGCGAGCATGTCGAGGACGACGCGATCGACGCTCCCCGGCGAGACCTCGGCCGGCAGTGCCTGGACCAGGTCGCCCACGACGACGCGCCAGGTGTCCGGCCGCTCGCCGAAGAAGGTCTCCACGTTGCCCTTCGCCACATCGGCGAAGTCCTCGCGGCGCTCGAACGAGATCAGAGAACCCGCGGGACCGACCGCGCGCAGGAGCGAGAGGGACAGCGCCCCCGAGCCCACGCCGGCCTCGACGACGACGGCGCCGGGGAAGATGTCGGCCTGCATGACGATCTGCGCGGCGTCCTTCGGGTAGACGATCGCCGCTCCTCGCGGCATCGACATCGCGAAGTCCCGCAGCAGCGGACGCAGGGCGAGATAGTCATGGCCGGAGCTGTTCGCCACGACGGAGCCGTCCGGGAGGCCGATGAGATCGCGGTGACGGAGCACGCCCTGGTGGGTGTGCAGCTCGCCGTCCTCGCGCAGCGTCACGGTGTGCAGCCGCCCCTTGGGCCCGGTGAGCTGTACGCGGTCGCCCACCCGGAACGGACCGCTGGGCCGCGGAGCGCGCGTCTCGGTCATCGCGTCGCTCCCATCACGGCGCTCCGACGCTGGTGCAGATCGACGAGGTCGACGCTGCCGCGCCCGTCGAGCGTCGGCCACAGCTCATGCGCTCCGAGACCGTCGAGCGAGACGATGTGCGGCACGGCGAGGGTCAGGGCACCGGAGGCGAGACCGGCGCGGACGCCCGTGGGCGAGTCCTCGATCACGATCGCCTCGGCGATGTCAATATCCAGGAGCGCGGCCGCCTGGAGGTACGGCTCGGGGTGCGGCTTCGGGTTGTCGACGTCATCGCCGGCGACGACGATGTCGAAGGGCTCGAAGTCGATCAGGTCGACGACGCTCAGCGCCATCCGCCGCAGGGACATCGTCACCAGCCCCGTCGGCACTCCGGCGTCCCGCAGATCGCGCAGAAGCTCCTGCGCTCCCGGCCGGAACGGCACTCCCTGGGTGCGCAGCGAGTTCTGAACGACGTCGGTCAGGTGCGAGACGATGGCCTCCGCCTCCATCGCCACGCCCGCGTTCTGCAGGATCACCGCGCTGTCGAGCAGCCCGCTTCCGACCAGCTGCAGGGCATCGGCGTGGCTCCACGATCCGCCGAACGACTCCACCAGCGCCGTCTCCGCCGCCATCCAGTAGGGCTCGGTGTCGACGAGTGTTCCATCCATGTCCCAAAGGACCGCGCTGGGTTTTCTGCTCACTGAACCCATGCTAGCCGGGGCCGCCCACATCCCGTCGTCGCGGGCTAGCCTGGAGGGATCACATCCGCGACGTCGAAGGGAGCCATCGATGGATGTTCTCGGTCCGCGCATCATCATCGCCGCCTTCGACGGCTGGAACGATGCAGGCGAGGCGGCGAGCGGCGCGGTCGAGGCGCTGCGCTCGTCACGCGAATACGACCTCGTGCACTCGGTCGACCCCGAGCTGTATTTCGACTATCAGTACACGCGCCCGTCCACCCGCATGGACGCCGAGGGGCGGCGCCAGCTCAGCTGGCCGGAGGCGGGGCTCTGGCGCCCGCGCGACCCTGGTCCGGGTCCGGAGTTCTGGCTCCTGACCGGCGCGGAGCCTGCGCGCACCTGGCAGTCGTTCGCCGCGGAGTTCATCGACGTGGCGCTCCGTGACGACATCACCGGATTCGTGACGCTGGGCGCGATGCTCTCCGACGTCCCGCACACGCGCCCCATCTCGATCTTCGCCTCGAGTCAGAACGAGCAGGTGCGCGAGGCGCACGGGCTCGAGCGGTCGATGTACGAAGGACCGGTCGGCATCCTCTCGGTGTTCGAGCACTTCGCCGAGAACGCGGGCATCCCCACCGCGAGTCTCTGGGCCAGCGTCCCCCACTACGTGGCGTCTGCGGCGCCCTCGCCCAAGGTCACCCTCGCCCTGCTGGACCGGCTGGAGGAGCTGACCGGGGTCGACGTCGATCGTCAGCGTCTGCGCACGGAGGCCGCAGCATGGGAGGCCTCGATCGATGCGGCCGCCTCCGAGGACGAGGACATGGCGGAGTACATCCGCCAGCTCGAGCGCACGCGCGACACGTGGGACTCGCCGGACGCCTCGGGAGATGCGATCGCGCAGGCGTTCGAACGGTACCTCCGGCGCCGCGACGACGGCTCCGGAGACCGTAAGCGCTGACGCGGGTCAGGCCGCGATCACGCCGGTGCCGAGGAGAACCAGCAGCACGGTGCCGAGCAGGATCCGGTAGATCACGAACGGCAGGAAGCTGCGCTTCGAGATCCAGTTCATGAAGAAGGCGATCACGCCGAGCGCCACCACGAACGCGATGCCGGTCGCGGCGAGCGTGTCGCCGAACGAGAAGAACGACGGCTCGTCCCAGCTCTTGAATACCTGGTAGAAGCCGCTGCCGAACACCGCGGGGATCGCGAGCAGGAAGGCGTAGCGCGCGGCGGCGGCACGCTCGTAGCCGAGGAAGAGCCCCATCGTGATGGTGCCGCCCGAGCGGGAGACGCCGGGGATGAGCGCGAGCGCCTGGGCGAAGCCGAAGGCGATGCCGTGCGGGTACGTCAGGTCGTCGAGCTTGCGGCGCTTCGCGCCGACGTAGTCGGCTACTCCCAGGAGGATGCCGAACACGATCAGCATGATCGCGACGATCCACATCGACCGCAGCACCGTCTCGATCTGATCCTGGAACAGCAGGCCGAGCAGGACGATCGGGATGCTGCCGATGATGATCAGCCAGCCCATCCTGGCGTCCGGGTCGTTCCGGGGCGCCTTGCCGACCAGCGAGCGGAACCACTGCGTGACGATGCGCACGATGTCGCGCCAGAAGAAGACCACCACGGCCGCCTCGGTGCCGATCTGGGTGATCGCGGTGAACGCCGCGCCTGGGTCCTCCCCCGACGGCAGGAACGTGCCGAGGATGCGCAGGTGCGCGCTGGACGAGATCGGGAGGAACTCGGTGAGCCCTTGGACGATGCCGAGGATCAGTGCTTCGAGCAGATGCATGGAGGGCCTTCAGGTCAGGGTGGCACGGAGCGGGCGGCGCTCAGTACGTGCGCAGCAGATCGGTCAGCACCCGCTGGCCGAAGACAAGCGATTCTACGGGAACGCGCTCGTCGACTCCGTGGAACATGCCCGTGAAGTCGAGGTCGGCCGGCAGCCGCAGCGGGGCGAATCCGTATCCGGTGATGCCGAGGAAGGCCAGCGCCTTGTTGTCCGTCCCCGCGCCGAGCAGGTACGGGATCACCGGCACGCCGGGGTCGTGTCGGCCGATGCTCGCCACCATCGCCTCGACGAGCTCCCCCTCGAACGGCGTCTCCATGCCGATATCGCGCACGACCGTCTCGATGACGATGTCGTCGCCGACGATCTGCTGCAGCTCGGCGAGCACGTCGTCCTCGGTGCCGGGGATCACTCGGACGTCGATCAGCGCCTCGGCCCGCTCCGGGATCACGTTGTGCTTGTAGCCGGCCGTGAGCGCGGTGGGGTTGGTCGTGGTGCGGAAGGTGGAGCGCAGGAAGGCCTCGGCGGGACCGGCGGCCGCCGCGAGGGCATCGGGGTCGTCCGTGCTGCGTCCGCTGAGGGCGCTGAGACCCTCGAGCAGCGCCTCCGTCGTGGGGGTCAGCCGGAGCGGCCAGCGCGTCCTTCCGATCGCGGCGACGGCCTCCGCCAGCTTCGTCACCGCGTTGTCCTCGTGCAGGCGGCTGCCATGACCGGCACGCCCCTTCGCGACGAGGCGGATCCAGATCAGCGCCTTCTCCCCCACCTGCAGCAGATACGCCCGGCGGTCGTCGACCGTGATCGAGTACCCGCCGACCTCGCTGATCGCGGCCGTGGCGCCCTCGAACCACTCGGGGCGATTCTGCACGACGAGCGCCGAGCCCTCGACCCCGCCGTTCTCCTCGTCGGCGAAGAAGGCCAGCACGAGGTCGCGCTCCGGCTGCTCTCCCGCGCGGAGGATGTCCGCGACCGACGTGAGGATCATGGCGTTCATGTTCTTCATGTCGACGGCGCCGCGCCCCCAGAGCATGCCGTCCTTCACGATCCCGGCGAACGGGTCGACGCTCCAGTCCTCGGCCATCGCCGGCACGACGTCGAGGTGGCCGTGCACCACGAGGGCCGGCTTGCTCCGGTCCCTGCCCGGGACCCGTGCCATCACGTTCGTGCGGCGCGGGATCGGCTCGTAGTACTCGACCTCGAGGCCGAGACCCTGGAGATAGGCGCCGACGTACTCGGCGGCCTCTCGCTCGCCCTTCGCGTTGCCCCCGCCGAAGTTCGAGGTGTCGAAGCGGATGAGGTCGCTCGCGATGCGGGCGACCTCCGGGAGGGAGGGATCGGTCATGTGCTCCAGGCTATCGAAACCGCACGCCACGCCCGGGCGGAGGCCTCGGTTCGAGAGGCCGTGGAGGACGTGGTAATGTCATTCTTCGGTCGGCAACGATCATCCAACACCTGCGCGGGTGGCGGAATGGTAGACGCGCTACGTTGAGGTCGTAGTGCCCGTAAGGGCGTGGGGGTTCAAGTCCCCCTCCGCGCACAGGAACAAGAAGGCCCCGGATCCCAGGATCCGGGGCCTTCTTCGTTCCCTCTTCGCCGTGGAGAAGCCCCGCCGTGGTCGGCGGGGCATCTCCTCAGACCGCCCCCACCCCGAACAGCAGGCCGAGGGCGTAGGTGATCGCGGCCGCGCCGAAGCCGATCGCGAGCTGACGCAGTGCGCGACGCAGGGGCGGGCCTCCGGAGAGGACGCCCACCATCGCGCCGGTGCTCAGCAGCGCGATCCCGACCAGCACCAGCGCCAGCACGATCGCGACCGTCCCCTGCAGGCCGAAGATCCAGGGCAGGACCGGGATGATGGCCCCGGAGGCGAACAGCAGGAAGCTCGAGATCGCCGCCATCCAGTCGCTGCCGACGATCTCATGGTCGTCTCCGCCCGCGACGCGCACCGGGCCTGTCGCCGCGTGCCGCACGCCGGCCTGGGCTGCGGTCACGATCCGGCGGGCTCGGTCGAGCGACTCGGCTGGATCCATGCCCCGCGCCCGGTAGACCAGGGCGAGCTCGTTCTCGTCGATGTCGAGGTCACCGGCCGAGGCCGCCGCGTCCTCGTTCGCCTCGGTGGCGGCCAGGAGCTCCCGCTGCGATCGCACCGACACGAACTCCCCCGCGCCCATCGAGAGCGCACCGGCGAGCAGTCCCGCGATGCCGCTGAAGAGCACGAACCCCGAGCTGACACCCGTGGCGCCGATGCCGAGGACCAGCGCGAGGTTGCTGACCAGGCCGTCGTTCGCCCCGAACACCGCGGCGCGGAACGACCCGGACAGACGGCGACGGCCGCGGGCGGCGAGTCCGCGCACGACCTCATAGTGGACCTTCTCGTCCGCGCGCATCGCCGGCGTGGCGTACTGCTCCGCGTCGTACGGCGACCGCGCCTCCTCGCTCTGCGCGAGCGCCAGGACGAAGATCGAACCGAATCGGCCGGCCATCCATCCCAGAAGCCGCGAGCGGATCCCGGCGCGGGGCAGACGGGCGGGCGCGCCGCCGAGCAGATCGAGCCAGTGCTGCTCGTGACGACGCTCCGCCTCCGCCAGGCTGAGGAGGATCTCGCGCTCCTCGCCCTCCCGACGCGCGGCGAGCCGCTGATAGACGGCGCCCTCCGCGCGCTCCTCGACGAGGTATCGAGCCCACCGCCGGCGATCGGCAGCAGTCGGTTCGGGGGCGCCAGGCGCTGTCATTCTTCCTCCAGATGTCACGGAGCCCGGTCCGCGGGCAACCGTTCCACGCTAGCCGCGGAGGCGCTGGGGAGCCGCGTCAGGACGCGGATTGACAGCATTTCGGGCATCCGAACACCGGCGCCGCGCGTCGTCGCCTCGACGTGCAGGGACGGTCAGGAGCGGACGCGTTTGCGCAGCACTTCGATGCGCGCCTGCAGCTGGGTCACGGTCGCCTGCGCCACCGCAGGACCGCCGCAGATGCGGCGCAGCTCGGCATGCACGGCGCCGTGCGGTTCGCCCCTCTGGCGGGCATACAGCCCGACCAGGCTGTTGAGCAGTTGGCGCTGCTCCTTCAGCGTGCGATGGAGGGGCGGCGGGAGGGTGGTCGACTCGGTCGGTCCGGCGGACGCCTCCCGTGCTTCGCGCAGTCGGGACTGTCGCGATTGACGCTGCATGAGCAGCTCGTGGACGTGCTCCGGCTCGAGGAGGCCGGGGAACCCGATGAACTCCTCCTCCTCCGGCGTGCCCGGCTCCGCGAGCTGACCGAACTCCTGCCCCTCGAAGACCACGCGGTCGAAGTGCGCGACCGACGACAGCGCCTGGTAGGTGAACTCCTGCGTCAGCGCGTCGGAGGTCTCCTCCTCGCGGTTCGCGCTCTCCAGCAGGGAGTCGTCCAGCCCGTCGTCCTCCTTGGACTGGCGATCGAGCGCATGGTCGCGCTGCTTGTCCATCTCATTCGCGAGCCCCATGAGCACCGGGACCTGAGGCAGGAACACGCTCGCCGCCTCACCGCGTCGGCGGGCTCGCACGAAGCGGCCGATCGCCTGGGCGAAGAACAGCGGGGTGGACGACGACGTCGCGTAGACGCCGACCGCGAGCCGGGGGACGTCGACACCCTCGGACACCATCCGCACCGCGACCATCCACCGTGCGTCGCTGGCGCTGAACTTCTCGATGCGCTCCGACGCCGTCGCGTCGTCGGAGAGCACGATCGTGGGCTGCTGTCCCGTGATGCTGTGCAGGATCTTCGCGTACGCCCTGGCGACGGTCTGATCGGTCGCGAGCACGAGTCCACCGGCGTCGGGCACGTGGTGGCGGATCTCGGTGAGGCGCCGGTCGGCTGCCGACAGCACGGCAGGCATCCACTCGCCCTCCGGATCCAGCGCAGTGCGCCAGGCCTGGGAGGTGACGTCCTTCGTGTTGTCCTGGCCGAGGTGCGTCTCGAGCTCGTCGCCCGTGCTCGTGCGCCAGCGCATCTTGCCCGCGTACATGTGGAACAGCACGGGGCGGACGACACCGTCGGCGAGGGCGCGTCCGTAGCCGTAGTTGTAGTCGGTGCGCGACACCCGTGCGCCGGACTCGTCGGGGTGGTACTCGACGAAAGGGATCGGTGCCGTATCGCTGCGGAACGGGGTTCCGGACAGCAGGAGGCGCCGCTTCGCGGGACCGTAGGCGTCGCGGATGGCGTCACCCCAGCTGAGGGCGTCTCCGCCGTGGTGCACCTCGTCGAGGATCACGAGGGTCTGCGCATCCTCGGTGAGGTGCCGGTGCACGGAGGACTTGGCGGCGACCTGCGCGTACGTCACCACGGCGCCGTGATAGTGCCGGGCCGGCGCCCAGTCGCTGTTGCGGAAGCGCGGGTCGAGGCGGATGTGCACGCGCGCGGCGGCGTCGGCCCATTGCGTCTTGAGGTGCTCGGTCGGCGCGACCACGATGATCCGGTTGACCTCGCCCATGCGCATGAGCTCCACTGCGAGGGTCAGCGCGAATGTCGTCTTGCCGGCGCCGGGCGTCGCGGCGACCAGGAAGTCGCGCTGGTCCGCCTGGAAGTACTGTTCGAGCGCCTCCTGCTGCCAGGCGCGCAGCTTGCTTGCGGTACCCCACGGAGCACGCTGGGGAAAGGACGGAGAGAGCATCGACTCCACGATAAACGCTGTCGGGGACACCGCGTCGCACGCCGCGTGTCCGGCGCGCGCCCTCCCCTCGCCACGTCGCGGCGGGTAGGCTCGGTCACTGCGCTGCGGTCGCCGCCGCAGCGCGGATCGTTCGTGAAGGAGAGCGGGATGACCGATCAGGATTCG
>Ga0172374_1002977_pt1 | contig 10443 bp, 9 predicted proteins | sample LakKiv3m_FD_114536 | JGI IMG/M metagenome (GOLD analysis project Ga0172374, IMG submission 114536) | Freshwater microbial communities from Kabuno Bay, South-Kivu, Congo - kab_092012_10.3m | ecosystem: Environmental > Aquatic > Freshwater > Lake | place: Democratic Republic of the Congo... | reverse complement strand
GAATTTGTCAATTCTTGGAGATTGTCAATTGACATATAACCTATGGAATCAATCATGTAATTGCCAGTTTTTGCAACAATGCCAATGACAGTATATTTTTTTCCATCAATCTCAATATCTTGCCCCACATCAATTGATTTCTTGAACAGGTTGTCAGCTTTATCAGAATTAGTAAAGTCAAACCCAAGCATGATTTCTTTAGTTGATTTGTCAGATATCATTTTTCCCTTTAGTAATTTTAGATTATTTTGTTGGAACATCTCCTCAAAATCATCAGCATCATAAGAGGTTATGCTGAGAAGCATTGTTTTTCTGTTGTAAGTTGCTTCCATTGCACCACTAACACTTGGAATTGTCTTGTCAATATCACTTATTTTTTCAATTGTTTTGACATCATTTTCTGTCAACCCTATATTTCCTTTGGTTCCAAGAAAAGAAGAATATTTTGATGTAATAGTTATCTTTCTTGCACCCATGCTATCAAATTCTTTATCAATTGTTTCTTTGAGACCTTCAGAAAGAGATATCAAAGAAACGATTGCAAGTACGCCTACAATTATTCCAGCAATTGTAAGCCAGTTTCTTAATTTTCTCCGCTTTATGTTTCTAATTACAAATTTGAGTATATGTAGCATTTTTTATTTTCCTTTTTAATCATTGTTTCTTTCTATATGTATCACTCATGATTTTGCCATCTTTGAGAATTATGTTTCTATCAGTGTGATCTGCGACACTTTTGTTGTGTGTAATAATAATCACTGTTTTTCCCTGTCTATTTAATTCTTCAAGAAGAAAAATGATTTCATCATTTGATTTTGAATCCAATGCCCCTGTTGGTTCATCAGCAAGAATTATATCAGGATCATTCACCAAGGACCTTGCAATTGCAACCCTTTGTTGTTGTCCACCAGATAATTCGGTTGGCTTGTGATGTATTCTTTCTTTAAGCCCAACTTTTGTCAGAAGCTTAATGCAGTTTTGATCAAGATCTTCTTCATCATAATCTTGAAACAGCATTGGCAATCTTACATTTTCCAGAGCGCTCAATGTTGGAATTAGATTGAACTCCTGAAAGATAAAACCTATTTTCTTTCCTCTTATTGTTGCAATATCATCTTCAGACAATTTTGAGAGGTCAGTTTCATCAATCAGAACCTTACCTTTGGTTGGGAGATCCAATGCTCCAATAATGTGCATCATTGTTGATTTTCCTGAACCGGATGGCCCCATGATTGAAACAAGCTCGCCATGATGTATTTTTAGTGAAATTCCATCAACAGCTTTTACAATTTCATTACCCATATGGTATATCTTATGAACATCTTTAAGTTCAACGACAGGTCTATTATCTTTTGTGTTTATCATAATAAATCATTTTTATGTCATCTTCTAAGATTTAGGATGAAATTATTTAAAAGAAGATTGGTTGCATATTATATAATTCTATTTAGATATTAGGATTAGATTTGATATGATATTGGATTATGTAATTTGGTCAAACACCCTTGGGGATTATCTCAAGTTTGCAATAATTGTTTTTATAGGTATTGTTGTAAGCAAACTGCTTGAGCTTGGAAGTGGATCATTCTTTAAGATGCTTGCAGCCAAGACAAAAACAAAGTTTGATGATATTTTAGTAAATATTATGCACAAGCCATTGCCATTCATGGCTGTAATAATAGTTATTTTTATTAACGCTGGATTGAAAACACTTAATACTTCTGAAGGTTTTCAAGCTGTCTTTAAGGATCTGTCTTTTATTGCCTATGCCTTCTGTGGCGCATGGTTTTTAATAAAATTTGTTGTTGCAATAATTGATGAATATATAACCAAATTTGCTGCAAGGACAAATTCAAAAATGGATGATCAAATGATCCCTCTTTTGAAGACACTAACAAAAATAATCATCTTGTTTTTAGCAGTTATTATCACTTTACATTATTTTGGTTATAACATAACAGCATGGGTTGCTGGATTGGGTATTGGAGGTATTGCAATAGCATATGCTGCTAAAGATATTCTAGAAAATTTTCTTAGTGGGATTGTAATATTTTCAGAAAAGCCATTTCATATTGGAGATTTTGTGAAAAGCGGAGATGCTGAGGGAGATGTTGAAGAGATTGGAATCAGATCAACTAAACTAAGGGCCACTGATGGCACTTTGATAGTTGTTCCAAACAGCAAGATAACTATGCAACATCTAGAAAATAGAACTAAAAGTGTTGCAAGAAGAGAAGTGGTAACGCTTGGATTGACATATGATATGAATGCAGATAAGCTTGAGCTTGCAAAGAAAGCTGTTAAGGAAATATTATCTAAGGAAAAAGATGTAAGGAATGACTTTGATATTTATTTTGATAAGTTTGATGATTATTCGCAGAATATTGTCGTAAGATATTGGATAACAAAAGTTTCATTTTCAGAATATGTGATTGTCAAGGACAAAATTAATTTTGAGATAAAGAAGAGATTTGAGAAAGAAAAGATAGAGTTTGCCTTCCCAACACAGACGATTTTTATCAAGAAATGATCTAACTTTAATAAGTATTTAAACTAAAAACAACTTAATTGCATTAACTATTTTGATCGCCAAAGATATTAGCCATTGCCTCTGCCGACTGCCTGAACTTGTCAAGTATTCCCTGTGAACTGTCAGTCATTGACTGGTTGATTGTATTGCTTAGATTCTCTTGTATATTGTAGATGTTTGTTGATAAGTTACTGTTCAAGTCCTGAACCTTGTAGTTTACATTGTTGATTTCTGTCATGATATTGTTGTCAACATAGTTCTGAAGATTGCTTACTGAGTAATTGACTTCATTAACATCGCTTTGCAAGCCGTTGATCCTGTTGTTGAGGTTTGTATCTATTGAGTTTAGCAAGGCAATTAAGCTTTCATATTGCTCTCTCTGTGATTTAGAAACCTCTACAATCAGGTTTAAACCTGTGGAAACATGAAAGGAAGAAGATATGTGCAGTTCTTGCAGATTGTTGTTCCTTATAACATTACACACAATATGTTCTTCATAGACACCTTCATAGTTGGGTGTCATGAAAGGATGATAATAATTTCCAGGAACTGAGGTTGGAATCATAGGTGCATCAACAAAAACAAATGACTTATCAGGGTACAGCAAAGAAACAACACAGTTAGCATCGGTTATTGAAATGTTTCTGCTATCCTGCAATCTAACTATTATCTGACCTGGCTCATTGCTGATATATTCAGTTCCGGAGACCATTTTAATATCTGGAGTTGCAGTTACTTTTGACAGAAAGAGAATTACTGCAACAACAATTGCGATAAATATAATTATTCCACCAATAATAAACAACATTCGCTTCTTTTCAGGAGAGTGCATTCCAAAACCAAATCTGTTCATATAATAAGAACCCTTTACAAGTATTAATGTAATTAATATTAAAAAAAGAAAGAAATAAAAAGGAGCATTATATAGCCCCTTTTAAGAAATTATGCTTCCTCTTACTTCGCTCTGCATTTCATCTAATATTTGGTGTGTTGTTGCATTGATATCTGTGGTTTGTGCCTTGATGATGCCTACATCTGTAAGCAAGCTATCTATGTTTGTTGCAATGTCTCCGCTCAAAAGTTCCCATGTGTTTGTTGTTGTATTGTTGATTGTTTCTATGTATCCGTTCTGCTCGTCATTCAATGTTCTCATGACTGATTCAATGTTGTATAGCTCAGTGCAGAGCTCATTTGAGTTTGTATCTGTTGAACACATGTTCAAGATGGCATTAAGATTTTGATCTACATTTGTAAATCTTGCATTAATCTCGTCTGCATTATCTTGGTTCATTGCATTAAGCACTAACCAGTTCGTGTCTGATCTTACATTGTTAAGCTGGTTTGTCAAGTCAGCAAGCATTTCATCCATCTGTGTTGACAATCCATTAACAACTTCTGTTTCTATAAGATTTGACAATGAAGTGTTTACATCAGATAGATTTGTATTTATTTCCTGACCTGTTGTTTCAATTAATCCTGTAAGTGAAATATTGACATTTGAAAGCTGTGTGATTAATGAGGAGTTTGTTTCTGAAAATTGATTAATCATCTGTGTATTCAGGTCATTTAATATTGTTGTGAGATTTGTGTTCATTCCAGAAATATTTGTCTGGATTGTTTGGCCTGTTTCTGCAATTTGTCCTGTTATCTGAACATTCACATCAGACAGGTTTGTTGTCAATGTATCAACCATTCCTGTTAATGTATTGATTTGCTCCAAGGCTGCATTTAAGTGGAAAGATTGGGATGTCTTTGTAACAAGTTGATTATTCTTTGTACAGGTTACTTCCTGTTCATATGTTCCTAATGGAGCATCTATCAATGAATCTGTTCTATACCAGTTTCCTGGGATGTTTGATTCAGCCATTGGCTGTGCATCAACAAAGACAGACTTGTCTGGCTTTAATATTGTAACTTTACATTCATCAACTGCATATGGATCTCCTTTATAGTTGGTTATCCTGATGATAGATGATGCATTATCATTTCTCCAGTATTCAGTGTGGGAGACCCAGTCGACTACTGGTTTTTCAGCGGTTGCCTTTCCAGATGTGTAAGCAACTGTAACAAAACCTACTAGCAAGATTGCAACTGCTATGATTGTTCCTGTAATTACTTTTTTGTTAAATTTTAACATGTAGCTTCCTCCTTTTATTTTTTAGACTCTTTTTCGATCATCGTCATTTTTTTGTTTTTGAAAAATTAAATTTACTTTTGTTTTAGTATATGTTCCTGATAACCTTTATAAACATTTCTCTTTGGCAACCATACGCTGTGGCTCGGAGATTGTTAGATTATCAAATCACTTGATTTTGCTTTTTCTTTAGTCTGTTTTAAAAAATCAATTACATAGAAAACAAATCAATTAAATATCTTTCAATATATAAAATATCTATGAAAAAAGTAATAACTCCTGAACAGGAGTTTGAAGATCCAAATGATTTTTATACAGTTGAAGAAGCTGAAAGATATAATCAGAATTCAGCAATGAGAAAGATGCAGATAGAACTCACTGAAATTGCATTGCAGATTGCTGGAGTATTTCATCTTGAGCATAAAAAGATTATTGACGTTGGCTGTGGAACTGGCTTTTCTATGGAGTATCTGCAAAATAATGGATCTTCAGAAGTTATTGGTATAGATCCTTCAAAAGAAATGGTTAAAATTGCTGAAGGTAAAAAGCTTTGTGTGTGTGTGTGATTTTCTGAATTTAGAGTGTATATTTTCAAGATATAAAGATAATTATTTTGATGTTGTTCTTTCAATATCGGCTTTGCAATGGCCAATAGCAAATAAAGAAGGAATTGAACTTAAAAATATTGTGAAACAAATTGGAAAGCATATTCTGAAATTGCTTAGTTTAAATGGCGTGTGTGTAATTCAGTTTTATCCTGCATCTGATTCTGTGTTTGAGGATGTTTGTAGTGCATTTGAGAGAGTTGGATTTAAAGTTGAAGAATTCTTGTATAATGAGCAATCAATAAGAAAAAAGAAGTATTTTATTGTGCTTAGAAGGGAATAATCTAATTTAAACATAAGTTGTGCCTAATTTATTTCTGAACTTGGTTATGCATCCTGCCTTTGCTTTCAGAATCAATTTGTTTTAAAAGCTGTTTAGACATATGTAGATGTGCTTATGTTGTTGCCAAACCCCATAAGCATTTTTTTATTTTAAGCAAAATATCTGAGAGAACAAAAACCTGTGGAATTAGTGATTGCCATGAAAGAGATAAGCAACTTTATGTTCATCCTTATTGTTCTTGTTACTCTTTATGTCTTCATAGATACTTATTCTGCATCTGCTATTGAGCAAGGAAGTGCTTTCAATTCAGATCATAATCTCCTTACTTATGGTCCTTCACAAGAAAATATTTATATTGAGCATAATGCAAAGACAGCATTTATTTCATTGGCACCACAAAAGCTACTTGTTATTTTAGTTGGGTTGTTGGTTGTCATTGGAATTACATATCTTTTAACAGGGCAATCAAAGAACAAGTTCTGATGACCGGCGGACTACCCTCTCCAAAAGCTTATATCTTATAAGTTCCTAATGTATCTGTGACCAATTTTGGATAAGATGAATCGATTACTTGTATTAAATAAAGAAATATCGTTTTATACAGACAAAAACAAAAGAGAAGAATACATTTGCATTACAGATATTGCAAAATATAAAGATAATGAAAATCCCGCAGATATTATTAAAAATTGGACTAGAAGAAAGGATACAATTGAATATTTAGGGTTGTGGGAAAAAATAAATAATATCAATTTTAAACTGGTCGAATTCGACCTGTTTAAAAGTAAAGCTGGCAGTAATGCTTTTGTATTATCTCCTCAAAGATGGATTGAAAGAACCAATGCCATTGGAATTATTTCAAAATCTGGAAGATGTGGTGGGACTTATGCTCATAAAGATATTGCTTTTGAGTTTGCATCCTGGATATCTCCTGAGTTCAAGTTATATTTGATAAAGGAATTTCAAAGACTAAAAATTGATGAAAATATCAAAAATAAGTTAGATTGGGATATTAAAAGAAGTTTGACTAAGATTAATTATTTAATACACACAGATGCAATTAAAGAAAATCTAATTCCATTAGAAGTAACAAATAAACAAAAAACTGAAATTTATGCTACAGAAGCAGATGTCTTGAACGTAGCATTGTTTGGAATGACTGCAAAAGAATGGCGTGATTCGGTAGGTAATAAAGATGGCAATATTAGAGATTATGCTAATGTTTCTCAATTAATTTGTTTATCTAATTTAGAAAATCTAAATGCATTGTTTATTAGTGAGGGATTTTCTCAAAATGAAAGATTAATTAAATTAAATCAAATTGCAATAAAGCAAATGAAATTATTAACTAACTCTGACAAAAGAAAATTATCTGACTAGCATAGTTTTATTTATATTTAATTAAGTTGGTTGACTGCTTTCTTTATTAATATTTCTTTATTTATATTATATAGTGCGTTGATAAGAATATTAACTGCACAACTATAAAGATTAAAAATAGATTAATATGTTAAACTTTTCAGATATTGCAAAAAAATGGCAAGATAGATGGGAAAAGGAAAGAATAGGCGAAGTAGATATTGATAGCTCTAAACCTAAATTCTTTCTAATATGGGCATATCTAACAGTTTCTGGTTTCCACCATATTGGACATATGAGAGGGTTTTCCTATGCTGATGCTATCTGTAGATACAAGAGAATGCAAGGGTATAATGTTTTAATGCCTGCAGGTGGGCATGCCTCAGGAAATAGTGCTGTTTCAAAAGCCCAAAAGGTTGCAAATAAAGACAAGGAAACAATAGATTACTATAAATCTATGGGATTAACAGATAATGATCTTAAAAAAATTAGCACAACCGAAGGTTTCATAGATTTTTTTTCAAAAAAATATATTCAAGATTATAAAGAATATGGGTTTATTGGTGATTGGAGAAGATTTACAGTTACAACAAATAAAGATTATAATAAGTTTATTGAATGGCAATTTAAAAAGCTGAAAGAACTAAATTTATTGGTTCAAAAACCATATTATGCAACAGCGTGCATCAAATGTGGGCCTGTTGCAGTAGATCCTTCAGAAATGGATCTTTCGAAAGGCGGGAATGCTCAAAAGAATGAATATGTTATCCTGAAGCTTGAGTTTGAAAGGCCTGAACAATATATTGTTGTGGCTACATTGAGACCTGAAACAATATTTGGTCAAACTAATGTATGGTTAGATTATGATATTGAGTATGTAAAAATAATTGTTGGTAATGAAATTTGGATTGCTTCAAAGGAGTTTGCAGAAAAGCTGATGTATCAGAAGGATGTGAAAATAGAAGTTGTTGGAAAGATTGCTGGAAAAGAGCTTGTTGGAAAATATGTTACTGCTCCAGTAATTAACAGAAAAATTATTATCTTGCCATCTAAATTTTGTGATCCAAAAATAGGAACAGGGATTGTGACTTCTGTACCATCTGATGCACCTGCAGATTGGATAGGTCTTTATGACCTTCAAAGATCTAAGCAGTTATGTGATCAATATAGTTTAAACTATGAAGAAATAAAAGAAATCAAACCAATCCCAATTATTAAATCAAAAGATTATGGAGAGCTTCCTGCTATTGAAATCTGCAAAGAGTTAGATATTAGTTCTCAGAATGATATAGATAAGCTTGAAAAAGCAAAAAAGGAAATTTACAGCAAGGGTTTTCACACAGGAATAATGCTTGAAAATTCAGGGAAATATTCTGGAATGAAGGTTGAACAGGCAAAGGAACTGATAAAGAAAAACATGTTGGAAGACGGTGTTGCAGATATATTTTATGATCTTTCAGAGGAAGTTGTTTGCAGATGTGGAAATCCAGTGATTGTCAAGAAAATTGATAATCAATGGTTTATTAAGTATTCTGATAAGGCCTTGACTGAAAATACCATAAAGCATGCAAAAGAAATGCTTCTTCTGCCAGAACTTTATAAAAAAAATCTGCCAACAATTTTAGAATGGTTTGATGATAGAGCATGTGCAAGACAAGGCAGATGGGTTGGAACAAAGTTGCCTTTTGATGATAGTTATACTATTGAACCTATTGCAGATAGCACTTTGTATCCTATATTCTATTTAATTTCACTTTACACAAATTTAGAAAAAATAAAAGAAGAACAGTTAATAGAAGAGTTTTTTGATTATGTTTTTTTGGATAAAGGTAATTTAAAAGAAGTTTCTTCAAAAACAAAAATTGAGGAAAAACTGCTTGAAAAGATCAGAGCAGATGTAGAGTATTGGTATCCACTTGATATTAATCTTGGCGGTCAGGAACATCAAACTGTTCATTTTCCTGTGTTCTTGATGAATCATGTTGGAATACTTTCTAAGAAATACTGGCCAAAGGGAATTATTGTTAATTGGTGGGTAGTAAACAAGTCAGGTAAAATTTCCAAATCAAAAGGTGGTGTAAGAAGCATAGGAGAAGAAGCCAGCAAATATTCTGTTGATGCAATAAGGTTGTTTTATGCAAATGTTGCTTCTCCATTTGTGAATATTGACTTTCCTCCCGAAGATTTAGAAAAATACAAGCAAAGATTGGATAGAATATATTCATTTGTGAACTCTTTGATTGAAGATAAAAATCTGTGTGCCAGAAATGCAAATGATTTGGATAAATGGTTAGAGTCAACTTGGAATTTTAGGCTAAAGAATATAATTGAAGCTATGAATAAGATAGAATTGAAAGAGGCAACAGATGATATTTATTTTAATAGCTATAATGATCTGCATTGGTATTTGAGAAGAGGCGGTTGCAATAAATCAATAATTATGCCTATAATAAAAGAATGGGTTAAGACCTTAGGTATATTTACCCCACATTTGGCAGAAGAACTAAATGAGATCCTTGGTAGTAAAGAACTTGTTGCGATTTCTAGATTTCCATCTGCTGATGAAAGCAAGATAAATCTGTCGCTGGACTTGAATGAAAAAAAGATTGAAGATATATTGTCAGATATTAGGAATGTGGTTAAACTATCTGGGAAAGATAAGCCAAACAAGATAACTTTGTTTATTTCTAAGAAGAACATTTATGAAATAATAAATTTTGTGTTGAATGAATTAAGAGAAAACAACAATTTTTCAGAGGCTATGAAGTTTATTGGTTCTAATCATAATTTAAATAATAAACAAAAGGCGTTTATTGTAAATGTCCTTAAGAAGAAGATTAGTGATTTACTTATATCTCAAGAAGATGAGCTTGGCTTTTATAACAATATTAGAGAGTTTCTTTGTAAGGAATTGGAGACAGAAATAACTATTGTAAAAGCAGAAGGTTCTAATAATTCAAAGGCAGAGCAGTCATTACCAGGAAAACCAGGAATATTTGTTGAATAGGCACTCCTGATATTTATGGTAATATCTAAGAAACATTTAAATATTCTTGTGTCTATATTTAATGTGAAATCTCAAATTTAATCCTGAAGAAAAGACAACAAAGTAAGCGATAATTAGCAATATAGCGTTGTTTATTGAATGATTTTTGTGGTGTTAAAATGTTGAGATTTAATTTCCTTAGAAGGTCTCGCAGAGACAAAGATACTATTGGCAAAAAACGGAAGAGCGTTCTTGAAACAAATCATAACTCAAAAGCATCCTCTGAGAAGATGGATATTCTAAGAAAATCTGTAATCAATCTTCCTTATTCAGGAACACAGCCTTTGTCTGTGTTGTTTAACAAGCAGGCAATTGGAGATGTGTTTAGACTTTATAATTCTCAAGGGAGTAATTATATTAATATAGTTAATTCAAAGAAAAGAAAGATAATTGAGATAGTTAAGATAGAGTGCACTGGCCAGACAAGACAGAAGATTTTCAATTATCCTGAAATAATAGACAGGAGCAAGCCATTGCAGATACAAG
>Ga0172374_1002976_pt1 | contig 10451 bp, 10 predicted proteins | sample LakKiv3m_FD_114536 | JGI IMG/M metagenome (GOLD analysis project Ga0172374, IMG submission 114536) | Freshwater microbial communities from Kabuno Bay, South-Kivu, Congo - kab_092012_10.3m | ecosystem: Environmental > Aquatic > Freshwater > Lake | place: Democratic Republic of the Congo... | reverse complement strand
TCCTACTGTTGCCTGCGGGCAATGCTCAGGCTAGCGAATAGCCCGGATGCAATCCGGGGATGCTGGCGCACTGCAGCTGGACGATACATCGTCGGCAAACCGGCTCCTACAGCCTACGCAACGCCCCCGCAGGAGCCCGCTTGCGGGCGATATTCAGGCCAGCCAATCCAGGGTCAACAGCAAGCGTCGCTGCCCGGCAGGCGGGTGCGGCGAGCGGTGGATCAGCCCGCGTCCCTCGTTACCCTGCCATTTCTCGCCCTTGGCCAGCGCCACATGGCCGGCGTCGAGACGCTGGATCAACGCCTCGTCCTGCGGCTCTGCACCTGGCTGGCCGAGCTGGCGGCGCGGCATCACGCCCTCCCCCAGCCAGTCGCTGCCGACACCGGCATAGCTGGTGATCAGCCGCACGGGCACATGGTCGACGTGAAAACGCGGGCACATGGCCTTGTCCAGCGCACGCAGACGCAGGCCGATGCGCTGAGCGTCGAGCAGGCAGGCGTAGGCCCGCACCAGCCAGGCCACGTCGGCGAGAAAGGCCGCCTGCCCCGGCAGATCGGCGTACTGCGCCACCAGGCCGTCGAGGTTCGGCTCGCTGTCCGCGCGCGGCAGCTCCAGGGTCATGGACTGCGCCAGCGGTTCACCTTGCGCCAGCAGCGCGTAAGCGAAGTCGGCGATCTGCGCCGGCAGGCGGCGCTGCCAGACGGCCAGATTGACGCCGTCATGCAGCACCTCGCTGAGCACCTGGATATCCTCGCCGAGCACCTGCCGGGACACTTTCGGCAACTGCAGGGCGAACATCAGGCGGCCTCCTGCTGCCAAGCACCGAACGGGTCAGCGAGCAGGCACCAGGCATCCGGGCCGCCGGCCATTTCCTCGTCGGTCAGCAGGCAGGCGTCCAGCTCACGCACCAACTGCGGGAAGTCGATGTTCTGGCCAATGAATACCAGCTCCTGGCGGCAGTCGCCGACTTCGGCGCTCCAGTGCTTCATGATCGTCTGCAGACCTTCCTCGTCCTGCGGCCAGTGCTGCTTGGGCACGAAGCGCCACCAGCGTCCGGCCAGGCCGTGGCGCATCAACCCGCCGGCCTGCGACCAGCTGCCGGCCTCCTGATATTTGCTGGCCAGCCAGAAAAAGCCCTTGGAGCGCAGCAGTCGGCCGTTGCGCCATTCCTGAGAGAGGAAATCGAAGAAGCGCTGCGGATGGAACGGCCGGTGCGCGCGGTAAGCGCTGGAGGCGATGCCGTATTCCTCGGTTTCCGGTACGTGTTCGCCACGCAGTTCCTTGAGCCAGCCCGGTGCCTGCGAGGCGCGGTCGAAATCGAAGCGGCCGGTGTCGAGGATCTTGTCCAGGGCGATCTGCCCCATGCTCATGGCCTGGATGTCGGCGTGGGTGTTGAGCCCGCGCAGGATGGCCATCAACTCCTCGCGCTCGGCCTGGCTGATCAGGTCGATCTTGCTGATGAGGATGACGTCGGCAAACTCCACCTGCTCGATCAGCAGGTCGGTGATCGAGCGTTCGTCCTCCTCGCCCAGGGTTTCGCCACGGCTGGCCAGGCTGTCGGCCTCATGGAAATCGCGCAGGAAGTTCACCCCGTCGACCACCGTGACCATGGTGTCCAGTCGCGCCAGGTCGGACAGGCTGCGCCCCTGCTCGTCGCGGAAGGTGAAGGTCTCGGCCACCGGCAGCGGCTCGCTGATGCCGGTGGACTCGATCAGCAGGTAGTCGAAGCGACCTTCACTGGCCAGGCGGCTGACCTCGTCGAGCAGGTCTTCACGCAGTGTGCAGCAGATGCAGCCGTTGCTCATCTCCACCAGCTTCTCTTCGGCGCGGTTGAGGCTGACGTCCTGCTGGACGGTGGCACCGTCGATGTTGATCTCGCTCATGTCGTTGACGATCACCGCGACCTTGCGGCCTTCGCGGTTCTTCAGCACATGGTTGAGCAGGGTGCTCTTGCCGGCGCCGAGAAAGCCGGACAGCACGGTAACGGGTAGACGCTGATTCATGGGGGTGTTCCTCGTTCAGTCACGGTCACGCTGGTGTTTTTCGCGCTGCTCCTGGCGCTCCTTGGCTTCGATGCACAGGGTCGCGGTGGGGCGCAGCAACAGGCGTTTCAGGCCGATGGGTTCGCCGGTCTCGGCACACCAGCCGTATTCGCCACGCGCCAGGCGTTCGAGCGCCTGGTCGATTTTGTCCAGCAGCTTCTTTTCCCGCTCCAGCAGGCGCAGTTGCCATTGGCGCTGCTCCTCGGCGGCGCCGATATCGGCGACGTCGCTGCTGGTATCGGGCTGGCGCAGCTCGGTGAATTCCTCATCGATGCGCGCCTGCAACTCGGCACGCTGAGTCAGCAGCAGCTCGCGGAAGAACTGCTGCTGGATGTCGTTCATGTAGTCGTCGGCTGGCTGGGCCAACAGTTCGGCTTCGGTGGTCGCGGTCAGGGTCATGACAAATCGGCTGGCTTGTTTCAATTGTTATAACATAACATTTATTTCTGACAGCAACCCACGGATTTGCGATGAACGAACAACCTCTGCCGGATATCGCCGCCCAAGCCACCCACCATGACCTGCCGCTGGACTGGGTCGGCATGGCCGGCATCGCCCTGCCCATTCGTCTGGCGGACGCCGCCGTGACTGCCAGCGTCGATATCGGCGTAAGTCTCGACGATGCCGGCGCGCGCGGCATCCACATGTCGCGCCTGTACCTGGCGGCGCAGCGCCTGGTGCATCAGCCATTGAACGTGCCGGCGGTGTTGCAGGTGCTGGACGACTGCCTGAGCAGTCACCAGGAGCTGTCCGACAGCGCCACCCTGACTCTGCGCGGCGAAGTGCCGCTCAAGCGTCCGGCGCTGGTCAGCCCGCTGCACGGCTGGAAAACCTACCCCTTCGAACTGCGCGCCCGGCAGGATGGCCGGGGCGTGAACATCGAGCTGCAGGTCGAGGTCAGCTACTCGTCCACCTGCCCTTGCTCGGCAGCGCTGGCACGGCAGCTGATCCAACAACGCTTCGCCTGGGACTTTCCCGACCAGCAGGTGGATTACTCCAGTGTGCTCGACTGGCTCGGCTCTACCCAGGGCATCGTCGCCACCCCGCACAGCCAGCGCAGCACGGCGACCCTGCAACTGCGCCTGGCGCCAGGCTGCGTCGACCTGCCCGTACTGGAGTTGATCGACAGTGCCGAGCAGGCCCTCGGCACACCGGTACAGACCGCGGTGAAACGCGCCGACGAACAGGCCTTCGCCCTCGCCAACGGACAAAATCTGATGTTCTGTGAAGACGCTGCCCGCCGCCTGCACAAAGCCCTATACCAGCTACCGCAGGTCAGCGCCTTGCGCTTGCGGGTCGTGCACGCGGAAAGCCTGCACGCCCACGACGCAGTGGCCGAAAGCAGCTGGAACTGGAGTTGAACAGGCATGCGGTTTTGCCTGCATCTGGCGTCGGCAGAAGCCGACCCTGAGCCAGCGCCAGAAGCGCCGCCGACGTGCTGATCCCGAGGAGTCGTCACGCATGAAACGCCTGGCCATCTTTCTGCTACGCGCCTACCAGTACCTGATCAGTCCATTGCTGGGGCCGCGCTGCCGCTTTCACCCCAGCTGCTCGCACTACGCCATCGAGGCACTGCAACAGCACGGCCTGCTACGCGGCCTGTGGCTGACCCTGCGCCGGCTGCTGCGCTGTCACCCCTGGCATCCGGGCGGCCATGACCCAGTACCGCCCACTGATCGTTGCCCCCAGAAACATCGTCATGACTGATGTACAACAGCCGGGGTTATGTCAGGCCTGCACGGCAAAGGGCACGGTGGCTATCCTGAACGGGTAACGGCCATTCCCGGAGCGGCTGCTTGATCGGCCTGGAACCGGGCAAAGCCGGCGGCGTCTGTGCTTAGATAGACGCCCACGCTGTAAAGGACACCGCATGCAGATCGAACTGATCGAGATCCGCGACCACCTGAATCGCTACGCCCCCTTCGACAACCTGCCGGAACAAACTCTCGACGAGATCGCCCGCCAGGTGCAGGTGGGCTACTTCAAGGCCGGTAGCGAAATCCTCGCCGTCGGTGCGCCGATCCACGAGCTGCATTACGTGCGCAGCGGCGCGGTGGAAATCCACCGGCGTGGCGGCGAACTGCACAACCGCCTCACCGAAGGCGACATCTTCGGCCAGGCCGGCCTGCTGCGCGGCAACAAGGTACGGCTGGGTGCCACCGCGATCGAAGACAGCCTGATCTACTTCATCCCCGGCGCGCTGTTCCATCAGCTCTGCGAGCAGTTCGACAGCTTCGCCGACTTCGTCGAAGCCGAAGGCCAGTCGCGTCTGAAATCCGCCCTGGAAGACAGCCACGGCAAGGCCAGCGAGCTGATGAAGATCAAGGTGCGCAAGCTGATCTCGCGCAGTGCGATCAGCGTGCCACTGGATACGCCGATCCAGCAGGTGGCGCAGGTGATGACCGAGCACAGTGTGTCCTCGGTCATCGTCGTCGATCCCGGCACGCGCTGGCCCGACCCGCACCAGGTGGACGTGGCCGAGCAACAGACCCAGGTGATGGCCGGTATCCTCACCGACCGCGACCTGCGTACCCGCGTGGTTGCCGCCGGCCTGCCCAGCGACACCCCGGTCAGCCAGATCATGACGCCCAACCCCATCACCCTGCAGGCCGACGACTCGGTGTTCGAGGCCATGCTGTGCATGCTGCGCAACAACATCCACCATCTACCGGTGCTGCATCGCCGCCGCCCGGTGGGTGTGGTGGCGCTGGCCGACATCGTCCGCTACGAGTCGCGCAGCAGCCTGTATCTGGTCAATGGCATCTTCAACAAGACCTCGGTGGAGGGGCTCAAGAGCCTGCTGCCGGACCTGCGCGCCACCTTCGTGCGCATGGTCGCCGACGACGCCAGCGCACACATGGTCGGCAGCGCCATGAGCGGTATCGGCCGCGCCTTCAGCCAGCGCCTGCTGGAGCTGGCCGAACAGAAGCTCGGCCCGCCGCCAGTGCCCTACTGCTTCATGGTCGCCGGCTCCATGGCCCGTGACGAGCAACTGCTGCTCACCGACCAGGACAACGCCCTGGTGCTCGACGACCGCTTCGATGCGGACGACCACGACGCCTACTTCGCCGAGTTGGCGCAGTTCGTCAGCGACGGCCTGGCGGCTTGCGGCTACAGCTATTGCAAGGGCGGCATCATGGCCACCAATCCCAGGTGGCGACAGCCGCTGAAGGTGTGGCGGCAGTACTTCAGCGAATGGATCGAGCGGCCCAACCCGGAAACCCTGCTCAACGCCAGCATCTTCTTCGACCTCGACGGCCTCTACGGCGAAACCGAGCTGGTGGAAAACCTCAAGGACCTGCTGGCACAGAAGGCCAGCGCCAGTCCCGCCTTCCTCGCCGCGCTGGCGCGTAACGCGCTCAACCGCACGCCGCCGCTGGGCTTCTTCCGCACCTTCGTGATGGAAACCGACGGCCGCCACCGCAACATCATCAACCTCAAGGGCCGCGGGACCGCGCCGCTCACCGACCTGATCCGCGTGCACGCCCTGGCCTGTGGTTCCAAGGCGCAAAACTCGCTGGATCGCCTCGACGCCATCGCTGCCACCAAGCTGCTGCCCAAGGAAGCGCTGGAGCACCTGCGCTACGCCTTCGAGTTCCTCAGCCTGGTGCGCGTGCGCCATCAGGCCCGTGAAGTCGAAGCCGGCAACGCGCCAAGCAACTACATCGAGCCGGAACAGTTCAGCGCCAGCGAACGCCAGCACCTCAAGGAAGCCTTCCAGGTGATCAGCAACGCGCAGAAATTCCTGCGCTTTCGCTACCCGGCGCAACCGGCGAGCCGTCCGCGATGAGTGAGCGCGCGGCCCAGGACTGGCCGCAACTGTTCGCCAGCCTCGCCGGCAGCAGCCGCGACCCGCGCCTGCGCGCCTACTACGGCGCCGGCTGCGTCGCGGCCGATACGCCGCTGCAGGATGTCCCGCTGGTGGCGCTGGACGTGGAAACCACCGGCCTAGACCCTCGCGAAAACGCCATCGTCAGCCTTGGCCTGGTACCGCTGAACCTGCAACGCATCCGCTGCAGCGAGGCGCGCTATTGGGTGGTCAAGCCCACGGGCGAGCTGAGCGCCGAATCGGTCACCTTCCACCACATCACCCACAGCGACATCCGCCACGCCCCGCGCCTGGCCAGCGTGCTCGACGAACTGCTCGAAACCCTGGCCGGCAAGGTGGTGGTGGCGCACTACCGCAACATCGAACGCAGCTTCCTCGACCAGGCCGTGCGCCAGCACCTGGGCGAAGGGCTGATTTTCCCCATCATCGATACCATGGAATTGGAAGCCCGCCTGCACCCCAAACGCACCGTGGGCTGGTGGGACCGCCTGCGCGGCCGACAGCCAATTTCCATCCGCCTGGCCGACAGCCGCCTGCGCTACGGCCTGCCGCTGTACGCGGCACACCATGCGCTGACCGACGCGCTGGCCTGTGGAGAGTTGCTGCAGGCGCAGGTGGCGACGCATTACCCTACTCACACACTGGTCGGGGCGCTCTGGAACTGAGCCCCAGCCCCCTGTAGCGGCGACTTCAGCATGAGCTTCGCATCCCTCCGTCGCATTCGATGGCGTCTGGAGGAGAGACTAAAAAGCCCGCATGGACACCCCTGCACAGATGAACTAGCTTCTGCTCCAGCTACCAGCACTGGGCCAGCAACCATGGCCGAGTGCCTGATCGTTTTTGTACGGCCACAAATGAGTGAACCAAGTAAATGCCAAGGAAGCCATGAGTACAACATTGAAGTTAATAGGAATCTTCGGAAGCTTACTGTTTGGCGTCCTGTTCTCAGCGACATTCGCATCACCTGAAAAAATTGAAGAATCAGCGAAAGGCTTTCTGAAAAGTCAGATTGAAAAGGAAGTGCGAGTAAAACAACAAGCCGTAGCTGAATCAGCAGCAACAGAGGCTGCATTGAACATTGCCGGAAGGCTGGGCTTAGAGAAAGAAAAAATCCAGGCTGACCTGAACAATGATTTACCTGAAAAAATAGCCAACATAATCGCGACCATGTGTGGGTACGATTGCGAGAAGAGAAAATCATTGACGCAATCAATAACCGCCGGCCACATGGAGCGAATAAAAAATATCGAAATAGCAGAAAGCACATTAGCCGATATTGTAAAGGATAAGTACATTGAAATCGCAAGCAACTTGAAGCGCGATCTCAGGATATTCCTTGGCTCCAACCTAGCAATGTTTCTGCTCCTCCTCGCCATAACACTTTCCAAACCACAAACCGTTCGGCACCTATTCCTTCCTGGGCTGCTACTGGTTACAGCAACAGCACTTTCCTCAACGATATATATCTTTGGTCAGGACTGGTTTTATACCATTCTATACAACGACTACATGGGCTTTAGCTACTTGCTCTACATAGCAACAATATTTGGCTTTTTGATGGACATCGCCTTGAACAAGGCCAGAATCACAAGCGAAATAATCAATGGCATAGCAAACGTCGTGGGCTCAGCGTTTTCGGTAGTTCCATGCTAGCCGCTGATAAAAATACCGAAAGACAGGGAGGTTTCGAACCATGGAAAAGGTTGACTGGCACAAGAATCATATTGATGACAACACACTAATCACGGACAGCTACAAAACCACCCAGAATGTGCGTAGATATTTCACATCCAAATTCGGTGACGATGTCAAGTTTGATCGAGACTTCATGTTCTGGATGAAGAGTGCCACGGGATTGACAATGGACGATGCCTGGCAAGAATGGGTTAAGCGTAAAAATTCAAAGTAAGCTATGGCACTTGCCCACTCTCGCATTGATCGTCCCCACCCGGCACGACGCAGAGCGTGGGCACCATCAATTTAGGACAGCGCAGACACACGCCCATGAATCGCCGCAAAAAGATCAAACAACTACTTGAAGCCCACGCCAAGAAGGCCAATGCCAAGCTCGCGCCCAAAAGCAACAAACCCAAGTACATCAGCAAAGCTGACAGGCTGAAGTTGGAGGCTGAAACGGCTCAAGAGCCCGTCGCATCCGCTGAGTAACACTCGGAAAAGTGGATGGTCGATCGCTCCCACACTCCGTGTTGAAACGCAGCCCAGGACGCTCTGCCCCCGTTACGGTTTACGCAGACTCGCACCATCAAACGCGCTGCCCACGTAGAGCACGGGTGCCATAAGCATGTAGCCATACACGCCGCACAATTGGTGGCTGAAAAAAACGTCTCCACCTTACGTGACAGCGCATTCGAACCTGAGGGCGTTGGGTGGATCAACATGTGCAAACAGTGGACTCTCAAAACCCAAAGCCACTTCGATTTCTGGAAATCTAAGCGCGGGCTCAAATCGAGCGGAACCGGTTAGCGAGTTCCCTCCACTCAACTCGAAGCTCCGGCCTGCCGGCTACCTGAGTATAACGAGAGGGAACACTGACCATGTCGTTAAAGAATTACCACCAACTGATCGACAATATCTGCGAATTGACGATGCTCCCCGACCCAGCGTCACTCTATGAAGTGGCCAGCATCTCGGTAAGAAACATTAATTTTTCACTGCTTTACAAAGAAAATGCCGTACTTGGTGAAGTCCAGATCTTTTGCGGGTTCGGCCCCTTGCCCACACAACAGCGCGAACGCGTGTTGCAGCGACTGCTGGAGACCAACCTGTACCTTTGCACTGGCCCAGGCAGCCCAACGCTGACCTACAACGCCGAAACGGGTCAGGTGGTGCTGGTGTGTATCTTCCCGCTGGGCGCGCTCGAGGCGCAGCCGCTACTGGACATGCTGGGGCATCTTGCCGAGACGGCCAAACGTTGGCAAAGCACCTATTTCCTCACTGAGGAGGACTCACAGGTGCGAACTCAGACTGCCCAACGCGCACCGGCCCTGCAGCGCAACTTCAACACCGCCGTTCAGCGCTGAGGAGACCTCATAATGACTTCCCCCATAGGCGTAGGCCGTCAAAGCCCCGTTCAGAATCCGCACCTGAGTGACGAAATCCAACCGGCTGGAATCAGCCCACACAACCAAGCGCTGCAAGTCAGCCGTAGCTCCTCACCACCCATCAGCCCCCTTCAGATCTCAACGCCGGTCGAAGCACAGGGCAACAAGCCAAGCGCAAGCTTGAGTAAGCTGCTGCAAGGCGACCTGCAAAAGCTCAATAGCATTGACCGCGAGCAAAATGCGCTGGAGCACGCCAAGCACTACATGATGATGGACGGCCGCCTGCTGGGGTCCGATGAAGCCAAACACTTTGGATTCGAGGGCGCACAAGCCTATTTGAGCTCAATTGGCCGTACGCTGCATCCTTATATCGACGGTCACGAAGAACAAGAGGCCCAGAAGGCGGATTTCAACGCACTTATCTCTGCTGGCAATTTCACGACGGAAGCCCTCAACAGCTTTTTGAAGAAAGACACCGATCGCACTGTTGATCAACTGGTCGCCTACCACCTGCTGCACAAGGAGGTACTGGGCTCAGATAACCTACAGCCTCACGAGAAATCGCTCGTCGAGAACAGTCATAAAGCTTTCCGTGACTATGCCGCACGGGCGATCGAGCAAAGGGCCGAGCAATTGCCCATGCGTATGGACGCCTTTATCAGTTCGCGGCTGGGAATGGCTGAGAATATGGCCAAGCGCGAGGGGCTAAGCCCAGAACAACAAGAGCTTGCCGACAGGACAGTGGCAGAGTTGCAGAAGGCAAAGCAGAGCTTCACCGAAACAAACGAAAAAGGCGAAAATAAAAGTACAAACACGTTGAAAGCAGCACTTAAGCCAGCGACCGATAACATTAATGCGGAAGAGTTCATCGCTAGTCTTAAAGCGGACCAGGCGAGCATGAAGAACCAGGCGCAAGTCGCTGCAGTAGGTGGATTCCCTCAAGGGGGCGCCTCATTCTTTCACTTCGGCCTTGGTCGTAACCTTGTTAATACGGCTATGGACGGTAACGTGCACGTCGGTGCACAAGGCCTTATTGCCGGTCTTAACCTGGGCATCCTGCACAAATTCGTAAGTGACGTGCCGCGCTCGCTTATGCAAAAGGGCATCGACACCGCATTCCCATACGCCACAGTGGCCAAGGTGAGCCCAGCCGAGGTACTGCCAGATGCGCCTCGGGTCATCTCGGTAGGTGGGCACAAGAAGGTGCTAGATGCTGCTGAGCATCGCAATGCGCAAGACAAAGTAGAAAAAGAACGTGCGGGCTTTCTACGCGAACAGCGCAATCATTATTTTGGTACTGTCACCGGCGATCATGAATATTACCAGCCATTCGGAATGATGAATTTATTGGACACTGCACTCAATGAATTCACCAGACTAGACACCACTGGCTTAGCAGGGGCTACCATAGCGGGAGCTGTGAAGTCGGGCTTCGCCGGCATGATTGCGGGGGCGTTGCAGCCGCTTGGTAAATTCAACAGTACTTACGGTGACAACAAAATCCCCACCCACAAATTA
>Ga0172374_1002975_pt1 | contig 10451 bp, 8 predicted proteins | sample LakKiv3m_FD_114536 | JGI IMG/M metagenome (GOLD analysis project Ga0172374, IMG submission 114536) | Freshwater microbial communities from Kabuno Bay, South-Kivu, Congo - kab_092012_10.3m | ecosystem: Environmental > Aquatic > Freshwater > Lake | place: Democratic Republic of the Congo... | reverse complement strand
GGCGAGCGGGCGTCGACCCAGGCGCGCACGTCGTCGGCCACCTTGGTCTGCAGCAGATAGAGGTGGCGCGTGTCGCGGACCTCCAGATTGCGACTGCCTGACACCGCTGAATAGGGATTGATCAGATCGGTCGGGTCCAGCAGGCGGCCGCAGTTGTCGCACTGGTCGCCGCGCGCCTTTTCATAGGCGCAATGCGGGCAGGTGCCCTCGACGTAGCGGTCGGGCAGGAAGCGGGCGTCGTCGATCGAATAGATCATCCGGTCCACGCGCTCCTCGATCAGGCCGCGCTCTTCCAGCACCTTGGCGAAGTGCTGGGTCAGGCGGGTGTTCGGGGCGTTGGAGCTGCGGCCGAAGATGTCGAACGACAGGCTGAAGGCGTCGGCGGCCTTCTTCTGAACCTGATGCTGCTCGTCGCAATAGGTGCGGACGTCCTGACCGGCGGCGGCGGCGGCCAATTCAGCCGGGGTGCCGTGCTCGTCGGTGGCGCAGACATAGAGGACGTCATGGCCGCGCGCCCGCATGAAGCGCGCCCACACATCAGCGGGCAACATGGACCCGGCCAAATTCCCCAGGTGCTTGATGCCGTTGATGTAGGGCAGCGCCGAGGTGATGAGGATGCGGGACATGATCTTCCAACGTCTGACAAGGAGGCGTCGGATATAGAGGGCGCAAACCCAGTCGTCACCTTTTATGGGCCGGACGCCTATGAGACAGGCGTCGCCCTTGCCGTCGGCAGACGCCGCGCGATCCGTACGAACCGCCCGGTCAGCAGCGCGCCCGAGATCAGGCTGGCGACGATCACCGACCAGACCAGGCCGTCCACGCCCATGCGATGCGCCAGGAACCAGCCCAGCGGGATCATGATGAAACCGTAGGACATCAGGTGCATCAGCGTCGGCCACACCACGTCGCCCGCCGCGCGGTTCGCCTGGGCGGCGACCACCTGCTGTGCGTCGGCGACGAAGAACAGGGTCGCCAGCGCCAAGGCCGGGGCCGCGATGGCCAGGATCGCCGGGTCGGTCGTATAGGCGCCGACCACTAGCGGTGCGGTCAGCCACAGGCCGATGGCGATGATGAAGGCCAGCACCGTCACCACGCCGACGCCCGCCAGGCCGCCCCGCATGACGCCCGCTCGATCGCCGCCGCCGTAGCTGCGGCCGACCAGCACCGCCGTCGCCGACGACAGGCCCATGGGCACCATGAAGACGATGGCGGAGACATTGATGACCACGGCCCAGCTGGCGGTCTCGGCCGCGCCCAATTGGCCGGCGAACAGGGTCATGGCCGCGAAAGCCCCGACCTCGATGAAGTTGGACGCGCCGCCGCCGAGACCGACCTTGATCTGCTGGCTTTCGACCGCCTTGTCGCGCTTGGGCTTGTTGAACACGCCCCAGGCGCGCGCTTCGGGCAGGCGCAGAATGAAGATCACCAGGAAAATCGCCAGCGCCGCCCGCGCGCCGAACGTCGCCCAGGCCGAGGCCACGGCGCCGTCCAGGCCGATGCCCAGGATGTCCGGCACCAGCAGCAGGTTCAGCGCCAGGTTGACCGCATTAGCCACCCACATGGCCACCATGCCCGCCTTGGGCCGGTGCAGTCCTTCAAGGAAGAACAGGGCGCAGATCGAAATCAGATAGGCCGGCATCGACAGGGCGAAGACCATCAGGGCAGGCGTCGCGCCCTCGCCCAGGCCGTCCTCCAGCCCCATGTGCACCAGTCCGAACGGCCCCAGCAGCAGCAGGCCGATCATGGCGACAAAGCCGATCTGCAGGGCGTAGGTCATGCCGCGACGCAGGACCGCGCCGACCTCATCGCCGCGCCCCTCGCCCAGCAGGCGGGCGGTCATGACCTGCACCCCCATCATCAGGCCGACCGCCGTGGTCAGTACGACCGAGGACGGCGCCCAGGCCAGGGAGTGGTAGGCCAGCTCGCGGCTGGCGTAATGGCCGACGACAATGGCGTCGGTCAGGCCCATGGTCATGATGCCGAGACGCGCCAGCACGACCGGCCAGGCCAGCTTCAACAGCTCGGACAGGGTGGCGCGATTATGGAAGCTGAACAGGGACTGGACCATCGGACGCCGCAACAGCCACGCGCGCAGGCGCGGGTCAATCGATTTTCCGGCCGGTTCAGGCGCCTACCAGGCGCCCAGCTCGCGCAACTCGCGCGCCAGGTCAGGCGGCAGGTCCGTCGGCTCGGCCACCGACAGGTCCGGCGGCACGTCCTTCTCGAAATAGCGCCAGCCCTGAAACGGTCGCCGGGGCAGGGGCGCAGTGCGGATGACCTGGCTGTCGAGCTTGATCTCGCAGCGGCTGGTCTTGCCCTCGCCGATGGTCGTGATCTCGAGGATACGCTGGCGGCAGGTCACGGAGCCTTTCATGACCCAGTACAGCGAGCCGCCGTCCTCGATCTCGGCGGCGCGCTTGGGCGTCATGCGGGTGTGGACGATGCGCCAGTCGGACCGGGTCGCGTTCGCTTCCAGCGTCTCGACCTCGGCCACGCCGACGCAGAGCTTGATCATGTGCAGGGGCATGAGGCCCAACTAGTCATCCGACGCCGCGAAGACCAGCCCGGCTCAGGGCTGGCGATCCAGTTGGGTGAAGATTTCCTGCCCCTTGGCGATCAGTTCCTGTCCGCACCGCTGGCTGTGCGAACGCACCTGCTGGACCGGGGTGGAGTCCGTATATTCCAGCATCCGCCCGATCCAGTTGCGCGCCGGATCGCGGCCTTCCAGACGGCCCAGATAATACATCATGCCGCCCGTATACTGCTGCTTGAGCTCATCCGAGGCGGCCGGATCGTCGATCGCCACCGCCAGCAGGCCCATGCATTGCAGATCCGCCGCCGATTCCGTCGGCATGTCGCTCAGATCGGCGCCCAGAAGCGCCGTCGCCATCATCGCCGCAAGGATCATTCGCCCGCGCCCTCGGCCTTCACCACGGCCAGAACCGCGCCGTCCGTGACCTGATCGCCGACGGCGACATTGAACTCGGCCACCACGCCGTCGAAGGGCGCGGTCAGGGCGTGCTCCATCTTCATGGCCTCCAGCACGACGACCGGCTGGCCCTTGGCCACCTTGTCCCCGGCCTTGGCGGGCGCGGCGACGATCTTGCCCGGCATGGGCGCGCGCAGGCCGCCGTCGGAGGCGGAACCGCCCGCCGGACCGCTGGACTGGCGGCGGTGGAACTCGACCACGTCGCCGCCGTCGAACACCAGCACCCGTCCGGCGTCCGGCGACAAGGTGCTGACGACCTCGCCGTCGACCACGACCACGCCCGGCTCGCCATAGATCTGGGCCGAGCCGAATTCGCCGCTCACGGTGAAGCTGGAAGAACGCCCATACCAGCCCGGCTCGCCGGTCAGAGTCAGGGCGTGCGCCGCGCCGTCATGATGGACCGCCGTATGCGCCTGCGGCGCCGCGTTCAGGCGGAAGCCGAACAAGCCCGCACGGGCAGGCGCCAGCACATTGTCCGGCGCGTCAAAGGCGGCGGCGTCCGCCTCCAGCCCGATCTGTCCCGCCGCAGCGGCCAAGGCGCGGGCGGAAACCTGAGCCGGGGCGATCAGCGCCCCCTCCTCCGCCGCGATGAAGCCGGTGTCCACGTCGCCTTCGACAAAGCGCGGATGGTCCAGACAACGCGCCATGAATCCCGCATTGGTCTTCACAGGCCAGACCTCGACCTCGCGGCAGGCGTCGGCCAGGCGGGCGGCGGCCGCCTCGCGGGTGTCTTCGTGGACGATCAGCTTGGCGATCATCGGGTCATAAAACTGGCTGACCTCGCCGCCCTGCATCACGCCGGTGTCGACGCGGATGTCGTCGGGCATGACGAAGTGATCCAGCCGCCCGATCGACGGCAGGAAGCCGTTGGCCGGGTCTTCGGCGTAGAGGCGGGCCTCCATCGCCCAGCCCTTCATCGGAATGTCGGCCTGCGCCAGCGGAATGGGCTGCCCCGCCGCGACGCGCAGTTGCCATTCGACCAGATCGACGCCGGTGATGGCCTCCGTCACCGGGTGTTCGACCTGAAGCCGGGTGTTCATCTCCATGAACCAGATGCGGTCAGCCTTCAGCCCGTCGGAGGCGTCGGCGATGAACTCGATGGTGCCGGCGCCCTGATAGTCCACGGCCTTGGCGGCGCGCACGGCGGCGGCGGTGACGGCGTCGCGCGTGGCCTGATCCATGCCCGGCGCCGGGGCCTCCTCGATCACCTTCTGGTGGCGGCGCTGCAGCGAGCAGTCGCGCTCATGCAGATGGACGACATTGCCGTGGCTGTCGCCGAAGACCTGCACCTCGATGTGGCGCGGGCGGGTGATGTAGCTTTCGATCAGCACGCGCGGATCGCCGAAAGACGACTGACCCTCGCGCTGGGCCGACGCCAGATTTTCAGCAAAGTCCTCGGCGCGGTCGACCTTGCGCATCCCCTTGCCGCCGCCGCCCGCGACCGCCTTGATCAGAACCGGGAAGCCGATGCGGTTCGCCTCGGCCGTCAGGGTCTCCAGCGACTGGTCCTCGCCCTGATAGCCGGGGGTGACGGGCACGCCCGCCTCGATCATCAGCTTCTTGGCCGCGTCCTTCAGGCCCATGGCGCGGATCGAGGACGGCTTGGGGCCGATCCAGACGATACCTGCCGCCGCCACCGCCTCGGCGAAGTCGGCGTTCTCGGACAGGAAGCCATAGCCGGGGTGAATGGCCTCCGCCCCAGTCGCCTTGGCCGCCGCCAGTACCTTGGCCGCATCCAGATAGGATTCGCGCGCCGCCGCCGGACCGATCAGCACCGCTTCATCAGCCTCGCGCACGTGCAGGGCGTTGGCGTCAGCCTCGGAATAGACGGCGATGGTGCGCAGGCCCATGCGACGAGCGGTGCGGAAGACGCGGCAGGCGATCTCGCCGCGATTGGCGACCAGGACGGATTTAAACATAGGGCGTTCCTAACCCTTCTCCCCTTGTGGGAGAAGGTGGCCCGCAAAGCGGGTCGGATGAGGGGTCTCGCAACGCTGAAATCGCGCGGTTCAGAAGCAGACGGACAAGGCGAAGCAACCCCTCATCCGTCATGCTCCGCATGACACCTTCTCCCACAAGGGGAGAAGGACGAAATTACTGCGCCCAGTTGGCCGGACGCTTGTCCAGAAACGCGCGGACGCCTTCCTGACCCTCGACCGAGACGCGGGCGCGGGCGATGCGCTTGGCGGTCTCTTCCAGCAGGCGGTTGTCGATCTCTTCGCCCGCCACGTCGTTCACCAGGCGCTTGGCGTCGCCCATGGCGCCCGGCGCATTGGCCGACAGGCTGTCGGTCAGCATGGAGATGAACTCGTCCACCGAACCTTCAGGCAGGACCATGTCGATCAGCCCCGCATGGGCCGCGTAATCGGCGTCGAAGATGTTGGCCGTCAGGAACAGTTGGCGGGCGCGGCGCGCGCCGACCGCCTCGATGACATAAGGGGCGATGGTCGCCGGGATCAGGCCCAGCTTGACCTCCGAGAAGGCGAAGCGCGTCCCCTCGACGGCCACGGCCATGTCGCAGGCGGCGACGATGCCCGCCCCGCCGCCCATGGCCGCGCCCTCGACCAGGGCCACCGTCAGGGCCGGCACGTCGTGCAGGGCCTTGAGCATCTTGGCCAGACCCATGGCGTCGTCGCGGTTGTCGCTCTCGGACCAGTCGGCGGCCGAGCGCATCCAGTTCAGGTCGGCGCCCGCACTGAACGTTCCGCCCGCGCCGCGGATGAAGACCACGCGCACCTTGTCGGCGCCGTGCAGGGTCTCGAACGCTTCATAGAGGGCGGCGATGGTCGCTGCGTCGAAAGCGTTCCTCTTCTCGGGACGGTTGATGGTGACGAAAACCACTCCGTCGGCCGTGGCGTCGATCTGCACCAGATCGTCGTTGGCGTCCGGCGCCGCATCGGCGACGAAGGGGTGTGCGATGGCGTTCATCTCCGCCGCCTCGGCGTCGGTGATGTCCAGAGCGTTCAGCTCTTCTTCGGTCGGCTTCTGGTCAGTCATGATGGGCTCCTTGGCCGATAGAACGCTTCAAACGTCATCCCTCTCCCCCTCGCTGGGTAAGAAGGCGATTAAACAGGATCGCAGCGGTTGGCGCGAACGGTCTTGCCGTCCTGCTCGACGCGCAGCGAGACGCCCGCCACCGGCGACAGGCGCAGGGTCTGGACGAGGGTCTGGTCGCCGTCCGACGACTGGTTCTCCAGAACCACGCGGATGGCGTCGCCTTCGCCTTGCAGGGTCTCCAGAGCCACCAGCTTGGAGGTGTCCTCATAACCCTTGATCTCATTGGCCGTGATGACGAAGCGCGTGCCGCTCTCGTCCTTGGCGCAACCGTCGTCGCTGTAATCCCAATTGCCGCGATAGCCGACCGGGAAGACCGCTTCGGACGGCTCGCCCGCGCGCGCGGCCGCCTCTTCGGCCGCAGAGACCGGCTCGGTCTGCGGCGTCGCAGCCTCAGACGCGGCTTCGACCGTCGCCGGGGCCTTGGAATCGGCCTGCGATCCGCAGGCCGCGAGCAGCGCGGTCAGGGCGATGAGAGCTGCAGTTTTCTTCATGTCACTGTCCTTGTCGTGCAGATTCTGATCCCACATCGAGATCGCCGACGCGACACTCTCAGCCGCGCGATCCGGCTTCAAGTCGTTTTTTGAACACCGTGCAATTTATTGCCTTACATCCGGAACACGCCGAAGGTCGTCTCCGGGATCGGGGCGTTCAACGAAGCGCTGATGGCCAGGCCCAGCACGTCGCGCGTCTGGGCCGGGTCGATGACCCCGTCGTCCCACAGGCGGGCCGTGGCGTAATAGGGGTTGCCCTCGTCCTCATACTTCTGACGGATCGGCGCCTTGAAGGCCTCGGCTTCATCCGGGGTCCATGTGTCCGCGTCGCGGTGGACGGTAGCCAGAACGCTGGCCGCCTGTTCGCCGCCCATGACGCTGATGCGGCTGTTGGGCCAGGTGAACAGGAAGCGCGGGCTGTAGGCCCGGCCGCACATGCCGTAGTTGCCCGCGCCGAACGATCCGCCGATCAGGACGGTGAACTTGGGCACCTCAGCCGAGGCGACGGCCGTGACCAGCTTTGCTCCGTGCTTGGCGATGCCTTCGGCTTCATATTTGCCGCCGACCATGAAGCCCGAGATGTTCTGCAGGAACAGCAGCGGAATCTTGCGCTTGCAGGCCAGTTCGATGAAGTGCGCGCCCTTCTGGGCGCTCTCCGAGAACAGCACGCCGTTGTTGGCCAGGATGGCGACCGGCTGCCCCCAGATGCGGGCGAAGCCGCACACCAGCGACGTGCCGTACAGGGCCTTAAACTCGTCCAGTTCCGAGCCGTCGACGACGCGGGCGATGACCTCGCGTACGTCATAGGGAGCGCGGACGTCCTCAGGGATGATCCCGTACAGTTCGGCCGGATCATAGGCGGGCGCGCGCGGCTTGCGCACGTCCAGCGGCTGGGCCTTGGTCGTGTTCAGATTGGCGACAATGGAGCGCACGATCTCCAGCGCGTGCTCGTCGTTCTCGGCCACATGGTCGACCACGCCGGACTTTCGGCCGTGGGTTTCGGCGCCGCCCAGTTCCTCGGCCGAGATGACCTCGCCCGTCGCTGCCTTCACCAGCGGCGGACCGGCCAGGAAGATGGTGCCCTGATTGCGCACGATCACCGTCTCGTCCGACATGGCCGGCACATAGGCGCCGCCCGCCGTACACGACCCCATGACGCAGGCGATCTGCGGGATCGAGCGCGCGCTCATCCGCGCCTGATTGAAGAAGATGCGGCCGAAATGGTCGCGATCCGGAAACACCTCGGCCTGGTGCGGCAGGTTCGCCCCGCCGGAATCGACCAGATAGACGCACGGCAGATTGTTCTGCTCGGCGATCTCCTGCGCCCGCAGATGCTTCTTCACCGTCATGGGGAAGTAGGCGCCGCCCTTCACCGTCGGGTCGTTGGCGACGATCATGACCTCGCGGCCCGACACCCGGCCGACGCCGCAGATCATGCCCGCGCCGGGGGCTTCGTCGCGATACATGCCGTTGGCGGCCAGTTGGCCGACCTCTAGGAACGGCGAGCCGGGGTCCAGCAGGCGCTCGACCCGGTCGCGCGGCAACAGCTTGCCGCGCGCCACATGGCGCTCACGGCTGGCGTCTGAGCCGCCGCGCGCGGCCTTGGCGACCTTTTCATAAAGCTCGTCCCGCAGGGCGCGATTGTGCGCATCCAGCGTTTTGAAAGCAGGACTGTTGCGATCGACGGCGGAAATCAGCTTGGGCATGCCCAAGGTTTAGGAGGCTTCCGCCTCCGGGGGAAGCCGTTCGGTTCACCGAAGGCGAAATCCGCTATATCTCCTCTTCATGGCCCCGCTTCGACCGGACACGCTCGCCGCCGCCCTGTCACGCGCCTTCGAGGACGCGCGGGACAGCCGCGCCAGCTGGTTGGCCCTGACGCGAGGCGAGCGGCTGTTCTCTGTCGGCGATCCGGCCGACACCCTCTATCTTCTGCGCGCCGGGCGTCTGGGCGTCTTCCGCCGCGACGACGCGCGGGTTCCGCAGATGGCCGCCGTCATCAAACCCGGCGAGCCGGTCGGCGAACTGGCCATGCTGGCGGGCACGTCGCACATGTCGGACGTGGTCGCCCTGCGCGACAGCGATGTTCTGGCCCTGCCGCGCGAGGCCTTCTTCGACGCCGCGCGCAACGATCCCATGCTGATGTCCGAACTGGGCCAGATCATGCTGAGCCGCGCCCGCGAGCGCAGCGGCGGCGCGGAACCCAACGTCTTCGGCTTCGTCGCGGCCCGCGACAGGCCGATCCGCGCCTTCGTCGAGCGCGTGGCCCGTGCGGTCGAGGCCCAGGGCAGCACCTGCCACGTCATCGACAGCTCGGCCCTGGCCTCGGCCGCCGAATGGTTCTCTCGGGTTGAAGACGCCCACGACTACGTCCTCTACGTCGCCGAGGCGGACGAACCGAACTGGGCCGCCCTTTGCGCGCGCCAGGTCGACCGCCTGTTCCTGGTCGGGGCCGCCGACCGGCCGCCGCCCCCTGCCCCGCCGGTCGCCGACGACTGGGACGACGCAGGCCAGCGCACCGACCTGATCCTGTTGCGCGATCCACGGATGCCGCGCCCCAGCAACACCCGCGTCTGGCTGGACGCGCTGAAGCCCGGCCGCTGGTTCCACGCGGTCGAAGGCCTGTTCGACGACACGGCGCGGATCGCTCGCCTGATCACCGGCTCGGCCGTGGGCGTGGTGCTGTCAGGCGGCGGCGCCCGCGCCTACGCCCACATCGGCGCGCTGAAGGCTCTGCGCGAGACGGGCACGCCCATCGACTTCATCGGCGGGGCTTCCATGGGGGCGGTCATCGCCGCGGGGCCCGCCCTGGGCTGGTCGGACGAAGAGTTGGAGCATCACATCCGACAGGCCTTCGTCCTGGCCGATCCCCTGGCCGACATCGCGCCGCCCATTATCGCCATGACACACGCTCGCAAGGTCAAGGCGCTGATGAAGGAGGCCTTCGGCGATGTGCAGATGGAGGACATGCTGCTGCCCTTCTTCGCCGTCTCGACCAATCTGACCTCGGGCAAGCTGGAGGTGCATCGCGAAGGCATGCTGCGTCACGCCCTGCGCGCCTCCATCTCCCTGCCCGGCGTCATGCCGCCCGTGGTGATGAACGGTCAGGTGCTGGTCGACGGCGCCGTGCTGCGAAACTTCCCCAGTGACGTCATGCGGCGGCTCAACAGAGGCCCCGTGGTCGGCGTCGACGTATCGCAATCACGCGGCGTCGACCCCAAGGCCCTGGAGGATCCTCCCTCCTGGTGGCGCTGGATCCTGTCGGGCGCGTGGAAGCGCGGCCCTCCGATCGTCTCGATCCTGATGCGTTCGGCCACCCTGTCCAGCGAGGCCGAGCGGATGCAGGCCCGCGCCGAGACGGACCTGCTGATCCTGCCCACGCTCGACGGCGTGGATATACGCGATTGGAAAGCCTATGAACCCGGCGTCGCGGCTGGGTATGAGGCCGCCCGCGCGGCCCTCGACAGTCTCAACGGATCGGTCGAGACCCTGCATCGCCGCCGCCGGACCGGCGCGCCAGAAGAAACAGTCGAGGAAATGGCAGAAGTGTCATTCCCTCAGGACGTCGTGGAAACGCCTCGCCCAACACCTGAGCCAGGCGCGCCAGGAAGGCGTCGCGGCTGGCTGGGTCTTCGGAAAGCGCGGTCAGATAAGGCCTGAGGGCGGTCCCCTTCATCCACTCCAGTACGGCGTTCTCGCCGTCCAGAACGTGCAGATAGGTCGTCGACCAGATGTCGACCTCCTCGCACAGACCCGCCACGGCGCCGTAATAGGCCTCGGCCGCCAGCAGCGGCTGGATGGTGTCGACGCCCTTCAGCCGCGCGCTCCACGGGCCGTCCGCCGCCGCCTGGCGCATCAGGGTGTGATGGCGCGTCTCCCAGGCCATGGGCATCTGCACCGCCAGCACCCCATCC
>Ga0172374_1002974_pt1 | contig 10454 bp, 10 predicted proteins | sample LakKiv3m_FD_114536 | JGI IMG/M metagenome (GOLD analysis project Ga0172374, IMG submission 114536) | Freshwater microbial communities from Kabuno Bay, South-Kivu, Congo - kab_092012_10.3m | ecosystem: Environmental > Aquatic > Freshwater > Lake | place: Democratic Republic of the Congo... | reverse complement strand
ATAGTTTTATTATCTCTAAGTCTTTGGTTCTCTTGTCTAATAGTATTATAGACTAAAGGTATAAGTCCTTCCTTTGTTTTCTTTTCTGGTATAGATAAAAATTGAATTAAATTAGATAGTCGTAATTCTGTTCTATCTCTTTCACCATCTTCTAAATACTTAATAGAATAGCCTATTTGCTTCATAGCTTCTTCCTGTAATTGCAAAGTCTGTTGCAATAATATTCTACCTCCTCCAGGTGTCATAGCATTAGCACCTCCTGATGGATTTCCAGCTAATTGTTCTATGTCATTGTCCATTCTACCTAACATAGAAATATCTGAATTATCTATCCCATTAAATTTTTCAATCTTAATTTTATTTACATCTTTAACCTGATAAACACCACCTCTTTTAATATTATCTACTTCAAAGAAATCGTCATCATTTTCTGTAATAATAAATTCATTAGCAGACATTTGTTGTTTTTGTATCATTAAATTATAATGTATCTGATAAGCGTCTGTAATACCTGCAATTTGTTCTACCATAGACCTACCATAGAAGAAAGGAGTTCCTGAGAATACATCGTGAATAGTTTTAGAATAAGGGTATCTATTATGTCTATATGGAATTACATCTTCATATAATACAACTCCATTAGCCATTAGATAATACATACCATCAATAGTATAGCAATGTAATAATTCTACAAACTCATTTTCAATTATAGGTAAATAATCATCTCTATAGTAAGATATATCTTTAGCCATTTCCCAATAATTACCAGCTTCTACATCTTTGAAAGCAGGATATTTATTTTCATAATATTTTTTAGCAACTTCATATTCCATTAACTCTCTATCTATAATCCAAGCTTGTTTTTGTATATCTTCTTCAAATGGGTTAGAGATAAGAATATCTTCTAAATTACGAATAGAAGTATAGCAACCTCTTTCTAAAATATGTTCTTCATCTTTAGTAATAACCTTACCTTTATCATCAATAGAATCAAATACTTTTCTTTTAACTCTAACATCGTGAAACCCTTCAAACTCAATAACAGTACCTTCAGCTGCAACTTGAAAAGCCTTAAGATTAAATGCTTTTTTCTGATTAGAAGTAGCATTAGCCCATTCTAATAAAGTTTTAATAGAGTCAGCTACACTTTTATTATAAATACCAGAATTAACATTATAACTTTTTACAACCATTTCAACTGGATTACTAGCAACTTTAGAGATATAAGATTTTAATACCTTTCTAACAATAGGAAAAGAAATAGGATTTTCAACATCTAAATTAAGATGAGTTATATCTCCATTAAGTCTACGGGTCATATCATCTTTATAGTCTATAATAGTTTTATTTCCAAATAACTTAAAAGAAGTATTTTGTATTTCTAACCCTCTACAATACCAACTTAATACCTTATCTCTTGTACTTTGTTCTTCTTTAGGTAAAATCTTTTTCTCCATAGTAATATATATATTTATAGTATTATAACATTTTGAAGTTAGAACGATGACAAAGCTATTCTTTTCCAAGAATTATTAGCAACAGCTATATATAAATAACTAGAGTCCCAAGTTATAGTCCCCTGGTTTACTGTAGTGCTACTAGAAGCTGGTGTAAAAGGAAATGATATTATACATTTTTGACCATCAATTTCAAATGTGTCAACTCCAGAAACACTAACATATTGTCCCCTATCAGTTGCAACTGTTCCAAATTTTCCCCAACCTATTTCAGAATTACCTTGAAAATTTCCATTTGCATCATAAAAATCTAAAAATATTGCATCTTCAAGTTTAAAAGTTCTTGAATTTGGTCCTGGTGCTCCAACTAATAATCCACTATAGTCTAAAACAACTTTAGTTATTCCGCTAATAGAAAAATTTAATGAATCAATTATTTCAACATTTGAAGCAATAATATTACCAGAACTATCTAAAGTAAAATTAGCAGCTTTTATCAACAACTTATCCCCATCCCATTGAAAGTAATTATTAGCATCTTTATATAAACTTAATTTAGCTTTATTACTATCAATCCCTAACCAAGCTCCAACATTATTACCATAATCAGTAGGAGGTGTATCTCCAAATGAAATATAGCCTGTAGAGCTTAAAACTGCCCCTGTCTGATATATTGTTGTACTATCTATATTCCAACCAGCTATTGTAGAATTACCTGCTATTTCAATACTTAAAGCTTCTATAACACCATCTCGTCTTAATTTCCAACCTGTAGACGCTGATACATAATTTTCAGATTGTAAATTACCTCGTATAACACCACCACCTAATCTTGAAGGAGGTATAATTTCAGATACTAAACTTTGAGCATAAGGAGAAGTTTGAGTATTCTGTATATTAGGAGTTAGTAATTCATTTGTATTATTATTAACAAATCTAGCCATATTATTTTCTTACACCTTTATTATCATAAAACACATCTATACCTTCAAATATAGGCAATTTACTACCTATAATACCACTCCACTTTACATTAAACCAATTACCTTGTAAATTAAAAGGTCTTGCAACTCTTTGTTCAGATTTAACATAAGTCTCTTCTTTCTTACCCTCATCATTTTCTATACCTATACTAGACCCATTAGCATATTTAGTATATATAGCTAAATTATTATTTATAGATTTAGTCATACCTCGCATACCACCATCTAATTCTTGAAATATAACCTCATAAGGAATAGCAGTTCCATTATCATTTACATAATTACCTTCAATCTCATAAATATTATTAACTGACCCTGCATAGATTTTATTATCTTTGTCATTATAAAATATATGTTTAACCCGATATGGATAACCATAAATAGTCCAGCTATCTGACCTAATAGAATATCTAAATACTACATTACTATAAGTCAACCCATTTATAACAATATTACCAACTTCTAAATAAATAAAATGTTCATTAGATGACATATAAATATCAGATTTATTAGAAATTAAATCTAAATAGTTTTGGATAGTTCTACCAATATCTACAGGATAAGCCGCCCCATCTGTTTTATAAATAGAAGTTCCTGAATAGAAATAACATAATCCTTGAGCAACTGTAATAGCTTCTTGACTAACAGCACCAACTTGATATAAATCATCAGGTACAACAAACTCATTAGTAATATCTGCTCTATAAAACCCATTATTTTTGAATATAAGAAGCACATTACCAACAGTAGCAAATCCACTAGCATATCCACCATCATCAGGATTAACTCTAAAAAAGTCTGTACCAGTAGTCCAAGTTATAAATGGAGATACAGCAGGATTTATAATAGATGAAAAGTATACTGTACCATTAGTATTCATAGCAATTATTCTACCTCTATATCTTGTAATATAAGATAAAACTAAAGAAGTAGGACAATTAGTAGTTGCCCAACTAGCACCATTAGTAGAGCTCATCATATCATTGACCCCATTAACCACAAAGATACTACCACCTAATTGAGCAAATCTGTGCTTTCCTAGCCCTTTTGATGTCCAACCAGTACTAGCAGTCCAAGCTGACCCATTCCAATAATACATATTAGAATTTGAGCCATTGCTTGTAGCTATTACAAATATATTGTTTGTAAAAGTTCTAAGAGATGAAATACCTTGAATATCTGTCACTCCAGAAATACTAGACCCTATTTTAACACTACCCTTTCTGCCTTGAATATAACCCATTACACTATCAAAATCTACATTATAAGCAAAAGCTACTGAGTTTTGAGTAGTTCCTTTAATTTTATCCCTAGCAATAGAGTTAGGAGATATAATCCCTGCGTCAAATTGTCTATATGATTCTGTAGCCATATTTATTATAAATCATTATTAAACTCAATTATGGTATTATATTTAAATATATTAGGTTTAAGCACTGTAATTCTACCAGAAGTTTCTTGTTTACGCATTCTATCTGCTTTAGCTAAGAAAGACTGATAAGCAATTTGACCAGCAGTAGACCCACCAGCATTTAGTCTAGCGTCAATTTTCCAAACTAAATAATCTACAATAGCAGTTTCATCAGGTACAGATACTTCATCATAACCTTTACTAATATTACCAGCTTTATGATAATAAGTCATTATAAGAGCTTTACCAGATTGTTGTTCTCCAACTACAGGATAGACATAAATATACCCATCTTGAACAGTATAATAGCTAGGTTTACCAGTAGAAGCTCTATTAAAAATAGTAGCTCCAGAATTAACAGCAGAAGTCACCCCAGTACACCCTGTTAAAGTAGTATTAGTTTTACCAGTATATTCAATAACATTATCTCCAATATACACAGTACCTTCATCTGGAAAGTTAGCAAATAGTACACCAGATATAGTAGAAGCACCAATATTTATATTAGCAGTCAATTCAGTATAAGCTACCCCAAAAGTTAGCATATTCCAATCTTTAAGACCTAAATATTGTAAATTATTACCAGTACCAAATTTAATTTCTTCAATACTTTCATCAGTTTCTCTATCTTGAATATCTACAGGTAAAGCTAATCTCCAACCACCAGTGACTATAGTACCAACAGCATAGTTATGAGTTCTAAGCCAAGCCCATTTACCTTTTTTTCTTAAGTTTACAATTTCAGACTCAGCTTTATTTATAATTCTAAATACAAACTCATCTGTAATCATAGGTGAGTGTTCTTCATTAAGTTCTAATAAGGCAAGAGTTTTTAGCTCTCTCGCACTCTTTCTTGAGTAGGAGTAGGGGATAGCAGAGGAATAGGCAGAAAACGTCGCAGAGACGGAATTTTTAAGTCTTGTGTGGGCATATCCTGATACATTACTAGTATCCTCATAGACTGTATACTCATCTGACCCTGTAATATTCTTAGTTGCAAGTACAGATTTTATACCTCCTAAAGTTGTTGAGTAAGAAAATTCAATCTGATTATATTTTATAAAATAAATAATAGCTCCTGCTTGATGACTAAATCCTGTATTAGAAGTTAAAGTTACTGTATTTCCAGATATGCTAGTGACTGGTAATATTTCAAATTTTTCATTAGCAATATTTTCTATTGCAATAAAAGCATATCCAGAACCTCCTGAAGCATTTTCTAATACAACGCTAGATTGTCCTGTTGTTAAATAATCATTAGCTAAAAATGAACTTGGTGCGTTATTAACAATTAGTTTGTTTGGATATTTTAATAATGCCATATAGAATACAATTAATTATTCTTATTATAACATTTTGAAATTCTTTTTTTTCTCATCTAAAGTACAAAGTGGACATTGAGCTAATGTTTTAATATAAAATACTTTATGTTTTTTGCAATAATTAGATGTTTTTTCTAAATGTTCAGCTAATTGTTGTTTTTCTAATGCTTTCTTTTCTGATTTACTCATATTGTCTTCTAATCCACTTACATTCTTTTGAAATCCCATAGTACCTTCTATTATTGCTATTATTCCTTCTAATTCTCTATCTACCTCTAACATTTTATGGATAGAAGATTTGTCTATTCCTAGCTTTTCTTCAGCTTCTGTAATTGAATTAAATTTAATAGTAATTGGTTTTGGATTATAATGTGCAAATTTGTTTTTTGTAATGTTGAAAGTTATAATAATTTTCCTTGATGTAGGCATAGTGTTTTATAATTGTATTTCAAATTTATACTAGCACCATAATCATAATTTGTCAATAATTGTCATCTCCACTCTATATCTTCTTTCTTACCAGCAAATGTTCTCAAATCATTTTGTCCAAATATAACCTGTTTCAAATCTTTAGTCATCGGTTTGTTCATAAAATATGGTTGTTTTTGTTTTTCAAAATCTTTAATAATATTATTCTTTTTAATATTAATACTTGTATTATTATCCTTGCGGTTTTCGTCAATACCCCTCTTGCGGTTTTCGTCAATAGGTGTTGCGGTTTTCGTCAATAGGTATTGCTCTTTGATAATAATTTTTCTTGATACCTCCTGTCCTACTTCTTGTTTAATAATATCCACAATAATAAATCCATTGTCTCTTAACTCACTTATCCATCTTGAAACTGTAAATTTACTAACCTGATATAAATTAGAAAAATAACTGTTATTTGCCCAGCAATAACCTTCTTTATTACAAAGAGCTGTTATCTCACCATATAATAATTTTGCTGATGAAGATATATCTGCATATCTTACATTTGCTGGTATAATTGCATAATAGTTTGGTTGTTCATCTTTCATATCTACTTCTTATTATCTAATATTTTATCAACAATAATACCTACTTGTTGTTCTGTAATGATTGGATTAATCTGAGCAATTTGTTGCATTTTACGAGTTAAAGTTAGAATATTAATCTTTTTACCTTGTTCTTTAACTTTGCGATATATAATTGGGATTGCTTGTTGATATGTCATAGTTATTTAATAATTTTTAAGTCTTCAGGTTTTCTACCAGCATAATATCCTTTAGCGTGATGTTCAATATCTATAAGATTATGAATTCTATTTATTACATATACTTTCCATTTTAATCCCATATATTCTACCCAGTCTCCTTCTTTTAGTTTAGACATTTCTTTGTTAGTCATAGTGTTAATTTTATATAATAAAAAAGTCCTTTGAAGAAACCACCAGATTTCTCTGGCAAGTTCGTCAAAAGACTTTTCTAATTCAAGTTATTTTGTCTAGATAAGTTTTGAACTTGTATTGATTTCTTCCTGTTTTAAGTGTTCAGCTCACTATAGGTATATCATAACATACTTTTCTAAATTTGTCAAGAATACAAAAAGCCCGTATGTAGAAAGCAATTAACTACACACAGGCTATAAAGCAGAATTGCCAGCAACACTACTAACTGGCATTACTATTATATCATTTTGAGGCTATAAAGTAAAATTTAATTACCTAAACAAATCTTACAATAAAAACAATGTCAATAGCAACATCAATATATTATCTAGCTTGGTTGGTAGCATAGTTTTTCCAGTTCCATTTGTTTGTAGTCATATATGTTATGTTAATTCGTAATCTATACCAAGTATCATATAAGTACCAGCAGACCAAGTAAATGGGTGACTAGGACTTATAATTGCATTTCCTACTGTAATTGCAAATATTTGGGCATAATTACCAGCACCAAAAACAAAGTTTACTCCAGTATGTAAAATTCTAGGGTTCCCATCCCAAGCGTGTCCACCACCAGTACCTCCACCTATACTTTGTCCAGAAAGACTTGACATAGGAGTTTGAAAAGCCCAAGAACCAGACCCATAAGTAGTTGTAGACCCCATTGCAACATATACAGATAATTTCATTTGGCTACCTCTAATAATATATTTACCAGATAAAGTACCATTTCCTATTGAAGGATTTGTCCCACTTCCTACCCAAGTAGGTGTATAATTTAGATACCTCGTCTCAAAACTAGGTTCTCCATATATATTTCCTGTTGCGGTAAAGTTATTACTTGAGTTAGAAGTTGCAGAAAATCTATCTACTAATACTACATCATCATTTGAATTATAATTTACAATTCCTAAAACTCCTTTTTCATCAGAAGCTGAGTTTACAAAATCTGACATTTTTCTTGCATAAGGTAGCCGAGAAGCTAAAAGGTTTAATGCAGAAGTAGTTGTATTCCATTGAAGATATGGGAATAAATCTACTTCTCTAGTAGCTAATTCAGCACTTCCCATATTAAGAGAACTTGTACCTCCATTTCTTGTAAAACTAAGGGCAGCAGTTATACTCCTTAATACTCCTCCAACCCATATATATACAGGGTTAGAAGCTGTAGGGTCTACTTGTGATGTAGGACTGGTACTTATAGCTACTGTTAGATTATTAGAAGCTACACTCACTCTTATAAATCCATTGATTAGTCCTCCATTTCTTATTCTAGTTTTTAACTCTAATAAATCAACATAAGCCTTTACAGCTTTAGCACTAGGAATAGTATCATCATTAGCTGATACTGAAGCTAAATCATTATCTATTGCTAAATCTTCAGGGTCTCCAGTTCCAGCAGTAGCTCTACCCTTTACAGTAGCAGTTGCCATATTAGCTAACTTTGCATTAGTCACTACATCATTAGCTATTTTATTGACTGTAATAGCATTATTAGCAACTTTATTTTCTGTGACTGCACTATCTGCTATTTTAGTCTCAGTGACCGCTCCTGTGCCTATCTTAGTCTCAGTGACTGCTCCTGTGTTTATTTTTGCCTCTACAATAGCATCATTATCTATTGTCCAAGTAGCTCCTCCTCCTGATGTTGTTATGTCTCCCTTGTCGCCATCTGCTATAGCTGCATTTGTATTTTGCCAACTATTAGTTCCACTATTATATCCTAATATCTGTCCATTTACAGGACTACTAATATTAACATCATTTAAGTCATCTAATACAGCAGTTTCAATTAAAGCCTGTTGTAAATTTTGGTCATTTACAGGTACAGTTCCTTTTAAGATTTGTTTATTAAATTGCTCTTCTAATTTTGCCATAAGTCTATAAGGTAAATGCTACTATTTTACTTCTATCTACTTGTATATTTTGTGTTCCACTTAAATTAGCTAAATGACAACTAACTTCATCACCATCGTTTAATGTTACTATCCATTGTGTCATTAGTTTAGCTAAATTATGGTTTCCAGTTTGAGCTTGACAAGTAGTCTCAGCTATTGCTACCCCATTTACAGCTAGTCTCCAACCAGCAGTTTTATTATTTCCAATTTCTACATCAGCTGTTGCAATTACAACATACTTTTTATTATCTCCAGCTGAATTTTTTATACCAAAACTAGCAGTTGTAGGTGCAGAAGTACCTTGTGAATTAGCATTGTCAAATGTACCTGTAATATTCATAGGCACATAAACTCCTTGTGTAGTAATAGTTACAGTTTGTTGAGACTGATTTGACATTTGCCCATAATATCTTGTACATACTTCATCGTGTACTCCACTAAATATTACCTCCAATCCTTCATTCATATTATATTATTGTCTAATAAGTATAACTGAAGCTGTATTAGCTGCTGTAATAAAGTTAATAGCAGTAGCTCCATTAGGTGCTACATAATGTCTATATGTACCAGCTTTTACTCTTCCATCAGCATTAGCTGTTGTACAAGCAGTTGTTCCCCATTTAAAAAACAAATCTACTGTATCTGATTGTATTTCAATAAACTCACCTTGTACTACTGTTTTTTGAACTGATGGACTACTAGTAACATTAAACGGAGCTTCAGCAGATATTCTTACTTTATTAGGAGGTAATTGAGCTGGTCGTCCAAATTCATCTGATGGTAAAAGAAATGCCATATTATTATTATATTAACTTATATAAAAACATTATAACATTTTGAAGTTTTATTTAGGCTTTTCAACTTTGCCATATTTTTCTTCTAATATAAACTTATAATCTTTTTTAACACTAGCTTCAACTTTAGATAAAGCATCTATTTTTTCATCTAATGTAAGACTATTCCAATCTGAACTTTGAATAGTTTCTTTATAAGCGTCATAAACTTGATTACCATAAGCAGTCTTTTCTTCAGGTATTTTATCATTAGGTATATTGTAATATTGCTGAGCTTTCTTACCAATATAGTCAGTAGGTGTTTTAGTTTCCCCTTCAGACCTCATTTTTTCTAGTTCTAAGACGACTTTATCTTCAGAAGGTGTCTTTACCCTAGAACCAAATAATATTTGTGAAAATCCTTCAGTTTTAATTTCTTCTCCAAATACATCTACTTTGGCAGGTAATGCCTCTCTACCTTCAAGTATTCCTGCAATTTCAGGTATTTTAATTACAAATGGGTCTAGGTTTATACCTCTAATAGAATATACTCCTGTCTTAGCGTCTCTTTTAACTTCATCAGTAGCTTCTCCAATATCTCCTATAATAGACGGTACAGACCTTGCTGCTATAAATCCTGTAAGCCCATTTAACATATCTTTAGCAAATTCTTGTGTAGAATACTCTTGATTAATAGTATCTGAAATCATTTTAGAACCAGTTTGTAATAAGTCTGAAATACCTTCAATAACTGGTAATTTAGTTAATTGAAGTCCCCCCCCTACAGCAAGAGCCAACGCCATTTGACCTATTGTTAAATCTGGTTGTTTTTTTAAGTTTAATATTCCAATAAGAGGTGCTGCAATAGGTCCTAAATAATCTAATGATACCCATTTTTCTTCATTAGTTCCTGGAATTATAACTCTAATTGAATTTTCAGAAGCTCTACCTAATTCTATAAGTCTACGTTCATCAGGGTCTGTAGGATACGCTCCTATATAATCGTCTGGATTTATAAGTGAAGCTATTGCTATTCCAGCTCCTATTCCTATTGCCCCTCTTGAAAATTTTATATCTTTAGCAAAATCTAATATAATTTGATTTGCTGTAGCTTTATTTTTAGCATTTTTTATTGCATTTCTTAATCCTTTTATTGGTATTAAAAACGCTGTTTTTATTCCAGAATAATCTAATCCTGTATTTAT